>Ga0315279_10000228_pt1 | contig 121987 bp, 111 predicted proteins | sample YL17G06_20_MG_FD_203694 | JGI IMG/M metagenome (GOLD analysis project Ga0315279, IMG submission 203694) | Sediment microbial communities from Yellowstone Lake, YNP, Wyoming, USA - YL17G06_20 | ecosystem: Environmental > Aquatic > Freshwater > Lake > Sediment | place: USA: Wyoming | collected... | reverse complement strand
TTCAACCTCTGTATAGAAGGGTCAGAATCTCCCAGAGAGCAAGTGTACCCTGTGCTTTTAGAAATGCTCATGCTGCAAGGTGTTTGAAAGAGCTATGTTGGTTACTCTTCTTCTTCAGCGACCTTTATCTCCTTAATCATCAACGCGCTCTCTTTTCCGCCTATGACCCTATAGTTTTCTCTCAGCTCTTGTTTGTGCAGAAACTTTCGCAATAGTACTCGCAAATATGTTCTTGGGACTGGTTTTTCTTTGCTTTTCACGATCATCTCGTTTGTTGCTGTTTCAACTTCGGCTTTCGTTTTTTCCTTTATGAACTCAGCCAACTCTTTGACGGTGTCGCCGCCTTCTTTCTTAAGTTCTGACACGTCAATTTTCGTTTCAGCCATGTTCTCTCACTTCATTTTCTGACCATTATGATCCTAACTTCGTCAGACACGTCTTCGCATGAGTCTGCGATCTGCTCTATTGCTTCAAAAAGCTCGCTTATTAACACTGCTACTCCCGCCCGTGGCAAGTCCTCCTTGCCAATGAGAATCCTGGCCTTCTCATGCAAGTCATCAACCTTCTCCTCCGCTCGTTCCACCATGTCAGCAGCCTGCAACGCCTCTTCAGGCTTGGTCATCATCTTGTTAACGCACTTTTGAGCCGAGAAGGCGCATTCTCTTGTGCTTTTCACCATTTCTATGATTGCAGTCTTGATTGAGTCAGGCACTTGCTCCATGGGCACAGCACCAAGTATGCGTGTGGACTCTCTGCTCCAGTCCGCAACCATGTCCACTCGCTTAACCAGATCCATCAGATCTTCTCTATCAGTCGGCGCAAGCTCTCCCTTTGATATCTCATCCATAACCCGTCTGCGTAGCGCGTCTGCTTCTCTTTCGCTGCTTGTGACTCTTTCAATGCATCGACGCATCTCCTTCTCATCTTTCTTTATAGCCGCAACTATCGCCTTTTCCAAGTCTTCAACGATGCCTGTTGTCAAGGCCAGATGGTGTTGTATAGTTTCTAGCGCCTTTGTTTCTCTTCTCTTTTCAAACCATTTTATCAGCTCACTCAACAGATATTTCCTCCTTCAACCCTGCATCTGGGTATTTGAAAACGTGGGCTTTTTCAGGTGGAAACCTAGCAGTTACCTTTTGGCCCAGACTAAACCATTCTCCGATCATAGAAGGCTTGACGATCACAATTAGATCTTGATTCTCAAGCCTGATCTCATAACGTATGCTTGTCCCCTCGAAAGTCACTCTTTCCACTGTCCCTAAGATCGAGTTCTTGTCCTTCTTCATCCCCTTCTCTATAGCAAAGGCTTCAGGTCTTATGGCCAAAACTACTCTTTCACCCTTTTTTGTTACGTTGTCGACTGCTTCAACCTTTATGTTGCCACGTAGTTCTATTACGGTTTCGCCACCGTTTGCGCTGAAAACGTAGCCTTCCAGAAAGTTCGATTCACCTATGAAATGGGCCACAAAAACGTTGTTCGGCTTCATGTAAAGCTCTTCTGGAGTTCCCACCTGCACGATAGCTCCTTTTCTCATCACGGCGATTCTGTCTGAAATCGCCATAGCTTCAGATTGATCGTGAGTCACATGAATTGCCGTAAGCCCAAGGTCTTTTGTCATCTTTCTTATCTCGTAACGTAGTTCATTTCTAACTTTAGCATCCAGCTGTCCCAAAGGCTCGTCCAGAAGTAACAGCTTTGCACCCGCGGCCAGCGCTCTTGCTACAGCGACTCTCTGCATCATTCCGCCGCTAAGCTCGTTTGGAAAAGCGTCAATCCGCTCATGCAGCTTAACCATTTCAAGCACTTCATGCCCGATTGTCTCCGCTTTTCTCATGTCAAATCCTTTCACTCTTGGACCATAAGTCACGTTGTTCCAAGCGTTCATGTGCGGGAAAAGAGCAAAAGTCTGAAACACAAACCCGATGTCCCTATCTTCAGGCGGAACATCATTAACAAGCCTGTCTCCAATGTAGATCTCACCCTCATCGGGTTGGATTAGCCCTGCAATAAGCCTAAGTAGCGTAGTCTTTCCACAGCCACTTGGGCCGAGCAAGGCGAAATATTCCATGTCTTGAATGTGGAGGCTAACGTTGTTCACGGCGACAAGTTTTCCAAACCTTTTTGTAACATTCACTATACGTACATCGGGCATTGATCAAGCTCCCTCCACACGTTGCCCGCGTTCACTCAGAGTCTCCGCATAAACTTGACGCGATATATTAATCATGCTAGTATCTTCCTTTTCCTTTCACAATGAACCTTAGGACCAAGAGAATCGCGAAAGAGAACATTATCAGAAAACCGCAGCCCAAGCCTATTTCTAGTGGAGTAGCTGGGATCTTGTTTTTGACCCAATCTACCAGGACCACTGGTGCGGTTCGGAGGGTTGTAACTACTGCGACTGTAGCGCCTGTCTCGCTGACACTTCTCGTAAAGACCATTATCGCGCCTGAAAGTATAGAGTATTTGGTTAATGGCAGAATTATGGTTCTAAAGACACCCAGCGGCTTCGCTCCAAGTGTTCGAGATGCTTCTTCCAAGTCCATGCTTATTCTTTCAACGGCTGCCGACATCGACCTTACAAAATACGGGTACGTGATGGCTAGATGGGCGAAGATTAACACCCATATTTCCGGCACAAAAGCGAAGTTCTGCCAAAAGATCGCAAGCGAGACCCCTAAAGCTATTGATGGAACGATTAATGGAATGTTGACAAGCACGTCTAATATTCCAGATGGCAATGATCCAAGCTTTCTTCTCGCGATGATGATTGCCATTGGCAATCCCATAATAATGTTTAGGGCAGTGACTACGGTTGCGAGAAGGTATGAGAGAATTAGGCTTTGCCAGTATTCTCCCCAAACACCTGAGCCGGAGAGCGACTTAGGCAGTGTATCTGTGAAGATTGCTTGAAATGCTGGGAGTGCAACGAAAAGGGATGGTATTAGTACAACTGCAAAGAAGATTAGAAGAGTGATGCTATCTCTAGAGGATGTTGCTGTCGAGTAGCTTAGTTTTCTTTCGAACGTGGGCCAAATCCTTCTTATAGGCAGTCTGAATTTTGGGCCGAGAAGCCGGATTATCACGAAGATTGCCACTGCGACTGCTATAAGTATGAAGCTTGCAAAAACTATCGAACCCTCATATGTGGCTTGGCTGATGATTTTGTCTTTGACACTGTCCTTCATATTCTGAATGAAGACAGGTCCATTTTCGAAAAGCCCAGCAACCATGAACGTTGCTCCTGTCTCTGAAATTGACCTTGAGAATGCGAGTATGAAGGCAGCTATTAATGAGGGCTTTATGATGGGGAATGTGACTGTTCTTGCTGCAGTAAAAGGTGGCGCGCCAAGTGTTCTTGAAGCGTTTTCAAATTCTCTCTTGTAATCAAGTAACGCGCCAACAACTACTCTAACCACGACCGGGTAGGAAAATGCGAAGTGAAGCAGTATGACCAAGACCCACCCAGGAGACACAAATGAGCTGCTGAAAAGTGAGGATACTCCTTCGGGCTTGCTCCAGAACAAGAGCAGCGAGTATCCAAGAACCGCTGTTGGCACGATGAAGGGGATGTCCGATAACGTGTCCAAGATGTTTATCCACTTTGATCTTTTGCGTGCGATGAGCCATGCCATTGGGATTCCAGTTGCAACGTCTATGGCTGACACGAACAGTGCGATGATGAAAGAGTCTCTGATGGCTATGAGTGCCCGGTTCATAAGCTCTGGTTTGTTTAAGACTTCTTGCATCGTGTTCCATTTTGTCACTATTCCAAGTATCGGAGGCAGCAATATCAAGGCGAAGAACAGTACTATTGCTGTCAAATACACTCCGTACTTGACAGCCTTTCTAGATGAAAGGCCGTCCAAGGCTTCCCTAGTTTTAGGTTTGGACAAATTCATTCTTTCCGCCTATGTTCGATTATTACAATCTGAATGTAGCTTTCCTTTTCTCACTTGTGTTTTTTGTTCATAAGTTTTCCGTATGAGAATGTGTCAGTTTGCCCGTCGAGTCATATCACTGCGCAAGCTCTATTGACTCTCTGTTTCATCATCCTAGCTCAAGTGGGGGCTTGACAAAACTTAAGGCTTTTGCAGTGGTTACGTGGGAATGAAGGATATGATGAGCAAGATTATTCCTGTCATTATCAAGATGAGTCCGAATCGTGTGAAGCCTCGTGGTTTCCAGGCGTCCCTTTTGAGGATTTCTGATGGTCCTATGGCGTCATCGCTAATTCCTTTTGCGGCTGAAGCTAACAGGGCTGCGCTTTGACTTGCGCGGCTTAGTCCACCTGAACCTATGAAGAACGTGATGCCTGCTATGAGGAATAGTAGTCCTTCAATGAACAGGGCATCTGTTTGCCTAACAAAGAATTTGGCGAGTGGCGTCGAAGGGAGGAACCAAACGTTCATGATGTAGATTGCGCAAGAAAGTATCAATGAGACGACAATTAAAGATGCAGGTACTTTCAGGATTTCTTTGTTCATTTTGTCCAATTTCAAAATTGAAATCCTGCACTTAAAAGTGTTTTCCCAGGTTACACATGCCCTAGGAGAATTCGACAGAGGTCGGGGTTTCCTTAAAGCTCAAATATATATTACTTACGTGACATTGGGTTGAGAAGTGGGTTTAATGGATGTTCTAGAAGCTATTGAAGGAAGGAGGAGTGTAAGGGCGTTCGAAGACAAGGATGTAACTGAGGAGGACATAGCGAAGCTTGTCGATGCGGCCTGTTGGGCGCCTTCTGCGGGAAACATTCAGCCATGGGAATTTATAGTCGTCAGAAAACCGATGGTCAAGAGCAGGCTGGTTGAAGCTGCTTTGGGACAATCATTTATTGCGGAAGCTCCCGTGGTGATTGTTGTTTGTGCAAATGAGATTCGGTCTTCCCAAGGTTATCGAGAACGGGGCAGAACACTGTATTGCTTGCAAGACACTGCTGCTGCTATACAAAACATTCTCCTAACTGCGCATTCACTTGGCTTGGCTGCCTGTTGGATTGGGGCATTCAGAGAAGAAGGAGCAAGAGAAATTCTGAAGATTCCGAGTGGAATACGGCCGGTGGCCGTCATTCCTATTGGCCATCCCGCAGAGACGCTGCCTCCGCGAAGTAGGCGGCCTGCAAGCCAGATAGTTCACTATGAAACTTTTTAAGAACGCCAGTCAGTGAGCCTAGTCTCGGCGGTCTAAACCCCTCCTCTGCTTATAGATTGAACTGTTCGTGGGTCAAGGTTTTTGGATTTGAAGAAGGCAGCGAATATAATGAGATTTTAATACTTTGGGGCTCTCATTTTGTTTGGGAGGTCTGATTGTTGAGATATAGTGTAATTGCCGATGCTTACGAAAGGATTGAGGCGACGACCAAGAGACTGGAAATGACTGATCTGCTGGTTGATCTTCTGAAAAACACGCCAAGAGATGTCATAGATAAGGTTGCATATCTTACACAAGGCAGGATTTATCCTGATTTTGTCGGTGTCGAGATTGGTGTGGCTGAAAAGCTGGCGATAAAGGCTCTTGCTAGGGCTTCTGGGACCAGAGAAAGCGAAATTGGGGAAGACCTGAAGAGAACCGGGGACGTCGGCGAGACTGGTCAGAAATTGATCGCTAACAAGAAACAGGTCACGTTTTTCCAGCCCCCACTGACGGTTGAAAAGGTCTACGAAGTGTTGGATAAGATGGCTAAAACTTCGGGTTCAGGCGCTGTGGACCTTAAGCTTTCTCTTTTGGCAGGGCTTTTGGCTGCTGCTACTCCGAAGGAAGCAAAATACATTGTGAGAACTGTCACTGGAAATCTGCGATTGGGTATCGCTGACATGACTGTTCTGGATGCTTTAGCCATAGCTTATGGTGGCGGAAAGGAGGCGCGTGAACTCACGGAGCGAGCCTACAACATCTCCTCGGACCTTGGCAGAGTTGCCAGAGTCATGGCTGAAAAGGGCTTAGAAGGAATTGAGAAGTTCGAGGTTTCAGTGTTTGAACCTGTTAGGCCGATGTTGGCTGAGAGGCTTTCTTCGTCAGAAGAGATTCTGGAAAAGCTTGGTGGGAAATGTATAGCTGAATACAAATATGATGGTGAGAGGATACAAGCTCACAAGAAAGGTGAGGAAGTAGTTTTGTTCTCGAGGCGTTTGGAAAGCATTTCTGAACAATATCCTGACGCTGTTGAGCTTGTAAGAAAGCAGGTTGTGGCGGGAGACGCGATTTTGGAAGCTGAATGTGTTGCTGTGGATTCTGACACTGGCGAGATGAGGCCTTTCCAAGAGCTGATGCACCGAAGACGCAAGTACGGAGTCAAAGAAGCCATGGAAGAGTATCCCGTGTCTCTCTTCATGTTTGACGCTTTGTACGTCAGCGGCAAAGACTTGACTCTTGAGCCCTATCCAGTAAGGCGGAGGGCACTCGAGAAAGCTATCCGAGAAAGCAACAGTGTCAAAACTGCCAAACACATAGTCACAGGCGACGTGAAGGAGCTGGAGAAATTCTTTTTGGAAGCGATTGAGGATGGTTGTGAGGGCTTGGTCTGCAAGTCAGTGGCCAAGGATTCAGTCTATCAAGCTGGCGCCCGTGGTTGGCTTTGGATAAAATACAAGCGCGATTACAAGAGCGAAATGACTGACACGGTTGATCTAGTTGTTGTTGGCGCCTTTCATGGAAGAGGAAAGAGAGCTGGAACCTATGGAGCTCTGCTTCTAGCCGCTTACAATCCAGACAGCGATACTTTCGAAACTGTCACAAAGTGTGGCACAGGTTTTACCGATGAAGACTTGGCGAAGCTTCCGAAAATGATGCAGAAACACGTTATTGCACATAAGCATTCCAGAGTCAATTCGATGCTTGATGCAGAGGTATGGTTTGAACCTGTCATGCCGATTGAAATTTTGGGCGCAGAGATCACGTTGAGTCCGATTCACACGTGCGGTATGGACTCTGTTCGTAAGGGAAGCGGGCTTGCTATCAGATTTCCAAGGTTTACGGGTAACTATAGATTGGACAAGTCAGCCGAAGATGCCACGACTACTGCTGAAATACTGGAAATGTACAACAGTCAGCTTAAGAAAATAGGCGAAACACCAATCTAAAAGGAGAAACAGGCTACACGTTTTCTTAGAGTTTTGTGCGATGCAGTGAAAGGATCTTCTAATGCGAACCTTTTCTTTTGACGGCTAAGAAGCTAGCTGTGAAGATTGCTATGAGAGCCATGTACGGTGCTAAGTGTTCTTCTCTTTTGTGCCGCTCACTCTGGTAGGTGTAGCCCCCGACTTCAGGTCGAGGATGAACTTCGAAGGTGAGCACGTCCCATACGCCTCTCTCAGCTATGTCAACTCTGGAAATAGCGGTCCAAGTTCCATAACTGCTTCGAAGACAAGGGATGCTAAAAAGCACATAGGCTATGCCCTCTTCGTCTGTGAAGGCAGTCCTGACAACTACTGTTTCATCTAGAGGGTTTCGGGCTTCAAAGACAACAAGTTTGTCGCACACTGGAGCACCACTGTAAGTCACGTTAGACATCAAGTATACTTGTTCTCCTTCGATGAAGTCTCCGTCTGGATTGCTCTGGCCTTTTCCACCCTTTTGTGTATAGAGATCCAGCAGTCGACCTTCCTCGGAGGGATCGGGCTGCATAGATCTCCAGAAGTATACTGCGCCAACTGAATCATGAAGAATTCGCATTGAAGCAGAATCCAATAGGGCAGTTTGCCTAAGATCTATTGGAACTGCGACGCATGAGTCTGAAGCGCTGATCACTTCGAAAGTTATCGATGCCAAGGCTCCGTTGCCACTCAAGGGTGTTTCCGAACCAGTTAGTGAGATGATGACTTTGATTAAGCCTATTGATTCATCTTCTTCGTAGGTGAAGTCTGATCTTGGAGGAGCTGGGAGGAACGTTCCTTGCGTTACTTCTGCAACGTCAAGAACTGTATTGTTGTAGGCTACACTGAATTCAAGGCTGTACAAGTCTTGAACAGAAGCAATATCTATTGAAAGATTGAAAAGTTCGCCTATTTCTTTCCCGATATGTGATGGTGGAGTGATGAACAGATATGCTTCTGCGTTGTTTTCCTCGCTTTGCAGTTCGACTGCGGCATATCCTGTAGCGATTGAAGATAGCAGTTGCGTTATTAGCAATATCAGTGCGGCATACAAGAGCCACTTGGAATTGCTTCGAGGGGTACTGTTAGCCCTCTGCATCCTTTCTCCCTTGCATATCATGGGTATTTCTTTTGGTTAAACATTGTGGTATAGGATGCGCTACGACACAGGGTTTACCCTAGCTTGTCATGGCTCCATTTCACATAACACGATCTGTTTTCAGGATTGGTGCGATCGTCAGGATATAATAGCTTCTGGGCAAACAAACGGACAGAAGAGAACGGAGGCTGGTCGATAGCTTTGCTTTGCCTTTTTTTGTCAAGCATGAAGGGGGCTTTGGCTTCAATGGTGAGCAAAGAGCGTAATGTTCATATGTTTTGTGAATTATAGCCTCTTCAACGGCATATGCCAAGGAAGTCTTAAAGGTGAAGATTATCATCGCCAAGTTTCTTGTGTTATTGTTCGCAACCTCGATGATAGCCCCTAGATTGTCTATTGTAAGTGGTGATAATCCAAGGACTATTCACGTTAGGGGGGATTTTTCCACGATTCAAGAGGCCATAAACAACGCCAACCTAGGCGATACGATATCAGTGGAGTCAGGCATATACTATGAGCACGTGGTCGTCAACAAGACGCTCTTGCTGATAGGTGAAGACAACGCGAACACGATAATTGACGGCAGTAACAACGGAACAGTTGTGGAGGTAACTGCGGACAACGTCACCATAACAGGCTTCAAGCTGCAGAACAGCGGTTACGGGTGGACAAGACATGGTGTCTATGTCTATAAGGCCAACAACTGCCAGATCAAGAGAAACTGGTTCTTCAACACCTGCCACAACATCAGAATAAACTACTCACGAAATTCTGAGGTCATGCAGAACGTGATTAACGGCACTCCTTACGGAGTCACAATGTACGGAATCAGGCTGGAAAACTCAGTCAACTGCGTAGCTTTAGACAACACGGTTTCAGACTGCGTGGGAGGAGTTCACCTAGAAAACGCGACAGAATGCTTAGTGAAGAACAACTATCTCGCTCATAACGATCAAGCATTTCGGCTCTATTCACCTTGCACCTACATCGTAATAGCTGCAAATACTATGTACAACAATTCCTACGACGGCATGATTGCAGTAATGCCCCCGAACGCAACGTTCTCCGATAACCTCATCGTTCACAACAACTTCATCAACAACACCAACTCCTTCATCATCCAATCCAACGGTACAGTCTGGGACGATGGACATGAAGGCAACTATTGGAGTCGCTACGTGGGCTTCGACTCTGACCTAGATGGAATAGGAGACATTGCCCACAACATTACAGGAATGTACAAGGATAACCACCCCTTGATGGGCAAGTTCTCAAGTTTTAATACAACATTCGGCTACAAGGTCGACTTCATCAGTAGCTCTCAAATCTCCAACTTCAGCTTCAGCCAACTTAATGCGTCGCACGCTTCTCTAACCTTCAATGCAACAGGAGAGCCTTTAACTCAGGGGTTCTGCAGAATCTGCATTCCGAAAGCTTTGATCAATGGTTTATACGTCGTGAAACTCGACGGCGAAATCGTCACGCAACCTCAAACCAGAGAGCTGCCTTGCTCAAACGAAACCTACGAATACATCTACCTTAACTACACTAGCAATGGTCATGTCATGGAAATCAGCGGAACAACGCCAATCCCCGAGTTTCCATCATTGCCCATTCTGCAACTGTCATTGGTGGCGGCAATATTGGCGTCATTGGCTTTTTCTGCATTTATCCTAAGGAAGAAGTCCTTGGCAAGCCGTAGACATCAAGAGCATCCCAGCACCATCGTACGTTTTCGGCTCTAGAACTTTCTACTAACAAACTTTAAATGGCATGAACTACTATTTTATTGTGCATTCTGGAGAGAATTGCGTCTCGCAAATGAGAGAGGATGCTGTTCTTTCTAAGAAATACGAGAAGGGAGAAATACATGAAAACTACAAAAATCCTTAGCCTAAGCGCTGTCATTGCTTTAATACTTCTGCTATCATTGAACTTTGTCACTCCTATAGCTCCTAAAGCACTTTCCCAAGAAAAACAGCCTAGCTCCAAACAGGACACCATAAAAGATGCTCTGCCCCCAGGGCAAGACAACATGACCTTCACGTCAGGCAAAACGATAAACCTGACGACAGGAATTCAATTCTCTTTCAGCTCAGGCTTCAACATCTTCTTCACCACAGGCATCTACATTCAGTTCTTCGTCCCAATAGGAGTCTACTACATTGAGCCATGCATGAACTTCACCCTCGTTGCTGGCAAACAGCCCCTGCCATGCGAATGGTGGGAAATACTGGATCCACTCGGACATCCAACAAGCTTCGAATTCCACGTTGACTGGAGCAACCCAACAAACTTCCACGTAGACCAAGTCTACCCATTTCCGTTCCCAGTACAGCCTGGGTCTATAGTCAAGGCAGAGAAGAAGGTCGACTCAATAGAATGGTGCGACAACTTCGTTGTCTACGATCCACCTGAATGGGGACCGCCAGTCTGTTCATGGTGGGAGGTTATTTCGCCTCCTGAATGGGCAGGCATAGAGTTCCATGTGGACTGGAGCAACGAGAGCTGTGAATTCCACGTAGACGAAGTTATCGGTCACAGTATGCCACTTTGGCCGTGGCCCTACTACGTAGAAGCAGAACGGAGAGTAGAGGGCATAAAACCATGCGACAACTTTGTGACAAGCCTAGAGACGCTTCCTGAACCGTGTTCTTGGTGGGAAATAATCTATCCGAAAGAGGCCGCAGGATACGAGTTCCACGTCGATTCGAACAATGGAATGGACATCTTCCATGTGGACACAGTGACTCCGGGCAACCTCACTTTCCCAGTGCCTATTCCAAGGGTGTACGCTGAGAAGAAGATAACTGAACTAGTAACTTGCACCAATCTGTACTACATCAGCGATAGTATGACCCCTGTGGCGTGTGACTGGTACGAAATAGTGTACCCACCATCACTCAAAGGCGTTGAGTTTCACGTTGACTCTGTTCAAGACCCGTACATCCACATTGACACAGTATATCCGCATCCAATAACTGACTTTGCAGTCTACAAGATAGTCGCAGAGAGAAAGATACCGACAATCAACACGTGCGACTGGTTCACCATCGGAGACCCAACAAGCTGGGTTCCAGATGTATGCTCATGGTGGACGATAATAGCCCCACAGGAATGGGCAGGTGTGACATTCCACGTCGATTCGACCGACGGTGTGAACCGCTTCCACATAGACGAAGTAGACCAAGTGCCAGTTCCAGGGACACCGCCTCCATTCAAAGTTGTTGCAGAACCCTATACACCACTTGGACCGTACTTCAAGCCGTCATATTCGGACTATGCAATAAGCGGAATGCCTGACTTCGACGAAAAACAAAACGGGTGGATCGATCAAATAATGGGCGGCTGGAGCCACTGTGGTCCAGTAGCTGCTGCAAACTCGCTGTGGTGGCTTGACTCAGAATATGAGTCGTTATACGATTCCTCGCCAGTACCGCCTCCTACAAAAAGCGATCACTTCCCGCTAGTCACGTCGTACAATCCTAGTCAATGGGATGATCATGACCCACGAAACATGGAGCCACTTATCAACAATCTGGCCTTTTTGATGGACACAAACGGCATGAGAACACAGAATCCAGCCACAGCACACACAGGCACATACGTCACCGACGCGGAAACTGGAATCTCGCAGTACCTGCAGCAACAGGGGATCAATCCCATGGGAGACTGCAATGGAGACGGAGACGTGGATGGCGACGACATGAACATAATCTATGCTGCTTGGTACACGAGTCCAGGGTCTCTGTTATGGGACATGCGCGCAGACATCAACAAAGACAACGTGGTCAACGAGATGGACCGCGACTTAGCTCTTGCGAATCTTGGACAAGTTGGCATGTTCTACGAGCACACAGTGGACTTCCCCATGTTCCCATGGATAGAGGAAGAAATCAAACGCTGCGAGGACGTTGTGCTTAACCTTGAATGGTGGAACGAGGTCGCTCCCGGAGTTTGGCAGAAGTGGGAATACGACCCGACAGGTCAAGGAGGACACTATGTAACCTGCGCTGGAGTAGACTCTGAAGCCTTCACACTGTGGATAAGCGACCCATGGTGGGACGCGGCTGAAGCCGGGTTCCCAGGCAGAATACCAATACCGCATCCGCCAGGACATCTACCAAGCTTGCACAACAACACTGCATTCGTGTCTCAAGACTCCTACGGAGTAGCTCTTTGGGCAGGAGTAATACCGCCTCCAGGATACGTAATGCCATTCTGGGAACTCGTAGGCTACCTGCAGGAGCAAGACTTCGGACCAACATGGCATGCCTTCATAAGAGCTGCAGTAGTGACTTCACCTATACGCGACGTCGCCGTCACTGACGTTACAACTTCAAAAACAGGCTGTCTTCCAGTGCCAACAGTCGGCGAAGGAATGCCCGTGACCATAAACGTCGTCGTTGAGAACCAAGGAGGCTTCCCCGAGATCTTCACTGTCAGAATCTACGCCAACTTACTGCAGATCGCATCGCAAATCGTCTCTTTGATGCCGAAAACATTGACAACCGTAACCTACGTATGGACTCCGACAGGCATCGCTCACATCACATACACCATAACAGGAAGCGCTGACTCCGTTCCAGGCGAAACAGATCTAGGCGACAACTCGCTAGGGGGCGGCACACTTCAAGTGGTGGTCCCAGGCGACATCAACGGCGATGGCGTAGTAGACTCAACGGACTTGGGCATGATGGGCGGCGCTTGGGGAACATTCAAAGGCGACCCCAACTGGAACCCCAACGCAGACCTAGACGACAACGGCGTGATAGACTCGACAGATTTAGGCATCATGGGCGGCCACTGGGGCGAATTCGAACCATAAACCTCAACTCATAACCCTTTCTTTTTTTCGATTCAAGTTTCCGAATGGCATTCAGAAAAATCGCAAAACTAAAGTAACAGTTTCTTCACTTCATTGTTGGTGAGGGCTTGCTTTACATTCTGAGGGAAGCCTGGCTTTGGATTATCATCTTTTTCCTCATAATGGTATTGGTCGGACCTTTCGTAATCCTCTACCTTCTGCTACTCTTGCCCGCCCCGCTTAGGGTTGGCTCAACGTTTTTGATAATCATTCTGTGGGCCTTGGTTGGAGGATACAAGGACTGGGTTATGGACAAGCGGAAGCGAAAAGTCAAGGGCTTCGAGGAATAGCAGCATTAGGGCTTGAACGAATGGAGAACCCTAGAAAGGTATGTTGATTTCCGATATTGCTCACCAAGACTAATATACTCTTTCTCTTTTCTAATTTATCAAGCGTGGAAACTGACATGCCCAAAGAGGAACCTGAGGAACTGGGATTGATCTACCGCCTAATACTGAGGCTTCCGAAGCTAAGTGTGGAAAGTCTTCCTCCAGTACTTCAAGGAACATTCTGGGTCATCATTCTTCCACTTTTCATGATCGGTCAATGTTATCTGGATTTTTATCTTCTCCTAGCCTTCCCATTTCCCTTCAACGTGATAGTTGTTGGAGGAGTCGTGTTGGCGTTTATTGTTGCATTCTACAGAGTAATGCTTGACCGAGCATTGAATTCTCTAAGAATGCTTTTTTACCCAGCTCGTCTTGACAAAGATGCTGAACAGCTAGTCCAAGAATACATTCATCTTCTCAAGAAGAAAAAGAAGTAGAACGTGCGTTTCCTCTGGCTTAACCAAATCGGCTAAGCAGCTTGAGTTTCTTCCATCTCTTGAAAACTAAGACGCACAGAGATGTCAGGAATAAGATGACGATCATTTGAATCAGTTGGAACTCTGGGACTGCGTAAGTCGAGGTTATGATTATTGTTTTGGTGCTTGACAGATTGTAGTAAAAGGCCAGATAAGTGTAATTGCCGTCTTCTGTCTTGTTGGCGACAAGTGATTGGTTTCCTGCTGAAACATTGAAGTCGCCCCACATTAGAGTGTTTGGGATAGTGACGTTGCAGAATCCTATGGTTGCATTGGGCGCGGTGGAGTTGAAGCTGACCCGTTTCAGTGTTGCGTTAAAATCAAACGAGGCTATGGTAGTATTGCTGAATGTAGTTACGCCATAGCTGAAAACTCTGCTTAGGCTCCAAGGCTCCATTAAAGGATGATAATCTGACCATTGAGGAAGTTCCGTATCACCAATTCCGTCTCCATCTATGTCCACTCCTGGATAGTCACTCCAATAGTTACCCTCTGCACCATTGTCCCAACTAGTTGGACCCGTAACGATTGGTCCTTGATTGGTGTTTTGCATGATATTGTTTCTGTAGAATGTGTGTAATCCTGTCGAGGATGCAATACGTATGTCCAAGTAATTGTAAGAAACATTGTTCGCGTAAAAAAAGCACGCGCCAGAGCTTGATATGAGAATGCCATACGAATTGCTCGTAATGGTGTTGTATCCAGCCTCAATCTGGCTTGAACCCTTCATTTCTAAGCCATTAGTGCAATTTCTCACTACACAATCATGGATCTTCACATTGCTAGAACTTGAAACTGAGATCCCAGAGCATCCAGGCGTCGGCAGTGGACCAGCATTTCTTATTGTGAAGTTTCCAATATCCGCGCCAGTAGTCATGTCTACTACGTCCAGCACGTCTCCTTTGTAGTTTCCATCAATTATGGTCGTCTGAGCATTCTCTCCAACTAAGGTGATTGATTTGTTCAGACGCACGTTTTCTAAGTAGATACCTGATTTAACGTGTATAATTGAGCCGTTGTCAATGGCGTTTATTGCCTCCTGTATTGTGGTGTAGTTCGAAGGTGGTGGTCCGACCCAGACTTCGCTTGGCTGAGCCTTGACAAGAACCCTGTTTGATGACAGATTGAAGGTTATCAAGCACAAACCGCAGACGACGAATAAGGACAAGAATGTGAAGATTCTTTTTCTCATGTCTTTCTCCCGCTGTACTGATAGTAGACATATGCGTTCAGATATTAATCCTTTATTTCCGAACTTCCCGCAATAGTCAGAATGTTTCTGCCAAGGCTTAAATAGAACTTAAAAACGTTCCTGCCAAGCCTTAAATAAAACGAAACGGAATGTTTTATTCGGTGACTTATATGAAAACAAAAATCGGAGTAGTTCTTCTGCTTGTTATGTTCGCAGCATTTATCGCGCCATTTGCGAAGACCGCAAGGGCAGCAACCGACCCCGTCATAAGCGTAGTTCCTCAAGACATTGACTGGAACGGAAAATCGATCGGCGACGCGTTCACTGTGGAAATAACGATCTCAAGCCCGGACGTGGCAATATGGTCTGGACAGATAGGAATAACGTATAGCCCGCTTGTTCTGGAATGCACTGGCTTCGCTAAAGAATCAGCAATTGATCAGTCATGGCTTTGGGTGCCGGGAACCGTCAACAACGAGGCTGGTTATGTGACCTACAGCGGTTGGAGTTGCATAGCCGGGCAAGAACCAGGCTGGACAGGCTCTGGCACTTTCATGACGTTCAGCTTCAAGGTCATAGGCTCTGGCACATCTGTGTTAGACTTAACCGTGCTCACAACTAAACCTGACGCATTCTATAGAACAAAACTGAACAAGAACGAAGGCGGCTCAATCGCTGAGATCTCCTCAATAGTCATCAACGATGGAAATCCAGACAACAATCAGCCTTCACAACCACCGCCGCCACCTCCACCTGAGCCCGAACACGACGTTGCAGTCAAGTCCATCAAATGCTTCCGAGCTTCAGCATACGTCGGTGAACCAGTTGGCCTAGAAGTACTGGTAGAGAACAAAGGTGACTTTACCGAGGACTTTGACGTTGCGCTTTATGCAGACAAGAACACGGAAGTGATCTTTGACGAATACGTTATCGGCATTGTCCACGTGACTGGACTGGAACCGAAGACAACGAAGGCTGTGCCTTTCTCTTGGGATACGTCGAATGTTCAGATAGGCTCCTACTGGTTCAGCGCTAGGTTGAGTATACCAAGCGACGCCAAAACCGAGGATAACGTGCTCATTGGAGGTGCTTACCTAGGCGGTATCTGCAACTACCCAGGAGTGCGAGTGTTCGATTTGGCTGGAGCACTCTTTCAGATAGGAACAAGCGCAAGCACCATCGTCATAGCAGTAGCGATATGCTTTGGGATCTTCAAACTACTGATGTCCGACAACTGGCTGGTGACTTTTCCGAACAGACAAGTTAGACGTGCTTTGTCTACGCGTCATCTTCACAAGAAGGATGCGTAGACCGCTTTAGCTCCTTTCCTCCCTCACTCTTTTTTTGGTCCATACAAGTGACATGCCACAACATGTCCTTTTCCTATGTCAGCAAACTTTGGCTCAACCGTCTTGCATATGTCACCTATGTATGATGGACAGCGTGTGTGGAACTTGCAGCCTGAGGGGGGATTAACTGGACTTGGGATTTCTCCCTTCACAACTATCTCTGTGCGCTGCGATTCTGGATCCGGCACTGGCACAGCACTTATCAAAGCGTTAGTATACGGGTGTGCAGGCTCGAAGATAATCTGCTCTGTCGTGCCCATTTCAACTATGTTACCCAAATACATTATCGCAATGCGATCACAGAGATGCCTTGCCAACGCAAGATCATGCGTGATGTAAAGGACTGATGCACCAGATTTTTCAACGAGGGCCATCATAAGCTCAAGGATTTCGGCTCGGATTGAAACGTCCAGCATGGAGACTGGTTCATCTGCTACTATGAAGTTTGGCCTCACAACTAGTGCTCTGGCCACGGCGACTCTCTGTCTTTGCCCTCCACTCAGCTCATGCGGGAATCTGAAGTAAAATTCGTCTGGTGGGAACATTTCGACATCCTCTAATGCCTGGTCCACCAGTGCTCTTATTTTCTGTGGTTCATAACCTAAGCCTAAAACCCGCAAAGGTTCACTGATGATGTCTCCAACGAGCATGCGCGGGTTTAAGGATTCATATGGGTCTTGAAATATTATCTGCATCTTTTTTCTCAAAGGTTTCATTTCACTATCTGAAAGTTTGGCGATGTCTCTTCCTTCAAAAATCACTTTCCCATCTGTTGGCTCAATCAGCTTAAGAAGAAGCCTTCCCGTGGTCGTCTTTCCACTACCACTCTCTCCAGCCAGCCCAAAAACTTCACTCTTCTTTATGTCAAACGTAATCCCGTCCACTGCGCGAACAAACAACTGCTTTCTAGAAACGATTGTTTGGACGAATCCAAGACTCAGCGGAAACCACTTTTTCAAATCCTTTACTTGTATTAAAGCCTCGCTCATTTCTTTCCCTTCATTTCTTCGTTACCAAGTGGCATGCAACATAATGATTCTTGTCTACACTCACAAGCTCTGGTTCGACCTTGCGGCATATCTCCATTGCGTACTTGCACCTTGGATTGAATCTACATCCAGGTGGTGGCTCTAGAAGATCTGGGGGAAGACCAGGGATTGACGTGAGCCTCGTCTTGGCAGCTTTGATTCCTGGGAATACGCTAAGCAACCCTTGAGTGTACGGGTGTAATGGCTGCTTGAAGATTTCAACGACGCCTCCGAGCTCGGCAATCCTTCCGGCATACATGATTGCGGTTTTCTCGCACGTTTCAGCAATTATAGACAGGTCATGAGTTATCAGGATCATGCCGAGATTCAGCTTCTTCTTCAGTTCCCTGAGAAGCTTAAGCACGTGGGCAGCTACGATTACGTCTAGTGCTGTTGCAGGTTCGTCGGTTATCAGCAGATCTGGATTGCAAGCCAAAGCCATAGCGATCAGCGCTCTTTGCCGCATTCCTCCGCTAAACTCGTGAGGATAGTTGTCAGCCCGAGAAGGATCAATGTTCACTAGCTCCAGAAGCTTCGCAGTCCTTTCCACGGCTTCTGCTTTGCTCGTGTTCGGTTCATGCGTTGAGATTGCTTCGATGATCTGATCTCCTATTTTATATACGGGGTTTAGTGCGTTCATGGCTCCTTGAAACACTATCGAAATTCCTTTCCATCTGATGGTCTTTCTCATTTCATCTTCTGGAAGAGGAACTATGTCTCTTCCTTTGAACAAAATTTTTCCTTTCACTATTTTGCCGCCTAATGGAAGAATTCTGAGAACAGACAGCGCAACTGTCGTCTTTCCGCAGCCCGATTCACCTGCAAGTCCTATTGCCTCGCCTCTGTCTACTTGGAAGCTGACATTTTCTGCCGCTTTTACAGGTCCGCTCAATGTAAAGTAGTGTGTCGATAGTCCCTGGACATCAAGGGTTACCATCTTTTCACCATGTTACGGGTTAAATATTGACCTGATTGATTTAAGCCTTTGCATTTAAACGTAATCGTTATTAGTGTTCAGATTTTATGTATTTTTGTGTGTAAGACATGAAGGTTAGTCGTGAATGGAAGGACTTAAACGTGGACTTGGGTAAGCTGGCAAGCCGCATAGAGTCCTTCTTTAGAGGCAAGGGCTTGTACGCCAAGAGGATTTCATCTAAAGAAGGGATTAAGTTACTCGTCACCAGAAATGTGAAATTGATGAGCTTTCGCGCTGAGATCCTTGGTGATCCGAACGATTTTCAAGTCAATCTTGTTCTGGACGAGCAACCTGATTCTCGGACGTTGAGTTCAGTCTTCTCGGCCTTTTTTGGTGGAGGATTTCTTCTGAAGGATATCAAGACACGAGAGTTATTCGAGAAATTAGAGCCAGACTTTTGGGTTTACGTTGAGCGGACTGTTGAGCATTTGAGCGCTTTTAAGGGGCGTTGAGAGGCGTGTCTTCTATTGGAGTGACCATTCTGCCCAGGAAGAAATGAACATCGACATTGACACCACCAAGAAAGAGGTCCATTTCCTGACCTGCCTGCTGTCGTGTATTAAGCTCTTCGTATATTTCTTTCATCTTTCTAAGATCGAGGACTAGATCATAGCTCTTAGTTACGTTGGAATGGGGATCAAGAGATTCGCCTGGTTCTTCTTTGAACCATACTCTGTTTCCATGGCTTAGATCTCTTGGGTCGCCGGTTTTGTTGAAAGACAGGTCAAACATTACTGAGATTACTCCAATGCCACTGTATCCTGTCGGATTTTCAACCGTTATGTTTATTGACACTAAGACTCTGTAGTCGGGGTCAGGCACAAAGGTTAGCGTGCTTCTTGAGGCTGATACCTTGATCTCTGAAGTAGCCTTGTAGAATTGGACGTAGTTGACCGTTGGTGCCCACAGCAGCAATACTGAAACAACCGTGACCACGACAAAAACGTATGTTTTGATGTTTTTCTTTTTGGTGGATTGCATAGGAACCATGCACTAAAAGCTTAATTAAAGCATATGTAGTTAAGCTTTTAGGTATCATGCTGAGGTTGTTTGAGGAGTATTGCTATGTTGAACAGGTCTGAGGGGCTTCATGTTTTCGTTAGCATCTTGTGTTGGGCTGCGTTAATGGCGTCTATTCTTCTGCAGAATTTGTACGCTCATCCGCTTGTTGACAGCGTTGGTTATGTGCTTTTGTTCTTGGCTAGTTTCCTTGCAGGAGTCGTTATTCAAGATCTGCGTTATGTTGTGATTGGGTGGGTCACTGCTTTGTGTGCGTCTTTGGTGATCGCATTCTGTCTTCTAAGTTTGCCTCTCTTCTTAGGTCTTGTAGTGCAAGTGAGTTTAGGCCAAGAGTTTTATGCGGGCATAATTGTGATGCTTTTCCGAGCGGTTTTTCCCAACATCATAATTGTTACCCTTTTTTCAAGTATGATCGGCGCAATAGTTGGCGATAGAGTAGGAATATGAGAAAGTGAATTAAGCAAAGAATAGGCAACAAAAAAAGAAGGGCTTTGTTACTTTTTTATCGTCTTTGTCTAAGTTTCGGGTTCAGTACCTCATCAAGTGCGTAGCCCAAGAGTATGAAGGATAGGGAGATTAGCGCTATTGAGACTCCTGGAGGCACTATCCACCATGGTTTGTCTACGCCTTGGTTTGCTTGAACATCATACAGCATTCGTCCCCAAGATATTACGAGCGGGTCGAATAGTCCCAAATAGCTTAGGGCTGCTTCGCTTAGGATTGCGCTTGGGACTGATAGGGCGAGACTTACGTAGACTAGTGTCATTACGTTTGGCAGTATGTGGGTTGTCACTATGTGGGTTGTCCCTGCTCCGGCTGCCCTGGCCGCCTCGATGAACGGTCTTTCTTTCAGGCTTAAGGTTTGGGATCTCACTGTTCTTGCGAACCCCATCCATCCTAATAGTCCTATGACCATGATGAGGTTCCATATCGAAGATCCAAGCACAGCGACCAATACGAGCAGTAACGGTAAGCCAGGTATCACGAGTAGGGCGTCCGTCAACCTCATTGTTATGTCGTCTACTACGCCTCCCACGTAACCTGAGACTATGCCTATTACGAGTCCGAAGACTACAGAGATCACGGCTGAGAGTAAACCAACGAACAGTGATATTCTAGCACCGTATATCAATTGGCTGAAAAGGTCTCTGCCTTCATGGTTTGTCCCTAGCCAGCCAAAACTGTTTCCGTAGAATCTCAAATTGAGATCGTCAATGTAGACTGCAGCATATGCTGGTGGGGCTTTCTCGTCAAGAAAGGTCACTTCGACGCCGAAGGTGTAGTTTCCAGGTTGCGTAAATATGGCTTTGGATGCGTCTATCGTTATGTCGCCAGAAATGAACTTTCTCAATTGGGCGTCGTATGAGTCCATGCTTGGCTGTGGCATCATCCAATCTGATGAGTTTGTTCGATATACGACCCATATGTTTGTTCTGTTAGATTCTATTGTGATGAAAGAGTTGACGAGTATGTTGGTTAGGCTTTCGATTCCTTCGAGTTTAAGCGTCATGTTGGCTGCGAAGCGTTTTGGCGCGCTCGTAGATGGGAAGTAGAATGTTTTTGTGAGGTTAGCTATTACTGCGCCTCTTGGAACTATGCCTGGTCGTTCATATACTATTTGGGCGCATCCTGGCCCGCTTATCTCGCTTCCGAGCGAACCGTTCCACAATAGGTCAATTGAGTCGGTGTCTTGAGCGTAAAAGTCCCACTGAGTAGGCTGTAGTGTTGCAAGGGTTTTGAAGCCTGGGTTAGCTACTAGTTCGAAGTTCTCATTGTATGTCTCTGAGTGTCCTGTTAAGTATTTCCACCATATTGGATATGCATAGTCGCCGGCTTGATAGCGGTCATATGGGCTCAGCGGGGTGAAGAGTGGCGCTCCAAGAGCGACCACTGCGAAGCCAGCTAGTATCACGACGCCTACCATTGCTCTTTTGCTTTTCAAGAAGACCTTCGTGAAGTTCTTGAACTGGTTTAATCTAAAGGATAGTTTCGACTTCGGTGTTGCAGAAGATGACATTCTTGTTCACCTATTCGTATTTGATTCTTGGATCTACTATTCCGTATGCCAAGTCTGCTAGGAAGTTTGCGATTATGACGCATAGCCCTATTATGTAGAACATGGCTTGGATGACGGGGAAGTCTTTGAAGTTGATGCCTCTCCACAGGTATTCTCCTAGACCAGGGTATGTGAATACTTGTTCTGTGATTATTGCTCCTGTGAAGAGGTATCCGAATGATAGTGCTATGTTCGTTATTAATGGGAGTGAAGCGTTCTTCAGTGCGTGTTTGAAGAGGATCGTTCTTTGGCTTAGTCCTTTTGCTTTTGCGGTCGTTATGTAGTCTTCTGTTAGAGTTTCAAGCATTGTGGCTCTTGTTAGGAGCAGGTATCCGCCGTAGGAGAAGATTGTCAAGGTCAATAATGGAAGGAAAAGATACTGCGCTCTTCCAGCGATTACTTCTAGGATGTTTGCAGGAGGTGTTATTGCCCAGTCTCTGGGCCAAGCTCCTGCACCTGGGAACCATCGCAGTGATACGTGGAACACTAGGATAAGTATCATTCCTATCCAGAATGATGGTAGGGAATATGTGGTTAGGGATGTGATGACTGAGGCAGAATCATACAAGCTGCCTCTCTTGTAGGCGGCGAAGACTCCTAGTATTACTCCTATGACTATGGACAAGGCTGTTGAAAGTCCCACTAGAAGTAGCGTGTTGGGGATTCGATGGATGATTTCTTCGCTTACCGGTGTTGTGGTGTAAAAGGAATAGCCGAAATTCCAGGTTAACATGTTTACGGCATATTTCACGAATCTTTCTTGGATTGTTTGGTTGAGTCCAAAGAGCATCTTGACTTGTTCGATCATTTCCGGTCTCATTTTGCCAGCTGCGATGAAAAATTGCATGGGGTCTCCTGGCATTAGCTCGAAAATGACGAAGTTTATTGTCAGAACGAATATTACGAGAACAAAGGATTTTATTATTCTTTTTATTATGTATGATCTTAGACCCATAAAGGTCTCCTTCCTTCATTTCGTAATAAGTTTTGGATGTGGTATTTTAGGTTTTAGGTTTGGAATTTTGACTCTTTTGTGTATAGAACAATCTTCTGGAAAGATTTAAATTTGCGGGTCGTCAACTTATATTTGCCGAAAAATAAAAGGAAAAGGAGAGAACTTTATGAAAACTAAAGTGATTTTCTCAATATTGGCTTTGCTATCAATGTCTTTAATGCTATTTGCTATTCCTGCAAAAGCTAACGGTCCTCTAACAGACAAATTGCTGATTCACGTCTACTTCAACCCAGATGTGGAGAACGCAGACCTCGAATCAGGCATATTGGACATCAACGACTGGCCTTTGACCAGTGACTGGATTGTTAAGTTTGCAGCTAAGCCTGACGACATTACGATGGCTTCATATGCCGAGATGGGCATGATGGAGTTTGATCTAAACTGTCAGCAGTGGCCTACTGGCTGGCCTGGCGAAGATACAAACAGCGCAAGAAACCTTGCTGCACAACATTTCAGGCAAGCTATTGCTCACTTGACCAACAAGCCAAAGATCGTCAGTGACATTCTGAAGGGATATGGCTATGCCCTTAAAGTTCCATTGCCTCTACCGTTGAATGCGTTTGTGTATGAGCCAGAAGTCGACTATGCATATAGTTTGACTTTGGCAAACAAGTCGCTTTATGACGGTGGATTCTACTATCAAGGTGGAAAGTGGTATTGGACTGGAGGCGAAGAGCTTCCAAAGATTAAGGTATACCTTAGGCTAGACGATCCCAACAGAAGAACAGCTGGCGAATACCTGGTCAATGACCTTCAGACTCTAGGCTTCGGTCCTTATCTTGACGTAAAGATCACCGAGAAATCCGTATGCTACCAAATGGTGATGGTGTATTACGACTACCAAATCTACACTGGTGGCTGGAGTCTTGGTGCTGACCCTGACAGCCTACACGACCTCTATCACTCCAAATACTATGTAGGATGGGGTGCTCCTGCGGTTGGATGGGCTCCCAACTATCCGGGCTTCTGGAACCCCGAATACGACAGTTGGGCTGAGAAGGTCAAGTATGCCCCTGACGAGACTAGTCTGCGCTTCGCATGCTGGAACGCAACAAAGATCTTCTGGGAACAGGAACCCATCGTCTCGTTGTGGTCTGCTTCGGCTGTAAAAGCCTACAAGGCAGGCTCAACGGGCGTTGTGAACGTGGACGGCTACGGAGTTGACGGCCTTTACACCTTCCTTAGAATGTCTGGAGCTGCTGCTGACGATGGCAAGATCGACTATGGCTTCAAGAGTGATGTCGAAGGACTTCATGTGATGTGCTCTCAGTGGCTTTGGGATTGGGACGCCCTAGGTCTTATCTATGACAGCCTTATAGGAAGAAATTCATATCAGCTATCTGAGGTATACTACTACCTTGCAACAGACTACTCAGTTGGCACGTGGGATGGTGGAACTAAGACAAAGGTAACGTTCACGCCCAGAACTGGTGTTACATGGCACGATGGCACAGCGTTTACGGTGGACGACATCATATTCTCGTGGGAGTTCACCAAGGCATGCGGTCCAGGTGTCGCATGGAACTACGCTACAGTAGCCGACATGAACCGCACAGCGATCGATGACGGCAATGCAGTCATATACTACAACGTGCTAAGCATGTTCGCCAAGTGGTGGTCAGGCGGCCTCCCAATGATACCGAAACACATTTGGGAAGCCAAATTCCCAGACTGGAACACAACATCGTTTGTTCCATCCACTGTTAGAACCTACCACCCATGGGAAGTGAAACTGGATCCTCAAACAGAGGTTCCAGGCCAGCCAACCGAATATTTGACTGAGATGATTGGCACAGGTGCATACATCTTCCCGTTGGGCGGATGGGAAAAGGGAACATCAATAAAGCTCTATGCGAACAATGTTGCCAGCTGGTACTTGACTGAAGCTGAAGTTGAAGCGCGATGCATCACTTCGTTCTGGAAGTACAAGGGTGACGCCTCTGCTAAAATGGCTTCACCTTACGACAAAGGCAGAATCAGTGGTTATGACATAACGCTGGTCACTGCTCACTATGGCGAAGACTATGCTCCTTGCGATTTCAACGAATACGGTGGGGTCGACGCTCTTGACTTCAGCCTTGTCACTAGCAACTTCGGCAAGGTATCTGGTTAGGGAGGGTGAGGAGAAATGAAACTCAAAAGTTCGATATTGATCCTTGCTCTGCTAGTTCCAATGTTTGCGTTTGCCTTGCCAAAGTTTGCTATGGCTGCGGATCCACAGTTCAGCTGTAACCCTGATCCTAAGATTGGCCATGTTGGAGATGACGTCAGCGTCGCGATCAAGCTTGATCAGGTGACTGACTTGAACGCATGGCAGTTTAAGATCAGATGGGACCAGAAAGTGCTCAAATACAAGAGCATTGAATGGGGCTGGCTTGTGATCGAAGACGTCGGTGACTTTAACCTTGACTATGTGGTAGACTCTACGGACTTGGGCATTATGGGTGCAGCTTGGGGCTCCTTCGTAGGAGATCCCAACTGGAACTCAGCATGCGATCTGATGCCAGACGGGGTCATTGACTCCACGGACCTAGGCACTCTAGGTGCGCATTGGGGCCACTTTGGCACATCGGCGTCAACCAGGACGACAAGTCTTTCCGTAGTCGGGAACGAACTGGATGTCTTTGAAGGCTACACTGACCCGCTTTTCGTGAGCAGCAGTGCTACGCCAGTCATATTGGCCACTATTACGTGGACTGCAATTGCTGGTGGTAGTACACCTCTTGCGATCTTAGACCACTTCCTGTGGAAGGATTCTGTCACTTTCATGGCTAGCTCGAAGGACGACGGTCTCTTCTACACGTTGGAACCGTTCGTGACCTTCAGTTGGACACCAACAGGTCCAAGGATTGAAGAGACAATAACCTTCAACGCTACAGGCTGCGCTTCTGCTGACGGCGACTCCATCACGGGCTATTCGTGGAGCATTGACGGATTGGCTAACGGCACAGGCCTAACCACGACTGGACTGGTCCACACCTATAGCAAGGTGGCGCATGATGTGGCTCTCACTGTTTCAGACAGTGGTGGTCACAGCTACACGCTGCACCAGGACCTCATGGTTAACCGTGACCTTGCCATCTTCACGATATTCCCGTCAATAGACGACATGATGGGAACGATCTTGTTCAGTTATCCAGTTGGCAAGACGATTGTCGCTATGTACCGAAGCTGCAACTTAGGATCAATCTCGGAAATGACGGACAACAGCAAAGGAGACTTCGCAGGCCAGAAGGCAGCGATATATCTCATACACTCAGACGGCACAGAAGAGCAACTCCACCAGAGAACAGGAGTACAGCTGAGACGCTACGTGTACGCAGTTGGACCCACACCCGACGACTGGCAGTTCAATTATGATTGGGCTCCAATCATAGGCGTGTACTACTGGTGCTTATGGGACACATCCACATTTGCGCCTGAAAACGGTCTCTACCTAAGGGCCAACATCACAGACCCAGGCGGGGACACAGACCTCACAAACAACCAGTGCGCGGATTTCGGTCCATTCAACCTGACTGCAGGCTACGCTCATGACATACGCCTAGACGGCATCTGGTCATACGACGCCGTAAGCTACTACCAGGCAATGCCACCATACCCAGGACTCACATTCAAATACTTCTACGGACCATACGCGCCAGGCGCCATTTCTGACGTTACAGTGGGCTTGACAAACGTAGGCCAAAACGACGAAACAGACGTTGAAGTCTACGTTACAGTAGGCTCAAACGCACCAGGCGCTCCAGAACTGCCTTGTCCGCATCAATTCATAAGCTTGGCAGCAGGCGAATACAACGAGGTCTCATTTGCATGGGACACAACACTCTACTACGGAGAATACAACCTCTACGCACACATCGTACCAGTCACGGGCGAAACAGTAGCAAAATGGAACACTTGGGACAACAACGTCCCAGGCCAAGACATAGCCTACTGGAACGGCTACGACACCTGGGGTGTCTACAGCACATTCCCATAGAAAGCTACAAGCCAATAAAAAAAACATCATTTCCCCTTTTTTGTTTCTTGTCAAACACAATAGCCAGTCCAGTAACTCTTCATGACAATCATTACAAACAATCAGATCATGCTCACAGCCATGGATGTGTGTTCGATCACCTAGAGGGAGAGGGAAACAATGAACAAGAATAGCGTCTCGTTAGTTGCTCTGCTAGCTTTAGCCCTACTTATTTCCAATCCGATGCCAACCAAGGCAGCTCAAAGCAACTTTTTCTTAAGTCCGACTCCTCAATCGGGAAACGTGGGGTCCACCACCTCAATTGATTTGGCTCTAGACAGCTTCGTCAGCTTGAATGCCTACCAATTCAAACTAACATGGAATCAACAAGTGCTCACGTTCAAAAACATAACATTCGTCTGGCTCAGCACACAAGAACCGACCAGCCACATCTTTAACCTTGAAATCACTGGAAATGAACTAACCGCATTTGAATACTTCACCAATCCAGACACCGCAGTCACTAGCACGAACAAAATCCTAGTCACGATAACATGGAACATAATAGCAGGCGGAGAATGCGTCTTAAACATGACAGAACATACTTACTGGCAGCCAGGCCCAGTTGAAATACCTACCACAGCCACAAATGGATACTTCTTCACCAAACAGCCTTTTGTTAACTTCACATGGACGCCTCCAGGGCCAAGAACAGGCGAAACATTAACCTACGACGGCACAGCCAGCAGGGCAACGGAAATGGCAGTTGGAGACATAAACATGGACGGAACGGTTGACTCCACGGACCTAGGCCTCATGGGTGCAAGCTGGGGCACTTTCTCAGGCGATCCAAACTGGAACCCAGCATGTGACTTGATGCCAGACGGGGTCGTTGACTCAACCGACCTAGGCCTTCTAGGCTTTAACTGGAGCACGTTTGGAAACTACATTACCTCTTACAACTGGTGGATCGACAACATAAACATAGGCACAGGACCAACAATAAACCACTCCTACTCATCTTACAGCAAAACCCCACACAACGTCACACTCCTAGTAACTGACAGCAAAGGATACAGCTTTGGACTAGCTAAAAACCATCTGGTCGACCGCGACCCTACAATACTCAGCATATGGCCATCAATGGAAGACGTCCAAGGAAGCGTCCAATTCGAATTTGTTTCAGGCAAATATGTGGTTGTCGGTGTCCGAATTGCCAACATAGGCACAATAACGGAATACACGGACAACTTCAGAGGAGACTTCCCAGGCACAGCAAAGCTTGGGCTCTACTTGATACACTCTGATGGCACAGAACAGGAGATTGGCAACCGCGTTGGCAAGCAGTTCAGACGCTACTGGAATTCCACTGGCCCCGACAGCTTCTACAGATGCTACGATTGGGCTCCCGAAGTGGGCACATGGTACTGGAAGTCCTGGGACCTATGGGGTGCAGCGCCCGAAACAAACCTGCACTTTAAGGCGAACTTCACAGACACTGCCACAGGAAACGATCCTTTCATAGGCGACACTGACCTTTCAAACAACGAGTTATGGTTTGGGCCCTTCAACATAACTGCGAGATACAACCACGACATACGAATCGAAGACATCTACAACATGGACAACGGATACTACACGCCAGTACCACCATACGGAACCACATTCAAGTACTGGTACGGCGGCAAATATCTGAACCCACTGCTTGGCACGATTGGTCCATTACCCTCAATCGGTCCAGGAAACATCACAACCGTCTACGTGGACATGTCCAACGTCGGTACCAACGACGAAGTCGGAGTCGAATGGAAGGTCTATGCTGGCGACACACTGATCCACACCGAAACTGACGACCTTGACGTAGCCACAGGCTACTTCAGCTTCAGTTTCGACTGGGACACCACAGGCTTCCTCGGCACCTACACGCTAAAAGTCCGCGTTGATCCGGTACCCGGCGAGACAGACAAGTGGGCAACTTGGGACAACAACCTCGCAAGCCAAGCACTACCCTACTTCAACGCATACGACGACTGGGGCATCTACAACTCATTCCCATAAAAAGCCAAAAAACATCATTTCCCCTTTTCTGTTTCTTTTATACACCAAAATTCCTTTCCAGGAGTTGGTTCAATCTTCACGCATTTCCATCCAACAGATGGACAAATCAAAAAAAGCCAAGACTAATATACAACCGCCACAATGTGATAACACGCATTTCCGAGGGAGAAAAAGGATGAAATCCTCCAAGACTCTTGCCACAACACTAACCCTCTTCATCATAGCGTCAATGACTCTAATCATCAACCCAAACATAATAAAAAAAGCGTCTGCAGAAGAAGGAGGTCCTTTGGGCATCTACATCACTCCAGTCTCAAACAGCTTTCCCGTGAACCAGTTTTTTAGTATAGACGTGAACGTCGAGAACGCCAAATCGATCCACACGTACGACTTCCGAATAACATGGGATCCAAACATTCTGGAATGCGTGTATATCTTGAAAGGATCATGGCTGAACAAAGGCGGGACGCTTACCACATACTTTATTCAGAAGAAGAACAACACCATCGGTTGGCTCCTAGTAGCAGAATCGATCCAAGGAGAGCTCATGCAGTCCGGAGACGGCGTCCTAGCAAAAGTAGGTTTCAAGGCAAAGCAAGAAGGCTTGACAGCTCTTCATCTTCTTAACGGAAGCACGCTAATAAAAACCTACGTCGGGAGCACAAAAGTGGACAGCTTTGTCGTCCCAAACAACCTGACTGCAGAAGATGCCTCCTACCAGTTCCCAACGACCACAATCACCACAGAACCTCAAAACCCATTCCAAGCCTCTGGATACTCCTTCCCCCTAAACATCACCGCAACAAACCTCTGCAACTTGACAACGTGGGCAATGAATTGCACATGGGACCCAACAGTGCTGAACTTGACACAAGTGCAAGAAGAACCGTGGAATACAACCAGCTCAACCGCATTTAACTACACGATCCACGAACAAGAAGGCAGACTCAGCCTAAACTCGACACTACAAGCATCTCAGGGAGAATCTGGAAACCGAACCTTTGCCATGCTAAACTTCACCGTCTTATCGAAGGGCGCATCAGGAATCAACATAACCGATCCCAGCCTACTGAACGTAAGACTGGAAGAGTCTCTTCCTGCCCCTGCCTTCTATAACGCGACTGGTGGTTACTTGGTGAGCCGTCATATATTGGTCGTTACTCCAGGTTCATTCTATTCAATCGCGAAGCTTGCAACAGAACCGTTGAGCATTATAGACACGTCTTTGTTGCCGGGGTCTCATGTGGACTTGAACCTTACGATAACGAACGTTGAAAACCTGAATGCTTGGGATATCAACTTGACATGGCAGGCTTCAGTTTTGAAACTTCTTGAAGCTGTGGAAGGTCCATTTCTGAGCAGTCAAAATGCAACTACGTTCGTAAACGCTTCAGACATAGTGTTTGGCAGAGTTCAAATAAGCTGCAATGCAACTGTAGGGTTCGGGGGCAACGGGACTGGTGTTCTGGCAACTCTCAGATTTAACGTGACAACAGGTGGAACCTTCAGGTTTGACATAACAGGTTCCTCGTTATTGGACGTTAATGGGCAAGAGATTGAGCATGTTGTCGAAGACTTCACTGTTTTTGACAATAGGGTTCACGATATTGCCATTTCCAGTATCCAGCTATCAAATCAGACAATTCCGCAAAACGGAACTGTAACCATATCGGTGACTTTGCTGAACAACGGTACGATTGTGGAGAACTTTAGTGTCACGATCAAGTTTGGTGCTGCAGTCATAGCTAAACAGTATGTAGTGAACCTTTTGCCTCTTGAGACTAGGACAATCCAGCTTGAGTATAATGTAGCAGATTTGCCTGGTGACGTTTATCAGTTAAAGGTGAAAATTGACTTTTTGCCTGAAGAGAAGGACTACTCGAACAATGTGGTGTATTCCAGCATCACCGTTGAACAGGGCAATCTGCCAGCAGATTACGGATGGGTGGTTATCCCAGCAATCGTGATAATAGTTGTTGTGGGGTTTGGAATTGCTTTCTTCATGATTCGCAGGCCTAAGAAGACATAGATTGGTCTCTGGAATATTTCAGAACAGAATAGAAGATAATACCAGAAACTTTTTTAAACTCTTATGGCTTAATCTGTTAACGCAGATAAAAAGGGAGAAAAGGAGAAGAGACAATATGAAAACCAAATATTTAGCTACAATGTTCTCTATGTTGCTATTGATGGGCGCAGTACTACCACTAATGCATGAGGCAAAAGCTCTCGTTCTACCGACCGTGTATGTTGACCCGGCATCGACTGACCTGACTGGACAGCCAATAGGCGCGACGTTCACCGTGAAGGTCATGATCAACAGTGGTGACTATCACGTGTGGTCAGGACAGATCGGTATTGGATGGAACACTGCTGTGTTGAACTGCACAGGCTTCGTCAAAGGTGCAGACGTTGGCGCAGGTTGGCTGTGGATGCCAGGAACGATTAAGAACGACTTAGGCTATGTGACTTATTCAGGTTGGTCATGTGTTGCAGGCGATGAGCCTGGTTGGCCAGCCGTGACACCGGCCGTCGGCGAGTTCATCAAATACACGTTCAAGACCGTCGGCTATGGTGACTCAGTGCTAAACTTGACATCAAACGGGGCCTTATCCCCATACAAGTTCTATAAGACTAAACTGAACGAGAAGACTGACTCGTCAATCGTCGAGATCGCACCATTAACTCTGGTTGACGGAAGTGTCACCTTCCCAACGCCACCTCCATACGGACCAAACGCAGTGCTGACAGTCGCTCCGAGCTCAGGCTTTGAGCCGCTGAATGTTCATCTTGACGGCAGTGGATCCACGGGAGGATTCAACGGTACACACATGATACCCATTGACTGGTACTACTTCGACTACGGAGACCTTTCACCAGTAGAAAACAGTACAACCACTGCATTCGACCACATCTATGCAGCAGGCACATGGACTGCAATATTGATAGTTCATGCTCCTGTCGGCGGTGGAGTCACAGAAGAAGACACTGATACAAAAGTGGTGAAGGTGTTTGCTGTAACTGGAGGAGCGAACATTGACTTGTTCACTCAAAGTTACAGGAACTACAAGACCGTTCCATACGACCACTGGACACCATACAACGGTACAGGTCCATTCATGCCAACAGACGCATTCGCGCCACAAGACCTAGTCCACCTATACGCTAAAGTAACCTACGGCGGCGACGCAGTTGCACACAAGCTCGTAGCATTCGAGGTCCGCTATCCGAACGGAACCCTAGTATTGATACGAACTGCAATGACAAACGGCTCAGGCATTGCTGAAATCGACTTCAGAATACCCGCCCCATGCGAAGGCCCTGAACACATCTTCGGCACATGGTTCGTCTACGCAGACGTAGACGTTGCTGAGGTGAAAGTGTTCGACAACATGACCTTCCTGGTAGGCTGGATAGTCGACACGCAGCTTGGCTGGTCCAAGGTTGACGACGTATGGGTCTTCGACTGGACACTGACTGACACATACCTGAACGTCAGCCCAGACCCAGTCTTCAAGGGCGACATGCTCACAGTCAAAGACAAGGCATACACCATAGCTTACGTTGACGTCGAAGCCACATTCGTGGTAACACTCTACGACATAGAGCACTACCCAATCGGATGCACAACTTTCGTACAAGTCTTGCCTGGAAGAACATATGCAGACGGTGACATAAACGTCATAGACTTGCCAGACACAAGCATGATGATTCCAATGTGGGCATACGTGGGTGTGCCAGCGCACTGCTTCATGAACGCATACACGGCAATCCCAAGCTTATGCGGACTGCCATACTGCCCAGAAGAAGAAGTCACCTTCGAAATAAAGAAGGCACTATAAACGCGCTAAAGTTTCACATACTCCCCCATTTTTTTAGTTCTTAATTATTAGCCAACCAATCCTAGGTGGAAGAAAAATAGTGAGAAAAGCTCTGACCATAACCCTCATAATCCTCACCATTTCACTCAGCCTATCCTCTCAAAGAGTGTTAGCCCAGAATTTGACCCTGTATCTTTTCACTGACAAAGGTTCATACTTTATGGGTGACTACGTGACAATCTATGGAAACCTGACAAAAGATGATCAACCCGTCTTATCAAACCTTGTTGCCATAGAAGTCAAAAACGAAAGCAAAATCCTAGTCCTCCGCACGCTCCAAACTGAACCAAACAGCACGATCTACTGTCCAGTATATATTTGGAGAGTAATACCCTGCGATGAATATGGACACCCCCAAAACTCATTCCCAAGACCAAGCCCCGGAGGAGGATCCTCATCAGCCAACTTCAAAGTCGAACTTGCAAACTTCAGCAACGAAACCCAGACACCACTGGTAACGGTAAACCTATTCGACTCAACTGGAATATCTCTAGGCTACTCATCAGCGCATGGGCTGTCACTGCCACCAGACCAAGTGGTGTACTGGGCCATTCTTCCGATTCCGATACCCTATGATGCAGGACTTGGCAATGCCACAGTTTATGCATCAGCTTTTGCTGAGTGGCCAGAGTACAACGGAACCGCATACTGCCCCGAAAAAAATGCGACACTAGAAATAACAGGCTCCGGAGGACTACTGTCAAACAACGACTTGACCACTCCCCAAAGCCGAAGCTTCAGCATTGAAACCACCGGCGAAAACGGGACTTACAACATGACCTTCAGACTTAACCCCTTCAGCTCAACAGGAACATACACCATCTACGCCGCCAGCCAGTACGAGAACCAGCCAGCCACAGCCAGCACAGCTTTCGTTGTAGGAGTGAAAGGCGATCTTAACGAAGATGGAGCCGTCGACTCCACAGATCTCGGAATACTCGGACTGGCATGGGGATCACTTATTGGAGATCCAAGCTTCAATCCGAAAGCCGACCTAAACGACGATGGCGCAATCGACTCTACCGATCTAGGAATAATGGGTATATATTGGGGATACATCGCATAATGTTAAACCAACGAAATAGAAGATCATGCGACAAAGCATGTACAGTTTCGTATGATACTATTATCTTGGACGCTGAAGTGAACGACGTTAGAGGTTGAACCTGTGAGAATCAAACTGAGCAAAAGGCTGCTTCCAGCATGCTTAGCCTTCCTCGTTATTACTTTGCTTCTCACCAGCCCAAGTTTTCTTGCAACTGCAAGCAGCGTTGAGCTAGAACTATCAGTCAGCAAGAAACTGTATTTTGAACAAGAAAAAGTCGACATCAGCGGAAGAGTTGTCGAAAACAACAATCCTACAACCGATTTGGTTGGAATAGAAGTAAAAACCCCAAGGGGTTCCCCCCTTCAGTTAAGAACAATAAACGTAAGCCAACCGCCAGAACCCCAATGGGTTGAAATCACCGATCTATACGTCTCAAATTACGAAGGAATTCCCCAACCTGGTCTGGTTGCAGGTGGAGAACTGGTGTATTTCACCATAGTAGTAAGGAACAAAATATCCTCTCCACGAGTAGACATCCTCATTGCAGTCACACTGTACGATGCTAGAATGATTGCCCTCGGAATTATGAAAGCGAAATACTACGATCAAACACAGGCAACCTTACGCCATACTACAAGCATTCCCATTCCCGTCTGGGCCTACCCAGGCAGTGCAGTGGCTATCGGAACTGCTTTCAGCGACTTGCCCGAAGATTCAGGGACTCCTTACTGCGCGGAATATCGACGATCATTTGCAATCGGTAATGGAGGCGGCTACGCTCCACTTGGTTTCGACGCATCTATGTCCACGGCGAAGTTGGCTAACACTCAACTCATGGAAACCTCTCAAGCTTCCTTCAGACTTGCAGGCGAACCACAAGCAGGAGAATACACGGTTTACGCCACTTCCATCATCAACCAAACTCTGACACTGCGCACATCAACAACCTTCGAAGTAGAGATAGCCTCATATCCTCCTTCAGCCGCATTCACTTATTCACCTTCCAAGCCCTATCCTAATGGCACCATAGAGTTTGATGCTTCACCTTCCACACCGGACGGAGGGACATTAGAAAACTTCACTTGGGAATGGGGTGATGGCACAACAAAGAACATTACTGACGGCAATGTGACCCTTATGGCGCACAAGTATTCAAGTGCGGGTACATATGTTGTTACCTTGAACGTTACAGACAGTGAAGGTTTGTGGAGCACTACGTCTAAGCCTGTGACCGTGTATCCTACTTATGGGCCAATTGCGGGCTTCACATATACCCCCCTAGAACCATTTGCTTCAGCTCTTGTAACCTTCAATGCTTCAATCTCAACCTTGGGATGGAACGGCACAGGATATCCTCGAATAGTGAGTTACACGTGGGATTTCGGTGATGGAACACCGACATATAATGCCACCACTCCTGTAGTAACCCACCAATTCTGGCCTGACGGACTCTATAACGTGAACCTGAAAATCATAGATGATATAGGCCAATGGGGCACTGAAACAAAACAGCTCAACGTAACACTAGCAGAAATAGCTCACGACATCGCTGTTGCTAGCATAGAATTTGTTTCCGAAGTTCACAAAGGATGGACTGTTCCAATAGATGTATCAGTCCTCAACAATGGAACGATAGCCGAAGACTTCTATCTTGAAATTTATCTTAACACGACGCTCTTAACTAACCAGACTGTGGCAAACTCAGTCCCTTTGGAAACGCGAAGAATTACCTACTTACTGAACACAGCCTCACTGGCAATAGGAAACTATGTCATAACAGCGCAAGCCCAAGTCCTAGCAGGTGAAACAAATACCCAAAACAATGTTCTAGAAAGTTCGATTATAGTCAAAGCAATGGGAGATATCAGCAACGATGGCGCGGTTGACTCAACAGACCTTGGATGGATGGGCAGTGCATGGGGATCTATGTCAGGAGACTCTAACTTCAGGATTCAATGTGACCTAAACCAAGACGGCGTGATCGATTCTACTGATCTGGGTTGGTTAGGCGTAAACTGGGGATACGTGGGACCATGAAAAAATCAGCGATGACAATAGTTTTGATTCTCCTACTCTTCATCTTTCCTAAGATGGCTTTAGCCGAGGACATAGCAATAATATCCCTCAACCCTCTAACAGCCAACATATTCGTAGGCCAAACCTTCTCAGTCAACATCACCGTAACAAACGTCACAGACCTTCACGGAGTAAACATCACACTACGATATGATACAAACGTCTTAGATGCAGTCCACTATCAACTCCAGCCACCATGGCCTGACAATCACACTGGCATCTACGAAAGCTACGGATACGTCTGGATTAACAGCACCCTAACAAGTCCAGAAGGCATCAACGGCACAACCACCATATCACAAGTGACCTTCAAAGGAACAAGCGAAAGCACAACAGTGCTAAGCCTCTTGAATTCAGATCTGTTAAACTCCACAGATGGTCAAATAGCCTACATAGAAAAAGACGGATACGTTGTAGTCACACTGTTCAAAATAAGAGTCCCGTACGACTACCCTACAATACAAGGAGCCATCAACGCAGCCAACCAAAGCGACACCATCTTCGTGTACCAAGGAACCTACAACGAACAAATATCAATAAACAAAACAATAACACTCCTAGCAGAAAACCAAAACACCACAATCGATGCCGACAACAACGGCCCAGCAGTCAACATAACAGCTCCAGGAGCTAGACTGCAAGGTTTCACAATAAGAAACGGTACCATAGGGATAAACATCCTGTCTAGCGGAAACGCTATCCAAGGAAACGTAGCGATATCAGATGGCACAGGGATGATGATCACTGGAACCAGCGACACTTTCATCGCAAACAACACCTTCACAGAATGCACATACGGCGCCTCCTTCATCCAGTCCAGCTACGATCATATGATTGGAAACAGAGTCGGCGAAAACAACGTAGGGATCTACATCGAAAACTCGACATACACAACAATAGAGAACATCAAAATCATCAACAACACCAATGGCATAGTCATCGAAAACAGCCAGAACGGAAAGATCGTCCGCAACAAGATACTCTATAACCAAAATGGAATGAGTATCACAAACTCAACAAGCAACTTGATCTTGAGAAACAACTTCGATAACACCATCCAACTAATCATGCAAAACTCATCCGGCAACACATGGGACAACGGAGTCGAAGGAAACTACTGGAGCGACTACAATGGAACAGACACAGACGGAGACGGAGTCGGCGAGACAGACCTTCCACACCAAAGCGTAGACAACTACCCACTAGTGAACCCATACTTTACAGGCGACGTAAACCACGACGGAACAGTCGATTCAACGGACCTTGGCCTTCTTGGATTGTCATGGGGCAAACTCCCAGGCGAGCCGAACTGGAACGCAGCATGCGACCTAAACGAAGATGAATCAATAGACTCGTCAGACTTAGGCTGGATGGGCATCAACTGGGGGAAAAGCCTCTAGCTAACGGCCCAGCCCATTTTTTCTCCATGTGAATCTCGAAAGCGAATAGAAGCAATTATGAGTGAAGTAGGCGCGCGCTTGACAGGCTACCTTTAAATTCGAAGTCAAGTCAGAGAGTCCAGCAATAAAGATTGAGCTTAGAGCATCTCGCACCAGTGGGTTCCTAAGATGCCGAGATCTGTGGACGTAATCATCGAGTCATTGTCGATGTCTGCTTCCGGAATGTAATTCGGATCACCCCTAGAAGCTCCCCACGATGAGCCCATTATGCCGAGGTCAGTGCAGTCAACCATGTGATCTCCATTTAGGTCTCCTGGTATATTGAGCGAGGCTATACCCTTGAAGCTTAGCCAGTCCAAAAAGGTTTTTCCAGCGATGTCGACAGTGCTACGTACTGTCCATGTCCCGTCGCATTCGGCTCCTAAGGGCAAAGTGCAGCTTACTGCCGCAATGCCAGTTAGATTTGTCATTGCAGTGCGAACAAGAATCGGATTTCCCTGTGGATCCTTCGCTTCGAAAACGACCAATTTGCTTGGTAGCGCATCTTCGTTATAAGTCACATTTGCATAGAGGTCCACTTGCTCTCCTGCTGCAAAAGTGCCGCCTGATGAGTTGAATCCTTCTCCACCTCTCTGCGTGAATACGTCAATGCTTCCACCCGAATAAGTCTGAAGCACGCTATCGCCACCAGTTTGCCAAGGCTTCGTCATAGCTAGCGCAGGCGGCTGGTTGAACAATAAGGTTGATAGAATGGATACCGCTAGGAATGCAATCCTTCTCTCCAACACATCCACCGTTTAGGACATATCTACGTTGTATGGGCATAACTGTTTTTCGGTTTGCAATACTGGGCTAGTGCATCCTAGGCTTTTCTTTTGAATGATACGTAAAGAGTCCGCCTTGAACATGTCCTGGTAGGGATTCTTTGCTGGGTCAGTATTCTGACGTTGTTGCTGAATGAGTATACATAAAGGTTTAAACTCCGCTCTGGCGCAGACTCTGTTTTAGTAATATTCATCATTACGGAATATTTGTTAAAGAACGCCGCGTTTAATCTAGTGTTTGATAGCGATGAATCCTAGTGGGAAAAAGACAGTAGTAACTCTCACGATTGTTATGGTTTTTCTAGGTTCGATGACAACTGGCATACTGGTTGGCTTGTCTGTGGGCTCAGGCGGAAAAATAGATTTACACACGCAAAAAGAGCCCTACAGCGGAAGAGGTGCAAACGCGCCTAGTGATGCGTTCGGCCCAGAGGAGAATGCCATACTTTGCGCGCTTGTGACATATAATGAAGTGCCCGTCCAGAATATGCTTGTGGCGTTCAACGTGATCATTCCCAGCGAGAAATCCTTCGTTCTAGCATCAAGAACTGATTCAAATGGGATTGCGACAACTAATTTCACGATATCAACGCCTCCTCTCGATGTCAATGAAAGCGAGATATTCGGTATATGGACTGCATCTGCGAACGTGTTAATTGATGGCGTTGTATGCCAAGACACTTTGAGTTTTAAAGTGGATTGGATCGTGAAACTGCTTTCGGTGAGAACTTTAGATAGGGGTCTTTCTTATCAAGCGATTTTCGGAAAAGACGGAGACTTGGGGGTGGAGATTGTTTTGAGGAATATTGCCATGGTTATGAAGAAGGCCGTGCTCGCAATCGTAGTGAAGGATGAGTTGAAGGTTCCGATTGACTTCACTGAGATCGTTGATTTTGATGTCCAGCCAAATGAGAAGCTTGTCTTCTTATACTGCAGATTATCTATCCCAAAGTGGGCTTACGTTGGAAATGCAACCGTTTTTGTATCTGCGCTAAACACAACCGTAGCTGACAAAGGGGTTGCCTATTGTCCGACGGTATCGGCAGGCTTTTATATAATGGCCAGTGGGCCTCTTACCGTTGCCTTTCATGATGCTGCAATAATAGACGTTTTCCCTTCAACTGTTCCAGTTGAACTGGACAAAAACCTGAATGTCGAGGTTGTGGTTAGAAATGAGGGAACGGAGGTGGAGAGCTTCAATACAAGCTTGTATTATGACGATGTCTTCATTGGAACCTTAGCTGTTGTGCAGCTTGCGCCTTATTTGGAATCACGACTGAGCTTTGTTGTTGTTTCATCCTTGCTAAGTCTTGGAAATCATACGGTGACAGCCACGATTCCTAGCCTTGATAATGAAGCAGACTTAACGGACAACAATTTCACCTATCTATTAGAGATTAAGCCTGAAACACCCGTTATAATTCACGACATTGCAATACTGGACCTTAAAGTGTCAAAATCAATTGCTTACGTCGGTGAATTGCTACAAGTTAACGTTAGCGTGATGAATAAAGGAACTGGAACAGAAACATTCAACGTGAGCACCTACTACGGCAATTCGCCGATCGGCACTATTCTGGTTGGATATCTTGCTCCAGACGAGCAAGCCACATTGACGTTTGCGTGGAATACGAGTCTGGTGAATGCAGGTTACTATCAGATAAGTGCCTCAGCTCCTTTGCCAAACGACGTAAACGTTTTAGACAACATTTTCCAAGATGGCTTCGTAGAAGTTAAGCAAAAACCACAGTTAACTCATGATGTCGCCGTCGAGAATGTGATTCCATCATCGATTTCAGTATATGCGGGTGATGTTGTTGAAATTCAGGTTGTGGTTGGAAATCTTGGAGCGTATTCGGAGTCTTTCAGTGTGACTGCCTTCTACAATTCAAGCCCTATTGGGGTTTTTCCTCTTGAAGAGGTGAATGCTGGGGTTAGGCTGACGATTTTTTTCCGTTTGGCAACTCAGGGTTTGGCTTTGGGAAACTACACTTTGGGTGCCGCAGTCAGTCAGGTTTCTGGTGAAGAATATCTTGACAATAATCGTTTCGTTGATGGAGCGTTGGAGGTTAAGGCTGTGCCGTCAACGGTTCATGATGTTGCAGTCGTGAATGTTGTTCCTGCAGCTGGGCTAGTGTATATTGGTGACGTTGTGGACATCAATGTGACGGTGAAGAACAAGGGGTTGGAAAACGAGTCTTTCAACGTCTTTGTCTACTTTAGCGGCAATCCTATCGGTTCTGCCTTGCGGGTTTACAATCTTGCTCCTAGCGCCGAGTGCATTTTGACTTTTCACTGGAACACTTACAGGGTTCTGCCGGGCAACTATACGATAGCTGGCTATGCTGAGCCTGTTCTGGGCGAGGTGAACACTGGTGACAACATGTATTTTGACGGTGAAGTGAGGGTTGTTAGGTCTCCTGGAGGCTTTTTCATTATGGACTGGTTTGGCTGGCTGCTTCTGCTTCTTTTGTTGTTGCTTCTCCTGTTGCTTTTGTGGTTGCTGTTGAGAAAGAGAAGAAAGAAAGAGGAAGAGACTTTTTATGCTGGCTGGACCGCTTGGTACTACGGTTACTATCTCAGGCCCAAGAACTCTGCCGTCTAAGTCAATAGAGTATAGGGTTTTTCGAAAACGAAACGATATAACCGAAGCTTTTCCTCTTTTCCTGCTTGGGTCAGGATCATATTGCCGAATAATGGAGGCAAAAGCCTCTGACTCACTGTGCAATGCGGCTTTCTTCATGGTAAATCTTAAAAACAAATAGCGCTAATTATAAGCAACGTAGGTGAAAAACTTTGGAGAGAAAAGCACTATTAGCAAGGAAAACATCGCTCTTACTCGGATTAATGTTGACTTTATTCCTTATGGCAAAAACATCAACGGTAACGGTACATGCGCTAGGATTTGAAGACCAAACATTCTTTGCAGACCCATACTGGATCAATGGAACTCAAGTAGGAGTCGGCAACACCTTAACGGTAAACATCAACATTTCCAACGCATACAAGCTATGGTCCTGGCAAGCAGGCCTGAAATTCGACCCAGCCGTTCTGCAGTGCAATAGTGTTACTGAAGGAGAATTTATGAAACGACAAGGCACCACGATCTGGTTAGCTGGAACAATAAGCAACGTAGGTGGCAACGTCACCTATTCAGGTGCATCTGCAACAACAGCGAACGTGAGCGGAAACGGTCAGCTGATGAACGTCACATTCCAAGTCAAGGCAGTCGGAATCTCAGACATCCACCTCATGAACGTAAAGACAAACACAGACTATGGAACAGGAAATATCACAGCCACTACCACCCGCGTCCTCGACAAATACACGATATTGTATGGTACAAATCCATACGTAGTGACTATCTACCACAACGCGACAGGAGCCACTTCAAATCCGCCAAGTGGAATACCTGCTGCTACTCTGGACATACCAAACAAGAACCTCCTGTTCAGCCTGACCTTCAAAAACTGGGCTCCAGCTCCGAACTCAACCGCTTACTGCAACGTATCGATACCAAAGAGCCTTCTATGGCTACAGAATGGAAGCGACAACTGGGTGATTATGGTGGGAGGCTCACTCCCCGAATATAGCGCAAACACAACTGATGCCTCGTACAGCTACGTATACTTTACAGCAACATACACAACAACCGCCACCAAGAATGTTGTAATCACAGGCACAGGAGTCGTACCGGAACTACAGCCCATGCTAGCATTGCTCCTAGTAACAGTAGGGCTTGCAGCCTCAATGCTATTGGCAAAAAGAAAGCTACACAGAAGCAAAGCGCAGTTGCAGACACAAATCCTCAAGAAACTCTAGCCGAAAAGATCAAACAAATAACACAAAAACCCAAATCCCTATTTTTTCCTCGATCCAACAATCATTCTACACATCCTTAACCCAATCCCGTTCCAATTCCTCTGGAAAACCACCGAAAGCAGGACAAGCAGATTTCAAGCTAATCGAAAGCTTTCAGACTGGAAAACTGGCAAGGTCCAATCCATAGATAAACATGTTATTGCACTGCCAGAATAGAAGTTAATTCCATAACCCTTATATGCGAAACCAGCTCATTATTAATTTGCTTAAGGGGAAAGGAGATTCGAATATGAAAAAGAAAGGAATAATAGGACTTTCTATTCCAACCCTAATAATCATATTATGCCTTTCAATGACATTACCAGCTTTCGCACACCTCGAACCCGACGTAAATAGCTTTTGGGCCACAACCACACCAACAATCAACGGAATCATGGCTGGCGGAGAATGGACAGATGCTGCAACTCGTACCTTTACGCTCTATATGAGAAGCCGAGCTGATGGAACGCTGATGAAGACTCTCGATGGCAAGCTCTGGGTGAAGAACAACTGGAACACCCTCTACTTCGCAATACAGATCTACAATGACGACTATGAAGCTACAGACTTCCTGAACCTCTGGAACGGTCTCGCCATACTGTTCGAAGATAACCATGATGGCGCTCTGGCCGTAGGAGACCAAGGCGAAGGAGTAACAACTTGGGTAGGCTCGCCTTTCTTCCTGTATAATGACCTTTACTATACCGGTGCCAGTTGGAGTGCAGACTTCTATGCTGGCAAGGTCAATGACGGAAGCTTGGCGTGGTCCCACACTAACCCTGTGCAAGGGAATATAGGCGATTGGACATTTGAAATGGCAATTCCGCTCGCAGGAACTGACGGAGACGCATACGATTTCGCACTCGCAAATCTACCGAAGACCGTAGGATTCAAGGTATGGTTCCAAGAACCAGGCAAGGGAACAGACGGCGTATATCCTGACGATCCAGCCACACCCATAAACATACAAGAAACATTAAACGCATCGACTTTCGGCACTCTGATCATTCACCCACTATACTATCTAACAATACAGACAACCGCTGGAGGAACAACAAGCCCGGTCCCAGGCGTCTATGCGTACGGATACGGAACAGTTGTCCCTGTCACGGCAATACCAGACCCCGGCTATAACTTGGACCACTGGGAACTAGACACTGTTAACGTAGGTACAGCCAATCCCTACTCAGTCACAATGAACCAAAACCACACGCTGAAAGCCTTTTTTGCAAAGCTTCCGGGAGGCCCTGTAGGCGGAGTGTCATTCTCACTGAAGCAAACGGGAAGAGCTATTTCGTTGCCTTTGCTTGCCTGTTACGGTGCAGTCTTCGCAGTCTTCGGGGTCACAGCTAGAAAACTCAGACGCAGAAAAACATAAAATCCCCCAACTCTTTTTTTGGACCAGAAGTTCTTAGCGCATAGCTTTTTCTATTCTGGATTTTAGTCTGCATTCTTTCATCCTACATGTGCGCAAGAATATGATAAGTGGTTCCGCTCAAGTTTCGAACTAATGCAAATCTGCTTAAGTGGATCTCGGTTCGCAGAAGATGCCAGCAGAAGCATGAATCACAGCGTTGCTCGAGTCCCATTCAACTCGCAAAGATACGTGACCAGAATTTGGAAACAAAGCGCATCTGCAGTATCTACATCAACTAAATACTGGCTTCTTTCTTTCTTCTTTCTTTTCCCATTTCTTCCAAGGCTCCCACCAAGCCAAAACCAAGACTGCAACACCAGAAACAAAAACCACAGCCCCAACTGGCAGAACATAGTCTGGATACGCTTTCACATACTGCACGTTCAGTTTTCTAAGCTGAAATGCGCCAGCCGGTGACGGTGAACTCAGGGCGGGAATCAATTCCCATAATGCAATCGTATGGTTGCCACTAATCGTGACGTTAGACGAATATCCAAGTGTTCCGGGGGAAGTTGTCCGCACTGTCGTGAAATCTGTCGAGTTAATTAGACTGATCTGATACAGGGCGAAACTCGAACCAGAAGCCCCAAAAGCAAATTCCAATATCGTCAAGTTGCCTTCAGGGTTCGTGATGTTGATCCAAACGAACCGAGATGGGTATGGTATTGCCTCTGTTTCTGGTTCAAGTGGGGCCTGACTCCACGTTGCCCCAGGGGAAATGTAGAGATTGAGTATCTCGCCTACGGTGAAATTTGCTGACACCTTAGGATAGATCCCTGTGCCTGTATCGAGAACTTCTGGAACATAGCTTTGCTTCGTGATATTGAAAAATGACATGATGATAATGCCCAAGAACAGCAGGATAAGACCCAGTGCAACGAGACTTTTTCGCAAAGACCTCAGCTCACCTTAAAGCATCAAACGTAAAATGAAAACCCCCGTATTAAAGTTATTTTATTTCCTTTCGAGAAAGCATTCATTTCAAAGCCGAATTCTCGTAATTCCGCCCTTCAGATCTCGATTCTGAGCAAAGAAGGCATATGCAGTTCCAAGGTTGAAAGCTTGCAAATCCGAACATAGTCGCCATTCTTGTGAATCGAATTATAATTGAGGTCGCAGGTTATAGAAGTTAATTCCATAAGCCTTAAGAAGCTTGAAGACGTTACTTTAGTTGCTGAGGGAGAAGGGACAGGTATGAAACCACGTCTACTCATTGCGGTAGCAGTGTGCATTTTTCTAGTTCTTCCTGTTCTTCTCGGGCAAGTTGTGAGCAACGCCAACCCTCCCGATCAGCCACCGATAGCTTCTTTCACATACACTCCCAACATTCCCTCACCGGGAGAGACCATAGTTTTTAACGCCTCAGCAAGCTACGATCCAGATGGCTGGATAGCATATTACACTTGGAATTTTGGCGATGGAAACGTAACAACCATCACGAGTCCAACAGTAACTCATTCATACCCTGTTGACGGAACCTACACAGTTGAGTTGACAGTCACAGATGATGACTCAACCACAGGCGTGGCATCAGCCGTCATTGAAGTAAGCACTGTAGCCTTCTTCAGAGTCGTCAAACTGGGCACTTTAGACCCAGTTTCGAGCGTAGAAGTAACAGCCTACTATTACAATGGTTCTGGATGGTCAAAAGCTCCAGTAGGACCACACGGCTTTGAAATAAAATACGATTTCATGACCGCGCCAGACTTGGCTGATTCTGATTCTGAAAGATACAGAAACCCAGGCTACACGGCTCAAGCTCTTCGTAAAGACGCGAGCAACATTGGATTTGATCTTCATCCGTCCTGTTGGACTGTCTATTTCAAGTTCAAGTATGGTGATGCTGTAACTTATTGGCCGAACGACACTACTAGGGTGTACACGTATAAGGACGGGAGAGTCGAGGCGCATGATTACGGTTCAGGTCATAGGGCGTATTGGGATGCGAGTGCGTCAAGATACGTGATAAGAGTGGGAGATATCCCAGGGAACGGCGTGGCACCGACCGAGTCTCATCCCATAATAGTAGAGATTGCATGCCCACCTCCTACGCAGAAATACTATCTGACAGTTAGAACCGATCCAACTGGCATTACGACCATTGCTGGTGAAGGTTGGTACTTGAATGGAACAGACGTCACTTTGAACGCGACGCAATATGTAGACGGTTTATCGGGAAGCCGCTATAGGTTCAACTATTGGGATACTGATGGGGCGTCGCAAGGCATTGGAGTAAATCCGATCACCGTGCGTATGAGTGCAAACCACACGGCAACAGCCCACTATGTCAAGCAATACTCAGTTGTTTTCAATCAGACAGGGTTGACCTCTGACGCTACAGGAACAGTCGTGACGGTAAATGGTTCTTCTAAGTCCTACTTGGGCTTACCGTATACTCTATGGGTCGATTCTGGCTCCAGCGTTACCTACTCTTATAATTCCCCAGTTTCAAGCAGCGTTTCAGGCAAGCGTTATAGGCTCACCAGCGTTTCTGGGCCGACTTCGCCAATCACGGTTACCTCAGCATCAACTGTTATAGGCAATTATGTTACTCAGTATCTTGTTACCTTTGCTCAGACGGGCTTGGACTCGACTGCCATTGGCACAGTTGTGACGGTTAATGGAAGTGCCAAAACCTACAGTGATCTTCAGTACGACTGGTGGGTTGACAGCGGCTCCACAGTCACCTATTCCTACAGCTCGACAATTTCAAGCTCTGTCACAGGCAAGCGCTTTAGACTTATTAGCGTGAATTGCCCACCTTCGCAGTTCATTGTCACAGGACCTGTGATTGTCACGGGAAACTATTGCGCACAATATCAAGTCACCTTTACCCACACGGGATTGAATTCCAACGCCACAGGAACAATCGTTGCTGTAAATGGCACTTCAAAAACGTACCCAGAACTTCCATATATGCCATGGGTTGACAACGGCAGCACCTTCACATACTCCTATAGTTCTACAGTTTCCAGTAGCTATGCAAATCAACAGTTCAGGCTCAACGGTATAACTGGGCCTACTTCACCGTTTGCCGTGACTGGACCGACGACCGTTACTGGTATCTATATCGTTCAGTATCGGCTAGTCTTCACACACACAGGGCTAGATTCAAACGCAACCGGGACAGTTGTAACAGTCAATGGGAGCGCAAAGACGTATGGAGGCTTGCCATACACCCTTTGGGCGGACAACGGTTCATCCATACCATATTCCTACAATTCCCCAGTTTCAAGCAGTGTTTCAGGCAAGCGTTATAGGCTCAGCAGTGTTAGTGGACCTAGTTCACCTATTACGGTGAATGGCGCCGCAACCATCTTAGGCAACTACGTTACTCAATATCAGCTAGTGTTCACCCATACAGGGCTTGATTCCGATTCCACAGGAACAGTCGTAACCGTGAACGGCACTGGCAAAGTCTTCGGCGACTTGCCATATAAGCCTTGGATTGATTGCGGAGACAGCGTCACGTATTCCTACAATTCTCCAGTTTCAAGTAGCGTCTCAGGCAAGCAATTCAAACTTACCACAGTCAGCGGACCTGCCTCCCCCATCACCGTAACTAATTCTGCGACTATTACTGGCAACTACGTGATTCAATACCTCGTAACTTTTGCTCAGAACGGGTTAGATTCAACTGCCACAGGAACAGTCGTAACAGTAAACGGAACCGCAAAAACCTACAATGATCTTTCATACGGTTGGTGGGTTGACAGCGGCTCAACAGTCGTATACTCCTACAACGATCCCGTCTTGAGCACGGTGGCAGGCAAACAGTTCAAGCAAACTGGCATAAGCGGTCCAGCTTCCCCAATCACAGTAACCAACTCTGTGACAGTCACTGACAATTACAAGATTCAATACCGGATCACTTTCGACCAAACAGGCGTTGGCAACGATTTCACGGGCACAATCGTGACCATAGATGGCAACAACTACAATTATTATGGTTTATCCGTTCAGTTCTGGTGGGACAAAGACTCCAGTCACAACTTCTTGTTTGCCTCACCGTTGACGGTGAACGCCAGCAAACAATATGTTTGGAGTAGCACCTCAGGTCTGTCAAACGGGCAAAACGGAGCATTAACGATCACAACGTCAGGAAGTGTTGTTGGGAACTATGTCATGCTGAATTGCGTTACATTCGATCAACTAGGCGTAGGCGGAGACTTTACTGGAACGATTCTTGTTGTTGACGGCACACCCTACAGTGTTCTACCTCAGCCCTTCATGTGGCAATTGGGTTCAAACCACACATTTGCCTTCCAATCACCTTTGGTCGTTACTGCAAACACTAAACAGTATGTTTGGACAAGCACAACTGGCTTGTCAAACGTTCAAAACGGATCAATAACCGTGAACGCGTTCGGGAGCATAATAGGCCACTACAAGACCCAATACTACTTGAGTCTGGCAACAAGCCCATCGGGCAAAGCTAATCCTCCGGGTTCAGGGTGGTATGACGACGGGACCTATGCTTCTATATCCACTGACCAATACGTGTATGGTGGTTCCAGATGGAGATTCGCCGGCTGGACAACAGATGACATGTCAGAGATAGCTGATCCTTCATCGCCTTCTACGACAGTTTTCGTTGACAAGGCCAAGATAGTCACTGCGAACTACATCCACCAATACTTGATTACTTTTGATCAGAATGGACTTGCTGATGATGCAAGTGGAACAGTCGTGACTGTTAGCGGGACAACCAAAACGTACGGTCAATTGCCCTATGCCATTTGGGCAGATGAGGGCTGCACTCTCATCTATTCCTACGAGACCACTGTGTCAAGCACGGTGTCTGGCAAACGCTTCAGGCTTGACAGTATTAGTGGGCCTTCCTCGCCCATAACGGTAAACACAGACGCAAACATTACTGGCAACTACGTGACACAATACTACTTGACCGTCTCTTCTCCCTACAGCACAACAGGCGGCCAAGGTTGGTATGATAGTGGCGCAACAGCGTATGCCAATTTGACCGAGGGAGTTGTCAACCACGGAAACGGAACACGCCGAGTGTTCACGAACTGGAACGGCGACGCTTCAGGAACAAACTTTGCCCAAAGCAACCCCATAACAATGAATGGACCCAAGACTGCAATGGCAGTATGGAAGACTCAATACAGCGTCACCTTCGACCAACTAGGCTTAGACTTAACAGCTTCTGGCCCAGTCGTGACAGTGAACAGCATCTCCAAAGCCTACGGCGATTTGCCCTACACGATTTGGGTTGACAGTGGCGGTTCAGCAACATATTCTTATGGCAACGTTTCAAGCTCAACTCCTGGCAAAAGATTCATACTGACTGGAGTGAGCGGCCCATCCTCGCCAATAACAGTAACGGCTCCTGTGACTGTGATAGGAGACTACAAGATGCAGTATCAGATAACCTTCAGCCAGACTGGCGTGGGTTCAGACTTTACCGGAACGGTCGTGACTATTGACAGCACAGGCTACACTGTTGGCACGCTTCCATCAGCCCAATTCTGGTGGGACAGCGGATCTTCTCACATATTCTCATTCCATTCTCCACTAGTCGTGAATATCAGCAAGGAATACGTCTGGATTTCAACAACAGGGTTGTCAACGCTGCAGAGCGACACGTTGCTCATTTCGGGTTCTGGAAGCGTGACAGGCAACTATGTTGTCAAGATCAAGTATCAAATAACGTTCAGTCAGACTGGTGTAGGCTCAGACTTCCTAGGTACAGTCGTAATCATTGATGGCGTCAACTATACTGTTTCAAATCTACCATCAGCTTCGTTCTGGTGGGACGCAGGTTCTGTTCACACTTTCGCCTATCAATCACCGTTAGTAGTGAATTCAAACGGAAAGCAGTACGTTTGGACTTCGACAAGCGGTTTGTCGAGTTCGCAGAGTGGTTCTATAACGGTATCAGTCTCTGGAAGCGTAATAGGCAACTACAAGACGCAATACTATCTCAAGTTGGCAACCAATCCTCCAGCTATCACCTCTCCCTCAGGCGAAGGATGGTACGATGCTAATTCCAACGCCACAATATCAACAAGCGCGTTCAAAGATATTGTGCCTGGTTCTTCACAATACCGATTCAACGGATGGACCACAGCCAACATGACAGAAATAACTGATCCCACAAGGTCACCGACGACCGTCTTAATGGATGAAGCCAAAACTGTCACAGCAAACTATGTGACCCAATACTTCGTGACTCTCAGCCAGACCGGAGTGGGTCCAGACTTCCTTGGAGCAGTGGTGTCCATCGATGGAGTGAACTATACTGTCAGCCCTGCTAACCCACTTCCAGCTACCTTCTGGTGGGACAAAGACTCTGTCCACATGTTCACATTCTATTCTCCGCTGGTTGTTACAGCCAATGCTAAGCAGTATGTCTGGGCGAACACAACTGGTATATTAACGCTGCAAAGTGGTTCGATTACAGTTGCGGCAGCCGGAAGTGTGGTAGGGAACTATAAGACACAATACTACTTCACAGTCACCTCGCCTTACGGCTTACCTGCGCCGATCACAGGTTGGTCTGACGCTGAGGCATCGGTAACAGCATCAGTCACCTCGCCACTGTCAGGGCCAACTGGCACGCACTACGTGTGCACGGGCTGGACTGGAACAGGAAGCGTTCCAGCTTCTGGAGCTAGCTCAACCGTGACCTTTGTAATGACTCAACCCTCAAGCATCACGTGGAACTGGAAGATCCAATACTATTTGACGGTGATAGTCAGTCCCTCAGGTATCGTTACGATTCCAGGTGAAAACTGGTATGACTCCTCAACCAGCGCTCCTCTGACAGCCCCCACGGTTTCTGGGTATGACTTCAAATACTGGGATGTTGATGGCAACTCTCAAGGAAATGGCGTCTCATCCATAACCGTAAGCATGAACGGACCTCACACAGCCACAGTGCATTACCAAACCATTCCAGGCGGTGCAGCAGCTGTAGGAGGCTACTCAATCTCGCTAACAAGGCAAGCCTCGTTCCGTGTAATAGCCTATGTTGCATTGGTAGCCCTGTTTGGTGCAGTTCTGAGCCGCTCAAAACGGAAAAGAAAATAGCTGCATATCACACAGTATTTTCAATGCATTCCGAAAGGTATTTTGGAGACTATTTGATAGTGGCTAAGAAAAGAAGCGGGACCTAGGAGAAGAAAACAGGATTGCAATCCCAAAAAAAGTTTGCTATAGCTTCCATTATTCTCGCCTTTGTTGTTGTCCTAAGCCTTGTGGTTTTCCTCCGGACTCCACAACCAACAAACACTAGATTCTCTCTCAAAGCAGCAATTATTGACCAGCTAGGCGGAGAATTCCCCAACCCTACGTTTGTAAGCAACGCGACAGACCTCTTGAAAAATCGCGGTTTCAACGTGTCATACTTTAACGAGAGCCTAAACGTAGATTTCTACAGAGGACTTGCCAAAGGCAACTATGGCATCATAATCTTAAGAGTTCACATGGCCTTGAGGGAAGATCGATCAACAGTGGACCTGTTCACTTCGGAAGAGTTTGCAGAAGACAAGTATCTTTCGGAAAGAGAAGATGGGCTCTTGACTAAGGGAGAATACCTATACCGTCCGGGAAAATTCTATTTTGCTCTGACAACGAAATTCATAGGGACCTTGGAGAACAGGTTCCCGAAAAGCATTATTTTCGCCATGGGCTGCTGGAGTTTGAGACCAACCGAGGATATGATGGCATATTCATTCATTTTCAAAGGAGCTAAAGCTTACATTGGATGGAACGAAACAGTAACAGTCAATGACACAGATCACGAAACCCTCCAAGTCCTAGAAAAGATAGCAGGCCAGAACATGACCCTTGGCTCTGCAGTAGCGCAAACGAACTTCCACATATACGAGGATCCTGACACTCATGAAAGAGTCACCACCCAATTGGATGTTTATCCGCGACCGCTAGCTGTCAATCTAACCTTGTCTCAGCTGATTGCAGAAGCCGAAACCTCAAAGAGCCAGTTACTGCTCAATAACCAAGAGAGCTCTCCCTCTCTAATTACCAATCCCAGTTACAAGCCGAAAGTTTTCTCAACGGGGCAAACCCGTAAAACCTACTAGCTGCTGATAGCGCTTAGAAACCAGCGCCCGAAGCTGGCTACGCAAAAGGTCACCTGTTAAACTTGCTTTCTGAAGCTTGGCGATGTCTTCAGCTAGTCCCTTGTCCTCCAAGATCTCAGTTATCCACTTTTCAAAGTCGCCTCGGCTAAGGTGGAACTCCAAGGACTTCACATTGACCGCATTTATCTTTTCCATAAACTCTTTGAGAGAGGCTGCACTTTCGCCCGTATAGTTTCCGATAGAAGTGAAGAAGTAGAATGCTTTCTCTCTCGGGAGCGTTTTTAGGGTTTTGGAGCTAGTTTCATCTTTCAAGGCATCTTTCTCCCATTTTTACCTACCTTTATCTCTTCTAGGAGTTAACTTTTTCGGGTTAGCAACTATTGAAAAATGGGTTTCCTTAAACTTCTTCGTGATTATTGAAGTGCGAATCCTCAATACTCCAGACAAGGGGGCGACACAGTTTGCGATAAAATCGTGGAGCTTCTCCTGATTGTCGGCGATGACCTTCGCAATTATCAGAAGCTCTTCGGAGAGGGATGTGTAGACTTCGAGCACTTCGGTTGCCTTAGATAGTTTTTCTGCAACTTTCTCGCTTTCCTTCGGATCCGTGAAGACCGTCATCAGGGCCATGATTTTTTCGCCACCGATTTTCTCATCGTTTATCAGTGCAGTATATTTCTTGATGACTCCGTGCTGCTCCATCCTTCTTATTCTGTCGTAAACCGTTGAGTGTGCTATCCCTAAACGCTTTCCTATGGCTGCGTATGTCTGGCGGGCGTCTTCTTGCAGTGCTTCCAGAATTCCCAGGTCAGTTTCATCAAGAGACAAAACCCTATTCTTGACCTGCAACGCCACTTCCTTCTCACTATTAAGTAATTCTGTTCAGATTTAGCTCTTGCTGTCGGAAAAATGTAGCCATTCTTGGTTTTTTCCGTCATTTTTCCTTTGAGTCTCATTCGTAAATTCTTCGGCATTGGCTCTCTTTGGCTACAATTTGTCGGCAGTAGGCATCATGGCGCTACATTTTTGCTGGAAACATGGCAAATACCTTTAAATTTGTCACTAGCATATAGAATATTGTTCTAGAAGATTATCACATTAGGAGTCTCTGATGCGAATGAGAATGACTAGAATTTGGGAAATCCTGACCGAATTTAAGGATTCATGCAGGTGTCGAGGGTGGAAAACTTCTGAAAGCGAGGATTGGGTTGAGATTGATGACAATTTTCACAACTTCTTGTGGGCTAAAGGTGTTCATATTTCTTCATTCAAAAGAATAACCTCAAAGAGAAAGTGCGTGGTCAGGGAGGGCATATCCTATCGGGTTGTTGAAGCCTCTTGCACTGCTTGGCTGTTCTCGGAGAAACCTTCAGAGAATTTGCTCAAGACAGTCTTAGAGAATCCAGACTTCGCGAGCAGAACAGCTCTTTACGATCTAAGCCTAATGCTGGAAGGAAAGAATTCGTGCGTAAGGTTGAACCTCACAGATAGTCCCGTCTTTCAGGAGTTCGAGAGTTTCCTTCAGAATGAGTTGAAAGTCAAAATCGAACCTCTCTCTCCTATTCACGGCTCAGGAATTGGCCCTGATAGCTATGCGGTTCTAGAGTTGGCTTAATCCTTTTTGTGTCCTTTCAAAGGTTTGATAAAGGCGAAGCCATCTAAGATATCGCTTGTGAAGAGAGATGCCCGAAGAATCTGAAAAAGTGAAGAGGCTTGTCGAGTTCAAGGAAAAACTTGCAGAAAAAGTCATAGAGCTGGAAAGTGAGCTCAAAGACCTCCAAGCCATGGCTGAAACATTAGATTCGATATTGCTTGAAAAGGGATTCAGGCGCGTGGAGATGCCCAAAGAGCCGATTGCGGCAAAACCTTTGCCTCAAAAAACAGAGACTCCAATTGAGCCTGAACCATCCATTCTCGAACCCCCACCTGCCTCAGAAAACGTCATTCCACTGAAAACCGGCGCGGGCGAGCTTCTCGCGATTCTTCACATAACTGAAAATTCGCTACGTGTACTTCCTGCAGGCGATAAGAGCTTTAACGTCAATACACCGCCCTTCACTCAATTCCTCGTAGAAAGAGTCTTGGCAAAAATGCAGGAGAGAGACAGCGAAATGGCTAGAGCTGGCCAATTAACAACGGACAGGATTTTCTCCTATAACATCGTCAGAGAAGGCGACATAATCCAAGAAATAGCAGTTAGGAATGTTGATGCTGATCGTTTGAGAGAGCTTAAATCGAGTGTCCGCTGGACTCTTGAGAAGATGTACGAGAAAATGCAGAGTGAAAATTGACTCGTATGCTGAGGAACGTCTATCCTCGGTGGCGTGCACGAGCTATTTGTGCGATACTTTGAAAACAGCATCCGTCCTTGTTGAACCACATGCATTTTTCCATCATACAGCCGATCGCCATTCCGCCAAGTACTATCAGTGGGCATTTCTTACGCACTTGCGTTTCGGGGTCTATGTACACTTCGAAAACCCTTTTCATGCCTTCTGGGGCTCCGTTCAGTGAGAGCTTCTTTCTTGTGCCGCCTGCTCTCAAGAGCGGGATTAGGTCTGTGAGGCTCAACATGCCTACCAAACGGTCAGAGTTCACTACTGGCAGCTTCTTAATCTTCCGTTTCACCATCATTCTTGCGGCGCTTGTTGCTGTGATGTTGGGCTTCACTGTGGCAAGCGGTTTTGACATGACTTCATGCAATTTCGTGTTACCCGGGTCTTTCCTTTTGAAAACTACCCTTTTCAGTATGTCTCTTTCGGTTAAGACCCCAACAGGTTGTCCGTTATCAGTAACCACTATGCAACCGATTTCGTATCGATTCATTATTTCTGCAGCCCTTAGGATGGTCTCTTCCGAGTCTGCAGTTTTGACATCTCGAACCATGACATCTTTTACTTTGGTAGCCATATGCATAACCTGTTCTGTATGAAACATGTACTCTTCTTGAGACATTACAAATAGATTATGAATGCAAAATCTTGACGCGTGATATTCATCAGAAGCCCCTCGTACGTTGTGCTTCTACTCGTTTACTCTCATGCCTGAAAGCTAAACAAAACCTTATGATTCTCGCGAACTTCCGGTTGCCTAGTTTTCAGCTTAAATGCTCATGGCAAGGAAAAAATCCTTCACGGAAATCCTTATGTCTTCACAGGCCTGTCGAAGTAGATGCTCTTGCCCTTCGCTGAGATAGGGATTCCCATGGCAGCTGTTGCTTCTGGCAGCATCTTCAGCTTCAATGCGGCTGTGCCAACTCTATACATTATTCGGTTGTCGACGTTTAGCATGCTTGCAGTTTTTCCAGCTGAACCCAAAGCTATTCCAAGATCCAACGCTTTAAACAAGCAAGTTGGACCAGCAAAATCCTCGCCAGCTTTCTTGTTTGCTTTCTCGAATTCTTTGCACGTATGATAGCCGCACGCTCCGCAGTTTAGTCCAAAGCTCTTGTTTCCTCTTACTCCAATCAGAACAACTGCTTCCGAGTCTCTAGTGTTCTTTGCGTCTCGCCTAAATCCTTCCAGCTTGCGTTCCTCTCCAATACGGTCCATTTCATCTGCGATAGCATCTTTTTCTTTTCCATGAACGATTAAAGTCAGAATATCGTCTATGCCCGCAGATTTAGGGGCGGTCCTTGCTGATACGAGCATGAATTTTGCTGCTTGTAAGACTGCTTCGCGTTCTCCACTTTCGCTGTTGATGATCGGTGGGCACATCTGCGCATCGCTGCTCCAAGCTAGGATTTACTCTGCGTGACTCTATTTGAAGTTTTCATTCTATGACTGTTTGTCTTCGGAACCGATCAGGTAGCCGCCGAAGCCTATGACCCAAAGCACTATGGGATACGCGATCATGCGCTCCATTCCGCCTTGTCCAAGCCCGAGAAAGTTCTGAGTCACAAAGAGACCTAGAGCGATCAAACCTATCAATCCCATAATCACAGAGACAAAGTTCATAGGAAATTTCGTCAACTTGTAAGCTGATATTGCAGAAAGTCCTCCGAAAAGAAAAGCAATCAACGACACTATTCCATGTATTGCGCCTGCGTCTTCTGTGAATATTCCGACTCCCATTGCGCCTATTCCAGCAAGGACAAACAATATCATGATCAGTCTGCTTCCGAAAGCACGCCAAATGTAGTATGCTCCGCCGACAACCATTAAGCCGAATAGGAAAACTGAAAAATTGAAGATGATTGCCGAAGGACCTACGCCTAAGTCACTTATGTATTTGTCTGCTGCGCTGTAGCCATTGTACAAGACTTCTGCAAGAATCATACCAACGATGAACTGCGTGGCTCCGATTAGGACTAATAGTCCAGCTTCTTTTTTCAACAAGGCACCTAGGTCTCACCTATGGTTGATAGATTTCTTAAAGATTTCCATAATCTCATTGCACGAAGGTAGCACGAATCATAACTTGGAACCTATATATAGAGGGGGTCAAAATCAACTCCGAGAGCAAGCCTCTTCTGCCATCTGCGCTAACATCAGATATCAACAATCTAATTCCTTCAGAAGAAATGACATGCCTTGGTTTCATCTGCGTTTTCGTTAAGGATTATCACGTACGAAAAGCTGTTTTCAGCAGCTCTATCAAATAGTTGATCTGACCTGTATAGACGCCTACAGCCAAGCAGGAAACACCTAGAAGCAGGAGCAGTGCGCCGATTACTCTACGTTCTGGAATATCCATACGCTTCGCCTATCCTAAATGCTTCTTCAAGGCAGTCACGATATAATCTTTTGGGACACATCCCACAATCCTGTCCACTTCCTTGCCATCCTTCATCAAGAGCACAGTTGGGATGCTGTAAACTTGGAAACGTTCAGCCATCCTAGGATTTTCATCAACGTTAAGCTTCCCAACAAAGACCTTTCCAGCATAGTCCTTAGCCAGATCTTCAATTCTTGGCTCCAAAGCGCGGCAAGGACCACACCACGCTGCCCAAAAATCAATCAGAGCCAGCTGATGCTTGCTTACTATCTCATCGAAGTTTGCGTCAGTTACATGAACGGGTTCTGAACTCATTTCCTGCTTTCTCTCCGCAACTCCCATAAGCTCTGTCATTTTCCTTTCTCTGATACGCTTGAGTTCATCATTCTCCTCTGATATAAACCGTTCGCGCTTGCTTGTCAAGCGAGAGCCTTCCTAACTATTTTAGCTCAAGCATTCTCTCCAAAGCCTTTCTAGCCTGTTTCGCAATTGGCTCTGGGACAGTGATCAGATGCTTCTCTTCTTTCAAGGCTGAGTACAGCCTATCGAGTGTGTTCAGCTTCATGTTGGGACATACAGCACCCTCATATGCGAGGATGAACTTCTTGCTGGGGTTGTCTTTTCTCAAGCGGTGCAGCATTCCTTCTTCAGTGCCCACGATGAGCGTCTTAGCATTCGTTTCTTTTGCATAGCGGCACATCTGAGAAGTGCTCCCAACGAAATCAGCCACGTTCTGCATTTCAATATTACACTCAGGATGAGCTATAACGACGGCGTCTGGATACTGCATTCTAAGCATGAGCACATCTTCTGGCTGGAAAAGCAAATGCGTGGGACAAAAGCCCCACTCAGGAACAGGAATAACCGTTTTTCCAGTCTTTCTCTGAACGTATTCAGCCAAGTTGCGGTCAGGTCCGAAAAGCACCGTTTCAGCCTTCAAGGACTCTATGACTTCCACCGCATTTGCAGACGTGCAACATATATCGCAATAAGCTTTGGCTGACGCTAAGGTGTTAACGTACAGAACTAAAGGAACACCTGGGTAATGTGCCTTCGCTCTCTTAATCTCATCAACCGTCAGCATCTGAGCCATCGGACAACGCGCGCCAAGCGTAGGCAGCAAAACCTTTTTGTCAGGGTTCAAGATTGCAGCGGACTCAGCCATGAAGTCCACGGCAGAAAAGACAATTATCTCAGCATTTTTTTCAAGCATGGCTTTCCTGCTCAGTTCGATACTATCACCAACATAGTCTGCGATGTCTTGGACTTCTGGACGCTGATAATTGTGAGCCAAGATTATCGCGTTCTTCTCTCTCTTCAGCTTTCTTATCTCATCAACTAGTAGCACTCAAACTCGCCTGTTCATTCCAATACGTTACGATTTTTTCCCTAGCACATCCATCGATATATTCTTTGCTCGAGCATGTCTCCCTATTCTACGTTTCAAAAACAAGAGTCCAACAATAGCAGCCATGCTTCAGTTTCGCCGTTTTTGATTCGTTCAAGGTTAGCTCTTAAGCCTTCTCCATCCTAAGTACACGGATGCTAGTTCCTCATATTTCTCGCATGTCTTGTCATCGTGTTTCTTGCATTCATAGCGAAACTCCAATCCCTTTCTTCTCAAGCCTTGAACGATTTTGCAGTCGTAACCCCAGCTTTCTGGCGTTAGCGCCATGCAGCCTTCACATCTGACTTTTTCCTGCAAGCACTTGAAGTTTTCAACAAGCAATTTCAGATATTCTCCATCGTCCTTGTAGGCTCGGTAGATGGAGCATGCTCCGCAATAGAGTCCGCATCTTCCCACGAGATTCTTGTTGACCAAGGTGTTTAACCTTCCTTGCAGGTTAATGCCTACTTGTTATCGTGATGTTTCTTAAAAATTTGGGTTTGGGATTGCGGTTTAATGTGGTTGCGATCTACTCATCAATCCCTGGCTTGGCCATTCACGTAGCGAGTTGCGCCGCGAATCATTAGGTTGCTCTTCTGTGGGCTATGGACTCATAAACGAGAAGGTCGTCAACAATTACTCTAAATTCGATGTTGTATTTTTCTTTGCTTGCGATTGTATCTAGTTTCTTTTTCATACTATCATCCACCTGAAAGCGAAACCTATCACCCCATAAGTCACAATATAAAGGTTCTTGATCAATCGTTCAACTAGACTACAACAAGAAAAACGACCCAGCATTATTGAAAGGATGCCGAGCCTTACGACATCAAAACTACACTATTTCCCAGGCTCAGTCAAAGGATAGTCGTGGCTGCATTCTTGAAGCTGTGCTAGGCAAGGCTGACATAATGAAGTCCTTGCGCCAAAGCTTAACTAAAACATTCTCCCTTAACATTATTGGTCAAAATGAGGCTTTATGAGGGACTTCGGGTTTCTGCGAGCGTCTTGTGTTGGGTCGTCGCAGTGGCATCTGTTCTCTTGCAGAATCTGTATGTGCGTCCTACTTTAGATTATGTTGGCGTAGCTCTCGTGCTTCTGGCAAGCTTCTTTGCAGGAATTGTAATAATGGACCTCAAAGAAGTCGTCCTTGGTTGGGTCGCGTTTCTGATCTTGCTTCTAGTCATAGCTTTTAGCGTTTTGAGCCTGCCTCTTCTTCTACGACGCGTGCCACATCCTGACCTTCTTAGTCAACAATTCTACTCTGGCATATTCGTAGTAATGCTTAGAGCAACCTTTCCCTTTCTCTTGCTTGAAACTCTTCTTGCGAGCCTTCTCGGAGCCATGTTTGGCGCACGCGTTTTGGACTACGCTAGGATAGAAAAAATCAAGGTTTTCAGTTTTGTCGTCATCGCAGTTATCGCGGTAGCGGCGTTATGGACGCCGACAAACAATTACACGTATTTCTATGAGGCAATGGAAAAGGTCGATATGACAGCGTCGAGGGGGCTTATGACGTTCAATCAGTCCGACCATGTGGTTGTTATTCCGATAAATGCAACGTTTCACAATCCTACTGGATACGACGGTATAGCGATAGTCACAGCTATATATTGGCTTTATTATGTTGGAAAAAATGGGTCGGCAGTGAAATTGTGCATGGACAGGTTGCGTGTTAAGGATTCCTATCTTGCCGAAAGCGGGTCACCTATCAGTGTAGGCGGAGAACCAGTTCCACCCTATTCAAGTGTCAGCAGAAGTTTTGATCTGACAATAAACCTTGAGAAAGAAACCCAGACGTTTGATGAGATGAGAACGTTGCAGGAGACAGGTCAGAATGTTACGCTGATTATGGGCAATTCCTCACTAGATGTTTGCGTGGCAGCGGCGGCACTCGTATTTGTAGGCAGAACAATCATTCCTATAGAGGACGTGCCGCTTACTTACTCGTAAACTTGGATGAAACTAGCTTCTTCGGTTGTGCATTATCGCTTTGGGTCAAAGTGGTTCAAGTCAAATGACCATGTCTACTGCCGCAGTTCGACAAGTAGCAAAGACACAATATTATTGTCTTAGCATCCTTCGCTCGTCCCAAAGCATTCTGAATAATGGTTCTGCGAGAAGCTTGCTCTGGGAGCGGATTTTAACCCCCCTATATATAGCTTGAACCACCGCTTCAACAGGTGAGCGATAAGAATGGTGCAGCGGGCCAGATTTGAACCGGCGAACCCCTACGGGAAAGGATGGCTCATAGAGGCTTTCCATGCCAGAAGCTCAGATCTTGAGTATGTGTCACCGGCAATCATTCTACACTGAGAGATTTTTTCAGGTCGTCATATTTTTTAAGTAAGGAGTTTACATAATTAATCTCAGTGTTTAGCTCTTGGAGTGCTAGTTTCTTTACCCATGGAATTTTGGCGATTCTCAAAAAGTCGTTTTCACTATCGGCAAATTCAACACATCGCAAATCCTCCTTAAGTCGTTCATCGAACCAATCATGAACAATTTGATCCAATTTTAGTTGTGGATATTTGTCTGGAAATTCTGACTGCAACAAGACCCATCTAATCGTATCGTGCGCTACCTCGTCTGCATCGAATTTGCGACTTACTATGTCACGGAATATTATGGAGTTTTCAGAAAACATAGCATATAGTCTCTTTTTGTTTCTCGTACGTAAACAGTAAAAAGTCTCCCCAAGCAAAGTCAATTTGTATTGCCTCTTGCTGCGTATGCCCGCAGTTTCCGTAGTCGTTACGATTTCTTTTTTCTCCAAGGTTTTAAGGGAACGTAGAATAGTGGGGTAGTGTTTCAACTCCGATTTTTTCCAGATATGATAAGCATTTCCACTGCCAATTTCGGCAAGAGTCTCCAGTATTTTGCATTCTGTGTTGTTTAGGTCTGGTCGTGATAAGTCCATCCAGAGTTCATCTTCATGCATATATACCACACATAATCATAACAATGCACACAAAACGCATATATACTTTGCGCTTACAATGCAAGGTTGGTGCAGGGGGTGAGATTTGAACTCACGTACTCCTGAGAGACGGGATCTTGAGTCCCGCGCATAAAGCCCCTTTTCTATGCTTGTGCGGGATTGGCCATGCTCTGCTACCCCTGCACCGCGTCTTAAGAACTAGCTTTTCCTTCTATTAATTATTTCGCGAAGTTTCCATCGCTATCGTCTTGTATGCTTGGACGAATTCTTTGGCGAATTCGTCCGCGTATCTTTCGGTTCCCTTGTGTTTCTTATCTAGACCTGTTCGTGTATGGTGGTAGAATTCGTGTAGGATGATGAATGGTTCTTTGATTGCGTCGCTGTTGAGAACGGAAATGGTTTTGTTTCTTGCGTTGTAGCATCCTAGAGTCCTTACCTTTCGACCTTTTGGTAAGCCCACTCTTAGCCTTGGTGTCTGAACGCCATAATGCTCAGCGAGTCTTTGCAGAGCCTCTTCTGCCTTTCCGTTCGCGATAAGCCAGACAATCATGGCTTTGAATCTCTGTTCTTCCACGATTTATCGCCAAAATCTCTTTGTTGACGAGTAACAAATAGTTTATGCGTCAACTAGCTCAAATACAACCGCAAAACCTGCCAAATACACAGAAACCTGTGATACGGTACAATAAAGTTTATTAGCTAGCTGTGTAGTTTACGTTTTTAGCCTCTAATATTGGAGACCATTTTTCAGTCGGAGGAAATACAAGATTTGAGAAAACCCGCATCACATAACATTATCCAAACACGTCTAATGGTCAGATTGCGGGAGTTGGTTGGAATTGACTGAAATTTCGAAAGAAGATACACATCTCATGCTCAAGGCATTCTTTAGAGAAAAAGGTCTAGTTCGCCAGCATTTGGACTCTTTCAACGAGTTCATCGATCACGGCTTGCAGGAAGTCATAGACGAAGTTGGCGAAATCCCCATAGAAGTCCCGGAAAGCCCGTACAAGGTGAAGCTGGGACAGATTTGGATAATCGATCCGCAAACAAGGATAACTGGTCCGTATGCGACGGAAGTAGATGGCACTAAACACGAAATCTATCCCATGGAGGCAAGGCTTAGAAACCTAACATATGCGGCGCCAATAGCGCTTGAAATGACGCCGGTAATTGATGGTAGAGAACAGGACACTGAGCTTGTCTACGTTGGGAATATTCCTGTTATGCTGAAGTCGAAGCTTTGCTTCTTGTCACAGCTTTCGAGAGAAGAACTGATCGCTTGCGGTGAAGATCCAGATGACCCAGGCGGCTATTTTGTCGTGAACGGTTCAGAACGTGTGATAGTTGCCATGGAAGACTTGGCGCCGAACCGCGTTATTATGGATATTGACGAGAAGGGAGCAACGCCTGTATATCAGGCGAAAATATTCTCGACAACCGTGGGCTTCAGAGCAAGAATAGAATTGAAACTCAAATCTGATGGAGCCATATACGTTTCGATTCCTGGCGTACCCACTGAAATCCCATTCGTCGTTCTGATGCGCGCTTTAAGTTTAGAATCAGACAAGGAAATCGCCGAGGCCGTTTCTCTTGAGAAGGAATTACAGACTGAGCTTGATCCTTCATTTGAAAAATCCGTAGGCGTAGACACACCAAGAGATGCTATACTCTTTATCGGAAACCGCGTTGCCCACGGGCAAGTTGAAGAATACCGTTTGCAGAAAGCTGAAATGGCAATTGACAAGAACTTCCTCCCACACGTGGGCAGGACAACACAGCACAGAAAAGACAAAGCCATGTTCCTAGGAGAGATGGCTTCCAAGGCCGTAGAACTGAAGCTTGGAAGAAGACAACCAGATGACAAAGATCACTTCAAGAACAAAAGGCTGAGGCTTGCAGGTCCGTTGCTCGCAGATCTTTTCAGAATCGCCTTCAGAAACCTTACAAGAGACATAAAGTATCAGCTTGAACGCATAGGCGTAAAGGGTCCAATAATAACCGTTTCCGCGGCTGTCCGCCCGGGAATAATAAGTGAGAGATTCCAGCATTCACTTGCAACGGGAAACTGGGGAAGAGGAAGAGTTGGCATAACTCAGCTTCTGGATCGAACAAACCACATTTCAACCTTAAGCCACCTGCGCAGACTGCAATCGCCCTTGAGCAGAAGTCAGCCAAACTTCGAAGCAAGAGACTTACACGCAACACATTGGGGTCGTCTGTGCCCAAATGAAACTCCAGAAGGCTCGAACTGTGGGCTAGTCAAGAACTTGGCCTTATCCGCATGCATTTCTGTAGGAGTAAACCCTGACAAAATTAGGCAGCTTCTTTTCAGCATGGGCGTTGTGCCAGTTTATGATGCGAACGAAACTTTGAAGCTTTCGGGCGCGAAATCCTTCATCGATGGAGACCTTGTTGGATACTGCAATTCTCCCCAAGAACTTGCCCAAGAGTTCCGAGAAAGACGCAGGAGAGGGGAAATATCAACCGAAGTCAACATAGCCTATTTCTCGAAAATCCATGGTGAAAGGGACGAGCTATACGTCAGCTGCGATGAAGGCAGAGTCAGACGACCTCTCATAATCGTTGACAAAGGCGTTCCGAGGCTCCAACCAGAACATGTTGAGAGACTGGTTTCAGGAGAATGGTCCTGGGAAGACCTGGTCAAGAACGGTATTATTGAGTACTTGGATGCTGAGGAGGAAGAAAACGGTTACATTGCTCTGAACCTAGAAGAGATCAATCAGAATCACAACTACCTGGAGATTGCAACATACACCATTCTCGGAATCTGTGCCTCTACGATACCTTATGCTGAACATAACCAGTCGCCACGCAACTCATACCAAGCTGCAATGGCAAAACAAGCCCTTGGAGTATACGCAACAAACTTTCAACAACGTGTGGACTCTAGATCACACGTTCTACATTACCCGCAGGTACCCATAGTGGAGACAGCGCTAATGGAAACCATGGGCTACAAGCTTCGCCCCTCAGGCCAGAACTGCTTGGTAGCTGTGCTCTCTTTTGAGGGCTACAACATGGAAGACGCCTTGGTTTTCAACAAAGCGTCGATCGAAAGAGGTCTTGGTCGTTCAACTTTTTTTAGAATATATGAGGCAGAATGTCGCCAATACTTGGGCGGATTGAAAGACAAGTTCATACTACCAGAGCCTGGAACGCGCGGATTCCGTGGAGAACAATATTATCGGTTGCTGGAGCCCGACGGAATAATAAGTCTGGAATCAGGCGTAACTGGTGGAGACGTTTTAATCGGCAGGATCAGCCCCCCGAGATTCTTGGAAGAGTACAAGGAATTTGAAGTTAAAGGTCCATCGATGAGAGATACCTCAGTGGACATGCGGCCGTCAGAAACAGGAATCGTTGACGCAATCTTCATAACTCAATCTGGAGAAGGAAGCAAGCTAGTGAAGGTCAGAGTCCGTGACCAACGCATCCCTGAACTGGGAGACAAGTTCGCTTCGCGACATGGACAGAAAGGGGTCATAGGCTTGGTTGTGCCGGCAGAGGATTTGCCTTTCACGGAGGATGGCATCGTCCCTGACATCATAATCAACCCTCATGCTATTCCTTCAAGAATGACGATTGGCCAGTTCATCGAGTCACTGGCTGGAAAAGTTGCAGCGGCGAGAGGAAAGCCTGTTGATGGAACGCCCTTCTCGAATGAGACTTCAGGAGAGCTAAGAAAAGCCTTAGTCAAACTTGGATTCAGCCATACCGGCGCGGAAGTCTTTTACAACGGTGTGACGGGCGAGAAGTTTGTCGCTGACATATACATTGGAGTTGTTTACTATCAGAAGCTGCATCATATGGTGGCTGACAAGATCCACGCTAGAGCCCGTGGACAAGTGCAAATGCTTACAAGACAGCCTACTGAAGGAAGAGCCAGAGGTGGAGGTCTGAGATTCGGCGAAATGGAACGCGACTGCCTAATCGGACACGGCGCCGCTATGCTTCTCAGAGATAGGCTGCTGGAAGAGTCCGACAAGTACACGCTTTACATCTGTGAATCTTGTGGTCACATAGCATACTATGACATGAAGCAGAGGAAATACGTCTGCAAGCTTTGCGAAGACAAATCCAAGATTTCCCCAGTCATAGTGTCATATGCGTTTAAGCTTCTTCTGCAGGAATTGATGAGCCTTTGTATATCTCCTAAGCTGAAACTCAAGGAGAAAGCTTAGTATGGCAGTTGAAGAAATAATCCATAAAGTTGTTGATGAAATTCACTTCGGCTTGTTCTCGCCGCAAGATGTACGAAAGCTTTCCGTCGTTGAAATCCAAACGCCAGACACTTACGACGAAGATGGTGCACCGATCACAGCTGGTCTGATGGACGGTAGACTCGGAACACTCGAACCTAGACAAAGATGCAGAACCTGCGGAAACACAGCCATCCGATGTCCAGGTCACTTCGGCCACATCGAGCTTGCTGTTCCAATAGTACATATTGAATTCACAAAAATAATCTATGATTTGTTAAGAGCAACGTGTCGCAACTGCGGGCGTATTTTGCTCCCCGATGAGACCGCAAAGAAGGTTCGATCAAGAATCGACAAGACTCGCCAACTTCTGGGTCTTGTTCCAGATGATGTTTACAAGCTGATTTTGATTGAAACAAAAACCAAGCAGTGTCCTCACTGTGGGGCAATTCAAAACAAGATAATCTTTGAAAAACCGACAAAGTTCAGTGAGCAAATCCCTGAAAGCGGTTCAGAATCCATGACCCCAAGCATGATTCGAGAAAAACTAGGACGGATACCTGACGAAGACCTTGAACTGCTAGGGTTCAATCCGAAAACTGCAAGACCTGAATGGATGGTTTTGCAGGTTCTGCCCGTTCCGCCAGTTTATGTTCGTCCTTCAATAACTTTGGAATCAGGAATCCGCTCAGAAGATGACCTGACCCACAAGCTAGTGGACATAATCCGGATTAACCAAAGACTGGAGGAAAACATGGATGCTGGAGCGCCTACTCTGATCATTCAAGATCTCTCAGAGCTTTTGCAGTATCACGTGACAACTTATTTTAACAATGAGGCATCTGGGATACCGCCAGCCAGACATCGTTCTGGAAGAGCGCTTAAAACGCTTTCACAGAGATTGAAGGGAAAGGAGGGCAGATTTAGAAGCAACCTTTCAGGAAAGCGAGTCGACTTTTCAGCTCGAACTGTTGTTTCTCCAGACCCCAACCTTGACATAGGCGAGGTTGGTGTGCCGCTGGAAATAGCCATGCGCTTATCAGTGCCTGAAAAAGCAACCGAGTGGAACATTCAGGAAATGCGTGATTTCGTCAAAAATGGACCTGAAAACTACCCTGGTGCTCTCTACATCATTAGACCTGATGGCAAGCGGATAAGGCTTGAGTTTGTTGTTGACAGAGAGAAGATCGCTGAAGCCGTGGAGCCTGGATTTATCATAGAACGTCATCTTAAGAATGGTGACATAGCCATCTTCAACCGTCAGCCTTCGCTTCACCGCATGTCAATAATGGCACACTACGTGCGTGTCTTGCCTTTCAAGACGTTCCGTCTGCATCTGTGTGTGTGTCCGCCTTACAACGCGGACTTTGATGGGGACGAGATGAACCTGCACGTGCCCCAGAGTGAGGAGGCGCGTACAGAGGCGCTTTTGCTGATGCGGGTTCAGGACCAGATACTCTCGCCTAGGTTTGGCGGTCCGATAATAGGTGCAATCCGTGATTTCATAACTTCTGCATATCTGTTTACGAGAAAGAGCAACTATGTGACCGAGGGCGAAGTTAACAGGCTCGTTCTAGGGGCAGGGTATTACGGGCCACTGCCTGAACCCAAAGTCAAGAAACCGCAACCATTGTGGACTGGCAAGCAGATTTTCAGTCTGTTCTTGCCGAAAGACATGAATTACGTTTTGAAAGCAAGCATTTGCCAAGGCTGCACCAAATGCGAGGAGGATAAATGCCCCTTCGACGCCTACGTGGTTGTTAAGAACGGCGAGCTTGTTAGTGGTGTGATAGACAGACGCTCGATAGGGGCTGAGCAATCTGAAAGTCTGTTTCACAGAATAATAAAGGACTATGGGACACAGGCTGGACGGGAATTCCTGAACAGGATAACTCACTTGTTGAAGCTTTTCATAACCATGCGCGGCTTCACGTACTCGTATGATCAGCTGGTTTTGTCTCCGAAAGCCGAAGACAGGATAAGGAAGACTATGGATCGGATTGAGAAGAAAATCCTCGAGCTGATTGAGAGCTTCAATAAGGGCACGCTTCCTAGACTTCCAGGGCAGACTCTTGAGGAGTCTTTTGAGATTTACGTTATGAATGAGTTGGCAAAGGCGAGAGATGAGTCTGGAAAGATAGCTGATGAGGACTTCAGTCTGGAAAACGCGGGTATTGTGATGACGCGAACTGGCGCAAGAGGCTCGAGCCTAAATATTGGGCAGATCAGCGCTTGTGTCGGTCAGCAGTCTGTTCGTGGAAAGCGAATATTGCGCGGATACGTGGGGCGTGCCTTGCCGCATTTCATGCCTGGCGACGCTACGCCAAAGGCCCGAGGATTCGTTTATTCATCATATCAGAAGGGACTTGATGTCGTAGAATTCTTCTTCCACTCTATGGGTGGCAGAGAAGGGCTGGTTGACACTGCTGTTAGGACGCAGCAAAGCGGTTACATGCAGAGAAGGCTGATCAATGCTCTTGAACACATACGCTTGGAGTATGACGGAACCGTCAGGAATTCTACTGGAGACATAATTCAATTCAGCTATGGAGAGGATGGAGTCGACCCAGCCAAGAGCGATCATGGCAAGGCCGTAAATGTCAGCCGATTGGTTGATCAGCTGAAAATAGCTAAGGAAAAGGGCAGACCAGCAACAGCTGAGCACCTCAAGGAACAACTGAAGGAAGCTGAGGATGAGCTAACGCCCATTTTGATCGACGAACTAAGACAAAGTCTGGCTAAAGCGAATCTTGCCACAGCAGGCGTCGACAAGGCAATCAACTCAACAATTGACCATTACAAGCGGGCGCTAATGGAACCAGGCGAGGCGGTCGGAACCGTTGCCGCTCAGTCAATCGGAGAGCCAGGGACACAGATGACTCTGAGGACGTTCCACTATGCTGGAGTCAGGGAACAGAACGTAACCTTAGGCTTACCAAGGCTGATTGAGATCGTGGATGCTAGGAAAATCCCGTCCACTCCGATAATGACGATCTACTTGGATGAAGTGCATCGAAAAAGCAAGGAAGCTTCAGTGAAGATTGCTCGCAATATAATCTACACGACATTAGAGAATCTGGCTCAGGCGATATATTTGGATCCGGTGCATGAGGAGGTTGTTGTCGAGCTTAGCAGGACTATGATGGAAGATAGAGAAGTCAGCATGGATGAGCTTAAGGAAGCTTTGGAGATACAGAATTGCACCATCAAGACGAAAGGCAACAGCCTACACATTTCGCCTAAAAAGGTGGACGCTCTCAAGAAACTGCATGACAAAGTCCCCTCCTTCTACGTCAAAGGTGTGCCCGGCATAAAGCGTGTGCTCGTCACGGAAGAGCATGGCGAGTGGGTCATAAGGACTGATGGCTCAAACTTGTCAAAGGTTCTGGATATTCCGGGAATCGATTTTTCACGGACGACAACGAACAATGTTCATGAGATCGCCAAGGCCATTGGAATAGAAGCTGCCAGAAACGCGTTGACTAACGAGGCAAAAGGCGTGTTGGAGGATCAGGGCTTGGATGTTGATGTTCGCCATGTCATGCTCGTTTCTGACATGATGACTTCTACTGGCGAGGTGCAGCAGATCGGCAGGCATGGCATCAGCGGCAAGAAATCGAGCGTCTTGGCTAGAGCAGCGTTTGAGATTACCGTGCCTAACATCGTTGAGGCAGCGGTAAAAGGAGAGAGTGACCCGTTGGCGGGCGTGACCGAAAACGTAATAGTCGGGCAGTCCATACCAATTGGCACTGGAATGGTCGAGTTGTACATGTCCACATTTGAGAAAAAGGGAGAGAAGAAGAAATGATAGACATAGACAAGGCAATCGCTGCGGCGGTAAAAACTGGGAAGGTGACTTTTGGAGCTGACTCTGCCATACAGAATGCCAAGACTGGAAAAGCCAAAATGATCGTTATAGCCTCCAACTGTCCCAAGAATCTGCGTGAAGACATTGAGCACTATTGTAAGCTTTCTAATGTTCCCTATATTACTTTTAGAAGTTCAGCGATCGATTTGGCTGGGGTCTGTGGCAAGCCATTCATCGTTTCAGCGTTAAGTATAAGAGAGCCGGGTGATTCTGAAATCCTTAAATTGATGGAAAAGGCGGAGCCAGAGGAATCCTTTGGAGGAAATGAATGACAAGCGGGATCAAATTCACGAGCACTGAAATGCGGTATATCGCCTTGTTTGAGAGCATAACCAACGCAAGCGCGAAGGACTGCATCATTGACGAGGAGCAGGGTCGTGTTATTTTCATCATTAATGAAGGACAGATTGGTGTAGCCATCGGTAGAGGTGGCAGGAATATTCATACTCTTGAGAGAATGACTGGGAAGAAGCATGAGATAATCGAGTATTCGGAAGATCCTGTAAGGTTTATCAAGAATGCTTTGAAGCCTGCTCTTGTCAAGGAGGTTCGCGTGAGTGAAAGGCCTGACGGGAAGAAGATAGCTGTCGTGGCTGTCAATCCTAAAGACAAGGGCGTTGCAATCGGGAAGAACGGGAAGAACGCTGAGCGCCTTAGGTTTCTTGCCAAGAGATATTTTCAAATACAGAATGTTAGCATAACCTAGTCTCTGAGAGAGTGGTTCCATTTGAAAAGTAGTATTGCTTTGATTTCATTCTTACTGTTTTTCTTGTCTTCCTTAGTCAATCACGTTAATGCTGAGGACCAATCTTTTGCAGACCAGTTTCTTGGCAGTCCATTGCTGATTCTTGCGGTAGTATTCGCTGTTGTCCTAATAGCCTTCGTTTACCACAAATTGAGAAAATGAAGAGGATTCTATTTTCAGCCTTCAGCAGCACTTTTTCTTAATGACGAATGATTTTCCGTTGCCCACGATTGCAACTTCATCCGGAGTTTTCAGAATCGCTTCGTTTCTATTCAAGACAAAGACTCTTCCGAGCGATTTGTAAACAAGTTTTGAACCTTTGGCAACGAGAATGTCCAGCTTGTCTGATTTGTTTGGGAAAGCAAAGACGAAACCATCGTTTTCATCGTAGCACCTGTGACTGTGAATTCCTGTTCTGCCAAAAAACCGATTGCACAAGTCTCCTGCTTTGGTCAAGAGATCTTGCTCGTTTTCATAGCCGACTTTCATTAGGTCTTCCTTGTTTGCTTCTGTGAGACGATTCTGCATTTCTTCAGTGCCCCCTAACATTAAAAAGGGTTCGCTTATTTCCTCTTCTACAGATTTGCCAATCGCGCCTTCTTCAGTTTCCACGATCGCGTCTAGAAGAAGCTTGCCTTTTCCATGAAAGACGAATCCTTTTCGCTGATCATCTAGTTTCACTGGCACAGCCAATGTGTTTTCACCGATTTCCACAACACCTTTTTCCGTCCTCAATAATGTGAGACGTTCGTCTGATTTCAGAACAGTTCTGTCCAGTTGACAGTGTTGCCATATCATTCTCGATCCCCTCTTTCAATGAATGCTGTGATGCGGGTTGCCATCTTGTATGCCGCTCTGCCTGGCATGGTTATCAGATACCGTCCTCTAACTTTCTCTTGAACAACTAGTCCTGCTTCTTCAAGCACTTTGAGGTGGCTTGAGAGCGTGCTTGCTGTGATTTCTGAAAGCGTTTCAAGCTCGTCGATGTATTTTCCGCCGCTTAAAAGCGCATTCAATATTTTGAGTCTATGCTCCTCGCCTAAGGCGCTTATGATTTGAGCTGCTTTTGGCAGATTGACTTTGGCTTCTTCTTCGTCCGCAAACGGTCTTTCTTTTCCTCTGATGATTCTGACGCCTCCTGGTCCGATGAAAATGGATTTTTCAAGTTCTCCGTGGATGTTTTCGGCGACGCTTTCCATGACGTCTCCCATGTAATCGTGTACGTGGTTGCCTATGTCAATGTATATGCCTCGGCCTCTTCTTCGCTTTTCTTCTGTTATGTCTCCGAGTTGCTCTTTTAGTCGGGCGATTTCCTCTCGGAGTTTCTTCATTTCTTCTTTTATTTCGTCTAACAATTCGGTTTTCACCGTCCGCAATTTTACGTCTGTCTGTCTTAATTCTATAGGAATCAAATAGAAAACGGAAAATATAAACTTTCCGACGCAGGACATGCCATATCTAAACTACGGACTCAAGTAGGCTAAGCGGCCTGACTATTCTGTACGGATGAAATGAATCTGTGCGTTTGCTCTGGTCTGATATAGAGGAGCAGGTTTCATCCCATTGCTCCCCAGTACGCTCCCATTATGCCAAGGTCTGTGGAGTCTATTACAGCGTCTCTGTTCAGGTCTCCTACTACCCATTCTGGAACTTGGTATGTGATTGTGTCTGATGTTACTGTGTTTCCGTATTTGTCTATTGCTTCTACGTAGTAGTAGATTGTCTTGTTTGCTAGTTCGTTGTATTCTGGTATTAGGAGTGAGTATAGGCTTGTTTCAGGGTTGTAGTTCATGTTCATTGCGAACCAAGTGTTGTCCATTTTGAAGTGAAGGGTTACGTAGTTCATGGCTTCTGTGATGTTGCTGACTCCTTCGCATGTAATATTTGCAGTTGCCTCTAGAATTGGCGACATCTCAACAGTGTTTACTCGTGGTGGTGCCGTCACGTTGAAACTCAAAAGCTCCGTGGAGTTCCAATAGTTGCTGGTGTCGTTGGCAAACCACCGATAATAGTGAGTTCCAAGAGTCAAGTTTGTGAAGCTCTTAGCATAGACGACTTTGTGCTGGATTGGCAGACACTGAACTCCATAGTACTCACTGAAATCCAGTCTGTCATGAACCTTAACGAGATCCGTATAGTTGACACCATCAACCTCGAGGATACTAGTGTTAACTTGAACATTATCTATCCATGTTACATTCAAAACAGCGTTAACTGGACTGGAATCAGATGTTGTCAAGTAGTTCGGTGGGATCGTGTCAATCAAGGGAAGATAATCTCCTCCAATCCAGATATTTCCGCTCGATGCATAAGGCAAATCAGTATTTCCTAATCCATCTCCATCTGTATCCATGCCAGTATAGTCAGTCCAATAATTCCCACCCATGAAGGGACCGCCTATTATGTTTGATTCAGTGGTTTTAGTGGTATTCCAATAACTCCTATAACCTGAATCATCGACTGCATTGTATTGGTTATCTGCAAAATAGTTATCATAAATGTAGTTTTTTTCAGATTTGAATATTCTTATACCCATGTTATTATTGATTATTAGATTTTCTCTAACATAGTTGTTAGAAGATGGGGTTGGATTATCCATATAATTGAATTGTATTCCCATATAATTGTTGGATACCTTGTTATTTTTTATCAGATTAGCGTTCCTAGTTTGTTCTACGTTTATGCCATGTGTAAAATTGTTGATGTTGCAGTCAGTTACTGTCACCATATTTGCAGTTATGTTAATCCCTGTTCCTATTCCATTTCCAGTTATTGTGTTTCCTTGCCCGATTAACACAGTATTGTTTGCCAGGATTGTTATTCCATCTCCATTTACATTCAAGTCTTTGGTTATGTAATAGATGTCTGTTGCGTTGATTATGAATGGTAAATGGTCTATGATGTTTGACGGAACTGTCAAAGATTGTGTCTGGGCATCGCTTGTGATGCTTTCCTTTAGAGAGTTTGCATACAATCCAACGAACATTCCAACAGACAAAATGATTGACAGAGCCAAAACAAATAGCCTAAGCATGACCTTCTCCCTCCAGTCAATAGGAAGGGCAGAATTCGAAATAAACCTTGCTGAAAAGCAAGTCTTAACTTGTTCTAGGACAATCAATGATTCTTAGAAAACGTATTTGCTTGTAACGATTGCGTTCTGATTTCTACTTCGACAGTATCAGATCTATGAGTGCTTTCTGTTCTACTTCTGCGCGTGTTCTCCAATCCAAATACAACTGCCCACTCTCGTCCTCAGTCAAATAGCCATAACGAATATACCGGTCAATGTTCACACCAACCTTCCATCCTGGAAGCTTGTCGCGCAACAGTTCTTCAACTTCCTTTCGCGGAACCTTTCCCTTCTGAGAAATTATGTACGAGATTGTTGTTGCCAGTCCTGCAAGGTCGTCTATTCGCCAACCAATCATCTTTGCCTCTTTTGGCGTTATGTCTCCTCTCAGTGTTATGAGGAATCTGGCTTTGTCCATCTGCTCTAGGCTTGGCTTTTCAACGGTTTTCTCATCTTCGAAAACGGTTTTGACCTGCAAGTCAAGTCCTTTCAAGTAGTCGTCCAGAATCTTCAGAACTTTAGGATAGTCTGAACCTAGGGCTTTTCGAAGCTCCCAGCCCTTCACTCCAGGCTTAGCATGTCTCTTGTAGAAGAGGAGGTGGGTTGCTCGTTTGAGTTTGCTTGCGTAGAGGGCTTTTCTCTTGCTCACTCTTGCTCACCGTTTTTCCATCTCATCCATTCTTCAACGGAGACGGCTATCGGGATGGAGACTAGTTGTTTCTTGCTGATTTTGGTTTCCGGCTTTTCGTGTGGTTTGATGAACATTTCCTCTTCAAGCGGGTAGATTTCCAACGTTGCGTAGCCGTATGTTATGAGAAAGCTTGTCATAAAGGCTCTTTGCACGGTTTCCTCGTAGGTTTCTGCTCCCACAAAATCCCAATACAGGATCTTTCCATCTTTGCCCTTTTCCTGAACGCGGTTCTGGAGCTCGTGCCAGAAGTTTTCCATTTCTTCGGAGAAGGCTTTTTCGCGCAAGATCCTCTCTTGCACCAGCTCCTCTCGCGTAGCGGAACCCATCTGAACTTCGGTTGGCGAAGCCTCCTTCCATCTTTCGTTCATGGGTAGCAGGTTTATCCAGTAGGCGGTGGCTTCTGCTAGGCTGTGGAGGGAGATTTGTTCTAGTTCGATTATTGGGTGCCAGGCTTGGGTGAATGTTTCTACGATCTCTTCTTTTGATAGGCGCGTGAGCTTTTCTTCTAGTAGGAAGGGGTCGGTGTAGAGTGATGTTGAGCGGTGTTTGACCCAATCGCCTTGGAGCTTTATGACCGATGCTAGGTGGTGTATAGTCTGGGCGTCTAGGCACAGGTCTTCTGGTATTGTCCATTCTGGGAAATACTCCTTGACCTCGTTGATGCTGCTGCTTACGTCTATGAGGAACGGGTCAAGTGAGCGTTCTTCAGCTGATCTGCACGTGTCGATTATTCGTGCGAGCTTCTCTCTGCCCAACTTCTCTCTTTCCCTTTTTGACTGCATTAGGCAACCTCTCTGATTATGGATTTTCCTTCGATGTTTTGAACAGTGATTATATTTGCTTCTTCCTTTGCGAATGTTATTTGACTTGGCGTGATCACCATGTATTGGGCGTTCTTGTCTTTGACGGTTGAGATGAGCATTTTGGCGATTAATTCACGGTTTTTGGGGTCCATGTGGATGTCATATTCATCAACTGCTCGGAATGGTGAACGGACGTGTTGTTGTAGAGCTAGTAGGAAGCTCATGGTTGCGGTTGTTCTTTCTCCTCCGCTTTGAGTGTAAGCGTCCAGCGGGACTGGTCTGCCGCCTTTGAAGCCCACGAGAATCTCCAGTCCGGCGGCTTCAATGTCGTGCTCGTTTGCTAGTTTGACTTCGCCGACTGCTTGGGTCTGTGTGAGGATTTTTTGGTATTCTAGGTTTGCGCGGTCTAGGAGGCTTTGGATTACGGTTCTCCATGCTTGCGTTCGCGTCTTGACTTCTTCCAATGCTTTTTCTCGGTTCTCAGTCACTAGCTGCGCTTTTTCCTTCAGTTCTAGGTAGAGTTTTGAGTAGGATTCGTACATTTTTTCTATGTCTTCTGAGACGTCGGCAAGTGCTGCCAAGTGTCCTTCTGTGGTTCGCATTTCGTCAAGAATCTCATCGGTATCCTTTAGGACTACGATTCGGGGTCCAATCTGCTCTGCCTTTTCACTGGTCTCGGCTAGGCGTCCTTTTGCGCTTTTTTGTTCCTTTTCTAATGCTTCCACGTTGGCTATGGCGTTTTCTCTCCGATACTGTAGTAGTGCCAGCTTTACGCGGATTTCTAGGACTTGGTTGCCGACTTTTTCAACTTGTTCTTCCAGACTTTTGGTTTTCGTTTGATTTGCGTTTATTTCAGGGTTGAGTTTTGATAGATGTTGGTTCGAGTTTTGGATCAGTTCTTTTAGGTTGTCGCTTCTCAGGAGCTTGACTTGTGCTGGGTTTCTGTTGTTTCGTGCAGCTATTTCCAGCGTTGGCATTTCTTCTAGGAATTGCTCGCACAGTGAGATGGTTGACTCGTTTGCAGCTTTTCCGCGTTCGAGGCTTAGGCGGTTGTCGAAGAGTGTTTTCCATTCGTCTTTGAGTTTTTCGCGTTCGTTCCGCTGAGTCTGCAGATTGTCGTTTGCTGTCGTTGTTTCTTCTTCTATTTGGGTTAGGAGGTCCTGTTCCTTTTTTCTGTTGGCTTCCAGTTCTTTGATGATGTTTTCTCTTCGGATGACTTCTGCCCACGCAAGCTCTCTTTCCAAGAATCTTCTTTTGGCTAGGAGCTGCTTCTTCTCTTGGAATCTGTCGTATTGTTCGCGCCAATAGTTGAGCGTCTGCTCAGCTGATTCCAAAAGCTTGCTCATGGATTCTTCTTGGCTTAGCGTGCGGCTTAGCTTCTTCTGGGCTTGCAGAACGTTTTCGCGGTAGGCTTCTAACCCCACAGCAGCCTCGACCATGCGCAATTTTTCTTGTGTAGAAAGCATGGTGAACTGTTCGACCATGTTCTGGTGCATGATTATGAGTATGTTGTCTGGGTCGACGCCAAACTTGGATAAAAGTCTGTCCACGTCCCTTTTTGTGGCTGCCCTATTTTCAAGTTCAGACCAGTATTGTCCGTCTTTTCGCAGGGCGCGTGTGAGGAAGAGTTGGTCTTTGTTGTATTTTGGGGCTGGTCTGTTGTTGCCTCTTTTGGCGTTGTTTAGGATGAGTGTGATGCGGGCTTGCTCTTTTCCCCAACGGATCAAATCACTAAGCTTTCTTGAGCGTTCTGTGTAAGACTGGCCCAGTGCCACAGAAATAGCTAGCAGAAGTGAGGATTTTCCTGAGCCGTTGGGTCCGCAGATGACGTTTACGCCTGATTTGAAAGGTACCCTAGCGTATTCGTAGCTCATGAAATTCTCTAGGATGACCTCTTGAATCAGCATTAGGTATGTATCCTCATTTTTCGGGTAGTAATATGAGGTAAAAGTCTCTTATTAAAGCGCTTAGGCAGAGTTCGTGCCTAAAAAATGCTGGTTCTTCCATCGAGTCTAAGGATAATGGATACATGAAATCTTAAATCTGTTTGAAGAGATAACGGGACGGATGATTGGGAATGTCAAGGACGCATAAGCCTTTAATAGAACGATTGTTCGATGGACAACCCTTTTCAATATCCTGGATTGCGTGTCCTTAAGCTGTTCTTCGATGAGCCTTATCGGAATTTCTATCTTAGGGAGATAGCGAAGCTTGTGGATGTGAGTCCGAGTAGGGCGAAAGGGTTTCTTGATTTCTATGAGAATAGGGGTTTGCTGCTTAAGAGTGGGAGGGCGAATCTTGTTCTTTTTAAGGCAAATGTGGAGAACCCTAGCTTTAGGTCGATGAAGGTTGGCTTGTTCTTGCTGAAGGCTGAGCCTTTGATAGATTTTCTGAAGAGGAAATATGCTGATTCCTCGATTGTGTTGTATGGTAGTTGCGCTAGAGGTGAAGATGATTCTGAGAGTGATGTGGACCTGCTAGCCGTTGGGAGGAGAACTGATCACGTTGATGTGAGTGCGTACGAAAAGCAATTAAGCAGGAGGATTACACTGCTGGTTTATGCTTCGAGGGAATGGGAAGAGAAAGCGAAGGAGGACAAGGCTTTTTATGAGAGAATACTTGTTGATGGTGTCGTGTTGCATGGTAGTCTTCCTGTGGTGAAAGGATGAGGTTGAATGAATGTTTTGAGAAGAGACTACTAAGGAAGGAGAGGCCTGATCCTGAAAAGAGCAGGAGATCGATTGAGGTTGCTCAGACTAAGATTGATGAGGCTGAGAAGGCTCTTGGGGTTGACTTGACCGACACTGCGGTAATCCTTGCTTATACTGCCATGTTTCATGTTGCGCGAGCGGTATTGTTCAAAGATGGGGTCATAGAGAAAAGCCATGTTTGCTTGATCGAGTATCTCAGGGAAAAATATGTTAAAACTCGGCGTTTAAGTGAGGCTTTGACAAATACTCTGGGTCGCATGAGAATAGATAGACATGAAACACTTTATGGATTGGAGACTGAACGCAGCAAGAAGGATGCTGAGTGCAGTCTGCAGAAAGCAGAGGAGTTTCTGTCAACGGTTAAAGCAATGATAGCTTGAGGGGCAATTGAAGGGCAAAATCTCTTAAGTCGGAATGTCAGTTTCAGAATGTGGTGTTAAACATGGTTGTTGCTGGCAAAGTCTTCAAGCTTTCCGAGTCTTTGAGCATTGCAGATATCGCTGAGAGGCTTCAGGATCATCGTGTTGAGGAGGAGTTTGAGGAGGGTGATTACAAGTTTGCGTTGGTGACTGAGGTGGTTGGGCTTGTGCCTAAGAAGGATATGCTTAGGGGTGTTTATTCGCATGATTTTGTGACTCGAGTCTTTCATAGGGGTAAGGTGATTTCTCAGCCGAGGACGGTTGAAGCCGTTTTCAGTTTTGCTCAGTTCAAGGACACAACCTTTCTGACGGTTGTTGAAAAGAAGCGTGTGGCTAATTTTATTGCGAATAAGCTTAGTGAGTTGTTGTTTGAGAAGGTTGGCGGGGTTGTTGAGGCTAGGATTTCGCCTGAAACGCTTCGGGAGTTTCATTTGAGGAATCCTGAGGATACGAAGATTACGTTTTTTGATAATGTGGATATTCCGAATGTGAATAAGTTGTCGTTGTATGGCCCTGATTTGGTTAATACGAGTTTGTTTGAGGATTATGGTCGGCATGGGGACTTGTGGTACGTGGTGACGAGAAGCAAAGAATACGGCTACGTAGTAGGCATAACAAGAGATGCTTCGGTGACGATATTTAACCTGCCAGAAACGGAGAAGGAGAAATACCTAGAATACACAACCAAACAAATACACCCACTAACAACATAAAACGAGAGAAAGCGATTTTTGTCGATCAGCTTGGAAAACAGCAAACGATTTAGATCTTAAGAAGACTTAGAGAACGCGAAGCTAGGCAAGTTGGCTTCTGGTCATTCTTGGTTTGAGATAAAACTTTACCCCAAACCCGAGACAAGATTATATCTACTTGCAAGCTCTATTTTTGTGATGACTGATGCGGGTTTTCATTAGCTATTCATCAAAAGACGGCACAAAGATATGCCTGATCGGACATTACATTATCCAACCGTAAGGCTAGATGGAGATCGGTGCTGCATTGCTTCCCAGCAAGATGGCAAGGGCTACAGAACCGAAGCTGCTGAAATAATGGTTGACTACCTGTTCCTATCAAAGGATGTCATGCGAATCCAAGCGACCACAGACACGAGAAACAAGGCATCTCAGCGAGTCTTAGAAAAGAGCGGCTTCAAAAGAGAAGGAACCATCCGCAAAGCAGGTTTCGTTAGAGGCCAGTGGCAAGACGACTACCTATGCAGCATGCTTAGAGAAGAATGGAAACAACCAAAAACACTAACAAAAGCATAGAAAACTCGCAAAAACCATGTTGGACCTATATATAGGGGGTCAAAATTCCCCAGACCGCATCAGATCAGCCCACACTCTTTTAAACATAGAAACTCCTCACACTAGCAGACATCTCTCTTTAGGTCTATTAAGAAAATGGCCAGCACTATCAAAGGCATATGGAACATCGTTCTCTCCGGCTATCCAAAATCAGGGAAAACCGTTCTTGCAAGAAGGCTAGTAGCCGACTATGAGAATCTTACAAGAATAGGCGTCGATGAACTCAGAGACATGCTTTTCGGCGAGACTCCCCCATGCCGCGACGAGTTCCTAATCTATTCCACCATTGCAGAGATGCGAGATGCCCTACTGAAAAAGGGATACAGCGTAGTAATAGACTCAACAGCACCCGACAACGTCACACGCGACTTCCTACTAACAACAAAAACGAAACGCCTAAACCAGCTACTCATCATCTTCGCCGTAAACAGAGAAATCCTGAAGAAGAGGAATATCGAGATTTTCGGTAATGACAGCCCTGTAGTTGCATGGGACAAGCGATGGCAAGAACCCACAAAAGAATGCTGCTTGTTCAAGCTCAAAAGCAACAACATGAAAGAGTTCGAAGACTACTATGCACGACTCACCGAGCTGTTGGAAAGCGAAATGCACCCCTTCAGACCAGAATTCCGCCACCCGCTATTGCCGTTGAAAGAGATTCGGAAATCACTTAGGAATTTCCTAAGAAAACGCTAGCTCTCAACTCAGTTGAACAGCGCGAAGCTAGAACAATTAAGCTAATGTTCTATCCCCTTTCTTGCAGGAAAACCCCTGCTAAACGGATGCTTAACCTCTCGCATCTCAGTAACCAAATCCGCAAGCTCGATAATCTCTTTTGGTGCATTCCGTCCAGTCAACACTAGTTCAACATGTTCAGGCTTACTTCCAATCACCTGCAACACATCTTCAAGGCTAATCAGCTTCAAATCCAAAGCCACATTAACCTCATCCAGAATAACCACATCATACTCGCCACCCGCAATAACCTTCTTGGCAAGTTGAAATGCCTCCTCAGCAAGCCTGACGTCCTCCTTGTCCGCTGGCTTCTTCGTGATGAATTTTCCTCTGCCGAAGGCCTTCAATGTCAAGTTTGGAATCTTGTCCACAACGTACAGTTCGCCATAATCAAAGCCGCCTTTAATAAACTGGATCATGTAGACCTTTAATCCTCTGCCAGCAGCCCTCAGTGCAAGTCCGAAAGCTGCCGAAGTCTTGCCTTTTCCATTCCCAGTGTAAACCTGAACCAACCCTTTCTCAAGCTTCATCATTCAAGACCTTTCTCTTTCAAAAGCTCCTCAGCCGCAGAAGCAGGATCCATCTCCTTCCTCAAAACCTTCTGCAAAAACTCATCCAACTTCCCTTCAATCTTCAAATCCTCAACAATCAAGCCAACAGCCTTTTCCTTTATCGCTTCAATAAGCTCAGCCTCAGCCTTAGCCCTCAAAACCCTAATCCTGCACTCCGGATCTTTTTCCAAGAAACACTTATGCTCTTCCAACTTCTCAACAAGCTCAGGCACACCTTCGCCCGTCAAAGCCACAGTCTTCACAACAGGTGGCTTCCATCCGCTCTCCTTACCGCCCATCTGCAGAATTGCCTGAATATCCATCACCGTCTTATTCGCACTCTCACGATCGGCCTTATTCACAACAAAAACATCAGCAATTTCCATCAATCCAGCCTTTATCGCCTGAATCTCATCCCCTAAACCGGGAGCATGAATTACCACAACAGTCTGAGCCACCTTGACAATCTCAACCTCAGACTGCCCAGCTCCCACTGTTTCAACAAGAACAACATCCTTGCCAGCCGCATCCAAAACCTTAACCGCATCCTTCGTAGCCTTAGCCAATCCGCCAGGATAGTTGCGCGACGCCATGCTCCTTATGAAAACGCCCTCGTCTGTACTCAGTTCTTGCATGCGAATTCTATCGCCCAGAAAAGCGCCACCCGTGAAAGGGCTAGTAGGATCAACAGCCACAACTCCGACCGTCTTCCCCTTTCGCCTATATTCACGGATAATCTTCTCAGCCAATGTGCTTTTTCCAGCGCCGCCTGGACCCGTTAAACCTATTACATGCGCTCTTCCAGCGTGAGGATAGATCTGAGCAACTATTTTTTGGGCGTCAGTTGCATTGTTCTCTATTATGGTTATTGCTCTCGCTATGCTCCTGCGGTCTCCAGCAAGTATGCCATGGATTATTTCTTCGGTCTTTGTCAACAGTCAAGCCCATCTACTGGTTTAGGTTCTCTTTGGCACGTGATCAAAAACGTATTGAATTATGGATTCCGTTGTCGTTCCAGGTCCGAAGATCTCCTTTACTCCCAGCTTTTTCAGTTCCGGTATGTCCTCTTCCGGGATTATCCCGCCAGCAAAAACCATGGCGTCTGTCAAACCTTTCTGCTTGAGCAGTTCCATTATCCTTGGAAAAAGCGTTTTGTGAGCACCTGAGAGGATGCTTAAGCCTATAACATCAACGTCTTCCTGCAAGGCTGTCTCGGCTATCTGTTCAGGCGTTTGTCTCAAGCCCGTGTAGATTACCTCCATTCCCGCGTCTCTTAATGCTCTGGCTACTACTTTGGCTCCTCGGTCGTGACTGTCCAAACCTGGCTTTGCGATCAACACTCTAATTTTTCTCGTGCTTTGCATACTATTCTTCCCTCACTATACTATGATTAGCTCTTTATATTCTCCATAAACCTGACGCAGCACTTCAGTAATCTCGCCTATCGTAGCATAGGCTTTTACCGCATCGATCATTACGGGCATGAGGTTCTCATCTTTTTGTGCTGCGTAATGGAGTTTTTCAAGGGCTTCGTTTACCTTTCTATTGTCTCTTTCTCTTTTTAGTTTTTGCAGACTAGCGACCTGTTCACGCTCAACTTTCGGGTCAACCCGCAGAAGTTCCACTGGACATTCCTCCTTCTCGACGGCAAAATCGTTCACCCCTACTATTGTGCGCTTTTTCTCGTCGATTTCCCTTTGATATTCATAGGCGCTGTCTGCAATTTCTCTCTGGAAGAATCCCCTCTCGATGGCGGCTATGGCTCCGCCCATATCATCTACTTTCTGAATGTACTCCGTTGCCTCTTCTTCCATTTCGTTTGTCAAGGCTTCCACGTAATATGATCCTGCCATCGGGTCTATCGTGTGTGTTGCGCCGCTTTCATAAGCTATGATCTGTTGCGTTCTAAGCGCAACCGTCACAGCCGCCTCAGTCGGCAAACACAAGGCTTCATCAAAAGAGTTCGTGTGCAACGACTGGGTTCCGCCCAAGACCGCTGCCAAAGCTTGGATTGTCGTGCGTGTGATGTTGTTTAGTGGTTGCTGCGGTGTTAAAGTGCAGCCTGAAGTTTGAACATGCATGCGCATCCACATTGACCTTGGGTTCTTGGCGTGGAATCTCTCCTTCATCACTCGTGCCCATATTCTCCGCGCAGCTCTGAACTTGGCTATCTCTTCAAAAAAGTCGTTATGTGATGCAAAGAAAAATGAGAGGCGATGCGCAAAATCGTCAACCTTCAAACCCCTTTCAAGGGTCGATTCCACATAACTTATTCCATCGTAAAGCGTAAAAGCCAGCTCCTGCACAGCGTTTGCCCCCGCTTCTCTTATGTGATAACCGCTTATGCTCACAGGATTCCACCTGGGTAAGTGCTTAGCACAGTACTCGATCACGTCTGTTGTCAACTTAACTGCAGGCTTCGGCGGAAAAATGCAAAGCTTCTGAGCAAAGTACTCCTTCAAATTATCGTTCTGTGTTGTCCCCCCAAGCTTCTCTCGTGCCACGCCTTGTTCGTCGCCCGCGGCAACGTACATGGCTAGAAACATCGGCGCAGGCCCGTTTATGGTCATTGACGTCGTGACCTTATTCAGTGGTATGCCGTTGAACAAAGTCTCCATGTCTCGTAGCGAGGATATGGCTACGCCGCATATGCCTACTTCTCCCCTTGCCATGGGATGATCAGAATCATAGCCCATTATTGTCGGATAGTCAAAAGCCGTACTGAGTCCCGATTCACCTTCTTTCAGCAGGTACTTGAAGCGTTTGTTCGTATCCTTTGCTGTGCCGAATCCCGCAAACATCCGCATAGTCCACAAGCGACCACGATACATTGTTGCATGTACTCCGCGAAGGAAAGGATACTCGCCTGGAAAGCCCAAATCCCTGACATAATCCAAATCCTCGAGGTCTTCTGGCGTGTAGAGCCGCTTTATGAGCATGCCTGAGTGGTTTCGAAACTCGCTCTTCCTCTCGCAACTCTGCTTCAACCAGTTGGGCAGGGTCGTCTGCTCCCAACGTTCCCGCTCTTTCTGTATCTTCTTCAACTTCTCTTCATCAAACATCGTTTTCGCCTTGCCTCTATAGTCTTGGACTGATTAGTGTATAGACTACCAGCGACTATAAGACCTAAAACTTATTTTCTTATCGGTTCAAAAACAATAGCCTGAACGTTGAGAACAAGGCATCTTTGCGTGTTGAGAGCTTGACATTAGGAAAAAGCTGTCGACGAAAAGAATCGAAGACGAAGCTTCATTTGAGATGCATTCGTTTGCCCAACCATGTTTTGGAGCTATACGATAACCTAATCTTCAACTCAAAGAGCATTATCGTTGGCAAGTCTGAGATCACATCTTCTCATTCAGTTACCTTCAACGGTGAGGTTGTTTTGGCGAAGGGTTTTCAAATAGTGTCCTTTGATTTGATGGGAAAGTGGTTTACTGTTGGCAAGATAACAGACTTGCAGAGAAAGCACATAGGATATTATTGTGACATTGTTACTCCTCCATAACTACTAAAGGATGGTGGTGTTGAACTCACTGATCTTTTTCTGGACCTTTGGGTTTCGTCTGACCTTAGACATGAGGTGCTTGATGAAGAGGAATTGGAGGACGCATTTCGCAGAGGTTGGATTACGAAGGAACTCCATGATGCGGCAAAAAGAGAAATGAGGAAACTGATCAATATGGTTAGGCGAGGAAAGTTTCCCCCTCATCAAGTCAAACGGTTAGAAGCACGCTTAGGTCTTTAACATTGACGCAAGGCAACGAACCTTCAGACAGGCCTGACCAGTTCTTAGCATATCAGAGATAAGCCTAGCATCTATGCTTTCTTGTATACCGTGTCAGTTTCCCTTACGCGCTGTAATACCTTCAGTCCTATACTTTGTCCCTTTTCAGCTCTCTGAATATTATTGTGCTCGATTTGCATGGAATCGATAACTTGTTCAAAATCTGTGTTCGGGCCTTTTATGACTATGGTGTCGCCCACGTTCAAAGGCGCTTTAAGCTCGATGACGGCAACGCTTATTTTTGAGAAGAAATGCGTTATCTTCCCGATTTCAACGATTTCTTCGCCCAAGCATAACATCTCCTACAAGCACCATATTCAGTGGATCTACATAAATAACTTATTCAACTATCTCTGCTTCCAGATGTGTTGGAAAGGCTCTGACAACTTTCACCTGCAATGTTTTGCCAAGCAGCTTGTCTGCGCTCTTCACTGCTATGGGTTTGTACGCGAAATTTCGTCCAATCCACGATCCGGAAACCTTGCCAGTCTCATCGACAAGGATTTCACCAGCCCAGCCGATCCAGCGCTGATTCCTTGCAAAAGCGATTCTCTTAGCTAATACAGACATGGAACGGCTTCTTTGCCTGATTCCTTCGATGGACACAAAATCATCCTCCATTTCGGCCGCAGTCGTTCTCGGTCTCACGAAGAATTTTGAAACATTAACAATGTCAGGCCTAACTTCTTCAATCAGCTGCAAGGTTTTCTGGAAAGCTTTTTCATCTTCGCTGGGGAAGCCGCAGATTACGTCTGTAGAAAGAGTGGCTTCAGGAAAGCTAGCCCTAAAAGCGTTGACCACTCTCAGGAAGTCGTTGACAGAATAGAGTCGCCGCATGCGCTTCAGAATGTGGTTGTCGCCGCTCTGTACTGGTAGGTGAATGAACTTGAAGATATGCTCATTTCTGAAACCTTCGACTAGTTCCTCGAGGATTTCGCTTGCTGCATTTGGATTCATCATGCCAACGCGAATCCTGAAATCGCCTCCGACAATGCTTAGAGCGTTAAGCAGTTCTGCAAGGTTTGTGCCCCTGTCTTTTCCGTAGCATGCAGTATCCTGTGAAGTGATCCAAAGCTCACGCGCACCAGACGCTACATCTCTCTTCGCTCTCTCGACAACCTCCTCAATACCATAGCTTCTTAGACGTCCCCTCGCAAAAGTCACGCAACAATAGGCACACGAGCCTAAACAACCATAACTTACTGGAATGATGCTAATCACAGGACTCAACCGTGCGCGGGGAAGATCCAAGCTGGGCTTGGCGTCTTCAGAGTCTTCCAAAGCAACAACTTTTCCACCATCTGAGACACGTCCTGCAACTTCAACGATTCGAGCACCAGCCGCTGGGCCAACAATTCCGTTATAATGCACTTCTTTGCTCAATCTTTCAAAGTTAATCAGAGGCAAGCAACCCGCTACTATGAGTTTCTTATTCGCAGGCACTCGTCTCAGAATTTCGATCATCCGGTTCTCCGTTGGCCCCTTAACCGCGCAAGTGTTGTAAACAATCATGTCTGCTTCTGAAGGATGATCTACCAAGGAGCATCCAGCTTCCTCTAGGCATCCTGCCAAAACCTCTCCATCAGCCAAGCTTGTGGAACATCCGAAACTCTTTACGAAGACCCGCATGACGCTCCATCGCAGTACATTAAATGATCTCACAAGCAATAAAAACGTAAGGGTTTCATGTGGCGAGAATTTACAGAAATCTGAAATGGACTTTGGGCAAGCTTTAAAAAGGCAGCATCAAGCATATTTGCCTCATATTTGTATCATGATATGAAGAGATATAGTGCCACCTGATGCTGTTGTAGCTTACCCAGAGGGAGAGAAACTATGAAGTTGATCACACTGTATCTTCCTGAAACTTACATAAAGGCGTTAGACCAGCTTGTGACTGAACGGTTTTATCCGAACAGGGCTGAAGCCATTCGCGTAGCCATCCGTGACATGATTAGTGAAGAGGTTTGGAGGAGGCAGAGAGTTGACTAAAATGCGTACGGCAGAGCACGCTCTCAAGTACACGTGGCACAATGCTGTGAGTGACGGCATTGGGCAGCCTTTTTCTTGTCGCACGGTTGTGATTGGCGTCGGCGGGTCTGGCAATAACACTGTAACGCGGTTGATGGAGATGGGTGCTGCTGGTGCTGAGTGCATTGCTGTTAATACTGATGCTGTTCATCTGCGAGCTTCGAAGGCTAATCAGAAGGTTTTGATTGGTGAGAAGCTGACTAAGGGGCTTGGTGTTGGCGGTGACCCGAAGCTTGGCCGAGTAGCGGTTGAGGAGTCGAGGAAGCGTGTTGAGGATTTGCTGTCAGATGCAGGCATTGTTTTCATAACGGCTGGTTTGGGCGGTGGAACTGGGACTGGTGCGGCTCCCGTTGTTGCGGAGATTGCCAGGCGAAAGGGCGCGATAACTGTTGGCGTAGTGACTACTCCTTTTCGGATTGAGAAGGGCCGGATGGAGTATGCGGCTGCGGCTTTGACTGAGATGCGCAGGCAATGTGACACGGTCGTGGTGATTGATAACAATAAGCTTATGCAGCTTGTTCCGCAGTTGCCTATCAGCGAGGCTTTTCGTGTTGCCGATCAGGTTTTGGCTAACATGATTAAGGGCATTGTGGAAACGATTTCGGCTCCGAGCTTGATTAACCTTGATTTTGCCGACTTTAGAACCATCGTTAAGAAAGGCGGAATTGCCGTGGTTGGTGTTGGCGAGTCAGATGCGCCTAACCGTGCTGAAGAGGCTGTGCGGAATGCTTTGACGAGCCCATTGCTGGATGTGGACTATGTTGGGGCAACTGGCGCGTTGATTCACGTTACTGGCGACAATCAGATGACGATTGAAGAGGCTAACCGTGTAGGTGAAATTGTGACAGAGATGATGGATAGCAATGCCTTGGTCATTTGGGGTGCGAGAGTCAATCCAGAACAGGCTGGCAAGCTGAAAGTCACATTGGTCATGACAGGCGTCAATTCCCCGCACATTCTGAGTGGATTCGGAGCGATTGCACCACAGCTTTTCAACATGGAACCACATGCAGAACCAGAAAAACAGCTGAACCTAAAGCTGGATCTTTACCAACTAGAAAGCTTCTAATGCTCACGTCTTTTGCGCCTCTCTTTTGATTTGACCCCCCTATTTATACCTGACTTGACTCTCTCAAGTTGAGTCCCGTTCTGTTATACATTGATGTCTGATCGTTAGAATAGATAGCAATGTCCAAGTCTTGGTTCATGATTTGCTAGTGTGACTGATGTTCTCCTAGGATAAAGCGGTTGTTCGGTTGTTTGTTGCTTAGAAGATTGTTTCACAAAACATATCTAGTGGATGGACGATAGACTGTCTGTGGAAGAGCTATTGCAGATGATTTTCTTTAAAATGCCGTGTTGATCGCGTTGAAGACTGCCTCTGGATGCTCTTTCAGAAAACTCTCAGAAGCATCCCTTTTATCCTCACCGTTAACGGTATTTCTTTGCCAAAGGGTTCACATGATCCGTTACTTATGGCCTTGACTACCTCTTCAACTTTAGGCTCAGTCCAAAGAAGCGTGTATGCGAAGCCGATTTCTGGTCCATAATGGGCGTCGGTGCCCGCAACCCGCGCGATTCCAAGGCGTGATGCTGTTCGTTCAGCACATCTTACTGAGTGGTTGAATGGTATGGCTGAGGAGTTTATCACTTCTACTGCGTCAAGCTTTGAGTTAACGTGCTTTCCTAGGCTTCCTTTGAAAAAGGTGAATGGGTGACAGGCTACCGCCAAACCTCCAGCTTCGTGAATCCTGTCCACAGTCTCATCTGCACTCAGATTTCTTGGAATTGGCTCCTTAACATCGAGCGCCACAATGTGTCCATCTAGGCTGGTGATCTCCATCCCAGGAATGATGAAGAAGTCTGTTTCTTTGGCTATTTTTAGTGCGCTGTCAAGTCTGTCATGGTCTACCACGGCGATGCCGTCGAGTCCACGTTTCTTGGCGTAGGAAACCAGTTCTTTCGGCGTGATGAGAGAATCATGTGAGTAACAGCTGTGTACGTGGAGGTCTATTTTGAGCGGCAATCTCTCACAAGGTCACAAACATTAGTCACGTAGTCTTTGCTAGGCTTTTTCTTGCTTTCTCCAGCCTTTCTTTCAACTCTTCTTCGGTGTCCTCGACTTTTCGGAACAGAGGCTTAGGCTTGGCTATCTTGTGGTTTGCTGGCAACGGTTCCAGGGCTTCGGTCCATTTTTGTTCGTGAACGCTTCCTTTAAGATTGAGGGTCTTCCAGATCTCTTCTGAGGCGAATGGAATGAACGGAGCCGACAGTATTGCTAGGGCTTTCACGATCTGTGTTGCCACATACAAAATGTTTGCTGCTTTGGCTTTGTCTTTCTTGATCAGTTTCCAAGGTTCCTTCTCGTTCAAGTACTGGTTTCCGATGCGGCTTATGCCTATGACCGTGTTTGTAGCAGCCTGCAACCTGTAATCCTCGATTTCCTTCGCAACTGCTTCCACTTTTTCCCTGAGAGTTGCCAAGACTTGCTTTGCATCCCCATCTAAGGCTTCAGGATGTGGGACTTCACCGTTAAACTGCGTGTTTATGAACGTAAGTGTTCTGTGAACAAAGTTTCCGAAGGTGTCATTTAGATCAGCGTTGACCTTCTCTATAAACAATCCCCATGAGAAGTTTGCATCCTTCGTTTCAGGTCTCGTCGCCATCAAGAAGAAACGCCAATAGTCCGGCGGAAAAAGCTCCAGCGCTTCGTCTATGAATATGCCGATTCTATGGCTTTTTGAAGCCTTTTCTCCTTTGAATTGAAGAAATTCTGTGGCTATTACGTTCGATGGCAGGTTATAGTCTTCGCCCGATGCCAACAGCAAAGCTGGAAAGATTATCGTGTGGAACGGAATATTGTCTTTCCCAATGCAGTAGAGCGACTTCGTGTCGTTGTCGAACCAGAATTCCTTCCACTTCTCAGGTTCTTCACTCTTCTTGAAATACTCAATCGTAGCCGACGCATAGCCCAGAACGGCTTCAACCCAAACATATATCGTCTTGTCCTCAGCTCCCGGAAAAGGCGCTGGAATTCCCCAAGAGGCATCTCTTGCAACATCTCTGGTCACAGCTCTAGGTTTCAATCCTTCCTTTATCCAGTTTAGGCTAAAATTCTTGGTGCTTGTCGAGAACTGCCCATTATCCTTAATGTAATCGGCGAGCTTCTGAGAGAGTTTTGGAAGGTCAAAGTACCAGTGCTTACTCGTCTTGGCAACAGGTTTGCCCTTGCAGATAACGCAGTAAGCCTCAACCAGAAGCGTCGGTTCCAACAGTCTTCCGCAGGATTCGCATTGGTCTCCCCTTGCTCCTTCATGGCCGCAATATGGACACTTTCCCTCAACGAACCTGTCAGGCAGAAAACGACCGCAGTGTTCACAGTATGGCATCTCGGTTTCCTGTGTGAAGATGTAGCCGTTGTCGTAAATCCTCATCAGATGTTTTTGCACGAATTCCTTGTGCACGGGGTTCTCCGTCCGAGTGTAGTTACTGAATGAGCAGCCCCATTTCTTGAACAGCTCAGCAACTTTGGCATGATTCCTGTCAGTCAATTGCTTTGGCGAAATACCTTCTTTAATGGCTTCAACTTCGGTAGGCGTTCCGTGCTCATCTGAACCACTAACCATAACAACGTCTTCGCCTTTCAATCGATAATATCTGGCGAGAACGTCAGCTGATAAAACCTGAATTAGCGTGCCTAAGTGTGGCATATAGTTGATGTATGGCCATGCGCATGTGACTAAGACCTTTCCGAATTCTAGCACCTCCAACATTAATTAATCGACTGCTAACAAGTTGCATGGTCTATTACTTACGTTCTTCGGTTTTTCCGTAAACAACATGGTTCTTCTATTTCCTCTTTCTGAACAGCTTGATTCCTTCCATGTCAGTAATGTACTCGAACCCGGTTTCTATTAGTTGCTTTGCTTCCTCAATGGTTCTAGCGGTTGCTGAATGGTATTCCTCATTCTCAAACTCTATCAGATGCGTGTATATTTCCGTGTTCTCCAGTCTCTTATGTCCTAGCAGATGCTTAACGTAGAGGATGTCTCTAGTCCTATGATATTCCATCGTAGCCTTAAAATGCCTCAGGGTGTGAAAGTGTATCTGTAAGAGTCTTGGGTTCTGAAGGGTTCTAGCCAGCTTGATTCTTGATCGCCAGAATGAATCTTGTATTGCTTGTACTCTAGGAACGAATATGTAATTGCCGTACTTCTTAGGCATAGCGTTTATCATGGCTATTGTCTTAGCTGAAACCTTAACAGTCCTGGATTTTGAGCCTTTTTCTGGATTGTTGACGCTTATCGTTTTGTTTTCGCTATTAACGTCAGTCCATTGAAGCTTTGTTATTTCTCCGCTTCTTGCACCAGTGCCTTTCAAGACTTGAAGGAATGTAGCGGTTCTCTTTCCACACCCTGCGATTAAAGCGTCTATTTCTGACTCTAAAGGTATGAAAGGCTGCTTGGGTTCATAGTTGACTTTTATCGGTATCCATGAGATATTGAACGTCTTGGTGAAAGAACGATATGCAGCTACATATTCCCTCTTGCTTGCTGAAGTCAGCGTTTCAGTCGCTAAAATGGTTTCAACGATTTCTGGATTGCCCAAGTCCGCGCCTTTCTTGACTAACGTGTTAAGCCTATACGTTCTGATGGCAATTGTCTTGTCAGCTAGCCCCCGTTTCTTAAGCTTCCATGCATAGTCTATGATTGTTCCTTGTTGTGTTGGAGTTTCTCCCGCAACCGTCTTAGTTTCGGTTGTGGTGTCCAATTTTTTCGCTTCCTGCAGGATAGCGCATAATTGGCGATTACTACTTGTCTGACATTCTTTAAAAGAATTGCCATTTTCAGAAAAGCGGTATCCACAGTTTCGGCATAGCCATCTCTGAACTGTCTCTCCATTGACCAAATATCTTAAACCATCACGATAAAGGCTTTCCGAACCGCATTGAGGACAAAACACTTGCTGTTTGGAAGGCTGGTGCACGCCCGCGCGCTTGCTGCTCGAGCCCGCATTGTGAACCGATGGAACGTCAGAAGTGCTCATTTGTCTTCTCTTTCCAGTAATCCCAGGTCCTTTCTCCACGGTATCCGCGGAAAGGACAGGGCGATCGGCCTAACGATCTTCCTAACAGTCTCGCGGAAGAAGTCGAACTCCAAAAGATCCTTGTCGAGCCTCTGGCGCGCAGCATCACTCAGGTCGTAACAGAGCTGCCGGCCCCTAGCTCTGCCTTTCACGTTCGCCCGGTGAGAGTCCACCAGTTTCCATGCTACGAGCTTTTTGAGTATCGTCGAAACGTAAGCTCTCGATATGAAGCGTGCACGCAAGAAGAGCTGCTGAAACGCAAGCTGGGTGGGATCCAGACACAAGAACAGGTATAGGACCGTGAGCTCTGCTTCTCTGAAGAAATAGAGAAGGGGAAAAATGCCGTGTTTGAGAAAGATCTCAGGTGGTCCGTTTCTTGCATCGAACAGGGGTTTTGCAGTCTCGTACGGTCTAAGCTCTCCGTGTTCATCGAACATCTCCCTCCCGAATTCTCCGAATTTCGATTTGCTCTTCACGTCGTTCTCGGTCAGCACCGGCGCCTGTCGCATGAGCGATGGGTCTATTCTGTGGCAGAATGATGGTTGAAGTTCGCGTATTTTGTCTTCTACGCTCTCCCAAGGCCACAGAGGTAGGGTCTGGATTTTCTCGTTGCAATGTGGACAAGTGAGAGTGAACTCTGTTTGCCACGGGAAGAGAAAGCGTTTCTTCTTCATCGTGTATCATCCTGACGTCGTGCTCGGTTTCATTTTCTGTTCTAAGTCGGTGGAGTGTCTTTTGAGTTTCCGAAGTGTGTGGAGGAGGCGGCTGAGTATCTGCAGATTTCGCTGGACGAGAACTGCTCAGCGTTCTGTACAAGCTCTTGGACGAGCCCGTCTAGTATGTTGTGGGTTTCCGTGGCCAGTGAGCCTACCTTTTTGGCGTTTCTGAGACAGACCCTGCTGGATTCGCTGGAGGGAGAAGCTGACGGTGGCCCAAGGGGCGTTTGCGGCTCTTCAGATTCGGATGTCAAATCCAATCCGTCTGGCCATAGTTCCTGTGCTCTGTCTTTTCCTAGGTAGCTGTTGACGGCTTCTTCGATTTCGTCTATTGAAACATCGAATTTCAGCTCAAACAACTGGGCAACGTCGGCTAGATGAGGGTCGTCGGACAGCTCCGACAGCTTGTAGAGCTTGTTGACATTCCACGTTTTCAGTTTGTTGAACGGTTCATTTGGGACGATCGTTCGTAGTTTTTCGAAAAGGCCGTTGATGGCGAGGTATTGAGACAGCGAGCTTTCATGCAGGTTCGCTAGGCTTGCGAGCTTCTGCTGAAGCCCTTCAGCTGGACCCTGGTCTTTTTCTAGAGCCTTCAGCCAGGCTGCATAGAAAAGTGCGGTTTCATATGCGGTTCTATCTCTTCTTTGGAAAGTCGCGTGGCTGATTTCGAACGCGTCTGAATCTGTCACGTCGCAGCGGACGTCGACAAGGATCTGTTCATTGTCTTTGACTGATTCCCGTCTCCCTCGCCCATCGATCACTTCGTATTCGCCTGTTTTTCCTGGAATGGAACGGACGATCACTGGTTGCTGGATGCCCAGTTTCTTAACGGAGTGTGAGAGTTCTTCGTTGTGCTGTCTTTGGGGCAAAATGGAAGACTGGTGAACGTTGCTGGCGGGCACAAGTTTGAAATCCTTATCCATTTGACTACGCTCCTGAGAGACGTGGATGCTTCTGGCGCAAGTGCGCTGCTTTTCCATTCAGATTTCTGGTAGAATAATCTGTGGCACAATTCACTGCTGACACGGTTGCGTTTTTTACTGCATTTTCAAGATTCTTACTCATAAGAATCCCTGCTATGAAAAACCGAAGTTTAATATATTCATTGGAACTAATTATTCCCACGGAATGGATAGGATAAGCATGACGCTTTTGCCAAAAGAAGAGCGAAGAAGGCGCCTTGTGGACCACATGGTAAAACGCTTTACAGTTGCGGAGTGGAAGGTCCTTTTGGCTTTTGCCTATCATGGCTCGCTAACGATGTATCGCATCAAGACAGACTATGATCTAGTCTACCCGACGGTTCACCGAGTCGTGAAAGGCTTTGAGAGGGCCGCATGGATAGAAAAATCCGGAACTACGACATCATCGAAGGGCGCTCCCTCAAGCCTTTACCATTTGACGCAAGAAGGGTTGCTCTGGCTTCTGAGCAAGATACCTTCAGGCTACGCTTTCTCTTTCGACTCTTTGGATGAAGAGATGCAACGCGATCTGAAGGCTGACCCAAGCAGTGTTGATGACTATTCAATCTCTTCTGGATTTGTACGTGAACTCAAAAAGGCCAGAAGTTATGAACATATCTATAAACACCTTATGAAGTTCGAATTCTATGTTCCAAGAGTCGCAAAAAGCAACCATACGCTTTTTCCAACCGTTTTCGAGCGGTGGGATAAGATGAAAATCCCTGCCCGGAAATACTTGTCTTGGGTGATCTGCAGTGTGAGTCCTTCAACTTTGCTCCAATACTATCATACGCACGGTGGTCTGATGGAGAGGTTCAAGACGCTTGACCGGGTCTTTGCCTATTCAGCATACAAGCAATACTTACAGTCTGCCGCCAATGTAAATACAGACTATGGTCCCAAGTTCCATTGGCAGATATGGGACAGCATCGAAGACTGCGTGAAAAGCAACCCTGACCTTCGCGAGATCTATGATGCGATATGCAAAGAACTGGAGACGGAAACAAGTGGACGTCTATCATTTGTCAAGCAGTTCCGCCTTGAATTGAGCCGCGTCTAGAATCGAGCAGCAAGGGATAGCGCGCGAAAATTGCGCAGTAATGTACGAGACACTGCAGAAAGTATTACTACACAGATATATGGAGATGCCTCCCGCACAATCCCCTCTTTTCTTCTGTTTTCACGCGTGTGGAGCTTACTCTCCTACTCAGATTGTTTGATTGCATTAGACGCTTGCTTCAGAATTCCTTCTCCCATGAGTTTTAGTTGTTCAGGAGAAAAGCTGTAGCCGTTATCATATGACGTTATAGAGTTGACCAGTTTATCAAGTGTTACAACTTCAGCTTCTGGGTCCGTTACATCCAATTCTACGTCAGGGTTTGAAAAAACAACAATAGGCTTAACCCAGACTTTTAGAGTTTCAAAAACTCCAGAGACTTTGATAGCTTTATTGACCCAGTAAGCGTTGCCCTTTGCTTGCGTGCTAGGACTGCGTCCAAAAGGAAAAGGAACTTGCCAGTAGCTACCTTTGCAGGTTATCTTGCCGCTGTAGTGTTTAGTTTCTATGGCGAATATTCCGTTGGGTCCTAGAACAACATGGTCAATGTTCTCTTTGTTGCCTCTATCATTAATGTAGAGAACATCATTTATTAGATAATATTCGTCGTTAAGTTTAGACTTAAGAACTTGAGTTACCATATTCTCTCCTGTACTCCCCATCTTGCTCGTACGATACCTTCTCCAATAGTACCAGATACCTATTATTGGAAAAACAGTAGCCAGTGCGAATGCCATCTCATAGTCTCCTAGGTCTATTCGAGTTGGGAGTTTTGGAACAGATATTAGAACCAAAATCGAAGTAGTAGCAATGCAGAGAATAGCCAGAAGTAGGCTTTTCTGGGCTTGCCTCTCCAGATGTTTCCCTGAGGGTTTCAAAATCTTCAAAGCTGTTGTAGCCTGCCTTGTTGTTCGTGAATATCCACACGATTTGAATATAAGACCAACTGCGAAATACGATATGCCCATTTTGTTTGGAGAAAATTGAAACTGCGCGCGCTTTCTTCTCCAGCTGTCGCAGACGGAATGGTCTATATAGGCTCAAATGATCACAACGTCTATGCTTTGAACGCTTCTACAGGCGAACAAGTGTGGAACTACACAACTGGCAACTATGTGAGTTCTGCTCCTGCTGTTGCTGGCGGCATGGTCTTTGTAGGCTCATATGACTACAGTGTTTATGCTTTGAACGCCTCAACAGGAGTTAGGATATGGAGCTACGAAACTGGCTACGAGGTGTCCTCTTCTCCTGTTGTTGTTAACGGCACGGTTTTCATAGGTTCAGGGGACGGAAACTTTTACGCTTTCGGTCCAGAACCTGTTATACCAGAGTTTCCTTCATTCCTCGTTCTGCCATCATTCATGACCGTTACACTATTGGCGGTTTTCGTCTTCAGAAGAAAACGTGTTCCTCCGTCGAGAGAATAGGAAAAAGGTTGCTGGGGAGGTGTCTCCCGCGAACCCCTCTCTTTTCCTCTTTGTAACAGTATCGTCCGGTCATTCACCACCAACGTGGCGTTATCACCTGAAGCCCCATCAAGAAGCGCACGATTCTTGAGTATCCATCTTGAGTATCCATGGTATTACGTGATAGCTGAGGAGAATTCTATGACGCAAGAAGTTGAAATGGGATTGAAGCGAATCGGTGTCACAATGTCAAAACCAGTGATGGCGTTGATCGCAATCGTCTTTGGCATACTGGTCATCGCCTTCAAGGACCTGCTGCAGTGGATTGTTGGACTGTACTTCATAATCCAAGGAATACTGTTCTTCATCGACTACTTTGAACTGAGAAGAAAATAGGAAGAATCCACATCACTCCCCACACCCTTTTTCTGTTGGCCTAAATGCTTAACCCCAAATCCAAATTATCCTAGTAGCGCGCACCAGGATAAATCATAGGATCAGCGAGAGGGGGAATGGCCCTGGCGACTTCAAAACCTCTTTTTTATCGAATTGCGAAGCCTTGTCTGATCTTCGACGAAAAAGAAAAAGATTGGGGTTGTCTGTTGAGGTCGCGGCTACCTAGGTTGGTGGTATGACTGTTGCTTTAATTACCGGTGTGGCGTTGTGTTGTGGGTTTTCTGCGATTTTAAAGGTGTCGACTTGGATGTCGAGGATAATGCTGGTTGTTTGGCCTGCTCTAACCTCGAAGTGCACTACTACATCTAGTTTGTTCGGTGGGAATCTTACAGTGATTAGATCGCCGCCGTCGATTTGGGCGATTGCTGATAGTATGTGCATTCTGATTTTAGTGTAGTTTCCTGGGATTATCTGGTCTAGGGCGGCATCTTGGGTTATGTTTCTGAGCTTGACTAGGTCGAAGGTCACTTGTCCTTTGGTGATGGTTACGTTTATCCATTGATCGGTTTCTTGCTGGTGGACTTCAAACTGGTCTCCGGTTATGTTGAGGCTACTGAGGTCTTGTACGGGGGCGTCAGTCACTTTGATGTCGAGTGTTCCTGCCTTAACTGGGAAAATGGCTGGCAGAAGCGCCGTCGGTCCAAGCGTGCCAATGGCTATGAGACCTGTGGCTATTAAGATGCCGATAACCGCGAAAGTGAAGATATGTCTTCGAGATGCCATCTTGACACCACTCGATTTCAGCTTTTTTTCGTTGACTATCCTAATGCCGTCGAGACTCTTAATGCAATGTTTTTGAACAGTATCGTTCAAGTCGTTGAACACTATGGTCTTTGTCGCCAAGCGCGGATGGTTTCGTACCAGAGAATGATTGTTCCGAGCAGGCCGAAGATAAAAGCGAAGACACTGTAGAAGTTTGCCTCTCTGAGCTGAGTTAGGAGGTAGACGAAGAGAGTTGTGAACATCGCTGCATAGAGCACGTACCGAGGTAACATGACTGACCCGAACTTCACGAATTGCTTTAGAACGCCAACTCGAACCTCACGTTTGAGATGATATTCACCGTTTTTCTCCTCTACCAAACCTAATTCGGCGAGTTTGTTGAGATGGTAGCTTGCCAAGGCTGGACTTGAGAAGCCTAGTTGGCGTTGAATCTCCCTCACGCCTGTGCTGGCGTTCTGGGACTGCAGCAGCATCCAGTACACTCTTAGCGTGTTGCCCTTCAGCTCGCTCTCGATCTTCTCTTCTTCGCCCATAAAGATCTGCTCACAAGTCTTCACTCAAAGGAGTATAGTCCAAACTGGTGGAGATATTAGTGTTTCCATTTTCTTCATAGTAATGGGTTCAGGCTGAGAAAGAATGACGGATATTTCCATTAAAAGCGCCCAGCATGGGCTTATTTTCGCAAAATAAGGAAGAGTTGGGCTTCGTGGGGTCGCTAGGTTGCAGCCGTCCCCAAGTAGAGATATCTCTCGTGCGTCTGCAGGTAGGCCCAAAGCCTTCGAACAGCAATCCTAGCGCGCGCTATATGGCAAGACTACTTGAAGACAGTTGCTAGGGCGACTAAAGGTGTCATATAGTCCTGTCCAGAGGCATCTTGCAATAGAGAAACTAGTCACGCGCGCGCCCGCGCAGCATTGTCTCGCAAAAGTAGGCGTGGCGCTTTCGTTGTTACATTCGCTTCTGGGGGTCTTCTTTTCCAAGAAGCAGCTCGTCTTCCAGATATTCCTGATTGCTCATCTTCTTTATCTTAAGAAATCTCTTTAGACCTTTCGGGGTTGCCTTCTCGTAGATGCTGATCTCTCCATCAAACAGTCCCAGAATGGCATGAAGCTCTTCTGAAGGATGCATCTTAGGATCGATTACCGCGAGAGTTGTGAATCCCATTGACTTCAACTCTGTAGTGAGTGCGGTCAGCCATCTTCTCGTCTGAACCGCATGATGTTGCAGTAGAACATCTGAAACTATTTCGATACAAGCCCTTCTCGGTCCCTTCACCGGCGTCTCCAGTCTGCGGATTGCTGAAGTCAAAGCGATACTAATGTCTGTGAGGTTCTCGACTCCCTTCAACTTGAACACGTTCGGCAAGCTTCTGATGATTGCGTCTGCTTGAGGATTGCATACGAAGAGATAGAAGCTCGTTTGGAACTCTTCCGCTAAGGATTTTGCAGCGCCCGGGTTAGCAGCGACATAGAATGTGACTTCGTTGTTCCTTGCTCCTGCTTCAAGATAACTCTGAACTAGCAACTCTCTTTCGTCGCATGACAGCGCAGTCAATGCGACCGCATAGTTCTCAGGTATCCCCCCGCACAGCGACCTGTCTACGTCTGCGTGTCCAGTAGTGATGCGGTGCAGAGCGGTTTTCGATGCTTCTGCTGGAGGTTCGGACTTCGAGACCTCTTTGTGCGCGGTTTCTTTTTTCCGATCAGCCACAGAGCGAAGGGTCGTTCCCCAACAGCTAAAGGTGTATACGTAAGGCTCCTGCAAAAGATGCGTGAATGACAGTTCGCCGTAGGCTAGAAACCCTATCACTTGTGTTGAAGAAAGTGCCTCTTTGAAAATCTGGCGTTCCGTGTTAGAGCTGCATCCGGCAATCATCTCAGCTAGTCTTCGGGATACGCAGGTTACTATGAGCGTGGTGTCTCTCTCCCTGAAACCTTGATTCTCTCTGAGCATGTTGAACACGTTTCGTGCGCCTTTCTGGACTTTTTCATGGTCGACCACGACGACATAGCCTGGTATCGACGGGTCGTGGCTTCTAATCGGTTGGAGAAGCTCCACAGTCTGTCCATGCACGCGCAATAGGCTTGCTGGCGCATAGTTTCCAAACGGAAAGGCAAAAGCATACTTGGCCAGAGTCAGATTCAAAGGTATTCCATCGATTTCAGAGATCTGCTGGAAATACTCGCTTTCGCTGAGTTCAGGCAGCCCTCTTTCGCGAGCCATCTGAGCCTCGTTTTCATATATGATTCTGGCGTGCACTTCTCGAGGATCCTTATCCCCTATCCGCTTGAGGTATTTGAACTTCGGCTCTGCCTCAGGGTCGAAATGAAAGACGTATGACTCGCCAATCCTTCTAACGGGTGACACATCAAGACCGAATGAAGGCTCAACCATATTCGGGATCAAAGCGCAGACAGCGGCATTATCAAGAACTTGAAGTTCTGATTGTCTGCCGATCTTGCCGTAGAATTGATGCATCTTTTGGCCAATGATGCCATCACCACTGCAGCCGCCAAGCACATTAGCTATTCGGGCTTCTCGCGTACGTCCCACAAAGTCTGCAATGCCCGCAGCCAGAAAATACTCGCAACCCATCTTACCAATGGCTGGCCCCTTTGTCAACACAAAAAGAGTCTTGCTTTTCTGGAGGTGCTCCTTTGACTCTGAGCTCTCGCCAAAGTCAACCCAGGCATCATGAGCCATTTCTTTCCCATGCTCCGCTGCCTCCTCTTCGGGTCCAAGACCCCAAGTGCGTCCGACACCCACAGGGAGGTTCGTAACAAGGGCGAGCAGCGACAGACCATTGTAGCCAATTCCTGAAACCTCTGCCAGCTCGAGGTCTTCATTTTCAATCTCGCCAGCCGTTGTATGGCCAATCAGGCGAAGCTGCTCGGGTGCAGTCTTTCCTTTGAACCGTTTCTCTATCGCTTTCAGAACACTTTCACTGATGAGTCTGTCCCTTTCCACAGTGTCGCCTCGATAGCTCAAATAGAGAACCAGCAACTTCACATTCGTAAGATCATATCCGTCGTCGGAAATGTCTTTCTCAAGTTTATCAAGAACGGCTTCCGCCAGTCTCTGGGCTTCCTCCACGCTATTCTCTTTCCTCAATTGCAAATCCTTATTCGGATCAGCCTCCAAATCGTTTCTAGTGTGTGCATGACCTGCAAACCCCAAAAAGAAATCGCCATCCATAATCGACCCAACCACAGCTGATACGGTCTACATTGCGGCTATTATGCCCCTTCAATGATAAAAGAGTATCTAGTTCGAACGACTCGCTGACCTGCCTAGCGCGCGCGGGAGCATCAGATTCGTCATTTTTCGTGGTTTAGCTGGGTATGGGGGTCCGAATTGGGCTTATTTTGCGCTGAAAGGCTCAATTTTGAAGCGTTTGTTTTTGAATCATGATTTACGCAATTGCTTAACTGAAGTGTAGAACAATTCTCTATAACAATCCTCTAGTAGCCAATTATAGAAGAATAACGCGCGCTTGAGTCCTCTCAAAACCCAGTTTCCTTACCCTGTCATTGACCTCCGATTTAGGCTCATATGCTTCTGAGTTTTTCATGTGCCTTCCTGTGCGCGCGCGATAACTAGCGCACAAAAGAAGCACGCAACAATTTAATATTGAGATGAAGGATTTGGATGTGGATAATTCGAACATTGAATTGGGAACGGGAGACATTATGGGAAGAAAGCTGTTTGATATTGAGAGCGCTGTAATGGAATTGATTAATTGCGATGATCCAGCGAAAAAGAAGCAGTTAGCCCGAAAGATCTTTGACATCGCCCACGAAGAGGGAATCTATCCCTCAAGCATCCATGAATTCTACATGGCCCGTGGAAGGGGCGAATTCGGCGGCTTCACGGTCCCTGCAATAAATCTGAGGAGCATGACCTATGATTTGGCCCGTAGCATGTTCAGAGTGGCCAAGAAACACAATTCGGGTGCATTTATCTTTGAGATTGCCAGGTCTGAGATAGGTTACACCAATCAACTCCCCATTGAATATTCAAGCATGGTTCTGGCAGCAGCGATAAAGGAAAGCTATTCCGGCCCGGTCTTCATCCAAGGAGACCATTTTCAGGTCAATGCTGCCAAATTCCATGAAAACCCTGACAAGGAAACAGAAGTTATGCAGGCTTTGATCGCCGATGCAATAAGCTCAGGTTTCTATAACATCGACATTGACTCATCGACACTAGTGGATCTATCCGAGCCCGATTTGAAAAGACAACAGCTTCTGAATTATTATGTATGCGCAAAACTCACCCAGTTCATCCGCCGAATTGAGCCGAGAGGGATCACGATTTCAGTTGGTGGAGAGATTGGCGAGATAGGACATCAAAATTCAACGCCTGAAGACCTGCACGCATTCATGGCAGGGTTCAGAGGCAGGTTACCTAAGGGACTGGCGGGAATGAGCAAGATTTCAGTCCAGACTGGAACAACTCATGGCGGTATCGTCTTGCCAAACGGCTCAATTGCGCAGATAAACCTTGACTTCAAAACCTTGAAAACCCTTTCTGAAATTGCCCGCAAAGAATATGGGTTGGCTGGAGCTGTGCAGCATGGAGCATCAACTCTGCCCCCTGAGGCTTTCAACAAATTTGCCGAATGCGAGACTGCTGAAGTGCATCTGGCCACGGAGTTCCAGAACATGATTTACGAATCAGAGCACTTTCCGGTCGATTTGAAGAAGAGAATTTACGAATGGCTAAGAGTCAATGCCGCAAGCGAAGCTAAGAAAGGCGAAACCGAAGAGCAATTCCTTTACAAAACCAGAAAAAAAGCATTGGGTCCATTCAAGAAAGAGATTATGGGTCTGGCGCAAGAGACGCGCGATGCGATTGCAGTTGAAATCGAAGACAGATTTGATTTCCTCTTCAGGCAACTTGGCGCCGTGAACAGGAGCGACTTAGTGAATAGATACGTGCGAGCTCAATAGAGAAAAAGAAGGGTTGGCGGGAGACATCTCCATATATTTGAATAATAATACTCTCTACAGTGTTTCGTACATTACTATGCGTTCTTCTATCTTCTCTTTTTGAAGGATGTTTTGTCGTCGATTCTGCAGACGAAAGTTTATCTGTTCTGGCAGAAGCCTTGAATTCAGCCCGTGAGAAAGAAAAGGAAAAATGGGGGTTACGGGCTTTGTTTGATTGTCCAGATTCTAACTTGCACGTAGTTCCAGTCCAGGTCGGTTGCGCCTCTGCAGAGAGTTATTGCGTTAAGTGACGAGTAAGTCCAAAATAGTCCCAGCTCAGCGTCAGTCTTAACCAACCAAGCATCATAGCTGCCAGCGCCAAAAGAATACGTGTAGCCTGCTAGTGCGTAGCCTTCATCACCCGTCTGAACCATAGACCATGTCTCATCCAAGTTTGTTCCTCCGTAGGTTTTGTTCCATCCCGGTATCCTATTTGTTGTACGGTGGTCCATGTAGAAAGGCGAACCGTCCACCGTGCTTTTGCCCATGATTTCTACCGCCACATCCGAGCTGTTCAAGTTATGAGTTATGCTGAAGTATTGGCCACACTTGTCACTGATGTCAATCCAGCCACTGTCAAACTGCAATGATGCCTTAGCTATTGGCGTTCCGAAACTTCCCCAAGCATAGCCAAGCATGCCCAAATCAGTAGAATCAACAACACCGTCATCGTTCAAATCCGTCCAAGGATCATAAACAGGCTCACCAGCACTATGTATAGGCATAACGGCAAACAGCAAAGCCATCACACAACAACCAACCAAGAAAGCAACAACCAAATCCCTCTTTCCAATCATACAACATCACCTCCTCCTCTCGCTAACCAGACAATTAACACTACGTTAAACCCGCTTATCGGTTTTTTGGGACAATCTTCATACTCAAGATAGGAAGAAACAAGAGTTAACCAATACAGAAAAAAGAGGGGTTTGTGCGGGAGAAATCTCCAATAAAATGATTTTTACTTAAGCAAAATGGAAAAAATTGTGGAAGGAAATATTCTGCTATTGTATTTTTTCTTCCTTACTCCACATTGCTGCTGGTCTACGCGCTGAGAGGAATATCGTTGCAGCTATGATCACCGTGCAGATGATTACGAGAACTACGAGTACCGTGAACAGCATCACTATCTTGTCAATATCTTCCAATGATCCATAGCTTGGGGCACCTGCCACATTGATTGGGATGTATTCTGGCGCGAAGGGCGTATGCTTGTCAGTGACGGCTTTGACTTGGATGTATCCTCCAATTGCTCGGCCGTCACTTGGCACTGTGAATGATGAGGAAAAGCTTGCGTTTCCGTTTACGGTTATTGTTTGGTCCAAGCTCTTCATTGTTTCGTTGCCTCCCCAGATCGGGCTGTACCATGGATATTGGATGGTGATGTTCTTCAGTATGAGGTCTTGGTCGCCGTCGTTGTATATCCAGAACTTCAGCGTTCCCGCTTCGCCTCGCTTGTAATAGGTTTTATCAGTGTAACCATAAATGCTGAAGTCTGCAGAAGCATTGGCTAGTGGTGTTAAGACTAACGCTATCAGCGCGGTTACCATAAGGAGTGGCAAAATTTTCTTTTTCAAGGGAAACCACCTTAGCTCAGTGTATTATCATGATCAACATTTAAAACTTATGATTGACCTTCAGCCTATCCTGCTCGGGTTCAGAATTCTTTGGAGGAGTTCCTGCACTTTCGCAGCTGAAGCATCTGTCCTTATCCCTTTGGGGTTGAAACTGGTCAGGTAAGCCTGAAAGCCGTTTTCCTTCAGGATTTGAGCAAGTTTCTTGATTGATGGCACTGGCATGGTTAGCTTATCGCATACTTTGTCATGAACGTAGTAGGTTATCGGCGCATCAGCCTCGTTCATGGCTAGAGCCAGAATTCTCAATATTCTTTCTTTCAGTCTGAGTTCTCCCTGCTTTGCTTCTTCTTCCATGAGTTCGCAAAATCTCTTGTCAAATAGTTTCCCAAGCCACAACGGTCCTGCAACGCTGAGCTTTGAGCCGCACTCGTTGCATTTTTCAGAATGCGCAATCGTTGAAAGCCCTCCTACGCTTTCTCGGTGGAAGCATTTGAAGCAGTGCAACACGTATCCCATGTTGCGGAGTGTTTCGTCAGTCTTCTTTGCGCCGTATTCTATTGTTGTGTAGAGTCTGACGTAGTGGTCAGCGTTCTGGCTGAATAGCACGTTTATGCCGATCTCGTGTTTTGCTGCTACAGTTGCTAGGCATCCTGCAAGAAGCCTTGCAGCTAGTTCATGGCAGTATTCTGTGCGCAGAGGTTTTCCACCATATTTTCTGATGCACGCTTTCGGGTGAACTCCACATAGCGGAGCCATGTCCGTGGCGGTCAAAGCCAGAAAACCTTGATTGCGTAAGGCTCTGACAGCAGAGTCAATGTACGGCACAGGAGACCCGAAGGGGTCTAGGTCTATTGCGTCGAATCTTTTGTGTGGTGCGCCGTGGCCGCTTAGGAGAAGGTTTGCGTCTATGTTTTTGACGATGACTTTTCTGTCAAGTTTGTTCATGTGCACGTTGTGTCTTGCGATTCGGTAGGCTTTTTCGCTGATGTCATTTATCACGACTTTTTTTACTCCACTCACTTCAGTTGCGAATCTTACTCCTCTGATGCCAAGGCTTGCTAGAGGCTCGCAAACAGTGATTTTGCGGCTAACGGTTTTTTGATATGCCTGCAGAGCTAGAACAGCTATGTCGCGGTTTAGTTCCATGATTGGGTTGTAGAAGACGGGAGCTTTTGACGGAGCATAGTCTGAAGGAGACTTTCTGAATGCTTCAAGTTTAGGAACCAGCAGTCGGGCTTTGCCTTCTGTTATCGTTTCTGTTGGAAAACCAGCTTTGAACTGTGTTCTAGGCATGTTTCTATTTTTCTCCGAGAATGTTTGTGACAGGCCGTTTTGGGTTAGTGTTAGATTTCGCGTTTGTTAATATTCTTTTCTTGCTTCAGTGTTAGGCTGCTCTTTTGGTTGGTTCGTGCACAAGGAACAGGATAGTCACTAGTGTTGGGATCAAGAATGCGAGCGCAATGTAGAATGGTAGTCGCGGGTTGAAGCTAACATAGAGATAGTTGCCAACAAGCATGCCGAATCCCATCACAATGTAACCCATGAAATTCGTAAATCCGTTCACTTTGCCTCGGTTCTCTGCCTCTACGAGGTCGGTTGAAAGCGCCATCACGGCAGTGAAGAACAGCAGCTGGCCAATGCCAAAAAGGATCATTGCGACCATGACAATGTAGAGGTCTCCGATCATGAAGATTACGGTGCCTAGGCCAAAGGCGATCAGGCCAAGGATTAGCGGGATTTTTCTTCCTATCTTGTCGACTAGTTTGCCAATCGGGATTGAGACTATGATCATTGTAACCATTAGCGGGATGAAGACAAGCCACCATTGCTCCTGCGGTATCAGAAGCACGTCTCTCGCGTAGAGCGCGTTAATCACGTTGATTAGAGATGAACAGAACAAAACTAGAATTTGGCTGATCAGTAGCCACAGCATGGATCGTGAGAGGACTTTCCATACGCCGAAGCTTTCTTTGACGGCTTTGGGGTATGTCGAGATGAAATACCTGAAGCGTATCGGTTCTGTGTTGGTTATTGTTTCTTTTAGTCTGATTCTCCAGATTGCCGCTATAACGAAAAGCGTTGTTATGATCAGGTAGATGATTCGCATGCTCCATTCTAAACCGAATTGCAGTAGCAGTAAGCCTGCGATTGCTGGCCCTGGAGTGTTGAAGGTGCTGTGGATGAGTTGGATGATTGATGAACCCATTCCTCTACGCTCAGGCGGAAGTGAGTCTTGAACCATTGAGAACAACGCTGGCTGGTAGATTAGGCATAGGCTGGTGACTGTTATTCCTAGCAGGATGAAGTGCCATGTTGGAGCGAACGCAAAGAACAGGTATGATAGTGCCATTCCAAAGGTCATGGTAGTTATTAGCCAGCGTCTTCCGTACTTGTCCGCTAGGTAGCCGCCTGGGAAGGCTACAACTGCCATTCCAAGGAAGCCAGCCAGCCCTATAAGCCCTAGAGCCAACCCTTTTCCGCCTAAGACGTCCTGAACGTAGTATTGGAAGTTCGGGGACGGCATTTCGCTCGCGAGATCCATTAGGATCCAGCTTATTACGAGAATTCGGTAGTTGCCTGTGATAAAGGAGAATTCCTCTTTGATGGATTTGACTATGTCCATAGGCTTCGATTTTCTCCGCCTGCGACTATCATGGAATCCTCACAACTAATGGAGCGCATTACTTAAGCCTTCACTTCGTCTTTGAGGATTCGTTGGGGTCTTTCATCCACACATTCCTTGAAACACAGTGTTCTGATCTGTAGAACTAAATCTGGGTTCACCTAAAGAGCATAATAAGAGAAAGCAGTCGTGAATGCGCACTATCTGGGTGAAAAGCTTGAAGCAGGTTGAAGTAGTCATTGTGGGGCTCTTGATAGCCTTGGCGCTTTGGGAAGGTCTGTTCTGCTGGAGTTGGAGCAAATACCGCAAGTACGTGGACGAATATCTTGAGTATTGTGAAAGCGAAAGACGCAGGTATCTTGAGGAATATGGAGTATACGTGGATTTCACTCCACCCAAGGCTTATGTCAGCTGGGATAATGGAGGCATAATCATAGGGAGTGGGGTTGCTCTATTTGTCTCGCTTATCGTGGTCGTTGTACTGCTACAGATGAGAAAGAAGCAGACTGTCTCAAACCTAAAATCCTCATGAACGGATGTGACAAGTACATTCATGCAATGATTTTAAAGCTCTTGTCGACTCTCATATAAAGCTAGGCGAGAGTGCTTGAGCAAGCGTTTGTTGCTCTTGACGGGTTGTCCGGGTGTGGGTAAGACTACGGTCTTGCTGCGGGTCATTGAGGGTTTGAAGGCCAAGGGCTACAGCGTAGGCGGGATGATCAGCCGCGAGGTTCGTTCATGTGGTGATCGTGTTGGATTCGAGATCTTGGACTTAGGTGAGGGAACAGTTGGGTGGTTGGCTCATGTTAACCAGAAAACTGGTCCTAAGCTTGGCAGATAACGTGTGAATATGAAAGACCTTGAGACCATAGGTGTTGAAGCCATTGAGAAGGCTATTGCAGACTCGGATGTAATTGCGATTGATGAAGTTGGTCCGATGGAGTTATTTTCGTCAAAGTTCAAGGAAACGGTCAAGATGGCTGTTGAAAGCGGAAGGCTTGTGGTCGGAGTCATTCATTGGAAAGCAAGGGATAGGCTGATAGACGAGGTGAAAGCAAGAAAAGATACCGAAGTAATCGTTGTCACCAAAGAGAACAGAAGCGAACTCCATGAAACCATCATAGAAAGAGCTGTGCAGTCTCTGGAACCGAAGAGTGGAGACCTGCAAAAAATGTGAAAGTTGTGACCGAGCATCTTGGCGATTGTGTGTTTGGAATTGAACCGAGGATTGTCTCAAAAAGCATAAAAACTGAAACCACAAAATAGCTTATGAGAATATATGATGAAACTTAAACCTTTGGATTATCAGCTTTTGTACGAGCTGATGAAGGATGCCAAGAGAAGTGACAGACAGTTAGCCAAAGTTCTAGGCGTGTCTCAACCTACCGTGACCAGAAAGAGAGCTTTTCTTGAAAAAGAGCTAATCGACGGCTATACCGCTATTCCGAAATGGGACAAGCTTGGATATGAGATATTCGCAATAACGCTTGTGAAGATCAAGTCGGCCATTGCGGCAACCAACGAGTATGAAGCTACTCGGAAGAAGGGAACTGAATGGCTAATGAACCAACCTAATATCATTATGTCTGGCGCATGTCGAGGAATGGGCGTGGATTCCTTCATGATTTCTCTTCATAAGACCTACGCGGATTATGACGATTTCATGCGTGACTCTAGGCTTGGATTGGGAGAGTTCATAGATGATGTTCAATCTGTCCTAGTGAATCTTGGCGGAAAAGAGCTTCTGAAGCCTTTCCACTTCAAATACTTGGCAAAGGCAAAATAGGCTCTCTCAAGTCTTTGCCAGAAACCGGCGAGAGTAATTAAATCACAGTATTGAAGAGACAAGACAGCTGAATGCTAATGCATCTTCTGGAGTCCTAGGTGAACAGATTGGCCTAATGCAAACACGAAGAGGCAGGATGGTTGAGCTAGTCGAGCATATTGGAAGCTGATACTGTTCGTTCGGAGCCAAAGGATGGGCTAATAGGCGAGATGGAAGCCAGATATGACAGAAAGTATAGAAATCCCTACAGGTCAATCCTTCAAAAAACGCAGGAGCATCATAAGCTGAAAACTTGTGCTTCAAATAGAAAAAGGGGTTGGTTTAGTAGTTTTCGCACCAAACCTCGAAGAAGCTTCTCGGGTGGTCGCACACTGGACATTTGTCAGGCGCTTCAGCACCTTCGAAAACGTGTCCGCAGTTTCTGCACTTCCACTTTATGACTAAATCTTTCTTGAACACCTTGCCCTGCTCCACGTTCGCCAACAGTTTTCGATATCGGCGCTCATGGTAGGCCTCAACCTTCGCAATCATACGAAAAGTCCTTGCCGCATCTGCAAAACCTTCCTCATCGGCTACTTCGGCGAAGCCCGGATAAAGTGTTCCCCACTCAAGTTTTTCGCCATCTGCCGCTGCTTCCAAGTTCTGCGCGGTAGTTTCAATGATGCCTGCTGGGTACGTAGCTGTTATCGTTGCTTCCCCGCCTCTGAGAAGCTTGAAGTACAGTTTGGCATGCTCCTTCTCGTTGTCAGCCGTCTCCGTAAAGATGGCTGATATCTGCTCGAAACCTTCATCTCTTGCAACGCTCGCAAAAAAGGTGTATCTATTCCTAGCCTGAGACTCGCCAGCAAACGCCACCAACAAATTCTTCTCAGTCTTGCTTCCCTTCAAATCCATAACACCAACATCCTCTTTAGCCATCATATTTGCCACAAGAAACATAAAAACCATTCCAAAAGAGATTTCAAACCAAGGATTCAAGGTATATGTAAGGGGGTAGGGGCTGCGCTGAGCAAGCCTGTTTCTCCTCACGAGACTATCAACCTCAAGTTCAACCTATATACAGGGAAGGGGGTAGAGCTCTCTAAGCAGCCTCTTTTGCGCGATATTGATCGTTTCAACTGGTAGAGCTTTGCCTTTTGTCGAACGAATAGTGTTATAGCTTCGAACCCCCCGAATAGCCTTCCTGACAGTGAACCCACTATGCTTATTGCAGGCGTAGATGACGCGGGACGCGGCCCCGCAATCGGTCCGCTCGTAATTGCAGGTGTCCTGATGAGAGAAGAGGACTTACCAAGACTTGCCGAACTGGGTGTACGAGACTCAAAACTGCTTACGCCGCATAGAAGGGAAGTCCTTGCCCCGCAAATAAAGCAAATCGCACAAAACTACACCGTAGCCAAGCTTTCTCCAATGGAAATCGATGACGTCGTCATCAACGGTAGAAAACTCCGCAAGCTAAACTGGCTTGAAGCCAAAACCATGGCAAAAGTCATCCAAACACTAAAACCAGACAAAGCCTACGTAGACGCATCCGACATCCTCGAAGACAGGTTCAAACAGGACATCCTAAGCTTCCTAACGTTCAACATCCCCATAGTCTCTGAACACAAGGCTGATCGAACCTACCCAATAGTCTCAGCCGCCTCGATAATCGCCAAAGTCGAAAGAGACAAAGAAATCGCCCAACTCGCAAGTGTGTATGGCAATTTCGGCTCAGGCTACCCCTCAGACCCAAGAACCATAGAATTCCTCCAACGATGCCTAGAAAAAATGGAAGAATATCCCGAGTTCGTCAGAAAATCGTGGAAACCAGTCCAAAAAGCCAAAGCCGACAGAGAATCGCGCCAAACCAAGCTCATAGGACGCTGACAATAAGGTCCTCAGTATCCTTGAACCTAGAAAGCTCCTCTTTCTGGATGAAGGGAATATCTCTATTCGGCAACGTTTGACCCTCAGTGATCAGTAATGGATGCGCCTGCACAACTCTGCTCACGCTCAAAATCTCGTCCACTCGCTTGTCCAAATCAAACTCCCTGTTACCTGCAACTCCACCTATGACTCGCATCTTCTTTTCAGGCACGGTGATCACAAAGTCAAAAGGAGCTCTCTTAACCGTCGTGACCCTGCAACTTCTCGGCTTTCCAAAAATCCGCGTCAAAAGCGTGTTCTTGGCAAGCACGCGTTTGGCTGTCGCCAAGATCGCGCACTTGCGATGGCGTCTTAGCTTCTCAAAAACGTTGATAGGCTTAGCAACAGGAATCCCCAACGTGTAAATCAGATTGTATGCAGCCGAAACCGAAGCCTTAGCCATCCCCCGCTCATAACCATAAAGCGTCCTACGCGAAATGCCCAACATCTTAGCAGTCTCACCCATCGACAAGCCAAGTTCCTGCCTTCTGCGCCGAATCGCCGCACCATCAATCTCAACGTGATAACCACCAGGACCAGCCTGAATCAGCGGATGAGTGTGACCGAACATAATGCTCTCCAGAGTCTTCAAGGTGACGGCTGAGACGTCATATCTTGAATATACCGTGTCATCTTCTAGGGGGCGTTCGCGTGCTTTTTCGCTTATCAGTAAGGAAGTCGCTGAGACACTTCTGGAGATGCTTTGAAGCTCCATTGAATCGTACGGGGAAAGATTGTCCATGTCTGATTGGACCTTGATGAAGATGAGGTCATCGCTTTTCCGTGCCGCGAAATCGAAACAGCTTGGCCGTGAACAGCAAACCTGTGAGACCGTGAACCCTGCTTCTTTGAGCAGTGCCCCAGCGGTTTCCACTCTCTCCCTTCCCCCTGGACTCATCGAAACGTCACATATGGACTTCAGCACAACGTGAGATATAAACTGTGCTTATCTTCTAGAACACAATAGTCAAACCTGAGCTAATATCATTGCGTGTGCCTTGTCGTACGGTTCTAGGTGAACAACCTCTTTCACATGGAAACCTCGCTTTTCCAGAACGTTAGCCTCGCTTCTATAGACTTCCGAGGGCTCCTTCGTGACATCTATGCTTTGGGCCTTAACCGCAAGCATAACCCAACCCCGCTTTGCAAGAAACAAATCCGCATTGTCCGCCAGAACTTTAGCTTGCTCAGGCTGGGCAATATCACAGTAGATGTCATCAACCTTACCGCGAACAAACATTGAGTATTTCTCTGGCAACCGTGCATCTTCCAATATAGGTGACATGTTAATCCTATAGGCACAAACGTTTTCAACCAGATCCCTTATCGATCTCGAAGCAAACTCTACGCAGTAAACATGTCCTTTCTCGCTGACAATGTCAGAAACATGGCTTGCCGTCGTTCCAGAAGCTGCACCCAGATAGAGAACCTGATGGGTTGGCTTTATTGGAACATTGCTCAAACCCTTCAGGATAGCCGCAGCAAGCTTGCTTCGAAAAGCGTCCCAAACGCGATACTCCACACCTTCAGAACGGATGAGCCGCTCACCGTAAACGTTTCTTCCAGGAGCCAGATTCTTCGTTCCAAGCCGTTTAGAGCCATCTTCAAGCATTATCTGGTATATGGCAGAAAACTGTGGGTGAGGCTTGACCTTAACGTTCACGCCTATGCTTTCTCCACTTCTTGTCGTTTCGCGGTCTTTCTTGCCTTTGCATTGGTTGTGGTCTTTCGGCTTCAATTGGCGGCGGCTCAGCGTACTTCTCACGAATCTCATCAATCCGTCTGTCCAAGCCAGCCTTCAAAAAACTACCAATGTCTCTCTGACCAAACGCGTCAGCCCTTGCAGCTATAGCCAGCTTTCCAGCCAACGCCCGAGCAATCTTACCCCTCTGCCATTTCTTAGCCTCATGCAAAAGCGTATGCTGGAAAATAATACCATGCTTCGGTGGTCTCGTTCCGCTCTTGAGCGAACGGAACAAGGCTTTCTCCGCGCCTAACACCTGAATCGTGCTTGCAGGCCGCTTAGCGAGGTTGGACAATCCTCCGGAAATGGCGATCAACCGCGCTCCCAAGAGCGAACCAGCTAATGTCTTCATGTTCGGCGCAACCTCCACCATCGTCTTATCCAGATAGTTTTCCAACCTCTGTCTTTGATCATACAGCATGAGCATATCCTTACACAGCGCTTGAATCTGCTTCAGGTCAGTTTCTGAAAGGTCTGCGCCCATGGATTTCTCGGCAATCTTTGCGATTCCCTCAGCTTTCGCTTCTGGAATGTCCTCTTTCCTGAGGTTTTCAAACGTGAAGTTGTCTCTGCTTCCAAGATCCACAACTAAGCGTGCGAAGGTTTCCTGCTTCTCCATTAAACGGTCTAACTCTGGAAAATGAACACCATACCACTCTCTCACTCGGCTCATGAGCAGGTTAATCGTCTTATCCAAGTCATCAAGCGTTTGAATTGCCTGAGCAACAATAAGGTCTCTTTTTTCGACGGCTCCCTTGACTCGTAGCTTGGCAATCTCCATCGTAACATTATGCGTCCACAAGCTAAACTCTTCAGCGTCCTTCACAAAGCCCGTTTCAACCGCAAACCGCTCAATCCTTGAACGAACCAGCTCGCCAGTAGCAGAGGGCTTCAAAACCTCCGTGTCAGCGCCCAGCTTCGTTTCAACGTCTTTGGCTAGCCCTGCATTCTCAGAAACAAAAGTGTCGTAGCCTTCCTTCTGAAGGTTCTTGACAAGCTCAGCTATTTCATCTGTTAGCTTTCCACTCTCAATCTTCAAGAGAGCTTTTGCTGCAACCTGCGGCTTTTTTGGAAACAACGCCTTTGCAATGAGCTTAGTTTCTTCGTTAAAAGCCAGTATTCCGAATGAGCATTCAACTATTGACACCTTCAACTGTAACTCGCCTCACCGTCTAGCACTATTCCTAAGCTTTATCTTATATAAGGTGATAACCTTTACTGAAAACTGTTCGCGGTGAACAATGTTTGAGGATTAATCGTCTAAGCATCAGTCTAGCTGGATTGAAGCTTGCTAATCCAACTATGTTGGCTTCAGGCATATTGGGCTATACTACAGAAACCTTTGAAAGTCTTGTGGAAGGCGGTGCAGGGGCGATAGTCACGAAATCGGTGGGTTTGAAACCGCGAAAAGGCTACGCAAACCCGACAGTTGTCCAAGCAAGCTACGGATTGATCAATGCTATGGGGCTTCCCAATTCAGGCATAGATGAATTCGTCAATGAAATACGCGAAGCCAAGACGGTTTTGGAAGTTCCTTTAATAGTTAGCGTTTACGGCTATTCTGCGGAAGAATACGCTTCTGTGGCAAGAAAGGCGGAAGCTGCGGGTGCTGATGCGGTGGAGCTTAATGTTTCGTGCCCTCATGTTAAGGAGACTGGCTCAGAAATCGGACAAAACCCCGAGATTCTGACAGAAGTTGTCAAGAGAGTCAAAGCTGTTGTGTCTAAGCCCGTGATTGCCAAATTGTCTCCAAACGTAACAAGCATCGAAGACATTGCAGAAGCTGCTGAAAAAGCTGGTGCAGACGCCTTAACAGCCATAAACACAGTTAAGGCTATGGCAATAGACACGGAAACAGCTAAGCCTATTCTGGCCAACAAGGTCGGCGGGCTGTCAGGACCAGCTGTGAAACCCATAGCCCTGAGATGCGTGTACGACATTTACGAGCGAGTCAAAATCCCAATAATAGGATGCGGAGGCATAACAAACTGGACTGATGCAGTCGAGTTTCTGCTTGCTGGGGCTTCAGCGGTTCAGATAGGCACAGCTATAGCTACAAAAGGCACAAGCGTTTTCAAGTCGGTCACACGAGGGCTAGACGCCTATTTAGAAAGAAAAGGCTTCGAGAGCGTGAATGAAATTGTCGGCCTATCACATCGCAGATAACCAGATCAGAACGACCCGAATTCTAAGCGTGAAAGCCGAAAGCCTCACAGTGAAGGCCTTCACCTTCAAAGATAGACAATGCGGCAAAGCAAAGCCCGGTCAATTTCTGATGCTTTGGATTCCAGACGTGGACGAAATCCCCCTGAGCATAATGAGCGCTGAAGATGATGAAATAGTCGGAGTGGCTGTTAAGAGGGTAGGCGAAGCAACTGAAGCTCTGCACAAGATGAAAGCTGGAGAAATCATAGGCTTACGGGGTCCTTTCGGCAACAGTTTTAGTCTCAAAAAAGGCAAGATATTAATGGTTGGCGGTGGAACAGGCATAGCCCCATTACTATTTTTGACCAAGAAACTGCGCTCTAAGACCACGAAGGTGACTTTTATCATGGGAGCGAAGACAAAAGAGGAATTGCTGTTTATCAACGAGTTGGAACAGCTTTGTAGCAAAAAGAGCTTAGCTGCAACAACTGAAGACGGCAGTTACGGCATCAAATGTCTTGCAACTGCACCCTTGGAGTCTCTTTTGGCTAAGGAGAAGTTTGATATGATCTACACTTGCGGGCCGGAACCGATGCTGCGAAAGGTTTTCGGCTTGGCTGAAAAGCATGGAATAGGTTTGGAAGCAAGTTTGGAGCGCTTAATGCGGTGTGCAGTTGGCATATGTGGAAGCTGCGTCATTGGTAGATACCGCGTGTGCAGAGACGGACCAATATTCACAGCAAGACAGTTGAGAGAAGTCAGAAAGGAATTCGGGTTTTCAAAACGCGACTTTGACGGAAAGAGAATACCGCTTTGACAGGCATCATGGGCCATTATGTCATTAGCATACTCACCAGCTTGCTTGTCCTTTTGTATGTTGGAACGTCGAGTGTAAAGGCGTTCTTTTCATGCGGAACGAAACGGTGAACGGCATCTATAAAAGGCGATCCTGCTATTCTAAGCTATTGTAAAAGCTTGGAATACCATGACTGAAGAACCTAGCAAAAGCGAATCGGGTGCCCCTGAAAAGCTCTTGATCGACAATCCATCGGATTTTCAGTTTCATGCCGCTTATCTCACTTATTCTGACTTGTTTGACAAAGCTTCAAATCCTGAAATCAAGAAACTGCTGAACCAGAACATCACAGCTCTTCAGCAAAAGGAAATAGACGTTCAAACGTTCTATGAAAACATAAATCAATACCGCGAAACAGACGGCTCCCAAATCCGCTACGGCAGAACCCTCATAAAAGGACAGAAGAAACGCGAATGGCGCAGAAAAACCCAAAAACACGAAAGAATTGAGCGACACAGAAGATAGTTGGCAATTCCCATCCTGCAACCCGAAAATCCTCTGGAGGTTGTCACAACTGTTAAACCTATATAAGCACGCGGGGTACTGCAAAGAGAGCCTTCTCGCGACTGTCAGCCATACTTGTGATTCAAAAGGTTATTTCGGGCAGAAATGGCGAAATCTCCCGCGATATCCCCCTTTTTTCGTTTAAGAGGTATTCTTAGTCAGTTAGTCACCTATTTCCCGGTCCTTTGAGCTTTGCGACGCCGACAAAAAGACTTGGAAGTGGTAGTAGTCGCCGTCAGGTTCTGCCGGACTACTACTTCTATTTCCGTAGGATGAAAAAGAGCCGGCTTTGTGGACGCGAGTTTTCGAATTGATCTTTCAATTCCCTTTGCTTGGGATTTTTCCATGCATCAAGTGCACTCCATTAATTCCTGTGCCTTCAGAAGAGTTCTTTCAATTCCCGTTGATGGAACTTTGCCTCTTCATCCTAGAAGTTGTTGTGAGTGAGAAAAATCAACTAACAACTACTACTTTCAACTCCCCTTATCGGTATTTTGCCTCTGCCTCCGCCCATTAATTTCGCCCTTTTTGACGTTTTCACCTCTGTACACGGTTTTCAGCAAGCTGGCCGTCGATTATCTAGGAACTGCAATTTGATTTATAAAGATAATCGCGAAGCTCACCCACAATCCTCTGGCGAGGTAAGGCTTTGCCAATGCTATCTTGCTAGAGTGGCCGACGACGCTAGCCACCGTAACCATATATTCATCGTTCAAGAAACCGTAGTATTTCGTGAATATGGCGTCAAACTTCCTGTCCTTATCGACCCTGGCTAGATTCGCTATTGTAGCCATAGCATTCCAGACGAGAATCCTGTATTTGCTGTCCAACTTCCCAGTTGCCAGTTCAATGTGAGGTATACTCAAGTCCAAAACGATCATCATAACAGCGCCTAATGAGAACACAACTATCAATTCAATATGTGCAAGGAGTTTTTCAGCTTCGAGGAAGAGGTTGTTGAATGCGACCATGAGCATTACGCCGGAGGCAAATCCCATGGAGAAACTCACGACTCTGTCGCCGACTCTTCTTAGCATGAGGACAATCATCCCGCCGAGCCCTGTGGCCATTCCTGCAATAAGGCTTAGAAGAAACGGTTCAAATATCGAGTCCATATCGCAGACCACTACCTAGGAAGGCTTAATATTGATAATGCGCCCACGAAATTTAAGCATAGCCAAAGCCAAACCGGCAGCGTGCGCTATAACCCATGCCTTCCGTATATGACTTTTGGTAAAAACCTCAAGCCTCAAACTTTCCAACATAGCCTCATACTGCTCGAATGTGCGTTTCTGGATTTTGTTGTTCCATGCGTGAACAGATGATTAGTTTTAAATAGCAACTGCATGATACGATGGTTGGGGAAAATATTTGACTGGAGAAGTTGAAAAAGGACTGAAGAGAATTGGTGTCACAGTGTCTAAACCAGTGCTGGCCTTAATTGCAATCGTCTTCGGTTTGCTTGTCATAGCGTTTCCTGACTTGCTTCAATGGATTGTTGGGCTGTATTTCATAATACAAGGAATACTGTTCCTTTTGGACTACTACGAACTAAGAGGACGATAGCAGGAAGAACTACCAACTTCCACTCCTTTTTCTTCCGTCTTAAATGCAAGGTCGGAAAGGGACAACTGACACGCTTTTACTCGACAAGGCTTTTCCTAATTTAGCACACGCAGACCAAATATCAGAAGAATCAAACAGAAGGGATGAGGATGGCCTTTTTCTCACTATTCGAGCTCTACAATTTTGGCTATAGCGCGCGCTATAGGTTTCATGGCTTATTCAGGGTTGTTGGGGCAGATGGGACCACTAGATTGGTTCGTCGACATCTTGGTTCCAGTGATTACCATACTTAGCAGAGCGCGGTCGTAGATCGGAGAATAGCAGAGTTCAAAATTAGCGCGCTAAAGTGGAGTGCTTAAACGTTGACGGATGGAAATTGATGAATAGAAGTTTTCATAAACCAGAAACCAAGAACTAAGGAGGTGAGAAATTGGCAGGAGAACGTTTTGAAATATTCAAAGATTCGGTTGGAAAATTCAGGTTCAGACTTAGCTCAAAATGGGGAGATTATAGCAGAAAGCCAAGGTTACGACTCAAAAGAGGGATGCCAAAAGGGAATAGCATCGGTTAAGGAAAATGCTTCCAAAGCAGAAATAAAAGACTACACATCTTAGAAACCCACACTTTCTCTTTTTTCTAATTTCTGCATTTGCATGAGTTCCTTTGGTTCAGCCATTACTTTTACCGATTTCTCCTATTTACACGCGCGCTTCGATTTGTTGCAAGTCCATGGGCTTATGATGAATGCGTTTACGCTTCTATTATTCTGAAATTGTTACAGTTGGACAGAGAAAAGAGATCAAATGAAAGGTTTCTGCTCAAGGATTACCCTTTAGCGCGCCCGGCGCCCAACTTTTACGCAAACAGAAATCCCAGCGCGAGGCCGATCAGGAATGCAACGGAAGAATAAGGTAAGACATTGAGCCATCCGTGCCCGACATCGTAGAGCTTAGGCAAAAACTTCATGGCCTCATCGAAAAGGCCGGTGAAAGTCAAGCTCAGGACCCCGGTCGCGACGAGGACTATGATGAGTGCGACAACGGCTATCAGAAGTTTGAAACCTTTCTTGACTATAGCACCTACCAGCAAGCCTATGATGAATGGCAGGGCAACCGGGATTAGCCAGGCGATCTCGGGTGGAATTGACATAGTTCTCCCAAAACTAACTCTTTTTATCTATAAATAGTTTCGGAAACTCTTATTTAAGATTTCTGCCGCAGTCGGCGAGCGCGCGACTAAAAAGACTTGTTAGAGAACACAAGGGATTATACGAGGCGCGCGCGCTTTTGGCTGGAAGACATATCTTGACTGGAGAAAAAAGATAGCGTTCACAGACTGTAATTTATACCAAAACCCTCCTGGGTTGAGGGAAACTTGGGAACCACCCCGATGATTATTCCGTGGACGTACCGCCATTTGTGGGCTGTCTGATTCTGAAGAGGAAAAAAAATTGGGGAACTTATGTTAGTTGAGTGTTCACCTTAGCTTAGCACGCGTAACCTTTTCGTGTATCCAAGATTTCTCTTTTCGTAAATGATGACTGCCAGCAGTGTTGCGATCATGAACAGGGGCAGAATGAGGATTGCTGGAAACTCTGGAAAAGGCGATATTTACGTTCTCCTTTTGCCAAAATCGGCTCATTTTGCGCTTATCTGTTCTGAATGAAAAGTGCGCCACACATTTTCAATCTGTCGTCGTCGCAAAAAAAAATGGGATACTTGGACATTTGTTTTGAGTTTTCCATTAGTGGTGTAGATTGTAGTATGAAGCGGTCAGATCTGGCCAGTGGACAGTTGTCCAATCTTCTCACCATTCATGGTGTTGAGATAGCCTTCAAACATCTCTATTCTCTTTTGAAGGTTCTTCTTGTATGTTGAGATGTCGTAAGCCTCTAGCGATGTCGGAAGATATTGTTTGAGGTCTCTAAGCATCTTTATTGTTTCATTGCCCTGTTCAGACCTTTTCCTTTGTTCCGTTTCATAGAGAGCTTGCAATTTCTCTATCTCAAGCTTGTAGTCTTCATTCTTGTTGTCCTTCTGAGCTAATTGAACCTTGAGCAGTTGAACCTCTTCAAAAAGTCTGTCATGCGAAAGCTCTTCTATTTCTCTCTTGAGTTGCCCGTTGTCAGTCTCAAGGCTGACGATTCGCCTATCTCTGATCAAGAGGGTATTCTCCAAAGCAGAACCCCTTGCCTTCAATGAGTCTCTTTCAAGTAATAAGTTTTGCTGGGGCCTCTTCAGTTGCTCAATCTCCATAGTCTGTCTGTTTATGACGTTTTGGAGTCTCTGAGAAAGCTCAAGCGTGTCAATGCCAAAACGAGGGTCGGGGTCGAATAGTTGATGTTCTTTCTGACATAGCTGACAGCGAATCGCGCTTGTCTTTTCGAATTTGGGTCTATGAACTCCACAAAGAGAGCCATCATTAGAAAGATGTACGCATGAAATTTGTTGTGATTGATTCAGGCCTGCTGGCTTTTTCCTATGTTCATCGCCCAGAACATGAATCGCTTCCTTCCTAGAAGAACCCAACTTGTCTCGGATTCCGTCTATTAAAGCCGCATCTTCTTTGTAAACGTCTAGGCTCAAGTGCTTGGTTTTATCAGATGTCATTGTTTTTCACTTCTCAACAGTAGGATGCTCTCTGACATTCAAAGGTTCGCGTCGAAATTTGAGAGAGCCTTCACCCGATATTCGCCTTGCAACCGCACCCGCAAGGTCATCCTTGTTGGAAATTGCTAATTGATTTACCCAATCCTGAATCATTCCTTCAAGGTCAAAAAGAGGTTTATCCTTCAGCACGTTGGGCTTAGACATCTAGGTTCCCCCACTAAAGACCCAGTTTGAGGGTCTCGGCTTTTCAGAAGGAGCAGTCGTACGTATGCTATGGCGTAGCAGTTGATTTTCTCCAATGGGGGACAATTCTTGAACGTCTGTGCGTCTTTTCAAGGCTAGACCACCTTCACCTTCAGAGAATCTAGGATTGAGTGTCTGTGGTACACCTGTACCGGACATTCCACGAATCGGTTTTGTTAGTTCTCCGTCATGTTGTGAGTAGTTGGGTATATCTTTCCCCTCAATACTTTGCGAAGGGAGGGGTGTTTTCCCTCTCCTCGGATGGCAATGTTTCAACTGGTTTCTCTTCAAAACCCTTCATGTTCTTCATCATGTGTTTATAAGCGGTTTCTCCAAGCTTGAATAGTCCGTCAATGATTACGCTGGCCATAGCCCCATCATTCTCCGCTTTTGGCTTCTTCTGGCTCTGTTTTCTGCGTCTTCGATGCTTTTTCTTCAATCTCAATCAACCCTTCTTGACTTGCTAGAGCATCTGCTTCGTTCCATAAGGAACTCAACTCTTGGGAGAGATAGGGGCGAAAATCGACAAACCCCTCAAGGAGATGCGTGAATCTGTGGATGATCTCATGTCTCGTGTACGGCGTGATCACCTTTCGAAAGCTTTTTCCTGTGTAGTCTGGGTTCCAAGACTCTTCTTGAAAAACCTTGAATGGTTTTCCATCATCCATAAGAACATATCTGAGTTGTTTTATGTATGTTTCAAGGTAGCGTTTGAGCGCTGGACTATGGAAATCAGCGATATTTTTTCTCTCTTGCTCCAATATCTTGAGAGCCTCAGTTTTGGCTCTATCGCCAAATTTCTCAATAATCTGAACCTCAGTCAATGGATACATTGAAACAGGGTCGCCTCGTAATCTGCATTCCCGCGCATAATTCTTTATGTCCTCGCGAACGTAGTTCTGAATCAACATAGAAGCAATTTTCAGCAACCTCGTTTCTGCACATCCCTTGTTAAACACCTCGGTTGCGGTGACTGAATTACCGTCTTGGGCATGGTCACTCATGGGCGAGCTAACTCCTCTAAGACATCATGTTGGAAACGGGTGTCTTTCAAAAATAGCACGATCATAGTCTTGATAGTTTGTGAGAGAGAGACTTCAAGGACTTCGCATGTTCGCTTGAATTCTTCATGTGTTGATGGGTCTAGTCGAACGCTTGTCGGTGTCATGTTTTTCATCAAAGGCGACTACTTGTAGTACATATTTAAGCATGTGTAAAAATCGAAATTTACGTTTTCCCATGAAAGTATGGTTGAAACCCCATCTTCGGGAACTTCCATCTTAAGATTTCTTCTCTTTTTTTGCGGCGGGCGACTATTGCTTCTGAATCCAGTCTTGGATTGCTTCTTCTATGGCTTTTGTGATGTTGCCTCTCTTCATTCCGTACTTCTTGAAGATTGCTTCTCTGAAGGTTTTTTCTAGCTCTATGGAAATGACTAGGTTGAGTTTTGTAGTCTTTGGGCGGGGGCTTTCGCCCCCGTCTTTTCTTCTCGTTGCCTTGGCGCTCAAGCGCTAACCCTCAGTTAATAAGTATGGTCATTTCCTTATATGCTTTTCTGGTTATCCCTAATGCTTATATGGTAAGCTGTTTTCTATATGGTTAGGTGTAAAAATGGTTAAGCGTATAACCCTTCATAAGTTCGTGAACCAGAACGGATATGAGCTGATTGAAAAAATAGGAAAGACTCAAACAAGCCTGTTGCTGAAAATCTCAAGACCGACTATAGACGCAATCCTTGAGAAGCACCCGACACCACCACAAAAGACCATTCCGAAATACGTTTTTGAGTGGGAAGAGACCGAAGGAAACAAGCTGTTCATTGAGAAGTATCAAGGGAAGCTGAGGGCTTTGGAAAAGTATGTTCAAAAGGGAATGAGCGCATGGCTCTTGCTAGGCAAAAAAGACCCCTTGTCATGGGACATTGCAGACTTCCGAGTGCTTTGGAAGTCTGAGGAGTTTCGAGATCAGGCTACTGGACAGATTCGCTTTTTTGATGCGATTTCCTTGCGGAAATGGATGAGGGCAATGGAGAAAGCCGATATTTGCAACCTAGAAGAGTTTGAAACCAAGGGCTTGAAAAGACCGAAAGGAGCAAGAAAGCAATGGTTCTTAGAAGATGAGGAGATCATGCGACTGATTGAGGCAATAGATAGAAAGGGTTTGCTAGTCTCGTTTGTTGTAAGCCTTCTTTCGGGTGGTAGAGCTTCAAGCGTTATGAAAAGCGCACGCTCAAAGGCTCATGGGATTCGACCTATTGACATTGACGACCAAAACAACGGGATTCTAATGTTTGAACCGAAGAGGCAAGAGTACATTCTGAGACTCTTTCATTCTAGGGTCGTTGAGCTAGTCAAGAGGTACATTCTCGACCAAGAGATCAAGCCTAACGAGTCGTTGTTTCTTGACTACAACACCATGCGAAGGCTTTTGAAAGAGATCGCCCAGAAAGCGGGTGTCTCTAAGATCGTGGACATGCGCGGGTCTTGGCACATCACCAAGCACACTTTCGTCTCTCAAGGGGCTTATCATGGCTTGAGCCTTGAAGTGATCAGCGAGCAGACGGGAACGGATGCTAACACTCTGATGGAATACTATGCGGGAATCAAGGAGAAGAAAATGAGGCTAGAACTACTTGGAGAGAAGGTTGATATTGAGCCTTTCCACGTTTGGGCTTTGAGGGTCATAATAGAGCCAGCTTTCAGACGGTATGAACAGTTGAAAGTGACAAACGGTGAAAATGTCACCAGTGACAAAAGATAAGCATATTTGGTAAGCCTCGATATGCTTATTCTCCATATTTTTATGCTTTTTTTCCGTCAAATTGTTACCGAAAGAAGCCTAATTCACCCGTAGACGGTTGTATACTCCATTAGATACGTCTTTCAATGGAAAAGCGACTCAAATCATCGTTTAACCCCTTTCTCTAATGGTGGTTGAAAAAACGTAAAAAGAACACCATTAGCATGGACTTAAGAACACCATAGAGAACACCATGAAAAGCGAGGAATACCTAATTTTTACGTTTTCTTTACGTTTTTATTTACGTTTTCCCATGCGTTTATGGGGTGTGTGGTTTATCTGGAATTACGCTATTTGTGTCTAATGTAACCGCGCCAGTCCGTGCCAACGCTCTGCCTTCCAGCGTTGCGCCGCTAGTCAGCGTGATTGATGCATAAGCCAGTATGGTTCCCTTGAAGGTAGAGTTCGTTCCGATAGTCGCTGAACTGCCGACCTGCCAAAAGACGTTGAAAGCGTTGGCGCTGTTGGTCAGGATAACCTTGCGATCGGTTGTCGTGGTGAGTGTGGACGCTATCTGGAAGATGAAGATAGCACTCGCGTTACCCTGGGCGTCGAGAGTGAGATCCCCTGACGATATCTCAAGCGAGGACGTGGATTTGTAGAGGCCAGGGGTTTTGGTTGTCCCGCCTATATTTCCGGACACAGTGGTAGCACCTGTTCGTCCAGCGAGGTCGTTGTACGCGGTGGTCAAGTCGGTTTGGGCTTGGGCTGCGGTAGTATCGTTAATGTGTTTCGTTCCCGTCACTGTTCCGGGCGGAAATCCCGTCACCGCGTTACCTGGACTCACTCCGAGATCCCCGGTAACGTTGGTAAGACCGGTGCTGGTGACCGTGGTGCCAGCCAGAACCTGAAAATTGGCGGCCGCTCCGAGGTTTACTGACGCTTGATCTGCCGCGTGCGCGACCCCAGTTGTAATCGTGGCAACAGCAAGAACTACAAGTACCATTAGTACAATAGATGTCTTTCCAAGGCCTTTTTTATCACTCATTTTTTTTTTATCACTCATTCTGAATGTCTGTGTATTTTGGGTATATAAATTTAATCCAAACCAAGGCTCAGCCCTACCACTTTGCATATGAACTAAAAAAAAGGACTAGATTTAGATCCACGTTATTAGGGCAAATCCAATTAGTCCCAATATTATTGCAA
>Ga0315279_10000227_pt1 | contig 122351 bp, 85 predicted proteins | sample YL17G06_20_MG_FD_203694 | JGI IMG/M metagenome (GOLD analysis project Ga0315279, IMG submission 203694) | Sediment microbial communities from Yellowstone Lake, YNP, Wyoming, USA - YL17G06_20 | ecosystem: Environmental > Aquatic > Freshwater > Lake > Sediment | place: USA: Wyoming | collected... | reverse complement strand
TTTCTGGCGGTCGGGAGGCCAAACGACCCCTCACCCGGTCGCCTTCGGCGACCACCCTCTCCCCTTGGAGAGGGCTGGGAAACACCGGCCCGCCAGCCCTCTCCCGTGGGGAGAGGGGGGACCCGCCGCGGCGGGTGGGTGAGGGGGTTTTTCACGCCCATCGGGAAAGCACGCAACGCTACGGCTTGTTGGTCTGAGGCGAAGCCTCGTTAGTGTTTTCTCCCCGGAATGCGAGGAGATCGGGGTGTTGTTCGAAGAACTTGTCGAGCATGTGGCACCAGCCGGATCATTCACCGCCGACATCCAACAGGATGCGTTTTCCGGCTTGCTGGGCTTCGGATCGTTTTCCGAACATCGAATCCCCATCTCCCGCTCCCAGTTCCTGATGTCCGGCATCCTTTCTCAATCCCGGGCATCTCAGTAGGGAGTCAAGGGCTATAGGAAACGGATGAGATAACGAAGCTTCGCCGGCAGGTGCAGCATGTTAATCAAGATTCCAAAAGGTTGGGAGATCCCGGAGCGGCTTGTTACGCCGGAGCACATTTACCTGAGCCGCCGCAAGTTTCTGAGCGCCGCGTCAGCCGCCGCGCTTGGGGGCCTGGGGAGCATCTTCCCGCCCTCGGCAGCCGGGAGGAATAAAGCGCCCAACGCGGAGCAAGGAAGTTCCGCACCCCAACCCCTCTCCGCGGTCCGCAACACCCGTTACACCGTGGACTACCCGATCACCTCGGAGCGCGTGGCCACAGGGTTCAACAATTATTATGAATTCACCGAAATCAAGAATCAGGTCTGGAGGTTGGCGGAGAAATTCGAGTCGCGTCCGTGGGAAATTCAGATCAAGGGGCACGTAGCAACGCCCCGCAAGATCGATGTGGACGACCTCATTCGCCAGATGCCGCTCGAAGAGCGCGTCTATCACCACCGCTGCGTGGAAGCGTGGGCGGTCTTTGTCCCCTGGATCGGCTTCCCGATGAAGACATTCATCGATTGGTGCCAGCCCACTTCCCAAGCCCGCTTCGTGCGCATGGCGAGCTTCCTGCGACCTTCCCAGGCAGAGGGGCAGAGCAATACACCGTCGTATCCCTGGCCTTACGGTGAGGGCTTGACGATGGCCGAAGCGACGAATGAGCTGGCCCTGCTGGTCGTCGGCATGTATGGTAAGACCTCACCCAATCAGAGCGGCGCCCCGCTCCGGCTGCATGTCCCCTGGAAGTATGGATACAAGAGTATCAAGGCGATTACGCGGTTCGAATTTCTGGAGAAGCAGCCACCCACGTTCTGGAATATGGTCGTTCCTAACGAGTACGACTTCTGGGCCAACGTCAACCCCCACAAGCCCCATCCTCGCTGGTCGCAGGCCACCGAGCGACTCGCCGAAACGGGCGAGCGCATTCCCACGCTGATGTATAACGGCTACGAGAAGTACGTTGCGAACCTGTATGCGTAACAGCGGCCGGTGCGCCAATCACCACCCCTGAATCCCCTCCCGCCGCGGCGGGAGGGGACCATGGAGTGGTGCTGCAGCGCCAGCGGCGGCACTTGCACTCGGAGTGAAACCGGAGTAGATTGCTGGCAGAAAAGGACCCGTTGGTGGGGCAAATTGTCCTTCTGCCCCCGCGAAGGAGGGATTCTGCCTATGAATCCGATTATTGGCTTGGAAGTGGCTGGGATATTGGTGTGCTGGGTTGTAGTAGCCTATGCCATTTGGAAGTGGGGTCCAGGCCTCAGGATGCGCGCGGTGCGATGCCCTGAGAGGAAGATGCGAGCTCGGGTTCTGGCTGAGCAACGGGAGGCTGAGTTCGGCTCCCTGCGCACGACCGACGTAAAGGTATGCTCTCTGTTTCCAGGTGCTCCACTCACTTGCGGCAAGGCTTGCATCGCCCGGCTTTAAAGTGTGTGCTAAAGCTTTAGAAGCGGGTAGGCACCGCTCGCCGCGGCGACTGCCGTGGGTACTTCACAAAACCGCGGGTGCTGGGATGGACCCGTGCGGGTAGCGGGGCCGGGCAAAAAGCAAAAAGCAAAAAGCAAAGAGGGCGGCCCGCGCCGCCATTTTTAATTTTTGCTTTTTGCTTTTTGATCTTTGACTTGCATTTCCGCCTTACCAGTTTAGCCGCAGAGCAAACTGGACCTGCCTGGAATTCTCGGCGGAACTGATCTTACCGAAATTCGACGTTCCGAAGATAAGGCCGGGGCGATCGAAGTTGGGGTGATTCGTCAGATTGAAGAAGTCTGCGCGAAGTACCAGGTTCAGGCGCTCGCTCAGCCGCGCATGGCGCTCCAGGCTCATGTCCCAGGCCTTAAGCCCCGGCCCAAGGACAACGTTGCGGCCCTCGTTTCCGGGGATGCCGAAGGGCCCGAGGGCGTCAGAGAACACGGGAGGCGTCGTAAAGGCGTCTGGATTGAACCACTGGCTGGGGTCGCGCTGGCTGGCAGGCAAGTTCGGATTGGCGACCAAGTCGGGACGATCCGTGCCGTTCGACTGGGTGCCACTGAGTGCCGTGGGAAGGATAGCGGTGAGGGGCTGGCCGCCCTGCAGCGTCAAAATACTGGCCAGTTGCCACTGCCCGAGGACTCGCGCCATCGCGCCCTGCTTCGCCCAGCGGCGGCCAGCGCCAAAGGGTAGCTGCCAGGTACTTGAAAAGACGAACCGCTGGCGGACGTCAAAGTCCGAGAGACCGCGTTCGCCTTTCAGGTTGTAGTTATCCTGGGCCTGGTTGGTTCCATTCAGGCCTGAAGCCGTATCGATGGATTTGCCGAAGGTATAGCCACCGACGAAGGACAGCCCGCCCGAGAAGCGCCGTTCGAGGCGGAGAATCAAGCCGTTGTAATTCGAGTTGACATCGGTAGCACGCACGAACTGGTTGGAGCCTGGTTGGGGGTGATAGCCGCGCCGGATGCCGGGGAGGTTCGGGACACCCTGGTTTTGGAGAGCCCGGCGAGGCAGCTTGTGCCCATCAGACCCCGCATAGCTTACCGATAGAACTGTGTTGGACGCGAGTTCATGCTCGAACGACAAGCTCCATTCATAGACGTAGCCATTTCGAATGCCAGGCGGCGACGACACCGCGACCGGCGGTGCGTTGCCGAGCTGGTAGGCGAGCTCATAGGTCAACACCGGTGGGGCAAACGGTTGGCCGCAGGCGCTCGGGCCGTAGTACCGGCAGAGGTCCAGACCAAAGAGGAACTCGGTGATGGGCGCGCTCAGCCGGGTTTCCGCAGCGTAGTCGAGCTCACCGAGGGAATTGAAGATGCCAAGCCCTCCGCGCAAAGAGCTTGTGCCGCGGCCTGAGAGGTCGTAAGCGAATCCCACCCGCGGTGCCCACCCGGCCCAGTCAGGTCGGATGAGAGACGCCGGCAGCCCGGCCTGTTGCGAAGTGGTGAACTGAAGGCCATAGCGCGCTGCAAGGTTCTGGATCAGCGGACCGGCCAACAGGGCAGGAGTCTGGCTGCGGTCATTTCGGACGATGAACTGCAAAGCGTTGCTCGGGTCGAGGATCGAGCCTCGTCCGTCGGCATTCGTTGGCGGCGAATAGAACTCCTCGCGCAGGCCGTAGGTGAAGGTCAAGCGGCGCGTGACGCGGAACTCGTCGGCGAAGTACACCCCCAGGTAGTTCAGGCGGTCGTTCCCTCCGGAGTTGCCCGCCTGAGCAAATGACAGGAACGGCCGGCCCAGAAGGAAATCCGAAAATGCGCTTCCGGAGACCGAGCCTGCCCCCGTAAGCGGGTCACCGCTGAACGAGAAGAGGCCCTGGCCAAAATCTTCCACCAGATAGAACAGGCGATAACGCCGCACGTCCGCGCCGAACTTCCACGTGTGCCGGCCCTTGACCCACACCAGGTTGTCTGTGAACTGGAAGGTGTGGCTCTTGCGAATTTGCGGTTGGAAGATGTCGCTGTCGCCCATGTCGGCGTACCCCGGGACGTTGATGGCGGGGATGCCGTCGTTTGTCGAGCCGGGCGCGCGCGTGATTCCCAGCGATTCCAGGAAACCGCTGTGAATGTTCTGGGCTTCCTTGGTCCCGGAATAGTAGGTGTAGCCAGAGCGGAAATCGTTGATGAGCGTGGGCCGGAAGACGGAGGTGAGGCCGACGCCGACATTGCGCCCCGTGTCGTCTTTCCAAGTGCCAAACCCGGGTGGGGCTGAGGGATTCTGGGCGAAGCTGTTTGGAACGAAGGGGAAGAGTTGCGCCCCACCAAAAAGGAGGACGCGTCCGAATAACTGGGCGCGCGGGGTCAGTTGATGGTCGAGGCGCGCCAGGAACTGGTCCGTATTGACTTGCCGGAGCCCGACGTTGATGTCGTTGTTCTCGCCGGGCAGGGAATTGGGCAGATTAGGAAGCGGAACCTTCGCCAGAATCACGCGTGACAGGGGATCGATCCGGGACTCTGGGATGGTATTCCCTGGGAAGGGCTGGCCCGTCAGCGGGTCGATGATAGGCGGGGACGGCTTGCCGTTGAGAGGATTGGTCCCGCTGAAATCGCCGTGACGCAGGGCCTCGGGCGGAAGCAGCGTGGTGTTCGTGGCGCTTTGCCGGATCCGCAGGCCTTCGTAGTTGGTGAAGAAGAACGTGCGGTCGCGTCGCAGCGGACCGCCCAGGCTCGCGCCAAATTGGTTCTGCCGGTAGGGCGGAATCGGCCGGCTGGGATCATCAAAGAAGTTCTTGGCGTCGAGCGCGCTGTTGCGCAGAAATTCATAGGCCGTCCCTGAAAAGCGGTTGGAACCTGAGCGCGAGGCAATGTTGACCTGTGCCCCCGAGGTGAGCCCCTGGTCGGTGGAGTAGGAGTTTTCGACCACGCGGAACTCCTGGATGGCATCGATGGAAGGGTTGGCGGTCAGGCTGTAGGCGAACGGCTCCATGAGCGTGATGCCGTCGAAGGAGAAGTCATTCCGCTCGGAGCGCTGGCCGTTTACGGAAAAACCCAGACCGAGCGCAGGGGTGTTGAACTGTTGCGCGGCGCCGTTCGGATAGGGAGGCACGGCTCCGGCGGCGAGCAGGGCCAGTTGTGAAAATTGCCGGCCATTGAGCGGCAGAAGGCTAACCCGCTGGTTGGAAATCTCGTCGCCGAGGGCTGGCGAAGCAGTCTGGACGAGCGGTGGCTGGCTCGCCACGCGAATCTGCGTGTGCGCGCGGGGGAGTTCCAGGTGGACATCGACACGAGCTGTCTCGCCCACCTGGAGCAGCAGGCCGGAGATAATCCTGGACGCAAAGCCCGCCTTGGAAGTTTTCAGTTCGTAGGTGCCGACCGGCAGCAGAGGAAAACTGTAGAAACCGTGGTCATCGGTGGGAGTCTGCCGGATTTGTCCCGTGGCCGTGTTGCGCAATTGAACTGAAGCAGCCGGGATAGCTGCTCCCGTGGGATCGAGGACAAGGCCTTCCAGGTGGCTATTCCAATTTTGGCCGCAAAGTTCGCCGGAGCCGAGGCCCACGGCTAGTACCAAAGCCGCAACGACGCTGGGCGTGCGTGCGAGCGCTCGTCGCAGAAATCCTGTCTCCAGCAATCGCAAAGGAGGTGCCTCAAGTGCAGTGACAAGTGACGGGTGAGAAGTGACAAGCAAGACGGACCGCACTGGGTCCCTCGGCTCGTCACTCGCCACTAGTCACTCATCACTGCTCTGATTAACGGGGCAGAGGCGAGGCGGGCAGACAAGACATGATCGCGCGCCCTTGCCCTCCCACCTGGTGCGAGGGCAAAAGCGCCGGTCAAACGGACACCGGCCCTGACCTTCTCCCATCCGGACTGTACCGTCGGCCCCGGAGTTTCACCGGATCGTGAGGACGTTAAGTGCAGTGACAAGTGATCCGCCAAAGGCGGAACAAGTGACAAGCAAGCCCCGTTCCGCTAGGCCTTTCTGCTCGTCACTAGTCACTCGTCACTGTCCTTCAGTCCCCTCGCGGGCTTTACCGCCGATCGGGAATTGGGAAAGCCGGCAACTTCTTTGCCTTCCCTCACCCTGCCCCGAAGGTCTTAACTTCCAAACCACGAAAGTTTACCACCACCCGAACCCTATCCTCAAGCTCTTCCACGCGGGAAGTCGTGTCCTAACATGGTTGAGGAGGGCGGATGTCTTCCCTGTGGGAAGATATCGAAGGATGCCCAACAAGAGGTGGCGAGGTGAGCGCAGGCAGGTGGCACACCGGGGTAGCGCGGACCTGTCGTTCAGGTCCGCGGCTTTTTGTTGTCAATTAGGGACGAACCGCAGACCTCCAAAACAGGTCTGCGCTACTGGCTCCTTTTCAAGCCGGATCAGATGAACAGGTTCGTCCGTGACTTCAGCGAGTCGGCAAGAAAGCTCGCGACCCCGCCGCACTCGAGGCCTCCCACGAGCTCCGACTCCTTGATCCCCATCACATCCCGCGACATCTCACAGGCGATCATGCGCACGCCCAGGTCCCGCGCCAGGGAGATGAAATCCTCGAGGGAGCTGACGTTCTTCTCCTTCATCATGGCCCGAAGCATCTTCGCGCCCACGCCGAAGTAGTTCATCTTCGAGACAGGAAGGCTTTGGCTGGACCCGGGAGACATAAGGGCCATCATCTTTTGGAAGATGGTCTTCCCCGAAAACTCCGTGCTCTTTTTGAGAACGCTCAAGCCCCAAAAAGTGAAGAACATGCTCACCTGCTGGCCAATGGCTGCGGCGCCCGTGGCGATAACGAAAGCCGCCAAGACACGGTCCAGGTCACCCGAGAAGACGACGATGGCCACTCGGTCATCCGGCGCCCGCTCCTCGAGGTCTCCGAGCCGCTTCTCGAGGTCCTGCACCTTGTCTTCGAGCGCCTGCACGCGGGACAGGTCCGCGCCCACATTGGTGTCGAGACTACCCTGTATCATCCTACCTCCTCAAGCGGTTCGCTTCACATAATGGACGTAGACGTTCGCGCCGTCCACGGCCTCCGTCTCCTGGCCGACTAACTCCATGTTCTTCGCGATCTTCGCCCATCCCTGGAAGTCCGCGACCGAGCCCCGATCGCTGGCCATAACCTTGAGCACCTGACCGGTTTCGAGTTTTCCGATCTCTTTCCGCGCGTTAACCAGCGGCATGGGGCAGTTGAGGCCACGCGCATCCAACAGCTTGTCGAAGGGCTGATTCATCGTGTTTCTCCACCGGAAGGCTTGTACGCCTGCGAGAGGGCGCACACGTTTTTGCCCAGCTCGAGGGTTGAGGCATCATCCTCGCTGGGCGCCATCAGGCCTGCGTTGACCCGCTTGATGTCCACGTACGCGGGAATGAACTTGGGAAGGCTCTCGAGGAGGTATCGGGCGAATCCCTCCTCACTCTCGCGCTGAAGGACGAGGAGGCCGTCGTTGCGCTGCTTGAGATCGTCGAGGGACGCAGCGAAGATACCGATTTCGTTCGCCTCATTGAGGCTGCTGAAGTGTCCGGGCAGCACGGTTATCCCTCCGGGAAGTCCCAGCAGTTTTCGGAGCGACCGGCCGTGCAGGGGCGCCCAAGTCTCGGCCTTCCCGCCGAGATCCGGCCGCGCGATGGAACGGATGAAGATGCTGTCGCCTGTAAACAGGTACCGGTCGTCGAGCCGGAAGGCGACGAGCCCAAGCGTGTGGCCGGGAATGTGCTGCGCCTCGAGCTCATGCTGTCCTACGGGGAAGGTCTGGCCGTCCCGAATCGGCTCGTAGGGGATCGTCGCGGGGAGGACGTCCATGGGATGGATCGCGTCGTAGGGATGGAGGTGGTAGGAAGCGCCGGTCTCGGAGGCGAGAGCGGGTCCGCCGCTGATGTGGTCCGCGTGGCCGTGAGTGTCGATCACCTTTTCGATGGTGAGGCCCTTGCTTCGGGCCAGATTCAGGTAGGGATGCAGGTGCCGGAGAGGATCAATCACGACTGCCTTCCCCTCGCTTGCCACCACATAGCTCAGGCACCCTCGCGCGGGCCGGCTCACCTGGTACACTGCCAAATCGGGGGACTCGATGACGGCGCGGGTCGCATAGTGCGCACCCCAGGCTTTCATCCCACCCTCGAGGTTGGCACAGGCGTAGCCGAGGCGACGTAACCCTTCCGCGACGTACTCCGACGTGTCTCCCTTAGCGCACACACTGAGGATCGGCAGATCATGGGGAAGCTGGTCCGCGAGGTGCTGCTCGACGTAGGCAACAACCGAATCCACCATCTCGTCCTTGCCGCCTAACTCCAGCATCTCGAAGTAGGGGACGTTGACGGCGGGCAGAGGTTCGCGGCCCTCAAGGCGGAACCTCTCGAACTCGTGGCGGTTGCGCACGTCGAGGACGAAGAACCGCATGCGGCGCTCGAGGCGCTCAAGGAGATCTCCGGTCGTCCAGACCGCCTCACTCACTTTTTCCATTAGGTGGCTGCCCTGCCACAAACACTATACCATAGGCGCGCTGGCGCTGCAAGGAATTCGGTAAAGTCCGCCGGCCACAACCATGTTAGGACACGACCTCCCGCGCGGGTAGTGACGCATTTTGGTTTTGTAGCGCCGGGCTTCAGCCCGGCATGTGCCGCCCTCCGGACGATGTCGGGACAGGTTCCGGGCGGCGCTGCGCTTGTCTTCTTTTTTTCCCCTTATGCCGTCTACCCCCTACTGCTCAATGGCGGGAAGTTCATGCGGCGCAGGGGGTCCTGGAAGCGAGGGTCGGAGCGCGGGGATTATTTCAACTTTGCGTATTCGGTCTTGGCTTCTTTGAGGATAGGAAGGCCGGGATCGGCATCTTTCCACGCCGCAAGAAAATCTTGGTAGGACTTGCGGCTCTTTACCGTGTCGCCCATGAGCGCGTAGGCGCGCCCGAGTCCGAGATACGCAAGCTCATGGCCCGGCCAGAGCGGGAAGACGCCCTTGCGGCCCGCGATTTTCTGGAATTCGGTCGCCGCCTCCGCTCCCTTCCCCTCGCGAAGAAAGGCAAGACCTCGGACGTAAGGAATCCAGTTTGTCACGCTGCCGTAGGGAGCAGCGGATTGGAGCAACTCGAGGGCGCCAGCAGAATTGCCTCGGTTGATCTCGATTGCGGCACGGGCAAGAGGCAGCTCGGCGCCCTTGAGCAGGATGTCTGTTGGTGAACGCTTGGCCAAATGGTTCAACAGCGTCTGAGCCTCACTGGGATGCCCGCAGAACGTCAGGGCCAGAGACATTGTCAGCGCAACGTCGGGGGTCGACGTGCTCTTCAGCACCGGAGCGGCCTCGCTGGTTGGCCTGCACTCTCCGATCAAAGCCGCGTCGACCGCCAACTCCGCTGTTCCACGGGCGACGCTTTCTTTCAAGTTGTGCCGAGCGGCCAGTTCGTTAGCCAGCCGCATAAGTTCCCTCGCTCTTGCGAATTTCCCCTCGCAAAGGGCGGCCGCGCTTTGCACCTGCATCATCCGAGACTCGTCCGGTTTGCCGACGGCCCAATCCACTTGGCGTTGCATGGCTGCCGCGTCCCCTTGCACAAATGCGAGTTCATACAGCCACAGATGGAGATTCGTGCTGTCCAACTTCTTCGCCATAGCTTCCTCGAGGATGGCGTTGGCCTCATCCAAACGACCAAGGTAGAGCAGCACCCTTCCCAGGTTCTGATAGGGAATGGCAGGTTGCGAGTCCAAGGGAATAGCCTCGCGGTATTCCTGGGCCGCCTTCTCCCGATCTCCCAAACGCTCATAGATGAAACCCAGGTTGTTGCGGGGAGCGAGGTCTCGCGGATAAGTCCGCTTCCAGACCTCTAACACGTCAATCGCTTTGTCGAATTCTCCGGTGACGCTGTCATAATAGAAAGAGGAGATGTAGAGTTTCTCGCGCTCACTGGCGCGGGCGCGCAAGGCAAACGCTTTCCTTGTGAATTCGACCGTCAAATCGCGTTGGCCCACATCGTAATACATAGTCCCCAGAGCTGCGTAGGCGGTGGCGAAATTCGGATCAAGCTCGATCGCTCGTTTCAGGAAAGGGATAGCCCCAAGGAAGTCTCCACGAATGCCCTGCTCGCGTCCCATCGTGTAGTTCTTGAAGGCTTCCAGCGAGGGCGTGGTGGCCTGGCTCAGCGGAACATCGAATTTCTGGATCGAGCTGAGCGACTCGCCCAGTTTCCCGCGCAGATCCGTGGCGGCCTCGCCCACAGCGGCGAGGACCTGCTCGCGGCTTCCCGCTTCGACCTGTTCCCGTGCAAGCGAGTCGCTGGTGCGACAATCCGCCGCCTCGAGCGCGATGACGTAGTGAGTACCCAAGCTGGTGATCGAGCCCGCGAGCATGGCCTTCAGGCCGCGCCGCTCGCACACCTCGCGTGCGATCTCACCACTGACGCGCTCGTCCGGCGAGCGCCCCATGTAGCGCAACGTCTCGCGCACCTGGCGCTCGGGAAAGATGTTCAGGAACGGCGATTGTCCTAGTTGGACAGCGAGCGCCTGCTTTAACGTTCCGTCGAAGGCGGCCTCCCCGGTCTTGTTGTCGAAATCGGCCAGGAGGATGGTGTCTTTGTCGGTCAGCGCGTGCGCGCGGCGCGCATTGTAGAGCCACCTGCCCACGACGAGTGCGATGATCACGATCGCAGCGGGAAGAATGATTATCCACCGCCGGAAGGAACGTCTAGGGTCGCCCTTTAGGGCGGCAGGAGGTGCCGCCCTGAAGGCTGCTTCTACAGCCCCCGCGGCCCCTACACGCCCGGATTCCGTATCGCGCTTCAGGCGCTTCAGGTCGGTGCGAATGTCGGACGCGCTCTGGTAGCGCATCTCGCGGTCTTTCTCAATCGCCTTGTTGATGATCTCTTCCAGCTTTAGCGGCACGTCGGGGTTCAAGCGCACGGGAGAGGTCGGCGCGCGGTTCAAAATCGCATCATGGATGACGGCTGTGGTCGCCCCGGAAAACGCAGGCTGGCCCGTGGCCATCTCGTAGAGCACCGCGCCGAAGCTGAAGAGGTCTGTGCGGGCGTCGAGTTCTTCTCCTCGCGCCTGCTCCGGCGACATGTAGGCGATGGTCCCCATCACCGCGCCGGGGCTGGTGAGGCTCTCGGGCTCGACCGAAGCCGTGGCCGCTTCTTGTAGGGGCGAACGGCGTTCGCCCTCGCTGGCCGGGGCAAGCCCCGGCCCTACCCCGAATCCCGAACCCCGAGTCCCGAGCCCCGTTAGTTTTGCCAAACCAAAGTCCAGGATCTTCGCTTGGCCACGCTGGGTAACGAAAATGTTCGCTGGCTTGATGTCCCGATGGATGATCCCCTTCGAGTGGGCAGTGTCCAGCGCATCGGCAATCTGAATCGCCAGGTCCAGTACTTCGTCTATGGGTAGGGGCACGGCGCGCCGTGCCCCTACGGCGATCCGCTGCTTCAGGGTCTGTCCATCCAGCAACTCCATAGCGATGAAGGGCTGGCCCTCGTGTTCATCGATCTCGTAAATAGTGCAGATGTTGGGATGATTGAGCGCCGAGGCGGCACGGGCTTCGCGCTTGAAACGCTCCAGGGCGTGCGGATCCTGTAGGGGCGAACGGTGTTCGCCCTCTCCCGGCGGGCGCGCGCCCCTACGTCGGGCAGGAACTTGAGCGCCACGAAGCGGCCGAGCTTGGTGTCCTCGGCCTTATAGACCACACCCATGCCGCCGCCACCCAGCTTCTCAACGATGCGATAGTGAGAAATAGTCTTGCCAACCATGGCAAGGGTCCCGCCTTTGGTGGCCATCTTAGGCCACGGTTGCAGCTAAGTCAACGCGATAGGACTATCGGGAGGAGTCCCAGGGGGAGGGGCTTCGCAGAAGTGCTGTCTGGAGTAAAACCTCTCCGTGCTGGATCAACCGCGCAGCGGCCCCGGCTGCAGACCAGAACTTCCCTAAAGGCTGCAATGGAACTTATGGGTGCTGGGCGCACACAAAATAGATTGGGAATGAAGAGTCGGCCTCCCGCCAGGAATCGGCTGGCTTGCCCCACTCGGCGCAAAGTTTGTTTCACAGGACTAATCGGGCAGAGGTGGTCAGAAGGGCTGCGCTCCCTGTTGTCATTTATGCCGGTCGATTCCGCAACTGCGTATGTGCGGAACGGAATCGCATCGGAGGCAGACGTAAGAAATGGGGAGCCACACACCGCGGGGGCTAACAGCGAGGTGTGCGCTTCTGTTCTTTCCCTACATGCCACCTACCGTCTACCACCTACTCCTCTACGGCGGGAAATTCATGCGGCGCAGGAGGTCTTCGCAGCGTGGGGCGGTCGAGCGATAGGGTCTCAGGGAATATGGGCGCCTGTGTGCCCGAGGGGGAATCGAGATGTCACGGCAGAGGGATACGATACAGATTCCTCTGCACGCTCCCACGCGAGAATGCATACACCTCGGGGGTCGGGCCGGGTGCCACATCGAAGGCGTCGATCACCCGCGCTCCCGGCAGCTTGGCGATCTCGGCTTCCGACCGGAAGCCTCCAGGAGGAATCGGGGGAAAGGCTCGCCCAGGTAACACTGGGACGGCGTACGTCCGCCCTCGGGCCAGCTGCTGCGCAGTTGGCAATAAGATGAAGATCCACCTCCCGTCCAGGGACCACTTGAAACTGATCGACAAGGCAGCGAAAGTGCCGGGGGCCGAAAGGTGAACCGGTGGGCCCCCGCGAAGCGGGAAGGCCATTATGCTGGACCCCTCTTTTCCGGGAACCTTAACAACCAGCCACTGACGGTCGTGCGAGATGCCAGTAAGAACTGCGATCGGCTGGTCGATCACCTTGCCCAGTTCCGTTCCGTCCTCATGGACGCGGTAAACAAACGTGGAGGTCCCTTCTAGAGCGCGGAAGAAGATCTCACCTCTCGGCCCAAACTTAGGTTCCTGGCCTTCCGCATTGGGGATCCGGTGGGGTGGCGAGCGCCGGTCAAGCGGGGCTAGCCACAGGCGGTGCTTGCCTTCCTGGTCGAGCGCGGCCACCACTACGTCGCCGCCATCTGGGGAGATGTCGTAAGCCGCCCCTCCGACGACCCGAAAGCCCGGCAGCAAGGCCTCGTTCCGCCCGGAATCCAGCTCCACCACGCGCAACTCGCTCGGATCGGATATGGGCAAGGTGCCCTTCAGAATCCGATAGCACAACCTCTTTCCATCCGGGGTGAACTTGGGGCCGAAGCTATAGCCTTCCAGCGAGACCTGCCGCTCGCCGCTGGAATCGTGCACCCAAACCGCACTTTGCCTAAGTCCCACGGCAGTGATGAAGGATCGGCCGTCCGACGCGAGGGCGATGCCCTCCTCTTCGGTCGGCCCCGAGGTGAGCTGTTCCGGCTGGCCGTCGGGGAAGCGCTGCCGCCAGATGTGGAAGGTTCCACCGGAACTGGAGTTTAAATACATCCAATTCCCATCGGGCGACCACGCCGCCGAGGTGCATCCGGCAACCGGCGGGCCGACGGGCCGGCCCGGCGAACTGCCATCCATGGGGACCAAACGGCAGGGGAGCCACACCGAGTGGTCCATCTCCACAACCAGCACCCATTTCCCGTCCGGAGATGGATACGACCGATGCGCCATGCCCCGGTCACTGGCCGGCACATAAACATCCCGCTCCGCAGCCCGGCTCTCGTCCGACGTCACGAGCGCCATGTGGATATCATTGTTCTTGATCTCGGAAAACAGGACCTTCGCTTTGTCAAGCCACACCAACCCGGAGGCGTTGGGCAGCCAGAGGTGCGGCTGGCCACTTATTACCGGCACAACCCACGTATCCCAGTGGTTTTCGGCGGCCACCGATGTGTACGCGATCTCGGAGCCGTCCGGTGAAAACACCGGGCTCATTTTCTCGGAGTTGTCGCGTGTGAGCTGCACCGGCTCGCCGTCGGGCAACATCTTGACGTAGATTTGGCCGGGCGCTGCAAACGTGCCGGGGCCGCGAATGAAGGCGACCATTCGCCCGTCCGGGGAAAGCGCCGGCTGGCTGACCGAATCCGGCAGGTCCGTGATTTGCGCCCAAGCGGAGCGATCCGCAGGTTTGCCCGGGCCGCGCAGCCACAGCAGGGCTCCAACCGCCAGGGCCAACACAAACACCGCAAGACCCGCATACCACCAGGCACGTGGCCGCGGCGGCGCCCCAGCGTCCACGGCGGCCGACTGACCGCTTTCGAGTTCACGCTGCAAACGCTTCAGGTCGGCCCGCAGATCTGACGCTGTCTGATAGCGCAGCGCCCGGTCCTTCTCCAACGCCTTGTCGATGATCCGGTTCAATTCGGCCGGGTGCTTCGGGTTCAGTTCGCTGGGCGGCGACGGTTTCCTGTTGAGGATCGCCTCGAAAATGACTGCCTGGGAACCGCCCTGAAATGCCGGCACGCCGGTCGCCATCTCGTACAGCACCGCTCCGAAAGAGAACAGATCGGTGCGCGAATCGAGTTCTTCGCCGCGCGCCTGCTCCGGCGACATGTAGGCGACCGTGCCCATCACCGCGCCGGGGCTGGTGAGGTGCTCGGGCTCGACCGATGCGGTGGGCAGCGCAGAGGCTCCCGCCGTTTCCGCCACCCGCCTGGGCTTTGGCGCCAGCTTGGCCAGGCCAAAGTCCAGGATCTTCGCCTGGCCGCGTGTCGTGACGAAAATGTTCGCTGGCTTGATGTCCCGATGGATGATCCCCTTGGAGTGGGCAGTGTCCAGCGCATCGGCAATCTGAATCGCCAGGTCGAGCAGGGTATCGATTTGTAGGGGCGAACGGCGTTCGCCCTGGTCCGTTAGGCGCGCGCCGCGCGCCCCTACATCCACCAAATGCTTCAGCGTTTGCCCTTCCAGCAACTCCATCGCAATGAACGGCTGGCCTTCGTGCTCATCAATGTCGTAGATCGTGCAGATGTTGGGGTGATTGAGAGCAGAAGCTGCCTGGGCTTCGCGCTGGAAGCGCTCCAGAGCCTGTCGATCCTTGGAGAGTTCCTCGGGTAAGAACTTCAGCGCGACGGTGCGCTTGAGCTTGGTGTCCTCGGCCTTATAGACCACACCCATGCCGCCGCGACCGAGCTTCTCCAGAATGCGGTAGTGAGAAATGGTCTTACCAATCATGCGAGGAACCTGCAGCTGCGCGCCATCTTAGGCCACGGTTGCAGCTAAGTCAACGCGGCAGGTCTGACGGGAGGAGTTCTAGGAGGGGGTTCGCAGAAGCGCCATCTGCAGCAACACCTCTCCGTGCTGGATCAACCGCGAAGTGGCCCCGGCAGCAGACCAGAACTTCCCTAAAGACTGCAATGGAACTTATGGGTGCTGGGCACACACAATGGATTGGGAATGTAAAGTCGGCTTTCTCAGACTCTGGCTCCTACCTGGAGACGGGACTGCCCGGGCTGCACACTGACCCACTACCCCGTCAGGAGGGGGAGAGGTGGCTGACGAAACCTCGTCGCCGGTGAGGCCACCAGCGCTACTGGAAACTGACCCACCACCCCCTCAGGAAGGGTCCGGGGTGGGTGACGAAAACTGGTCGCCGGTGGGGGCACCGGCGCCACAACACACTGGCCCCCTGCCCGCGGGAGGGTGTCACACTGTGCGGGCATCCCGCAAAGCGGGACCCGCCCTCCGGCGCCCGCAGGGCTTAGATTGACGATTGACGGTTGAACAAGATTGACGATTGGCCGCAATCGTCAATCGTCAATCGAAAATCGTCAATTCAACACTCTGGGCCACAGGGTGGCGTGCCCTTACTCCCCACTGCCCGGGCGGGAGGGTGTCACAGTGGCCTCGGCAAATGAGCGGGAGGTTCCTGGTCAGCTTGGGTGTAAACAATTTGGATATCCAGCCGCGTGCGCCTATAATCGCGGGTCGCTAGACCTAAGGACGGAACAGGCAAAGCATGGGCAGCCCTCGAAGCGAACCTATCCGCCCTGCGGCCCAGAGCCCGCAGGGGCAGAGTCCACAGCCCCAGGGCCTCCGGGCGGCGGGCCGCCGGCGTGGGGAGCCTTGGGCTCTCGGCCAAGTCTTCGGGTACGCTTCGGCCAACATCTTCGACCGGCTCGCGGTCGCACACGCGGACCCGCTACTCGGCCCATTGGTGCGCGGCCTGCCCAGTTTGATACTGGGGATTATCCTGGTCTGGAAAAACCACACTCTCGACCAGCTTCGGCCCACCTCGCCGCGTTACATCGGCCGGCGCGCGATTCTCCCTTTCGTCTGGGCCGGGGTGCTCTCGACGATTGGACTCTTCGCTTACTACTTTGCCATTCGCATGGCTGGGGTCATCATCACCATTCCGGTGCTCGAGACGTATGTCATCTGGGGCACGCTGGTAGCCTGGACCTTTCTCGGCGAACGCTTCCACGGCTTGGTGCTGCTGGGTGTGGGCCTGATTGCGGGCGGACTGGTGCTGCTGTCGCTCGGCCAACTCCGTGGGCAGCCGATCTCGCCGCTTTGGTACTGGGCCATTCCCCTGGCCCTTTTCACGGCAGTTTCTTACGGGATTTCCGGCACCCTCTGGCGCGCGGGCCAATTACGTGGGGCGCACCAATCCGCGGCCATTCTGCTGCAATTCCTGACCAGCATGACGGTGGCTATCGCCGCCTTGCTGCTTCTGGGCCGATGGCCCTCTTTCCTCGAAGCGGCCGGGCGCGATCTGCTCGCGCTTCTGGCAAGTGGGGTGCTCTCCGGCGTCATCGGCATCTATTGCATGTTCACCGCGTTGCGGCTGATGTCCGTGGCGCGCGTCTACGCGTTTTCCTCCTTGACGCCTCTCGTTGCCACGCTCTTCGCCCATTTCTTTTTGCGCGAGTATTTGAACCTGCTGATGCTCCTCGGCGTTCTGCTCGTTTCGATGGGAGTTACCCTGACGCAAATCTTCCGGCCTAAAGACGAACGACAAGCCTGAAAAGCAGGTGCCAGGTGCTAGGTGCTGGGTGCCAGGGGCTAGGGAGAAGAACCAGTGGGGTGTTTCAGAGATGTCTCGACGGTCAGGCGGCCTGCGGCGCCAGCATCCTGCCGGCCAAAGCGGCCGGGATGGCGGCGCTACAGTATAGAGCCGCTTGTGAAACATTAAACTTGGATGCGGGAAACATAACGCAGGAGGCCGAAACCCGGGACTCGGCCCCTGACATCTGACACCTAGCACCTAGCACCTAACACCTGCTCTTCAGGTTGAGACCTGTTCCCCCCTGACTTACAATAGGCTTGGCCTGAAGCGATGTTTCATTCCGTTGCGTAGCCGCCACTTTGAGAATGCCGGCCTGAGGATGCTCCGTGGACGCTGCCTATGAGTTTACGCCGCTCGTGGCAAGCAAACTGATTGTCTATACGTTTGGGGCCCTGGTGCATTTGTTCCTCATGGTGCTGATTCTGGGGAACCGGCGGCTTCACCGCCTCGAATGGCTCTTGTTCTCGCTCATGGTGGCGCTTTTCCTGTGGTACTCCGGGAACTTGCTCGCCCTAAACATCGGATTGTTTTATGGTGTCGGCCCCGCTGTCCTCTCCGGGTTTGCGCGGGTAATCGCGTTCCTGGGCCTGTTGGGCGCGACGCCTCTTTTGGTCCATGTCCAAACGGAATACGCTGCTCGTTTCCATTCCGTGCATCGTTGGCTAAGGCTGGTCGTGGCGGGTTTTTATCTCCCGGTGGTCAGCGCGCCGTGGCTGGTGATGAATCTCGCGGGCCACCCCAAGCTCGACCCGGTGATGGCCCTTGGGCCGGCAGCCCGAGCGCTGGTCGCGTGGACAGTCGCAGCACTCCTGGCAGGAGCCGCATGGAACGCTTTCCTGGTTTCCCGTGGCCCGGTGATGGACTCGCACCTTTTGAAGTTTCATGGTTGGATCGCGGCACTCCAGGGATTGCTGGCGGTCGGCCTCGCCTGGGCGTACCTCGTAAGGCCGCTCCCGGTCGGCGGGTTGGGTGGTTACTTTCCGGTGTTTTTGATGCTGATGGCTGTCGTCCCCAGTGGGTTAATGGGCTACTCGATTTTCCGTTACAACTTCCTGGACTTGCGCGTGCGGCGCAACCTGGTTTATTCGATCGCCGCCATCTTCGGTCTGCTGATTTACCTGAACTTCATGCGGCGTTTGAGCGGCTGGCTGGAGGCGCGCGATATCCTCCCCGCGGCGGTCACGGAAGGAGTAATGATCTTCATCCTCGTGGTATTTCTCGAACCGGTAAAGAAGCTCATTAACCGCGCTCTGCACGCGGCGTTTGTATCTGAGTTCGAAAAGGTGCAAAGGCTGGCGGGTGAGATTCAGGAGCATGCCAAGCAAGCCGGCGATATCGAAGCGCTATGCCGGTTTGTGGAAGACCGCCTGGCCCGCGAACTGGGATTGGAGCGTGTGAAGTTACGGGTCGGGCAAGAAGACGCGCCGGGTGGGGACACGTCGAAGCCGGAGAAAACGCGTGTGCTCTCCGTCTTTCGCGGCCATGAAGTGATCGGCTATCTGGATATTGTTCCGGCCACTTCTGACCTTTCCGGCGACCAGCTTGCCGCGCTGCAACTGCTGGCGGACCAGTTGGCAGCGGCCCTGGAACTTTGCCAGCTTATTGCCGACAAGGTGATACTCGAGCGCGTACTTTCTGAGAGGGCGAAGATGGCGTTCCTGGGCGAGATGGCGGCGCGCATCGCCCACAATGTCAAGAACCCGCTCAGCTCGATGAAGACCCTGGTGCAACTGCTGGAGGAAGATGCAAGCCTTCCGGAACGCGTCCGGCAAGATTGCCGTCTGGTGGTGGGCGAGATCGATCGCTTGAACCACAATATCTCTCAGGTTCTGCGCTATGCCAAGCCGGCACGGGCTACCGACCGTGCGGTGGACCTCGCGGCCGTCGTCCACAACGTTCTGGCACTGCTACGGGCCGAAGCTGGGCGCCGGCACGTGAAGTTGGAAGCGGAAGCCGGGGCTCCGTGCCCGGTCGAGGGCGGGGAAGAGGCTGCAAACGATATCGTTTCCAACCTGGTCGTCAATGCGCTGGAGGCGAGCGGCCCGGGAGACACGGTCCGGATTCGCCTCGCCCGCGACCCCGCCACCGCCGACCGGGTGGAACTCCTCGTCGAAGACCACGGGCCGGGGATTCCTCCAGAGCTGCAAGACAAAATCTTTCAGCCCTTCTTTACGACCCGGCCCGGAGGAACGGGGTTGGGACTGGCGATTGTGAAGCGGCGCTTGGAAGAAATCAACGGCTCGGTGGAATGTTCGAGCCCGCTGAACGGCGAAGGAGCACGCGGGAAGCCCGGCGATGGACAGCCAGCGGCCACTGACACAAGGCATGGCGGCACGCGGTTTCTGGTGCGCTTCCGCGCCGCCAGGTAATTTTAGATTTGTGATTTTGGATTTTGGATTGGAGAAACGGAACGATGAAACCTCAGTGGTGATAGTCGGATGCTGAAGGCTGATAGCTGACGGCTGAAAGCTGACAGCCGACATCAGTGGCTGTTAAAGTCGTCGACATGATGTGAATAACATGGACAACGCACAATCCAAAATCCAAAATCTAAAATCCAAAATGATTTTAATAGTGGACGATGATCGGACAGCCCGCTACGGTATGCGGCGCGCGCTCGAAGATTTGTACCATGTTTGGGAAGCGGAGAGCGCCGCGGCGGCCCGCGCGATCCTCACCCGAGAGCATCCTGACCTGATGTTGCTGGATATCGAAATGCCCGAGGAGAACGGGCTGGACTTCCTCCGCGAACTGAAAGCAAAGGGCGAGGCTCCCGTGGTCATTATGATCACCGCGTATGGCTCCGAGAAGATCGCCGTTCAAGCCATGAAGACTGGAGCCTACGACTACTTGCCGAAACCCTTTGAGATCGATGAGTTGCGCCTGGTGGTGGAAAAAGCCGTCGAGCACCTGGACCTGGCCGAGGAGAACCTGCGCTTGAAGCGCCAATTGGTTTCCGAGGGACAGTTCGGCGCCATGATCGGCTCGAGCAAGTCGATGCGCGAATTGTTTGAGCTGGCGGACCGAGTGGCGCAGGCCGAGGTTACGGTGCTGATCGAAGGCGAAAGCGGCACAGGGAAAGAACTGCTGGCCACGGAAATCCACCGGCGCAGCAACCGCGGCAAAGGGCCGTTTGTGGCGCTCAACTGCGCAGCCCTCCCCGAGCATCTGATCGAAAGCGAACTATTCGGCTACGAGAAGGGCGCGTTCACCGGCGCAACCTCTTTGAAGCGCGGCAAGTTCGAGCTGGCCCACAGCGGCACGCTTTTCCTGGACGAGGTCGGGGACATGTCCCTCGCCACGCAGGCGAAGCTCCTGCGCGTGCTCGAAACACGCAGAGTGGAGCGGCTGGGCAGCACCGCTTCCGTCGAGGTGGATGCGCGGATCCTGGCCGCCACGAATAAGGACCTGGCGGCGGAAATTGCCAGGCAGACGTTCCGCGAAGACCTCTACTATCGGCTGCGGGTAGTGCTGCTGAGGGTGCCGCCCCTGCGCGAGCATAGGGAAGATATCCCCTTGCTGGCGGAGCAATTCCGCCGGATGTTCGCTGAAAAGCACCGCCGAAGCTCGGTGACGATTTCCAAGGCAGCCATGGAACGGCTCATGGCCCGGGAGTGGAAGGGTAATGTCCGCGAACTGAAGAACCTGCTGGAGAGCACCATCGTCATGAGTCGAGACGATATCTTGCAGCCGGAAGATCTGGACTTCGCGGCCCAGCGGGCGGGTCCGGCTGGTCCATCGGGCCCGGGGGATTTCATGATGACTAGCGACTACCGCGAGGCTCGAAAGCAATTCGAAATTGCTTACATTAAGGCGAAGCTCCGCGAACACGGCGGCAATATTACGCGCACCGCCGCGGCCATTGGGCTGCACCGGCAGAGCCTTCAGGAGAAACTCCGCGAGCTGGGGATTCAGGCCGAAAAGGAATAGAGACTGTGGGTCCGACGCTCGGGCTCCAGCACCTTTCGAGACTCATCTCGGCGCTACGAAAGCCGGGGCGGGAGGTTCGAGGCTGACGGGGGGACGTGAGGTATGAATGATCTGGCAGGGAAAGTGGCCTTAGTGACGGGAGGCGACCGCGGCATCGGGAGGGGAATTGCGGAAGCCTTGGCTGAGGTGGGCGCGGATGTCGCTGTCAACTACCGCGCCCAAGAGGTAATGGCGCGCGAAACGTGTGACGCGATCCGTCGTCAGGGGCGGCGTGCGTGCGCGATTCAGGCTGACGTCTCGGCTGCGAAAGAAGTGGCGCGGATGGTCCACGCGGTGGAGCGGGAGTTGGGGCCGGCAGCCATATTGGTGAACAACGCGGGCATCACCCGCCCACAGCAGCTTGAGGATATCCGCGAAGAGGATTGGGATGAGGTAATCAACGTAAATCTCAAGTCGGCGTTCCTGGTAACGCAGGCGGTGGTAAGGGGCATGCGAGCTCGCAGGTGGGGCCGGATCATCAACCTCGCCTCCGTGGCCGCACAGGTGGGCGGGGTGGTCGGCCCGCATTACGCCGCATCCAAGGCGGGCATCCTGGGACTCACGCATTCTTACGCTTCGCTCCTGGTGAGGGAAGGCATTACCGTGAACGCCATCGCGCCAGCCTTGATTGAGACGGATATGGTGCGCGCAAATCCTCGCGCCCAACCGGACCTCATACCTGTGGGACGCTTCGGAACGGTTCGCGAGGTTGCTGGCGTCGCGGTTATGCTCGCGAGCAACGGTTACATCACCGGCCAAACCATCAACGTCAATGGTGGCTGGTACATGAGTTAGCCCCGATCCCGAAGTTGGGACCGAGCAAGGGGGTCCAAGGCTCTTATAATCCGTCCGTTACGTTGTGAGTATCCGATCTCGCCCAAGTTGATCCCGCGAACGCGGGACTGTGTGATATATCCAGATCTTTCTAGAAACGCTAGGCTTAAGGCCCCAACCGGGGTTCCTGCTTCGGGATCGGGGTTAGAGCGTCCGAACGTTAGGGCAAGTGGATCATCGTCCATGAACACCATTCAGTTCCGGCGCAGATGTAGCTGCAAAACATCCAGGCGGGGAGGGCGAAATGGGCCGGTCACGTAAGCCTTCACGAAGAGATTTTCTGGCTGCCATCGCGGTGACGGTCGCCGGGACAGCCGCGGCGCGTGGCGCCGTGCGCGGTAGTGCGGAGCGCGGAGCACAGTCCGTGCGTTTTGGCGTTCGCGCCCCTTTACAGGAGAAGACGATCCGCGAGCGTGCCCGGCTGCTCCAGGAGTTGGGCTATCAGGGGCTGGAGCTCGGCCCGGAGTTTCTGGATCGGTCAGTGGACTCCATCAAGTCGGAACTCGAGGGCACAGGGATTGTTGTCAGCGCCCTCGTGGGCTCCATCAAGTTGTTGGATACCGGCCCGCGAGTGCGTGCCCAGGCCATCGAGCTCGACCGGCAACGCTTGCAGATGGCCAAGGAACTGGGGGCGAGCGGCGTGATCGAAGTGCCGACCTTCGGTCCCAACCGCTTTCAGGACCTTTCTCCTGTCATGACCCCGCGCGAAATCGAGGATCGCCTCCTGATCGCGGCGCTCAAGCAGCTTGCTCCGGACGTTGAGCGCACGGGCGTCAATCTCCTCATCGAACCGCTCACTAAGAAGGAAACGCATTATCTGAACCTCCAGAGTCACGGAGCGGAGATCATTCGGTCCGTGGGCGCGCCAGGATTCAAGCTGCTCAGCGACTTCTACCACATGCAGATGGAGGAAAAGGATATCGGTGAGACCCTAACGCGCTACGGGATGTACACAGGCTATGTTCACCTGGCTGACGGTCGGAAGCGCACGGAGCCGGGCTCACTTCCCTTTGATTACCGCCCTGGCTTCCGGGCCTTGAAAAAAGCGGGCTTCGCGGGTTGGCTGACCGTGGAATCCGGTGCTTCGGATAGTCCCAAGGCCGCACTCGCGCGAGCTCTCAACTACCTGAAGCAACAATGGGCCGAAGCTTGAGGAGGAAACGTCGCGGATGCTGCCGCATTCCGCAGACGGCTGGGTCTGGAATTTGAAATTTCAAATTTGAAATTTGAAAGGCACCGGGACATTGCTGGCACCAGCGTTGTCAGGTCGAAGATGAGAGGGGGCACCCGGCTCCCGGACTAGAGCCGTCAGCCGCCGCCGGAAGGAGCACAGGTGGTGCCAGAGAAGCGCGGCGAGGCCCCGATGCATCGGGGCGAGGCGCTCACGGTCGCGAAGGACGAGACCTTCTGCTCAACGTGCTTCCAGCCGCACTTGGGGCAGGCGGGCGATTCCTGGGTTCGGCTTAAAACGAGCTTCTCAAAAACCTCTCCACAATGAGGGCAACGGTATTCGAAGATCGGCATGGGACGCCCGAGTTACTCCTTGGATTTGGGCTCGCAGCTTTCTTCTTGCTTTGGCCCCAACGGGGCCGCAGGCCGCGGCGCTCACGTGAAGCGAGAGAGGCCGGGGATGCGCGGCAAGACCACGAACCAGACGACCAGAAATAGGACAAAAAATCCCAAACCTTCCACAAATCCATTATATACGTCTCACCGCACTATAACCATCCTGGCGGTGAAGATTGCGGAAGAAAAATCAAAAGGCAAAAAGCAAAAGGCAAAAATGCTAAAACTACGGTATTTGGCGATCCTCGCTCCAAAATCGAGTATGGGCTCACCGAGGTCAATCTGCGTCGCCATTTTTAATTTTTGCCTTTTGATTTGTTTTTCCGCGCGAGCTATGGACGGCCACTGAGGGGGCGCAAGGCCTTGCGCCCCTACCCCTATCGTCGCCTCGAACCGTGAACTGTCAACTGTGGACTGTCAACTCTCTATAGCGCTGGCCACAGGGACTCCCAGATCTTAAACTCGGTGTGGAAGCCCGCCTGTTCGGCGCGCGTGAACTTTCGTCCCGAGGCGACATCGAGGGTTTCCTGAAAAATCTTTTTCCCCACTTCTTCGATCGTTTCCTTGCGCTCGAGGATGGTGCCGGCGTTGATATCGAGATCTTCGTAAGTTCGCGCCAGCACGGGATTGGTGCCAATCTTCATGACCGGGCCCAGGGCGCAGCCGATACCTGTGCCGCGCCCGGTGGTGAAAAGACAAACCTGCGCGCCACTGAGGAATACTGCAGGAGTGCAGATGTGGTCGTAGCCGGGCGTGTAGAGTACGAATAACCCTTTTCGTTCACCCAGCCACTCGCCGTATTCGACCAGGTCTTCGACCACGGAAGTTCCGCCCTTAGCTTTTACTCCGCTCGACTTCAAGTAGATGTTGTAAAGCCCTCCCTTTATATTTCCGGGCGAGACATTGTCGCGGAAATCGTCGCGAAACTTTCGGACGTAAGCCTGGTAGCGATTGAGGGCTTGCATGAGCTTTCGTCCCACGGCGCGGGTGCGGGCGCGCTCGGCCAAGTCGACCATGGCGGCGCCCTGAAGTTCGGGGATTTCCGGCAGGAAGACGGCGGCCCCGGCCTTGACCAGCATGTCGGCGGCGAAGCCCACGGCAGGGTTGGCGGTCACTCCCGACCAGCGATCGGAGCCTCCACATTCAGTGCCCACCACCAACTTGGAGATCGACACCGGCTGGCGTTTGAACTCGTTGGCGTAGGGGAGCAGCTTTTCAACGACCTCCAAGCCCTTTTCCACGGTCTGGCGGCTGCCACCCAACTGCTGGATGGTCAGGTTCACCACGCGCTGGCTGTAGTTTGGGACAAAGCTTTGAAAGAGAGAGGCCGAACACTCCACAGAAGTCTTGCCGCAGCCGAGGTCAACATAGATTGCTGCCCCGAGGTTCGGATGCCGCAAGGAGTTGGCCAGCAATTGGTTCAGGATATCGACCGCGCGCCCGTCGGGCATGCCGCACCCGGACTCGTGCACGATCGGAACGCCGCCGTCCACGTTGGGAAACTTCTCCCGGGTGTAAAGCTCACGCTGGGCGCGCGCGGCGATCTCCCGCACCTCGCCGGAGGAGCACATCCCCGAAGTGACGATCCCTATGTAGTTCCTCGCTCCGGCGCCGCCGTCGGGACGCAAGAACCCGTCGAAGGTAAGGGAAGCCAGTTTAGGGTCGCGCGGCGTCGGCGCAGGATTGTCCCGGTAGCGGACGCGCAGCCTGGGCAGCCGATCCTCGAGATTAGTTTGGTCAATGGGATCGCCCGGCTCGACCAACCGGGACGCAATGCCGAATGGGTCCCCCAGCGAAACAAAGGTCTGGCCTTTCTCGATTCTCTTGATGGCAAAGCTCTGCCCGCGCAGCACGCGCCCGGAGATGACGATGCACGCGCCGTCAGCAAGAAGTTCTGCGCCCTTCTCGAGAGAATCCGCAGTGAGGACGGCGATGTTATCCTGTTCCGGTCGGATGACGATTGCGACTTTTTGAAGTTTCTTCACTTCCATGTGCCTCCGAGTCGTGCGGGGATTTACACTCTCTGCCGCGATTGTACATTCTAAGTTAATCTTCTTGACTTTTGCTGCCTGAATCAATTATCTGTCGTCAAGAATCACCCAAAAGGGGCACCTATGCCCATCGCGTGTCCTCGATGCCATGCCGCCAATCCCGCTGGTTCCAAGGTCTGCAGCAAGTGCGGGGCTGAATTAATTACGAAAGGTGATGAGGTCACCGTAGGTGAAGTCGTTGTTCCTCGCCCTACGCCTCCTCAAGGTCCTGCAGGTGATCTGAGTGCGGGAACGATCCTGAGGGCCAAATACAGGATTCTCGGAGAACTCGCAAGAGGCGGGATGGGAGTCGTTTACAGAGCTGAAGATCTGAAGCTCAAACGGACTGTCGCTCTCAAATTCTTGTCTCCTGAATTAACCCGCGAGCCGGAAGCACGGGAACGCTTTGTTCATGAAGCCCAAGCCGCCTCCGAGTTAGATCATCCCAACATCTGCACGATCCACGAGATTGATGAGACCGAAGCCGGGCAGATGTACATTGCCATGGCTTACTACGCGGGAGAGAGCCTAAAAGACAGGATCAAGCGAGGCCCTGTGGGCCTCGAGGAGGCGCTGGACGTTACCCTCCAGTTGGCCCGCGGCCTGGAAAAAGCTCACCAGCGAGGCATCGTTCACCGGGATATCAAACCCGCGAACATCTTGGTGACCGAAGATGGCTTGGTCAAGATCGTGGATTTCGGACTGGCGAGGCTGGCGAGGGCAACTCGCGTGACCCGGACCGGGACAACCCTGGGAACCGTGGCTTATATGTCTCCGGAGCAAGCCCAGGGGCAGGGGATGGACCAGCGCACGGACCTCTGGTCGTTGGGAGTGGTTTTCTATGAAATGTTGACCGGCCAGTTGCCGTTCAAAGGAGAGCGTGAGGCTTCTCTTCTTTACTCGATTGTGCATGAGCAACCCCAGCGCCTCAAAAGTCTGAAGCCGGATGTGCCTCCGGATTTGGAACGGATTGTCCAGCGTGCTTTAGAGAAGAAACCGGAATCGCGCTATTCCTCCGCCGAGGAGATGCTGAAAGATCTGAAGGGGTATCAAGAGAGTCTTCGCATCTCTGAAGCCGGACCGTTAAATCTCAGATGGCTGCTCCGCCGGGCCCGCAAGCCGCGGATTGCTATTCCGGCTTTGATCTTTCTGCTTGCTACGGGCCTTCTTAGCCACTGGTTCCTTAGCCGCCAAGCCAACATCCGCTGGGCCAGGGAAGAGGCTCTGCCGGAGATCGAGCGGCGTATTGGAAACAACGATGTTTGGCGGAATTTGACTGATGCGTACAGCCTTGCGGAGAAAGCGGAGGAATACATTCCGCACGATCCCAAGCTGGCCGAACTCCTCTCAAAGTGCTCCTTCAACATCAACATCAAGACTGAACCTTCCGGGGCAAAGATCTATATGAAGGAATACAAGGCTCCGGATAGCGAATGGGAGTATCTGGGAGTCTCGCCGATCGAAAAGATCAGAGTGCCTGTCGGAATCTTCAGATGGAAATTAGAAAAAGAAGGCTATGAGACTGTCCTGGCGGCATCTTCGACTTGGGATGTAGATGTTGGGAAACATGACATCCTCATTCCGCACGATCTCGTGAGGGTGCTGGACAAGAAAGGCAGCATTCCGCCGGGCATGGTGCGGGTAACAGGAGCGGAAACCGAGGTGGGGAAATTGGGCGATTTCTTCATTGACCAGTATGAGGTGACCAACAAACAATACAAGGAATTCATCAACAGCGGCGGATACAGAAATAAGAAATACTGGAAGCAGAGATTCCTCAAAGACGGAAGAGAGCTAACGTGGGGCGAAGCGGTCAAGGAATTCGTGGACCAAACGAGTCAACCCGGCCCTGCGACCTGGCAGGCAGGAGATTATCCGGAGGGACAGGGCGATTATCCGGTTTCAGGGGTCAGTTGGTACGAGGCGGCAGCGTATGCGGATTTTGTCGGGAAGGAGCTGCCAACAGGGTACCATTGGAACATGGCGAGGGGTGGATATACCACACTGATTCAGGTACCTCAACTCGGTGGTTACGCCATATTCGCGCCCTTTAGTAACTTCAGAGGCAAAGGTCCTGTCCCAGTGGGGAGCCTTCCAGGGATAACGTCCTACGGGGCCTTTGACATGGCGGGGAATGTGCGGGAATGGTGCTGGAACGAGACACAGAAGGGAAGATTGATCAGGGGAGGCGCCTGGGAAGACAACACCTATATGTTTGATAATCTGAGCCAGGCTCCTCCCATGGATCGTTCCGCCAAGAACGGGTTCCGATGCGTTCTCTATCCGAATGCTGAGAAAATACCTGAAACAGCGTTTCAAACGGTGAAGTTCGGTGAAACCAGAGATTTCTACAAAGAAAAGCCGGTCGGAGATCCTGTTTTTCAGGTTTACAAAGAGCAATTTTCTTACGACAAGGCGGATTTGAAGGCACGCGTGGAGTCGAGGCAAGAAAGCTCTGGAGGCTGGATTCAAGAGAAGATAACCTTTGATGCCGCTTATGGCAGTGAGCGGGTCATTGCCCATCTTTTTCTTCCGAAGAATTCAGTGCCCCCTTATCAAACAGTTATCTATTATCCCGGCTCCGCTTCCTGTGATCAAAAATCCAGCGAAGACCTCGAAAGTTATTATGAATTTCCGCTGTTCCTTTCTTTTATCGTGAAGAGCGGTCGGGCCGTTCTCTATCCTGTCTATAAAGGGACCTTCGAGCGCGGAAATGATAGGCTGGCTGCCCTCATCGAAGGAAGTGACTGGAGCTCTCATCAATACACTGAGTTGCTCATTCAAGATGTCAAAGATTTCAAAAGATCCATAGACTACCTGGAGACCCGCCAGGATATTGACAGTAAAAAGCTCGCGTATTACGGAATGAGTTGGGGAGGGGTGTACGGAGCGATCATTCCGGCCGTGGAGGAACGCCTCAAAGCCAGTGTCTTAGTAGCAGGAGGCTTTCAGGGACTTCCACGTCCTGAAGCAAATCCATTCAACTATGTGACCCGAGTGAAAACGCCAACCCTGATGTTAAACGGCAAATACGACACGATTTTGCAACTCGAGACATCATCAAAACCCATGTTTGAACTCTTAGGAACTCCGGCTCCCGACAAGCAGCAGAAATTGTACGAAACTGACCATATCCCTCCCAGAAACGAATACATCAAGGAAACCCTGGCCTGGCTCGACCGCTATCTGGGCCCCGTCAAGTGAATTGGTTCAAAAGGCTTTTCGGTTTGAGCGGCGCTCCCCTTGCCCTGATTATCGTTTTCCTTTGATCGACTTAGTTAGAGATCTCCAGACACTTTGCACCGAGACGCGGCAGGGCGCCTTGCTTCGACCTTGTCGCGACTGGGTGGCTGGCGGGTAGACCCAAGGCTGGTTTCTACACGAAATCAAGATACACGCGACGGACCGGCACGCCGGGGCGAGGGGCTTCTTCGTCGCGCAGCGCAAACTGCCGCAGAGTTACAAAACCCGCCGCGGCGGGCGCTACATGCTGGCCAGCATTCCAACTGCACAACAGGGACACGATGTGCGTTTCGGATTCCATGACGCGAGAAGCCTTGACAGACGCGAGCGATGCCATTAGCTTAGGTATTTGCGCGGGCACCGAGACATCCCCTGGCCAATTGAAGGAAGGCGCCAAAATCTAAAGTGGCTGCCCCAGTTAGCGTTTTTGCCCTTTGCTTTTTGCTTTCGCCTTTACCTCTCTGGGAAGAGCAAATCAAAAGTCAAAAGTCAAAAATCAAAAATCGAATCCGGTTAAGCAGGCTGATTCCCATATGAGCACCTCCACGAACGCATTCGTCAACCGAGAACTAGCCAAGCAAGGCGAACCGAGGCTGTTCTCACCGGGCAACACCCTGCCCTTTGTTCTGGTGACGGCGTTGTTCCTGTTCTGGGGCATTCCCAGCAACATGAACGACATCCTCATCAAACAGTTCATGAAGTCGTTTGAGATCACGCGCTTCCGAGCCGGCCTGATCCAATCGGCGTACTACATGGGGTATTTCCTCCTTTCGCTGCCCGCCGCCCTGATCATGCGCAAGTACAGCTACAAGACCGGGCTGGTCATTGGGCTGTTCCTGTACAGCGCCGGAACGTTTCTTTTCTGGCCGGCGGCCAACGTCCGCGCATACGGGTTTTTCCTCTTCGCACTGTTTATTGTCGCCAGCGGGGCGGCGTTTCTGGAAACAGGAGCGAACCCGTTTATTGCGGTTCTGGGCGACCCGAGGACTTCGGAGAGGCGTCTGAATTTCTCTCAGTCTTTCAATCCGCTCGGAGCGGTAGCCGGAGTCTTGGCCGGAACCGTTTTCATCTTTTCGGGAATCGAACTGACGGGGACGCAGGTAAGCGCCCTTAAAGCCGCCGGGGAATACGACCTGTATCTGCGCCAGGAGACGATGCGGGTAGTCAAGCCGTATCTCGTCCTTGGGACCGTGATCTTCATCTGGGCGTTGTTCATCCTGAGAACGAAGTTCCCGAAAATCGCCGAGGAGGCGCAATCGGAAGCCGAGCGCGCGAAGGGACGGTTCCTGGATCTGTTCAAGTATCCGCACTTCGTTTTGGGTGTGCTAGCGCAGTTCTTCTACGTCGGGGCGCAGGTGGGAACCTGGAGCTATTACATCCAGTACATCCAGGACTACACCCATCGACCGGAAAAAGTCGCGGGCTATTTCCTTACCGGAACGTTAGTCGCCTTCGGCGTGGGCAGGTTCAGCGCCACGTATTTGATGAAATATGTTACCCCGAACAAGCTGATGGGCATCTACGGGGTCATCAATCTCGCTCTCGTCACGACAGCCGTGCTGTTTCCCGGCTGGGTCGGCGTTTTGGCCCTTTTCATGACCAGCTTCTTCATGTCCCTGATGTTCCCGACGATTTTTGCACTGGGCATCAAGGAGCTCGGACCGAACACGAAGCTAGGCGGATCGCTGATGGTAATGTCGATTATCGGCGGCGCCGTGTTTCCCCCCATCGAGGGACTGATATTCGGGGCGACCAGGAGCATGGCCTCGGCGATGGCGGTTCTTCTGGTCTGCTACGCCTTCATCACGCACTATGCCTTCACCGGCTCGAAAGTCCGAGTCCGCGAGGCGGGCGGGTAGATCCGAGCTGTCAGGTGCCCGGGGCTGGATGATAGGTACTGGCGGATTGGAATGGTGAATTCTGCGTCGCCATCATCAATTTTTGATTTTTGATTTGTATTTCCGCTCCGCCGTCTGTCCCTGCGAAAAGAAGGGAAGAGCAAATCAAAAATCAAAAAGCAAAAATCAAAGAGGGCAAATCCTACGCCGGCGGGGGCGGCTTCTGACGATCCTCGCTCCAAAATTGAGTATGCGGTCGCTGAGGTCAGTCTGCGTCGCCATTTTCAATTTGTGCTTCTTGCCTTTTGGTTGTTGATTTGTATTTCCGCTCCCTCTGACCGTCAGTCTTCCAGATCGCGCGTGTCGAGTCGCCCTTCTTTATTGAGCCGTGCGAAGATTGCCGCCGTCTCGCGAATGCCCTCCTCGAGGGGCGTACTGGGAACATCGCCGAGGTCGCGTAGCAACGCGCTGTCGTCCAAGTCGGCGGCGATGGGTATAGGTTTGCCTTGCGCTGTGGTGAGTCCTCGCGCCTGAGGAAGAATCCGCTCCAGGGCGGCGATGAATTCTTCGACGCGGATGACACTCCCCCGCGGCGTATAGGTTTTGGCGCCGGGCAAGCGGGCCTCGGCGCAACGGAGGAAAATTCGCGCCGTATCCCTCACGTACTGCATATCCACGCCGCCGGTGAAACGGATGGTATAAGGGCGTCCGATGACCGAGGCCTTGACGGCTTTGGTGGGCCCCGACGTCATGCCTTGGTCGCGTCCCACCCCGTAAACAGCCCAGGGACGGATGCCCACGCTCGAAATACCATCATTCAGGAAGTAAACCCGGGCGTTTCCCTCGTTGCACTGCTTGAAAACTCCGTAGTGGGTGCCGGGCAGAAGCGGCGCGCCTTCAGGGACCGTGGCCGCGCCGTAGAATTCTTCCGGGCCAAAGACTGCGGCCGAGCTGGCGTAGACGATGCTCTGGACAAGGTCGCGTCGCCGGCGGGCAACTTCGAAGATGTTGAGCGTGCCGATGACGTTCACCATGGCCCCGCCGACGGGATCGGCAGCACACGCTGGCACCTGAACGCCTGCCAGGTGGAGCACGTGCGTGATGCCCAGCTCTGCTACCGCGCGGTCAACGTCCGCAAAACTTGTGACGTTGCCCTGGATAAAGCTCAGCGAGGCGAGTTGTTCCTTGTCAAGGAGAGTGTCTAACCGCCGGCATTCGGTGTCGAGGTCGAAAATGCAGGGCCGAAGACCACGCTCGACCAGGTCTTTGACAATCCACGCGCCGATGAAGCCTTTGGCCCCGGTGATGAGAAAGCGCGCATCGCGCGCCAGGGATGCATGCTCGTTTGTCATGCTGGCGATTATAGGGGTTCGTTTTGATTTTTGCTCCTTGATTTTTGCTTTTTGATTTTTGATTTGCTTCTTTCTCCTATTCGCAGGGATAAACGGTCGCGGGGAAATACAAATCAAAAACCAAAAGGCAAAAAGCGGAAATTGAAAATGGCGAGGCAGACTCACCCCAGCCCGTAGCGCAGACCTGTTCTCTAGGTCTGCGGTTTTTCGTTTTGGGGAAGAGCCGCAGACCCAAACAGCGGGTCTGCGCTACACGCCGTTCCCCGTACAAGGAGCAGGACGCTCGCGGTGGCAAGAAGGGGCATGGTAGCTGCCGCGACGAAGGCAGGGAAATAGGAAAACTTATCGACGATGACACCCACCGCCAGGGTGAACAGGACGCCCATGAGTCCTGCGCCGAACCCGCTCAAGCCCGTAACCGAAGCGACCACGTCCTGCGCAAAGAGGTCGGAGGGGAAGGTCAGCGCCATCGTGGACCAACTGGCGTAGCCCCAGACGGCGAAGCTGATCAGCGCCAGCGCTCCGTAGGGGCTCCCGGTCAGCGCCGCAGGGATTCCGGCGAGGATAGGCAGGGAACTGAGAACGCAGACCCACTTCCGGGCGCGAATGACAGGCATACCTCGCTTGATGAGGAACCCCGACGTGAAGCCGGCGGTAAAGTTGCCGGCATCCGCGGCGAGAAACGGAATCCAGGCAAACATGCCGATCTGCTTCAGGCTGAAGCCGCGCGCCTCGCTCAAATACTGCGGCAACCAGAAGACGTAGAACCACCAGATGGGATCGCTGAGCGAGCGGCCCAGCACAATGCCCCAGACGTTCGATTGGGTCAGCAAGTTTAACCAGCGGCTCACGCCGGTCTGAGGTGACGCCGTGGCGGTATCGCGCCCCGAGATGATGAGCGCGCGTTCCTCTGCGCTCACCTTCGAGTGCCGCTCCAGAGGATGGTAGAGGCCCAGCCAGAGGGCCAACCAAAGAAATCCCAGGATGCCTGACGCCGCAAACGCCTGGCGCCATCCGAAGGCGGCTGTCACCCAAACCACCAGCGGGGGGGCCATAATCGCACCCACGCTCGACCCACTGTCAAAGATTGCGACCGCCAAGCCGCGCTCGCGGGCGGGAAACCATTCGGCGACGACTTTACTCGCCCCCGGCCAGTTGCAGCCCTCTCCCATGCCCAGCAGGAAACGGAAAACGCCGAAGGTCAAAACGGAGTTCGCCAGGCCGGTCAGCGCGCTCGCCACCGACCACCACACGACCGCCAGGGCCAGCCCCAGCCGCGTGCCGATGATGTCCAGCAGCACGCCCCCCACCAGCCACATGAGGGCATAGGCAATCTGAAATGCTGAGACAATCTTCGAATAGTCCGTGTGGCTCAAATGGAATTGCTGGGTAAGGACCGGCGCGAGCACCGAAAGTGTCTGACGGTTGATGTAGTTGATAACCGTCGAGCAGAACAAGGTCCAGACTATCCACCAGCGCAGATGCTTTGTCGAGTGCACAGAGTCGACTCCCTTGCCTGGCAGGGTGCCGAAAACCCAGTAGCGCCCCGACACATCGGGGCAGTTGCCGAGCTGAAGCCCGGCGCTACAACGCAGTTGCCGGGCTGAAGCCCGGCGCTACTTCTGCACAACCACGGCACAGGTGCGCGGCGCCAGCCGCACCCGTACCGGCAACTTATCAACCGTGTCCGGGTGAAAGGGTTTGAGGAGTTCTACCGTGTGGCCTTCTCCCTCCGGCCAAGTCACCTCTGCGGTCGCTTCCTCATTTCCGTAGTTCACTACGACGCAGGCCTTGCCGGGCCTTTCCATTCCCTCAAACACCGAGTACCGCACGTTCTTTCCTGCTTTGACCTCTGCGCCCGCGGTGTCGCGGAAGCGGCCATGAAATAGCAGGTCTTTGTGCTTGGCGCGGATGCGGATCAATTCGCGGACGTATTTCGAGAGCGGGCGCGTGAGCGGTTCATCCAGCGAGTCGTTGTAGTGGCGGGGCGCCAGCGCCCAAACGAGGCCATACCGCATGCCATTGTTCATCACATTGATATCCCCAGGGTTCTCGGCAAAGATCGTGGAAGTCCACTCTGGAAACGTGTAGCGCAGAGCCGGCGAGTTCATGTCGATGTCGTTCATGCGCACGTAGGATACATCGACCATGGGAAACGTCCGGTCCCACCAGATTTCCGAGGCAAGGCTGAACGCGGGATTCACCGCACGTCCTCGCCGGAGTACTTCCTGGAACGTTGCCAGCAATTCTTCGGTCAGCGACCGGTCAGGAGAAGTAGGCAGGCGGGGATTGAAGTCCAGTTCTCCGCACGCGTTTGTCTTATCCAGTTGCAGCGCTTCGGCTCCGTCCGCGACCAGTTCCGCGAACTGGTCGACCAGGAGCTTTCGGACTTCCGGATGGGCAGGGCTGATCAGGGTCATATTCGAGCGCGTCAACCCCATGCGGGCGCTGATCGTCCCTTCTCCCCATCCCGCTAAGGGGAGGTCCTCGGCCCATCGGCCCATGACCGTGAATTGGTGAAGGCGTTCTTTGAAGAGTTGGGTGGCGGTGTCCGCGAACTGGATGTTGGCGAAGATCACGGGATGCACGCCCAGCTTCCGGATCTCAGCCAGAGCCTGGCGGAATTCCTCGCGGGTGCCCAGGCGAGGATCGGGCCGGTACTGCGGGTAGCCGCGATCAATTCCGCCGATGTCCCAGCCCAGAATCTCGAAGGTGGTCACCCCGTATTGTTTCGCGTCGCGCGCGAGTTTCGGAAGCTCCCGGAACCGATGCACGACCACGTCTTCGGAATTGGAAAGAATAATCGATTGCCAGGCCATTTCGTCACGGAGCCACGTGGGGGGCCTGCGCACGGGGAAGTGCCGGTCAAACCAAGCGCGGTACAGCGCGCTGCCTTCGTGCCAGTCACCGCGGTGGATTTGGAGCACCACGGGACCGGCGCTGAATATGCCTCGCCTTGCGTAAGGGAATTTCAGCCATCCCATCGTCAGGCCGATTGGTTCCCCGGCAGGTACGTCTGCGGCCGTCGGCCAGTTGTCGCCAATCACGGCAGTTTTGGTGAAAGGCCGGAGTTCGAAGTAGAGGGCCGAAAGGCGCGAGTCCGCGTCATGATCGGCATAGTAAAGGCCCACGTTGGCTGGCCGGTTATAGAATTCGATCCACGACATGGTCATCGCGCCTGGGTAGGTGAAACCTTCCGCCGAATAGCGAATCCCCAGATTTCCTCCGCCATATCCCCCGCCCCGGAAATCATGGAAAACCGCCGGAGCAAAGTTGAAATTTATACCCGGCACCAGGGATTCCGTATCCAGGCGGTTACCCAGACCTTGTTGTCCTCCGACCATGCCGAAGAAAACCTCGGCCAGTGGCAGGTCAGTCGCGTTTTCCACGTCCACAGAGAATTCGATACGGCTTTCGACGGCTCGAATGTGGTAGCGGACTTTGACGTCCAGCGTCTCCCGCGCATTGTGAAGCGAATCGTAAAAGCAGGTGACACCATCCGGGGTTTCCTCAATGCGGCTCACCTTTTGGTCGCTGCTGCGAAAATAGTTCGCCCCGTATCCCGGCCGCGGCAGCAAAAGTCGGAAGTTCTCGCCCAAGCGGGGCTCGCGAATAAGTTCCACCGGGGGATCTTTCCACATGAGACCCACAAGGTTGCCGGTCTGGCCGTCCAGCCGCAACGTAGCAAGTCGGGTTTCGATCACCCGAACACCGTTACTCGAGGTGTCGGTCGTACCTGTCGCGTTGATCCTCGCGGCCAAAGTCACGAGGATCAAAATGGTGCCCATGGCAACGCGTCGCACGGTAGTCTCCTTCGAACAGTTCGAATTTCCATGCTGGTGCCGTTCCAACTTATTGAGGGTATGCTTTCCGGTTTTGTCTTCCGGTGCATCGGCTCCCCATCGGGCTTGCGCGCCCCGTACCAAGCCCCTCGGACCGGCTTATGGGCACGGTGTATTCTGGCCGGTACGGGGCGCGCATTACTCGTCCCGCGGCTGCGGGATTGGAACGGCACTGGTCTGGCCCGGGAATCATAACCCGTCGCCTCCTGCGCCTCAAGGTCAAGGTGGTAATTCGTTCAGAGGTTTTTCACCTGCACGCGACGAAGCAAGGAGCGCACTTTGTCGCGGTCCAGCGCGTCCGTTCTCACTTCGAGAGACTTGGCAGTGCCTACTGCCGCAGCCCACCGAAGGGCTTCCGCCCACTCCTGGCCTTTCATGCGGGAGGCCAGGAGCCCGGCGGCGAAGGCGTCTCCGGCGCCGACAGTGTCCCGAGCTCTGACGTGCGGCGGGATGACGCGCCATCCCGCCTCGGCCGTCACCGCTACGGCGCCCTCCGCGCCCAGGGTGCAGATGGCCAAGGCGACTCCTTTCGCCACGACTTGGCGGAGGGCCTGCGCGAGTTCGGAGTGTGTCGAAAGCCGCTGTCCCACGGTTCTTTCAAGTTCCGCCTGGTTAAGTTTTACGACTGTCGGCCGCGCGGCCAGGGCAGAGGACAACGCGGGGCCTCGCGAATCGATCAGCACTGGCACGCCGTGCCGCCGAGCCTGCCGCGTCAGTCGCGCGTACAGTTGCCGCGAGCAACCAGGGGGGAGACTTCCACAGAGCGCCAGCCAGGAGCTCTTCCGAAGCCACCGTTCCGCTCGCCTCATCAGGTCGAGTTCACTCCCGCGGGAGCAACGGAGCGTAACCGGCATCAGCAACGTCTGGTGCACATTCTGCCTCTCGACAATCGTGATGATGCGTCGGGTTTCGCCCTGGACGGGCGTGAAGTCGACTCGCACTCCGCGCTGGCGGAGGAGCCGAGCAAGCTTGCGAGCGTTTTCGCCGGCCGCAAAGCCCAGGGAGACCGAACTCGCCCCCAGGTCCGCCGCAAAGGCCGAAAGCAAACCGCCCTTGCCCCCGACACATTCCGCGGTTTCGCTGGCCACCAGATGGCCAGAACGGACCAGGCGATCGATCACATAGATGTGGTCCAGGTTGGTATTCGGTGTGACGGTAAGAATCATGGAGTGTCTATCCTCAGGTTTCTACGCGCCTGTTATGGCATGTCAGCAAAGGCCGAGATACTTCTCCGTCGGCTGACGGATCAGCATGACCCCTCGGGTGCTTTTCAGCAACCTGCTAGACTACCATGCAGTCGTGAGACGGCCAATGAACTTGGCGCCGTTGGAAGTCTCTTCGAGGCTGCGGTATACTCTGGCCGCGCGATTTGCGGCCGTTTAGTTTATACGGCGGAGAAGCCTCAAGGCGGGGCGGTGGCCGTGAGAGGGGGAAGGGAAATACAAAGCAAAAAGCAAAAGGCAAAAAGCAAAAATTAGAAATGGTGATGCAGGCTGACCTCAGTGAGCGCATACTCAATTTTGGCGCGAGGATTGTCAGAGTGGTTGGATTTTTGCCCAACACCCTCGTTGGGCGGAGGATAGGCGATCAGCTTCTTCGCAGCGGTCTCTCCCTCGGAGCGAACTTTGAGGAAGCTCAAGCTGCGGAATCTCGGGCCGATTTCGCACACAAGCTTCAGATCGCTCTGAAAGAAATGCGGGAAGCCCGCTACTGGCTGCGCGTGATTTCCAAAGCTGGGACCATTCCTCCAGGGCGACTTGCGCCCCTGCTGGATGAGTCAAACCAACTGGTCGCCATGTTGTCGAAGGCAGTGGCCCGCGCCAAGGGCAGAGCCAAAGACGGGAGGTCATTCCCACAGCCTTAGCATTTCTCATTTTTGATTTTTGCTTTTTGATTTCGCTTTTGCCCTCTTTGCAGGGATAAACGGCCGAACGGAAATGCAAATCAAAAATGAAAAGGCAAAAAGGACCCAGTGTTAGCTTCTTCCCAGGAGTCAAGCATGAAACCTCTTCAACGTGTCACTCTGCTCGGATTTGTGCTTTGGCTTGGTTTCGCCGTGCCCGCCCGGAGCCAGGCGGTTCGCGCCTGGCAGGGAACCATTGATATACCCACCTATGCAGTCGGGGAAGAGGACCCCAACCCGCCGTTCCCGCTGGCCAACCGGCACCGGATTTACCCTTACACGATGCTCGATGACCTGACAGACCGGCTCGAAACGAAAAGCTACAAGGCCGTGTTTTTGGAAAACCAGTACTTGCGGGCCATCGTGCTGCCAGGCATGGGCGGCCGTCTCTACTCGCTTTATGACAAGTTGAATAAGCACGAAGTTTTCTACCGCAACAACGTGGTGAAGTACGGCCTCGTGGCCCTGCGCGGCGCCTGGATTTCGGGCGGCATCGAGTTCAACTTTCCGGATGGCCACACGGTAATCACGGTCTCACCCGTCGCTTCTGTCCTGCGCCAAGACCCCGACGGCAGCGCCACGGTGGTGGTGGGCGACGTAGACCAGGTCACCGGCATGCACTGGGAAGTGGCTCTGACGCTGCGCCCCGGCCAGGCGCGCCTGGAACAGCAGGTGACACTTTTCAATGCCACCCCGCTCACTAACCTCTATTGGTTCTGGGCCAACGCGGCGGTTCCCGCGACCGACGACATGCAATTCATCTACCCCATGCGGGAGGCTTATCCGCACTCGCGAGATGTGGTGTGGACCTACCCGATCTACAAGGGCGTTGACTACAGTTGGTACAAAAACGTTCGCGCGCCGACTTCGCTCTTTGGCCGCCAGGTCCATCGGGAGTTCTTCGGGGCTTACTATCACCAGACGGATTACGGCGTGATCCATGTGGCCGACTACCACGAAGTGCCGGGAAAGAAGATCTGGACGTGGGGGGTGGCCGATGACGGGCTGATCTGGACGAACCTCCTTACCGACCATGATGGCCCTTATAACGAGATCCAGGCTGGACGCTACGAGACGCAGTTGAATTACGAACTCATGGCGCCTCGTCGCGTCGAGTCGTTTACGGAATACTGGTATCCCGTGCGAGGGCTGAATGGCGGCTTTGTCGAGGCGACCAGCCAGCTCGCGCTGAACGTGGGTATCTTCCCGCCTTCGGGAGGGGAGAAGCAGCATGCCGAAGTTGTCCTCTTTCCGACGGTGGGCATCAAGGAGGCCAAAGTCCGAGTGATGCTCGGCTCACAACTGCTGCGCGAGTTTGGCCCGCTGTCCTTCGAACCGATGACGGCGGTTCACCTGGGCGTACCGGTTGAGGATCTTGCAGCCGCGAAAAGCAAGATAGCGGTCGAGGTTGAATCGTCCGCGAAGCGGATCCTTCTTCGCTGGGGCGCCGCTGACCCTGTGGATGGCAACCCTGACTTCATTCCCGCCGCTGGCGCCCCGCAACCGACGCCGCCCGAGAAGATGGCGGTGGAGGAGCTTTTCCAGCGAGGGGTTGAGCAGGAAAAGGCGGGAAGGGAAGAGGCCGCTCGGGAAACCTACGAAGCGGTCCTCGCCCGCGATCCAGGCTACATCCCAGCCCTCCTTCAACAAGCTTGGCGAGCCTACCGCGCGGCGGATCTTGCACGCGCTGGGGAGCGCCTCGGTCACGCTATGGCGCGTGATGCGTTCGATCCGCGGCTCCATTACGCCGCCGGGGTTGTCTACCGGGCGTCGGAGCGCTGGGCCCTGGCTCAGGACGCCTTCTGGACAGCCATGCACTACGGCAGCCCACCGGCTCCAGCGCTTGCGCAACTGGGCGAAATTTCCATTCGAATCAAAAACTATGACGAGGCGGTCAAGCTCCTGCGGCGAGCGCTGAGCTACAACCCTGACGACGCGGCGGCACAGACGGATCTTGCGGTGGCCCTGCGGCTCGCCGGGAGGTTCGACGAAGCCGAGCGAGCCGTGGACGAAGCCTTGCGCAAGATGCCTCTCCTGCCGTGGGCGCTGGCGGAGCGATGGCGCATCGGCGAAGCTCGTGGCGCATCGACCTCATCGCGTGAAGGGGCAGCCGCCGAGTGGAATGCATCTCTTCCGGCGGACGTGCAAGATTATCTCGAGCTTGCGGCTTGGTATCACAGCCTCGATGACTCGGCTTCGGCCGACGCTGTCCTCACAACCGCCGTAAGGGATTTGCCGAGCCAGGCCCTTTCTCCCCTCGTGTACTACTACCTGGCGTCGGATGCCCGCCGGCAAGGTCAGGACCAACGGGCACAAGAATACGCGGCGAAGGCTGCAGCCGCCCCCTACGCGAAGGTCTTCCCCAACCGCCTCGAGGATGCGGCCGTGCTCGACGAAGCGCTGCTCCGCAATCCGCTCGATGCCCACGCGCAATACTTCCTCGGCAATTTCCTTTTTGCCCACGGCCGCTACGAGGATGCGGCGCGGTTCTGGGCGCAAGCTTTTGGGAAAGGGTTCGAATATTCCGTTCTCCTGCGCAACCTCGGTCTGTGCGCCTGGCGAGTCAAGAAGGACCTTACGGGTGCCGCGGGGTTCTATGAGAGCGCGATCCGGCTGGCGCCGAACGACTACCGCCTCTACCTTGACCTGGATGAAATCTATTTGCAATCGGGTGACCAGGCGCACCGCCAGAAGCTCTTCGCCCAGGCTCCCCCGGCTGTCCTCGAGCGGGATACCGTGCAGGCGCGGCGCGCCCTGCTGCTGGCCCAACGGCAACAGTATGACCAGGCACTCGAACTGCTCACGAACCGCCACTTCAAGCCCTGGGAGGGTGGAGTCGTCGTGCGCCAGATGTTTGTGCTCGCGAACGTGCTGAAGGGAAGACAGGCCCTGGAAGCGAAGAACTTTGCCGAAGCGGAAACGGCGTTCCGCCGGGCGCTCGAGTACCCGGCGAGCCTAGGCACCGGTAAACCCGATAAGCCCCAAGACGCGGAGCAGCTCTTCTGGCTGGGTGAGGCGTTGGCTGCCCAGGGGAAGACCGAAGCGGCCCGCAACGCTTGGCGCCAGGCTGCTGAGGAGGGCAAGACCGGAAGCAGGGCTGCAAGCTTGTACTGTGGTCTGGCCTTGCGCCGCCTGGGCCAAGCCGAAGAGGCTGACAAGGTTCTGAAACCCCTTGCCCAGGCGGCCAGCGAACCGAAACCCAGTGCCGACGATTTCTACCTTGCTGGCCTTTTGGACCTCTTCGAAAACCGTGCAGAACAGGGGAAGAGCCGTCTGGGCCGCGCGCTTGAACTAGACCCATCTCTCTGGCAAGCCCGCATCGAGCTGGATCGGGCTGGCACCTAACCAAACGTCCTCACCGTGTACCCCCGTCAGAGCGGGACGTCGGCCTTTCAGCCAAATCAAGCGTTCGCCCCTTGAGGCGGCCTTGGCCGGGGCAAGCCCCGGCCGAGGCCAAGGCGAGCCTCGGCCCTACTGTCAACTCCGCCATACTCACCCACGCTGGACTCTTTCCAATCTTGCGGTGTGGCGCTAGCCCGCTACGCGGGCTGAGGGGAATCTTACGCGGATTCGGCACTTGCGTTTGTATTCGTAGCCGTGAGGCCGAGTCAAGATGTTCTTTTGGGCTTTCGGCGGCGCCGTTTGTACCTGAGCGCGATCAGGCCTTTCGAGTAGGTCCTGTTCTCGACCAGCGTGAAGTCGCGTTGGGGGAAGCCACTAGGGAAGAGCGGGATGCCTTCGCCGAGCAAGACTGGAACGACGCCGAGGTAGAGTTCATCGATCAGGTCTGCTTTGAGAAACTCGCGGGCGAGTTCACCGCCGCCCATAAGCCAGATGTTTTTGCCGGGATGCTTGCGGAGCCGACGGAGGAACGTGGCGGGGGATTCGTTGACGAACACGAGGCCATCACGTTCGCCGGGCGGCTTGGAGCGCGAGAAGACGTAGGTCGCCATTGACCCGCCACCGAAGGACCCACCGCCCTTCTGGAGGGCGGCGTCGAGGGTCTTGCGGCCCATGATGGCGGTATCAATAGTGGCGAAGAAGGGCGCCATTGAGTAGTCCTTGGGCATGAAGAGGAAGTCGACGGCGCCATTCGGGCGGGCGATGTAACCGTCGAGGCTGATGCCGAGGCCAAGGACGAGGTTGCGCACGGCCCGGAATTATAAACGGCGGCCCCTTTACAGGCAAGCGCAAGTCAAACCGCTGCGCGGGCTGAGGGAAATCTTATCGGATGGAGTTCGCGTCTACCGGCTCATTGGCTCTTCACGGGAAGGGTGTAGAAGTTGTAGGTCAGCCTCCAAGTGAATTCACTGCCAGGCTCGATTGTGATCGCGACGAAGGGCTCCGCGCAGAGCACCGACCGGATGGACCAGAAGGACTCCTTCGATAGCGGCCGGTCCCCCCTAATCCTCATGCCTGCCCCGACTCTCCGATTCTCGATGCGGATATCGTAGTCTTTGGGGCTGTTACTGAACCCCTGCACAGCAGTCATGACGCGATCCTTGTCCGCGAGCGTTTTTAAATAGACGATTTGATTTCCACGGATCTCCGCGAGGTCTTTGTCTGGCGGGCGGTCTGTTCGAATCTCAAACGGAAAGGCAACCACAAAATCCGGGCCGGGCGGCTGCTTGTCGAGTACAAGGAAATTGTGATCGTACGCGCTGGTCTCTATCCTTCGTCGGCCGGTGTTTCGCAAACTATGCTCCAAAATCATTTCCGGCTTGTCTTTGGAGAGCCGCACGGTCTTTCTATACAAGTAAGCGTATCCGGATTTGTCGCTGATTTCCTGAGTGAATTCAATCCACCCAGGCCCCTTGCGCACGGTCCATTTGCCCGGGTCCGCGATTTCGTAAGTGTAAAAGGCGTCATAGGCGGTCTGGCGCGGCTTGCGAAGGACGCCTACTCCAATTTTAATGAAAGTGTCCCCGGGCTTGGCCTGGTCATAGCCCAGCGCCGCAAACTCCTCGACGGGACCCGTAATGGCGCTACAAGTGCTGGCGATAATGTCCGGGCCGTCGTAAACAAAGTCATAGACCTTCGGGTCCATCCTTTGAAACCACGGTCCGTAATAGTTGTGGCCCTTGAATTTCAGGGCGCCGACGACTCCTGACCAATCGAAGCGGGTCCCTCGATAGTATCCCTTCCCGGCATCGGGCAGGTATACGGTGGCATGAATCTGGCTGTTTGAAATCTCGGCCTGAGGATGCTCAGCCGCAGGCAGGCGGCCTGCCGCCAGGCCAATTACGAGGCAAGTCAGAGTGAAAATTCCTTTTATCATTTTTGCAACTCCTGGGCCTTCCGGGCCGCAAGTGTACCACTCCGCGCGCATCTCGTCAGTCCCGTTGCGCCCCGGGTAGTGACTCATTTTGATGTAGCGCCGCCCGGCGCTACCTACTTGCCGCGCCGGTTGGATATACTTGCGCGGGGTCATGTCTACTTCAGACACCACCAGGGTGCTGAGAAATGCCCGAAGAGGCGCTCCCGCAGAGCGGGACGGCAGCCCGTGCCGGCCTGAAGGCCGGCGCAACAACACGCAAGGCGTTTTTCAGGGGTGCCGGCCTCCCGACAAGGTCGGGACAGGTTCCGCCCGGCGCTACGACACGCAAGGCATTTTTCAGCACCCTGCAAGGAGTTTTCCTATGAATAAGCGCTCTCTCAGGTCCGCTCAGCTCACGGTACTGTTCCTTGCGTCGGTCCTCAGTGTGCCGGTTCGTGCGGCCGACACTTCTTCACTGGCTAAGCCGCCGGTTGCAAAGAAGATTCCGAAGAGCACTGAAATCAACGGCCGCAAGTTGGTGGACAATTATTTCTGGCTGCGCGACAAGAAGAACCCCGAGGTGAAAGCGTATCTTGAGGCCGAGAACGCATACACTGACGGGGTGATGAAGCCCACCGAGCCTCTGCAGAAGCGTCTCTATGACGAGATGTTGAGCCGCATCAAAGAAACGGACGTCGACGTCCCTTACCAAGACGGCGACTATTTCCATTATTCCCGCACAGAAGCCGGCAAGCAGTACCCGATTCGCTGCCGAAAAAAAGGCACCCTCGAGGCGCCTGAAGAAGTAGTGCTTGACGTCAATGAATTGGCCAAAGGCCAGACCTTCATGTCCGTGGGCGCTTACGAAACCAGTGACGACGGCAACCTGCTTGCCTACTCCACCGACAACACGGGCTTCCGCCAGTACGCGCTGGCGGTGAAGGATCTCCGTACCGGAAAACTGCTTCCCGACCATGTCGAGAAGACCGGCTCGGTCGTTTGGGCGAATGACAACACGACCCTGTTCTACACGGTCGAAGATGCTGCGAAGCGCCAGTATCGTTTGTATCGCCACATCGTCGGCACGACTGGCCCTGACGACCTCGTTTATGAAGAAAAAGACGAGAGGTTCAACATCCATGCGGGGAAGACACGCAGCAAGGCCTACGTCTTTCTACTTTCCGGGAGCCTCACCACGAGCGAGGCCCGTTACATTCCTGCTGACCAGCCGATGGCCGAGTGGAAAGTCCTGGAGCCGCGCAAGCAGGGCGTCGAATACTACCCCGACCACAACGGGGATTTCTTCTACATCCGTGTTAACGACACCGGGCGCAACTTCCGCCTGGTCAAGGCCCCGGTCGCCGATCCTCGCAGGCAGAACTGGCAGGAAGTGGTTCCCCACCGTCCCAATGTCATGCTCAATCGCCTCGACTTCTTCAAGAACTACTACGTCGCTTATGAGCGCGAGAACGGTTTGCCGCAGATTCGCGTCACCGATCTCGGCAGCGGACAATCGCGCCACATCGACTTCCCTGAACCCGCTTACCAGACGTTCTCCTACATCAACAAGGAGTACGACACCAGCAAGTTTCGCTACAGCTACCAGTCGTTCATTACGCCGCCCTCGATCTTCGAGTACGACATGCAAGATGCGACGTCCACTTTGCTGAAGCAGAAGGAAATTCCAGGCGGATATGACCGCACGCGCTACCAGGTGGAGCAACTCTATGCGACCGCGGCGGATGGCGTGAAGGTCCCTATCTCCGTGGTCTATCTGAAAGGCAGGAAGCGGGATGGCCAAGGCCCGCTGTATCTCTACAGCTACGGCTCTTACGGGTTTCCCATCGATATCAACTTCAACTCCAACATCTTCAGCCTGGTCGACCGTGGCATTGTTTATGCCGTGGCCCACATTCGTGGTGGTGGCGAGTTGGGCAAAGCCTGGCACGACGATGGCCGCATGATGCACAAGAAAAATACCTTCACCGACTTCATCACCTGTGCGGAGTACTTGTTGGCGCAAGGGTACGGTTCGAAGGACAAGCTGGTGATCGAAGGCGGCAGCGCCGGCGGCCTTCTGATGGGTGCTGTCACGAATATGCGTCCTGACCTGTTTAAGGCGGTCGTCAGCAAGGTGCCGTTTGTCGATGTGATTAACACCATGCTCGATGAGTCCTTGCCGCTCACTGTCCCCGAGTTTGAAGAATGGGGCAATCCCAAGGAGAAGGCAGCCTTCGATTACATGCTCTCGTATTCGCCTTACGACAACATCCGGGGCAAAGCGTATCCCAACATAATGGTCAAGACTTCGTTCAACGATAGCCAGGTGATGTACTGGGAGCCTGCCAAGTACGTGGCCAAGCTGCGTACCCTCAAAACCGACCATAATGTTTTGATCTTGAAGACCAATATGGGTGCAGGCCACGGCGGCGCCTCCGGCCGCTACGATCGCTTGAAGGAGGCCGCCTTCGACTACGCCTTCATCCTTACGCAGTTGGGGATCAAGAATTAAGCCCCAATTCGCCTCCAGCCCCTCTGAAGGCGTGAAGAAACTGACGAACGAAGAGCGACGTTCACGCAAAGGCGCAAAGCCCCGAAGCAAATCAACGAGTTATCCCTTGCGCCTTGGCGCCTTTGCGTGAGGCTGTTCTGTTTTTTCACAGCTTCTGTCCCCAGGGGGGTGGTCCGACGAGTCGGACCGGGTGAGAGGGCGTTTATGACAGTTCGGGAAAGTAACTTTGCTTTCTGCGTTTCTATTAGAACGGCCCTGACCCTGTGAGGTAGGTCCAGCGCCAGCCAGTAAAGAGAGTGACCCTTGGCGGAGGAGAGTGTGGCCGAGCAGTTTGGTGTGGGCCCCTAAAGTGAGGCAGACGGTTAAGAGTCAGTTTCCATCGAATGGAGAAAAGCGCTGGCGGGCGTGAAAAGCCGCGGACCTACACGACAGGTCCGCGCTACGCTTGCTCCGTAACGAATGGGCCCCGGACACGCGGAGGCTACTCCGCGGGCGCAGTGCTGTGACCCTGAACGCTCTGTGGCGATCGAGTCTGAGCCGCCTCCTCCGCTGGAATGAGCTCGGCGTGCTCGGGCGTGAAGCGCAGCGGGGCGTCAGGCCTGACAATTCGGCTTGCGACCACCTGTTTCATCCGCGCCAGCACATCGGCCTGGATGATGCGACCCTCCTCCGTCATGAAATTGAGGGAGGCCACTGCGACAGGCTCCAAGGCGGCGCGACTCCACCAGGCCCGCATAATGCCTATGGGCGCGTGGGGCCTGAAATGGAGCAGCAAGTGGCCCATCTCGTGGGCCATCGCCAAACCCAGAATCCGGGATGGCGGAGTGGCCACATTGAGGGAACGCTCCACAGCGCGCTCAAAAGAGACGGTGGCGAGGTTGGCGACAGCGAAGCCGAGGGTGTCCCCGTCGGTGATTCCAGGTGCAAGCCTGAAAGCAGGAACGATCCTCAGGATGATTTTCGTGGGCCCCGTAAGCTGCTCGCAGCTCGGATCTCTCTGCGACTCCGCCGCCGCGGGGCTACAGTCGTGCCACTCGATGTCTACCCCAATGTGTTGAAAAATCCTCCTGGCCTCTTGCTTGGCCGCGGCCAGGTAGGGGCGCGCTGCTGGGGCGTAGTTGCAAACGAAGACGCTGATCCTCAGGGTTGGGCCTGTTTCGTCGGCGTTCAGTCCCTGCCCGAAACTCGCAGGACTAATAGTGAGGAGAAAGGTTGAAATCAGGAAATTCTTGAAAAGCCTGCTCATGTTGACCTCCGCCACGGGTTGCGTGGTGAAGCCGACGTTGAGTCAGGTGAGCAGGTACCTCAATGCAAGGAGGGTGATACGTAGGCGATACGTGAGTGATATGCGAAGTTATTGAGGACAAAAGGCTTGCGCCCGAGGAGGACCGGATAACGTGGCACTTTCATTAGCAGTGGCTTGGTGGTAGACTCTCGTTCGAGTCCGCATCTCCTGGGGGAGCAAGCGAGCTTCTTCCTCCGGACCAAATCCTTTCTATCGCCGCCTCCCCCTCAGGCGGAGGCGTTCGCGATGAACGACCCAGGGCGACCTCCACGCCACGTCCGCTTCGGTGCTTTCGAGCTCGATTTGCTCGCGGGTGAATTGCGCAAGCAGGGGATGAAGATCAAGCTGCATGGCCAGCCCATCGAGGTTCTGGCGCTGCTGCTGGAGCGTCCGGGTGAAGTGGTAACGCGGGAGGAGCTCCAGAAAACGCTCTGGCCGCACGACACGGTGGTGGAATTCGAGCACAGCATCAACGCTGCGATCAAAAGACTGCGCGAGGCGCTGGGCGACTCCGCGGACACTCCACGCTTCGTGGAGACGTTGCCGCGCCGTGGTTATCGGTTCATTGCGCCGGTGGAGCAGCTCGATCGAGAGTCACCCCACGTGGAGGTCCCGCCTGATGTGGCCCCAGCCGCCCTGCCCCAAGTCGGTCTTGGGGACTTGGTGGGCCAGACGGTTTCCCACTATCGCGTGCTGGAGAAGCTGGGGGGCGGCGGGATGGGGGTGGTGTACAAGGCGGAAGATATCCGCCTCGGCCGAACCGTCGCCTTGAAGTTCCTCCCCGAACAGCTTTCCAAGAACCGGCAAGCGCTGGAGCGCTTTCAGCGCGAAGCCCGCGCCGCGTCGGCGCTCAATCATCCCCATATCTGCACCATTCACGACTTTGATGAGTATGAAAGCCGGCCCTTCATCGTGATGGAGTTTCTGGAAGGGCATACACTGAAGCAGCGGCTCGTAGGGCCGGGGCTTGCCCCGGCCAGGCCGCCCCAAGGGGTGGCCCTACAGACGGACATGCTGCTCGACCTGGCCATTCAGATTGCCGATGCGCTGGATGCGGCGCACACGAAAGGCATCGTACATCGGGACATCAAGCCGGCCAATATCTTCGTGATCCCGCGAGGCGGGACGACCCAGGCCAAGATTCTGGATTTTGGTTTGGCAAAACTAACGGGGCTCGGGACTCGGGGTTCGGGATTCGGGGTAGGGCCGGGGCTTGCCCCGGCCAAGCCGGCCCCAGGGCCGGCCCTACAGGAAACGCCCACGGAGGAATCCCTCACCGGCACGGGCATGATGATGGGGACGGTCGAGTACATGTCGCCCGAGCAGGCGCGCGGGCAGCAACTGGACCCCCGGAGTGACTTATTCAGTTTCGGTGCAGTCCTCTACGAAATGGCCACGGGGCGGCAGGCGTTCTCGGGCAGCACCCCGGCGGTAATCTTCGACGCCATTCTACATGGCGCCCCCACGCCCCCCTCGCAATTGAATCCCGATTTGCCGCCGAAGCTGGAAGAAATCATCAGCAAGGCGCTGGAGAAAGACCGCAAGCTGCGGTATCAAACTGCCTGCGACCTGCGGACCGACTTACAGCGCCTGAAACGTGATACGGAATCAGGCCGGAGCGCAGTGGCTTCGGTAGGGGCGGGCTTCGCCCGCCCGCGGGAGGGCACCCGCCGCGGCGGGCCCTACAAGACGGCGGTTGTGGGCGCTGGGGTGATTGTGGCAGCCCTCGCAGTGGTGCTCATTGGCTTCAACGTCGCTGGCCTGCGCGACCGGCTTTTGACATCCGTAGGGGCACGGCGCGCCGTGCCCCTACCAAGGATCGAATCGCTCGCCGTGCTGCCGCTGGCCAATCTTTCCGGCGATCCGGAGCAGGAATACTTTGCCGATGGGATGACGGACGAGCTAATCACCAACCTCAGCAAAATTGGCTCCCTGAAAGTAATCTCCCGAACCTCCGTGATGCAATACAAAGGGGCAAAGAAGCCGCTACGTGAGATTGCGCAGGCCCTGGGTGTGGACGGCGTCATCGAAGGCTCGGTGTTCCGGGCTGGCAACCGGGTGCGCATCACGGCGCAGTTGATTCATGCGGCCACGGACAGGCACCTGTGGGCGGAGAGCTATGAGCGCGACCTGCGCGATGTGCTGGCCTTGCAGAGCGAGGTGGCGGGTGCGATTGCGAACGAGATCAAGATCAAGCTGACGCCCCAGGAACAGGCGCGCCTGGCCAGCGCCCGGCCGGTCAACCCCGAGGCCCATGAGGCCTATCTCAAGGGCCGCTACTACTGGAACTTGCGCACGGAAGAAGGCGTGAAAAAGGGCATCGAGTATTTCCAGCAGGCGATTGAAAAGGACCCGGGGTACGCGCTGGCGTACGCCGGGTTGGCCGACTCTTACGTTCTCCTGGGAGATTGGGGTCTCATGGCGCCCAAGGAAGCCTTCCCTCGCGCGAAGGCAGCAGCGCTCAAAGCCTTAGAGATGGACGAAACACTGGCCGACCCCCACGCCTCACTGGGCGCTGCCAGAGTGGACTATGACTGGGACTGGGTGCGTGCGGAGAAGGAATTCAAACGCGCGATTGAGCTCAATCCGGGCTACGCGACTGCTCATAGGTGTTACGCCGAGTATCTATCGGCCATGGGGCGACATAATGAAGCCATTGCAGAGGCAAAACGAGCTCAGGAGTTGGACCCCCTCTCGCTCAGTATCAATGCAGTTGAGGGTTGGGTTTTCGCCTTGGCGCGTCGCTACGACGAGGCCATTGCCCAATGCCGAAGGACGCTGGAGCTAAATGCAGGGTTTTATCCGGCACACCTCTACCTCGGCTGGGCATATGAACAAGAGAAGCTATACGCGGAAGCCATCTCGGAGTACCAGAAGGGAATCGCTCTTGAACAAGGCAACCCAGCACTGGCGGCATACCTCGCGCACGGCTATGCGGCCGCGGGGAAGAGAACCGAGGCCCTGAAGATTATCTCTAACTTGAGAGAGCTCTCGAAGCGAAGGTATGTCCCACCTTACAGAATAGCTGAAATTTATGCGGTTCTAGGCGATACTGACCAGGCATTCGGCTGGCTGGAAAAGGCCTACGACAATCGCTCGCACCAACTCGTTTTCCTCAAAGTGGATCCACTAGTTGACAGCCTGCGCTCCGACCCGCGCTTTCAAGACCTCCTGCGCCGCCTGAACTTCCCACCAGAGAGGAGTAGGTGGTAGACGGTAGGTGGCATGTAGGGAAAGAGCAGAACCGCACACCTCTGCCAGATTGTGCCTGTGAAAACAGTTTTCCCTGAGAATGAGCGCCTCGTGCCTAGAACAGGCCCAGGAACGTGTACGAGCGCAGGCCAGTTGCAGGATCCTAAGGAAGGACTTTGCATTGAAGGCTAGCCAAACGGATTTGAAATTCTCCGCGCTCCTGGGCCAGTCGAAAGTCGACAGTCGAAAGTCGAAAAGGGCGATGCCGCAAAAATGTGTGCGACGAGCCGCGCAGACTTTGGCGGTAAGAATCCAATCAGTGTCTTGGCTGGTTGTCTCACCGAAAGGGCCCACCCCAGTTGCCCCTTCTGCCCGCATCGGTTATGAAAGGCCGATTCTCCTTCTGTTTAGCCGGCACCTCGAGCTTTCGCAGGCCGGCGCACCTTATCGAGGCACCTTGTTTCTTGCTTATCCGGCCTATAGAATCTGCCTACTGCGGGAGGAGGTACATCCATGCGCTTAATTCGGTCCGTTGTTATCCTTTTCTTCTTCATCAGTTTTTCAACCGTTGTCTTCGGGGCGGAAATCGGCAGCTTCGATATTTCTCCCCGGCGAGAATTGAGCTTCTCGACGGGCTGGGTATTCATTCCCAAGGACATTGCCGGCGCGGAGCCCCGTACCGGACGGTACGGGGCGGAGCAGCCTGAGTTTGACGACTACGCCTTCGAACGCGTCTCAGTTCCTCACCCCAATATCCTCACGCCTCACGAGACTTTCGACCCGGACATGTTCCGTTTTGTTTCCTGGTATCGCAAGCATTTCCGCCCTGCCGAGGACTTTCGGGGAAAGGAGGTCCTGGTGGAGTTTCAGGGAGTGATGACGGTTGCGGACGTTTACCTGAATGGGCGACTGCTCGGACACCACGAAGGCGGGTACACTCCTTTTACAGTTGCCCTGACGCCCGCTTTGAAGTTTGGCGCGGAGAACGTGCTCGCTGTGCGTGTGGACTCCCGCGAGCAGAAACAAGTGCCCCCAGAAGGGGCCGATAAAATGTTTGGATTCTACTTGTTTGGAGGCATCCAGCGGGACGTGCTGCTGCGAGTGGAGGATCCCTTGCGTATCGAACGGGTTTACTACACCACGGCGGCCATCGGTCCAGAGGTGCGCGAGGAAGCCCAAATCACGGTTACGAACGGCCGCCCGGAGCGGGCGGATGGGACGCTTGTGCTGCGTCTCCTCGACAGCGACGGGAAGGAGGTAGCGTCGATCAAAGGTCCGGCGCAACTCGCGGCAGGCGAGACGGGGGAGTTCAAGCTTGCCTTTGACCATCTCCAGGGAATCCGCCTGTGGGATGTGGACCATCCCCACCGTTACGTGGTGATCGCGGAGTTACGCGTTGGCTCCGCCGTTCTGGATCGCGAACGCACCTGGGTGGGAATTCGGTCGATTCATTGGGATGCTACTACGGGCCAGTTCAGTTTGAATGGCCGGCCACTAAAGCTCCGAAGCATGAATCGCCACCAGACCTTCGCTTACATCGGCGGGGCGGCCCCCAACCGGCTCCAGCGGCACGATGCGCGCATTCTGAAGTACGAGCTGGGACTTAACATGATGCGCTGCTCGCATTACCCACCCGACCCGGAGTTTCTGGATGAGTGCGACCGCATCGGCCTGCTGGTCATGGATGAATTTCCCGCCTGGCAGTTCATTGGGAAATCGAAGCAGTGGCAGGAGAACGCCGTCCAGGCCGCCCGCGAAATGATCCTCCGTGACCGTAATCATCCTTCCGTTATTCTTTGGGGAGTGCGAGGTAACGAAGCCTCGCCACGCGAGGAAGACGACCGTGAGCTTTATAGCCGAACTTACGCCCTGGTGCGCGAGTTCGATTCCACCCGGCCACCCGGGGGAGCGCGACTGAGCGATGCGTGGCACGGCAAGTTCGTTCCCGAAGAGGTAATGACCGTTAATGACTACACAGACTGGGACAGTCCTTCTCACTGGCCGCAGCCTGTTACCACCAAGCCCTGGCTTATCACTGAGTACGGCAATCCGACGCAATATCCGGTGTGGGCCGGCGAACATTCGCTGCTCGAATTCACCTTCCATTGGATGAATTATCTCGACCGGCTCTATAGCCATCCCGAAATCGCGGGAGGCGTGGGCTGGGCAGCGGTCGACTACAACTCACCGGAATTCAATACGCCCGTTGCCGTCACTGCGCATCATTGCGTGGACGACATCTTTCGACTGCCTAAAGGCTTCAGCTCCTATGCCCTGGCCAGCCAAGCCGACCCGTCGATTTACGGCCCCATGGTGAAGATCATGAGCACTTGGCAGGACAACAGCGGAGGGAAGATTTATGTCGCCAGCAATGCCCCCGAGGTCGAGCTGTTCGTGAACGGTAGGTCCTTGGGGCGGGCGAAACCAACGGAGTTTCCCCACGCACCGCGTCCGTTGTTTCTCTTCAAGGTAGATTCTTATGAACCGGGAGAACTGGAAGCGCGTGCCTGGATGGGCGGCAAAGTTGTGGCCACCGATGTCGTCCGCACGCCCGGCCGTTCGCAGCGATTGATGCTGCGTGTCCAGGATGAGGAACTGATCGGCGACGGAGCCGACATGACGCGAGTCGTGGCCACCGCGGTTGATGAGCATGGCACACCGGTGCCGGTAGATGATCGGAGGGTATTCATCGAAGTCAGGAATGGGAACTTCATCGGAGAGAGCCCGATTCATCTCGAGGGCGGGCGCATCGCCTTTTACGTACAGACACGCGCGGGCCATACCCTGCCGATTGACGTTCGCGCCACGGCTGACGGCTTGGAGCCCTCGGAGACGTTGCAGATTAACGTCCTGCCGGCGAAGAATTCACTTGTGCCCTTGAGTAGTTTCGACGCAGAGGGCTTGGCCACCCTTCGCTGACGGACGGCTCTTGTGGCTGCCCGCTCCCCGCCAAGGCGGGGCAGGCGCCGAGCGCCGCTGCGCATGCACCAACTTTTCCCTGACAAGGAAACTAAGCTAGAGTAGTATAAAAGAGTAGCCTAACGTGAATGCGACGCGGGGGCGCCGGAGGGGGTCGCGTTAAGGCCCAGGAGCCTGCCATGCCTGCGCGACGCCACGCCTTGACCCCTGTGCGGTGCCAGGTCGTAAATCCTTGTTTTTTTGGCAAACATTTTTCGTCTTGTGTAGGGCCGCCCCTTGGGGCGGCCTTTCGAGTTTCGACATTTGATCACGCTGCGGCGCCGGCGGTGAGGGCCCGATCGGTGATCTTGGGCCGCCCCTCGGAGGCCGGGGCAAGCCCCGGCCCTACAAGGTCCCAAGGCATGTTGGGTTGCGGCCTACGGGCCGCGCTGCGCTACACGTGCTGTGCTGCCGAGCGCATAAAAAGGTGGGTGAGGCGAACAAAAGGCGAAGAAATAACGCGCAAAAATTGATTTTTGAGGAACGAAGCCGTCAACTTATTGAAAACAAAGGGCGATGGTCGGAACGAACCCGTAAACGAACCCGTGAACCGGGCTCTAAAGCCGTCAACTTATTGAAAATAGGGGAGATAAACGAAGCCGTCGGGAAGCCGAAGCAGGGCTCCTGGCCTTCTATCTTATTCATTCCATTACTGGAAGATGACGCATGCGAATGGCACAAAACCGTTATTATCGGCCAGACTCGTTCCATTGCGTCAATAAGTTGACGGCTTTGTGATTGCCAATTGCCGATTGGTGATTGATGATTGCAACTTCTGCCTCCTGCCTTCTGGCTTCTGACTTCTGATTGCGGCTGAACTGACCTGGAAAAGCCGCAACTCCAGAACCCGGGAGTTGCGCTACTTCATGTTCGAGTCCTGTCCCGGGCCTCCGGTGACTTTGAACTTCGGTAGGCGATCGGCGACGGGGGGCAAGGCGGGCAACGGCGCGTGTGGTTCGGCCTGATACCAGTAAGCCACCGAATAGAGATTATCGGAGCGCAAATTGGCGTGGCCATGTTCGATCGTGACCTTGATATCTCGTTTGAAGCGAATGGGTCCCTCGAGGTGCCACCGATACAAAGAGAAGCGCGCGCCGGGCTCCCAGCCCGTAAATTCCGTGATGCCCACCAGCGGCGTCGAATATAACTTGCTGAATCCCCAGGCAGCATTGAAGTAGTCTTCGCCCCCCGTGCCGTGGATACGGGGCTCCTTTTCGCCATCGATCCAAATCATCTCGTCACCCTCGTTCCAGCCGCCCCATTGGTTTTCGAATACGGAGAAGGTGACGCCGACAAACTGGCCGTCGCCGCGCGCTTCCAAGATGACGTAATTGTTTTCGCCCGACTTGTTCAGCCAGCGCGCATCTTGGCGCGCTTCGGAGAAGTCGTTTCCATAAAAGTTCCCCTTGTACCAGCCCTGGCAGGGCGCGCACTGGCGATACTGCGCATGGAAGCAGGCCGTGGAAGGCGGCAGCAAAGGAAGCTTGACCCAATCGATGTTCCAATAATAGTCGGTGACCTCTTTGCTGCCCTCGTTGGTAACCGTAATCCGCCCGTGCTGACGAAAGGGCATCGGGAAATAACAGTTCAGCGCCTGATCCGGCAGCACGGCCAGCAGCGCGGATTGAAAGGTCGTGTACGTTCCGAGGCCGAGACCAAAGAAGTCCCCGATGGGTGTTTCGACACTCGGGTCTCGCTCGTTTTCCCAGTACATCCGCAGAACGATCTTTTTCAAATGGTACACTTCCGACCAGGGTGGAATGGTGGTCCAGATGTGGCGAATTTCCCCGGGCCCATCCTCGTTGAAGATCTCCAGCGTCTCCCCGGGCTTTAGGCTGGTGTAGTCGTGGTTGGCTCCCGTCCGGTCATAGCTCGAGCTGCGCTCGGACTGGTAGTCTCGCAACTGGGGGAGATTGCTGACCGAGTCCTGAGCCAAGAGCATCGCAGCGGATAGCACACTGCAAGCCAACAAGTAGAATGCTCTCATGAGGTTGTTCCTCCGTGTAGCGTCAGTCTTTTGTACGCCGGCCCATTAGACACTCGACTCGTGACTGTGGTCAACCACGGGAATTTTCGCGGAATGCATTCCGCGCCCGATTTTGCGCTTGACTCTGAAGAGCAGTTGACGTATTCGGTCGTCCGCGGGGAGGATCGCTCGACGACCGAGGCGAAATGGATTTCACATGACAATCAGGGGCATCAAGGCCTAGCCAAACGTAATCGAAATTCTGCGCGCGCCTGAGCCAGTCGAGGGTCGAGAGTCAAGGGTTGAGAAACGCGATGCGGAGGGAGATTTCACCATGATGGATCGTAGAAAGTTTGTTGCCAGTCTTGGGGCCGCAACTATCCTTCCTGTTGTGCCCGGAGCGCTCGGACGCTCAAAGAACGAGGGATCGCCGGCGTCCCGAAGCATGCGCTCGCGAGTCGACCTGAACGGGGAGTGGGAACGCATAATAGACGGTCAACGCTACGATGTGATTTCGGTTCCTTCGTCGCAGCATCCGGTGGGCAACTACAGTTTGCAGCGTGAGTTTTTGCTTCCACGGTTGTCTGGCGGGCAGCGAGCGGTCCTGCACTTTGACGCCATAACCTACTATGGCCGCGCATTTGTGAACGACGCCGAGTTGGGGGCGATGGGGCCCTACACACCGTATGAGTTCGACTGTACGCGCCAAGCGAAGGAAGGAAGCAACGCCGTGAGAGTGGAGATCGCTGACTTAGTGCCCTTCCGGGACGGAAAGGGGCGAGACGAGCTGGCGCTAGGGGTGAGTTCGGGTTGGGAAGCGTACGGGGGAATTATCCGGGATGTTTATCTCGAGCTTCGACCTGCGGCGTATATCGAGAACGTGCGCCTCGCCTACCAGTTGCAGGATGGGTATAGCCGCGCAGCTTGCCAAGCGCGGGTGTACGTCTCCTCTCCCGCAGACGCGGGCCGGAGCACGGGGCGTGTGGAAGTTTCGCTCTGGCAGGGCGAGTGGGAAGTGGCCCGCGGCGAGAAGCCGGTCGAGGCTGGGGGAGGAATCAGCGAGGTGGAGGTGGCGCTGGAGGTGAAGGCGCCGGCGCTGTGGTCGCCGGAGGAGCCGAACCTGTACGAGTTGAGAGCCCGGTTGAAAACGGGCGAGGGCGAAGACCAGTGGAGCTGCCGGACGGGTTTTCGCGAGGTAGTGACGCGCGGGCGGGATTTCCTTTTGAACGGCGAGCGGTTGGTGCTGAAGGGCGTAGGTCGGCATGACATGTGGAAGGAGCAGGGGTTCACGCTGACCCAGGCGCAGATGGAGCAGGAGATGCGGATGATCAAGGCGCTGGGGGCGAACTTCGTGCGCCTGGTGCACTATCCGCACCATCGCCGGATTGTGGAGCTAGCGGACGCGGTGGGGTTGCTGGTGAGCGAGGAGCCGGGGTATTGGGGGATGGATTTCAAGACGCTGCCGGCGGGGATGATCGAATTGGGGTACAAGATCATGGAGCGGGTGATTCGCCGCGACTGGAACTCCCCTTCCGTCTTCGCTTGGCTGCTGGCCAACGAATGCAGACTGACCGTAGACTACCTGCGCGAGGGAAAAGAGCGCTGCCGCCGGCTCGACCCGATTTCACGCCTTGTTTCGGCGGCCAGCGACATGCCCAAAGAGCAAGCCAAGCCCATCTTCGAACAGGCAGGCATGGATTTCTTCGACCAGCACCCCTACACCTACAAGCTCGACGAGTTCGATGCGGAGGCTGAATATGACGGCCCGAGCAAACCTCTCACCTTCACGGAGTGGGGTGGAAGAGCCATCGGGCAGTCTCAAATCATCATGGAAAACTCGGTGGATCGTCTGTTGGAGCTCGTCGAGTCGCATAAGCTGGCGGGGCACGTGTTCTGGAGTTGGCAAGACATGCGGCAGTACAGCCGGATCGATTGGGAGATGCAGGACGGAATTCTGGAGTCAGGCGCGGTCACGGAAGCCCGCGAGCCGCGCGCCGTCCCCTATTTGGAACTGGCGCGCCTGTTCACCGGCCGGCACCATGAAGACCATCCCCCGGATACCCACCCGCAGATTTTGCCGCTTCGGAACTGCCCTTGGTCGAGCAAGAGTGCCTTTGAAACGATCGATCTCCAGCCGCTGGTGACTGGCGCTGATGGGCAAAAAGCCTGGACCGCCTTTGAAGCGGGCATGGCAAAGTATTGGGAGCATTCTGAGATGGCTCAGGGCCAGTGGAAGCGGACCGGAGGACACTTCCGCTTGTGGCCCGACTTGCAAGCGAGAATCGCGGGTGTCACGTTCAGGTTTCCAGTGGTTGAAGGTTATGTACGTCCCTTAGTTCTGACCGGAGAAACGCCCGAGTTCACGATTCCTCTTGGCCTGGAATGCCATCGCCTGCACGTTTTGGGACACGCGACCTTGCCCACGGGCTATCCGGTTACGGGTAAGGCGGGCGACCCAGTCGCTGCGTATACCATCCGTTACGCTAGCGGTATGACGCAGGAAATCGTGCTGCGGAACGGGCACGAGGTTGCTCAGGCCAACCTCATTTACAATGCTACAAGGATCAATCCCGAAGCCCTGGAAGCCCAGAGGGCGCTGGTCTTCCTGAAGGACCTGGCGAGAGAACACTACCAGGTGCTTCTGTACTCTCTGCGCACGGATGGCGGCAGGATCGTCAGCCTCCAGGTGAAGCTCAGCGGCCGGCAACTGGCGTTTCCGATTTTCGCAATCACTGCAGAGAGCGTGCGGACCTGAGTTTGTTTCCTATAAGCCTCTCTTGGGAGCCAACAGGCATGAAGAAGACCCTCTTCCACAAGGACACACATCTTAAGATAGCTCGTCCCGCTGCCCTCGCCGCCGCAGCCAGTGTTTACGCCTCCGGGCGCGCCGCCGTGGGTAAAGAGGCGTCGGACCAGCCCTCCAGAGTGCGGGTTGACCTTGCGGGCGCCTGGCAGCGGTATGTTGACGGGAGACTCTTCGAGGTGATCTCGGTCCCATCTTCGCAGCGCCCGCTGGGGACATATCAATTGCGCCGGGATGTTCTGCTCCCGCGGCTATCCGGCACCCAGCGGGCAATACTGCACTTCGATGCCATCACCTACTTCGGTCAGGCTTATGTGAATGGCACGGCGTTGGGGACGATGGGGCCCTACGTTCCGTATGAGTTTGAGTGTACACAGCAGGTAACGGAAGGAAGCAACCGAGTGGAGGTAAGCATCGCAGACCTGCTTCCGGAGCCAGGCGGCGCAGGCCGAGACGAGATTGCGCTGGGAGTAAATCCAGGTTGGGAAGCTTACGGAGGCATTATCCGGGATGTTTATTTCGAGCTTCGACCTGCGGCGTATATCGAGAATGTGCGCCTAGCCTACCAGTTGCAGGACGGGTATAGCCGCGCGGCTTGCCAAGCGCGGGTGTACGTCTCCTCTCCCGCAGACGCGGGACGGAGCACGGGGCGTGTGGAAGTTTCGCTCTGGCAGGGCGAGTGGGAAGTGGCGCGCGGCGAGAAGCCGGTCGAGGCTGGGGGAGGAATCAGCGAGGTGGAGGTGGAGCTGGAGGTGAAGGCGCCGGCGCTGTGGTCGCCGGAGGAGCCGAACCTGTACGAGTTGAGAGCCCAGTTGAAAACGGGCGAGGGCGAAGACCAGTGGAGCTGCCGGACGGGTTTTCGCGAGGTAGTGACGCGCGGGCGGGATTTCCTTTTGAACGGCGAGCGGTTGGTGCTGAAGGGCGTAGGCCGGCATGACATGTGGAAGGAGCAGGGGTTCACACTGACCCAGGCGCAGATGGAGCAGGACATGCGGATGATCAAGGCGCTGGGGGCGAATTTCGTGCGCCTGGTGCACTATCCGCACCATCGCCGGATTGTGGAGCTAGCGGACGTGGTGGGGTTGCTAGTGAGCGAAGAGCCGGGATATTGGGGGATGGATTTCAAGACGATGCCGGCGGGGATGATCGAATTGGGGTACAAGATCATGGAGCGGGTGATTCGCCGCGACTGGAACTCCCCTTCCGTCTTCGCTTGGCTGCTCGGCAATGAATGCAATCTGACGGTGGAGTATCTGCGGGAAGGGAAGAGGCGCTGCCGCAGCCTCGACCCGCTGGCACGTCCCGTCTCCTTCGCCAACAGCATGGAACCGAAAGAAGCCAAGCCCATCTTCGAACAGGCGGGCATGGACTTCTTCGACCAGCATGTGTATCCCCCCGATCCGCGAGAGTATAGCCAGGTTGCAGAGTTTTACGGCGACTCACGTCCACTGACGTTCACAGAATGGGGCTGGGAAGACGTAGGGGGCGGCGACATTTTCCCGGAGTACCACACCGACTTGATATTGGACCTTGTGGAGTCGCGACGGCTTGCCGGGCATGTCTTCTGGTCCTGGAACGACCTGCGGCAGTACAGCCGGATTGACTGGCCGACCCGTGACGGCATCCTGTTATCCGGAGTGGTGACGGAAGCGCGGGAAGTCAGGCCCGATTGGTATCTGAGACTCACGGGCTTGTTCCAGGGACGCCCGGAGGAAGTATCGCCGGTAGACATTCGCCCGCGAGTGATTCCCCTTAGAAGGATGCCGACTACTCCCGGTAAGACAAGTTATCAGCCTCTGAACCTGCAAGCCCTGGCCGACTCACCCGGAGGCAGGAAATCCTGGGAGGCTTTTGAAGCAGCGATGGCGGACTACTGGCGGAAGAGCCGCATGGCACAGGACCAATGGCGTCGCACGGGTGGCAAATTCCGGCTCTGGCAGGGATCCGAAGCCGAAATCGTGGGCATCCCCTTCCGCTCCCCGCTCAGCGGTAACTTCATCCGGCCTCTTATGCTGACCTCAGAAGTTCCAGAGATAACCATTCCGGTAAACCTGGAGTGCACCCGGCTTCATGTTCTCGGCCAGGTAACCTTGCCGGAAGGATATCCGGTCGCCGGCACACGCGGCGAGGCCATAGCAACTTACTCGCTCCGGTACGCAAACGGGCGCACTCAGGAGATTCCGGTGCGCAATGGTATTGAGGTGGCGCGTGCGAACCTGATTGACAATGCGACCAGGATCGATCCCATAGCCACTGCCGCCCCACGTGCTCTCGAGTTTGTTAAGGATATTTCCCGCGAACACTATCAGGTCCTGCTGTGGCCCATACCACCCGAGCGGAGCATACTGGTCAGCCTGCACTGCAGGCTGATGCCACGCCAGCCCGCCATTGCGTTATTTGCCATCACCGCAGAACGGACTTGAAAGATGTTAATGCCGTAAGGGGCGAACCTTTTCGAGTCCCACTACTGAGGTCTGCATAATGTGGTGACGTATGAGCCCCCTCACCCGTCCGTCAGTTGACGGACACCCTCTCCCCCGAGGGGGAGAGGGCTGTATATTTTGGTTGAGACCCTTCTCTTTCGTACTCTCCCTTTGAACCCGAATTCAGAAGTTCCCGGGCACTGTATCGGTCCGGTCCGATGGATGGAAAAGGGCCATAACGAAGTCGGAACAGAACGGTGCGTCGTGAGCTGAGTCTTGCAGCAGACCCCGTGAGGGGGCAAAAGTAGATAGCCGGGGGCAACGCCCCCGGCAAAATGCCGAGCAAGAATCGCCGACCCTGAAAGGGTCGCACTCAGGCTCGCTAGTCTTGGCGCTACGGCGGGCGGATGGATGAGACCCTGTCAGGGTCTTGTCAGCAAAGGGGGAATTGCTTTCCGGGGGCGTTGCCCCCGGCTATCGTCCGGCGCCCTTACAGGGTGCTGGGCAAGGCCGGGGGGTCGTATGGAGGAGCCGAGGATTGCGGATCGGCGGGCATGCGGGGATAGTCCCGGATCTCGGCGGGACGAATCTCTGTCGGGAGGCGTTACTGACGCCCGCGGCGATTGACGTAACAGAGTAATATTAGCAGCCGTCCGCGAATTAGCGCCTCCGGGGAATGTAACGCTCTCATCTTGCCTTCTTTGGAGAGAATGCTTTAGCTTAACGCCGCATCCGGCGGACGGATGTCGCCGCGGCGACCTGATTCAACCGAACACTTCATATGCTAACGACAGGTCTTCAGGATGTCTATTGCCACGTGAACAGGTGGTGTGTAGTATACGCGCCGTGCTGTGAGGAACATTTATGCTGATGAAACTGGGTCCGCTCGATTTTGGAGTCATTATCGCCTACTTCGTTACGGTACTGGGAGTGGGCTACTGGCTCAAAGACAAGATGAAAACATCCTCGGATTTTCTCTTGTCGGGTCGTTCCTTTTCTCACTGGATCACGGGCATCGCCTTTATGTCGGCGAACCTCGGGGCGCTGGAAGTGATGGGCCATGCGGCCAATGGCGCAAAGTATGGAATGCGGACGAATCACTGGTATTGGGTGGGGGCCATTCCGGCGATGGTTTTTCTGGGCCTGTACATGGTGCGCTACTATTACACTAATGGCGTGCGCAGCGTCCCGGAGTATTTGCGGATGCGCTACGACCATCGCGCCCACATCATGAATGCCTTCAGCTTTGCCATTGTCACGGTGCTGATGTCGGGCATCGACATGTTTGCTTTTGCGGTGGTCTTCCGGAGCATGCTGGGCTGGCCATTTACCGCCAGCGTGCTGCTGGCCAGCGGGGTTGTTCTGGTCTTTGTCTTTTGGGGAGGATTGTCTTCCTCTATTTACAATGAGTTCCTGCAATTCTTTCTGATTGTGGTGGGATTCCTACCCTTGACCTTCCTCGGGTTGCACGAGGTAGGCGGCTGGCATGGGCTCATGGCCCGACTGCCTGAGCAGTACCTACACACCTGGAAAGGCATGGCTGGTCCCGGCGATCCGTTGGGTGTTCCTTGGTGGGTGATGGTGGTGGGCATAGGCCTCTGCGCGGCTCCAGCTTACTGGTGCACGGACTTCCTGCTGGTGCAACGCGCCTTGGCGGCAAGAAATCTGGCGTCCTCGAGGAAAACCCCTCTGATCGCGGCGATTCCCAAAATGCTATTCCCCGCCATCGTGACCGTGCAAGGAATGCTGGCGCTCGCTATCGCGCCCGCCATTATCAAACATGACTATAACTTGGCAGTGCCCACGCTGATGGGCCGCTACTATCACACCGGAATGTTGGGACTTGGATTGACGGCGCTGCTGGCCAGTTTCATGTCGGGGATGGCGGGAAATATCACGGCCTTTAACACGGTTTTCACGTACGACATATACCAGACCTATTTCGTGAAAAACCAAGTGGACCGCCATTACCTGAAGGTTGGGAAGATGGCCACGGTGGTGGGCACGGTGGTGGCCTGCGCGTCGTCCTATATCGTCCTCTATTTCAACAACCTGATGGACTACATGCAATTGATCGGCATCCTCTTCATCTCGCCATTCTTCATCGTGTTCCTCCTGGGGATGTTCTGGAAACGTCCCTCCGCCACGGCCGGCTTTTACGGCATGGTGGCCGGACTCTCCGGAGCAACACTGGAGTACATCCTCTACCGCCTGGGCGTGCTGAGGTTCACTTCTCCCATGGCGTCGAATATCTGGACGGCCGTATGGGGGTTTGTGGCAGGGTTGCTCGTGACCGTTATTCTGAGCTTCACGACGACTCCGCCCCCGGAGGAGAAGCTCAAGGGCCTGGTCTATTCCAGGGCTTCGAAGGAGAAAGATCCGGCGCCCTGGTATCAGAAGCCGGAATTCTACGCGGTCATAGTCATCGCCTTATTTATTTTCCTGAACATTAAGTTCGCCTAACCGGTCAGGGCGCGATAAGTTCCTCACTCTGGTATCGCGAAGGAAGACGAATGAGTGGACACTTCGGGCTCGGCATGGCGATCATTTTCGTGAGCGGGGCGCTCAACGGCAGTTTTGCCTTCCCCATGAAATATTCCCGTCGATGGCGATGGGAAAACACCTGGCTAGTTTTCGCCATGTTAGCCCTCCTGGTGTTTCCTTGCATTCTGGCCGCAGGATTTGTTCCGAAGCTGGCGGAACTTTATCGGGACGCATCATCAAGAGTGCTCCTATATCCCCTGCTCTTCGGCTTCCTCTGGGGCATCGCCATGGTCACATTTGGGCTGGGCATTAGCGCTGTGGGAATGGCAGTGGCCATTGCCGTGGTGTCGGGTCTCACCTGTCTGTTCGGCTCACTGATTCCGCTTCTCGTACTGAGCCCCGCGGCCCTGCTGCAGCCACGAGGGCTCATGCTGCTTGTGGGCATGCCAGTCCTGACTGCTGGCTTAGCCTTCTGCGGCGTCGCAGGCAACCGGAGGGAACAGGAACAAGTGACTACGGTGAGCCCAACCAGCGAGAAGAAGTCCAGTTTTCTTGTCGGTCTCGGAATCTGCATATTCACTGGCATCTTCGGCGCGAACATTAACTTGGGTTTCGTTTTCGGAGGAGGTCTTCTCCAGAAGAGCGTCGAGATGGGGGCCAGCCCGGTTACCGCGACTTACGCCGTTTGGGCACTGGTCCTTGGCGCCGGTTCCATCCCGAATCTTCTCTATTGTCTGTACCTGGCGGGTCGCAACCGGACGTGGCCGCTCTTCGCCAAGCAAGGATGGGTGGCTGAGGCTTTGCTCGGAGTTGCCATGGCGCTGTTGTGGCTTGGTGGAATGGTCGGGTACGGAATCGGGGCCACCGTGGTCGGGAGATACGGAACGTCGCTGGGCTTCGCGTTCATGGCGGCTGCGACCATCGTGGCCTCCAACACGCTTGGGATTCTTCAGGGCGAGTGGAAATCAACTTCGCCGAAAACGAAGAAACTGCTTTATGCCGGCATAGCCTTCATTGTGGGTTCGGTCATCATTCTGAATCTTGGAGGTCTGTTCCCAACGGCTTAGTCAATCTTCTTTGCCAGGGTTCCAGGCCGCCTACGGGACTGAACATTCGCGCCGCCACCCATCCCCGAGCGCGCTCTGCCTCAAGCCAGCCAGTAGCGCAGACCTCCGTTCTTGAGGTCTGCGGCTGGTCTCGCGACCTGTGCGGGTGCTCAAGCGGCCGAACGAACTTCGAGAGGCGGACTTCCATTTCCTGGCCGTGTCGTTCCGGCGGGCGCGAAAAGCCGCGGACCTCCAAAACAGGTCCGCGCTACGCTTGCTTCGGGGAGGCATTCATGGCAATAGTAAAATACCTTCCGATTTGTCTTTAGGTTCGAACCGCCATGCCTATCGTTTCCTTTATGCCTTACTTCCCCGACCAGCGAGTCGATTTATCAATCGCCGGTTTTAATGTATGGAACTGGTGGCTCCATCGAGAACGACTGATTTCTAGTACATCCATTAGAGCTTACCTGGACAGATATTTTGGTCTTTACCGTCGGACGAATGGCGATGGCGAACAACGTATCGCGATTATCTCCAGAGAAGGGCTTCCCACGTTTCCTGAAGAGGCACAGTTCGCCGAAAGGGAGATTGGTCGTTTTGCCAGCGCCCTTATGGCGTCTCACCTCTTCGAGCTCCCGGTAGACAGAGACATCGCGTGGGCAATCTGTTCGTCTGACAATTTCACTGCGCTCTACCAAGCGTTTAACCCTGCTTCCGGAGATCCTGCCATAGCCTTCACATTTGGAAGTTACATCCGGACGATGGTGACAGGCTCGTGGGGTCACCTTACCTTTACAACCCCGCAATTTATGCCCGATCTAGGCCCGTGCCGACCTCAGAAAGCGATACTTTCAAATCTTGCTGCCCTTTGTTCTGATGTACGCGATCCAGCGAATCGATTATTTCGGTCGCTGGAATGGTTGCGACTTGCATTCGCAAACTATGAAGGACTCCAACCGCCTGTGAGAATAGTCGCGATGTGTACAGCATTTGAAACTCTCCTGGACTTTCCCGATCATGAGAAAGGTCGTCATTTTGCAGAAGCCGTAAATGGCTACCTGCCCCGAAATTCCTTGCCGAGAACAACTCGCGCTCTAGGTCCTAGGAGAGTAGCAGTCAGTGACAGCGAGGTTGGGTGGTGGTGCCGGGACTTTTATGACTTTAGGAGCAGAATCGTTCACGGAGAGGAAATACGCCCAGAAGAGTTTCGGAGTCCAAGAGGAGTGGAACAGTTAAGAATCGCATTGAGCATCTTTGAAGAGTGTATTCGGGGTCTTTTCGTAGAACTGGGGATGATGCGGGAAGAAGAGAGAGGTATGGAGTTCCTCTACTCTCACTTGCGCGAACAGTTCGGGCTCCCAAACAGTGTATGGGATCCATGAACTCAAACCAACAAGCTCAGTCTGTGCCGAAACACCGCCCGTTACAGGCCTCGTATTTATCTGATTCTCAAGGAGCGGAGACTCATCGAGTTGCTTGTGACGAAACCACACGGTTTCGGCCCAACGAGGAAGGCCGGAACTGAGGACCACCGTCCTTCACGGCGCCACCCAATCGAGGGCGTAGATTTCCTCTGTACCCACATCACGTAACAAAAGAGGTGAATCGTCGTGCGCCAGGCCTGTCCAGCGGTGGAGGCCGGCTCGACGGAGATTTCTTAGGCCAACCAACGGTTCTAGCTTATGGTCGCTGATTCCCATACGATAGAAGCCTGGATCGTTACCGCCACTGTCAAAATAGATGTACTCAGAATCCCGCGACCAACTTGGATAGCCCATCGGGAGTTTTGCTAATTCTGTCCACTTCTGGGTCGTGAAATCGAAAAGGAACAGACTCTCCTGGCCCGCCGGAATGGCCGCAATGTACCGTCCGTCCGGTGACCAACGGGGTGAGATGAGTCCTTTCGAACCAGGCAGCACGGAGGTTTGATGTGTTTTCAAATCGAGCAAATGGATTACAGAGTTGTCTGAGTCAGAAAAAAAGCTGGTATATCCGAAGGCTAGCCGCCCTCCGTCCGCCGACCAGCTCACGTCTCCCTGGTCGAGCTGCCCGTTTGTCAACTGCTCTGGGCTACCACCCTCGGCCGAAATTAGGTAGATGTTGGATGGCCTACCAGGGACCGCGCCAGCGAAGGCAATCCGTTTCCCGTCCGGCGCCCAGCGGGGCAAGAACGTTCGCATGGGAGGGAAAGTGAGCTGTGTCCGCTGGGTGCCATCGACGCTGCTCCGCCACAGGCTGCCTTCGGGATATGCAACGTATGCTACCCACTGACCGTCTCTCGAAAAGTCGAGTCCTTCGGCTGAAATCCCTGGAAGATATGACGCGAACTGGTGGCTCTTAAAATCGTAACGCTGCAACTCCCCCCGCGGTTGGGAACCCACCACGAATAGCTTTTTACCGTTCACGCTGGGGACCGGCGAATAGTAGTTCAGAGGCCCTGCCGTCAGGAGCGTAGGTTCACTTCGCGTCCTGCGCATCAGGCCGCCTTTCTCGGGCATGGCCCATATCTGTGTCCTGCCGTCGCGCGTCGACTGAAAGACGAAGTACTTTCCATCGGCGGTCCAATTTCCGCAACATTCCGCAGGAGGATTGTTCCAACCAGGAATTAAAGCGTGGAGGTTGGTCCCATCCACCGAAACTTCCCACAGAGACTTTGAGTTCGTTGTGGTGTCATACACGGTGAATCGCAATTTGCTTCCATCAGGTGACCATCGGATCCATCTAGGGATGCCGGGTAAGGACACGAGGTGACGAGGCTCAGCCCCTTGACTCGTAGCCAAAAATAAGTCCTTGCGATTGGCGTAAGCAATCCGTTGTCCATCGGGAGACCACGTACCGGCGTGGCCCAGGATGTCACCTAGCCGGTGAGACGCCCCACCGAGCACCGGCATTGCCCAAAGGTGGGGATCGTACCCTGAGTCACCAAAGTTCAGGACGAGCACTTGCGTGTGGTCGGGAGAGATGTCCAAGAGGTAGGGATTAGGAACGGGGGATTGGACCTGAACGGTCTCTCCGCCGGCAACAGAGACCTGCGCAAGCGCAAACGCGCCGGAGTTGGTTTGTGAGAGATAAAGGCGTGTGCCGTCGGTTACGAGCGGTGCGTACCCCAAGAAGGGGACGACCTTGGGTTGACCATCATTGCTAATTTGAATGTAGTCGGAAACGGTGGGTAGTGGCAGAGGACGCCAGAGGAAGTAAGCGAGAATTATGCTGGCAATTGCGACCACAGCGAGTATCGTTAACTTTCGCCATGGGATGCTGTAGCGGTGGTCTGGGGATGCCGAATCTTGTGGCTGGTCGAGGACGGATCCCGGAGCCGCTGAAGCGCTCACGTTCCGTCCGGAATCCATCTCTCGCTTGAGGCGCTTTAACTCGGCACATAAATCGGACGCGGTTTGATAGCGTACATCACGATCCTTCTCTAATGCGCGGACTATGATTTCTTCGAGCTTGGGCGCAAGTCTAGGATTTAAGCGTAGCGGCGAGGTCGGCGCTTTGTGGAGAATGCTATCGAAAATAAGAGCTGAGGTGCTGCCGGAAAATGCTGGGCGGCCCGTAGCCATTTCGTAGAGGACCGCGCCGAAGCTGAAGAGGTCGGTGCGCGCGTCCAGTTCCTCGCCGCATGCCTGCTCGGGGCTCATGTACGCCAGCGTCCCCATCACCGTTCCCGTGCGCGTCAGGTCCGCCTCGTCAGGAGCCGTGTCAGCGTAGCTCGCCGCCGGGGGCGTGACGACCTTTGCCAAGCCGAAGTCCAGCACCTTCGCCTGCCCCCGTGGGGTCACGAAAATATTCGCCGGCTTGAGGTCACGGTGAATGATTCCCTTGGAGTGCGCCGCATCCAGCGCATCCGCGATTTGAATTGCCAGGTCCAGCAGGCCCTCAATTGGCAGCGGCACCCCTGGCCGAGGTCCTCGCAGGAGGGTCGTGCCGCTGTCCGGTTCCAGGCGCTCCTTGAGCGTCTGGCCTTCCAGAAATTCCATGGCGATGAAGGCCTGGCCTTCGGCCTCGTCAATCTCGTAAATCGTGCAAATGTTGGGGTGATTCAGCGCCGAGGCGGCCTGGGCTTCGCGCTCGAACCGCTCGAGAGCGTGTGGGTCCTTGATCAGCTCGTCGGGCAGGAATTTCAGGGCCACCATGCGACCCAGCTTCAGGTCGCGGGCTTTGTAGACCATACCCATTCCGCCACTGCCCAGCTTTGAAAGAATACGGTAGTGAGAAATGGTCTGGTTGATCATCGCCGAACCCGCTGGTATTGCTTCCTAAGTCCCCCTGGGTTGCGGCTATTCTAGCACGCAGTAATCAGCATATCAATACAGCTCTGCAATGCTGCAATGCATCAATGCGTGACGAAATCGTTAGATTTCCGCACGGTTGAGCCATGCTAACCGCTCGCGCCCGCGTTGGGAAATCGACCACAGGATCGGGCCGCCCAGGGGCTTCCGTCGTTCGACCAGGCCCCAGCGCCGAAGCCGGTCCATATAGGTATAGACGGCCCGGACAGGGCGGAATCCTGTGAGCGCTGAGATCAGGGGAGTATTCAACCAGCCACGGCCATCAAGGGCGCGGAGGACTCGAATTTCTAAGCTGTTCGAAGCCATTTTGAACGAAATGGCATTTTCGGTTTGAATCGGATAGAGTGGCTAAAATTACAAGATTTTGCTCACACACAGGTCGAATCTGGGCGAGGGCTGAAATTCGAACGGAATCCGAACGGTTCGGACCAAGCCCACTCATTCTTTGGGTGCCTCCACAAGAATTTGCTGGCTCATCGCGTCCCAGATCAGGACTTCGTGTAGCCCGAGTCTTGATACACGATCCGCCACTTCCACGCCACAGCGTTGCTGGATGGATTCGATGTCCCGCGGCTCGGTGTGTCGAAAGAGGAAAAACCGGTCCGTGGCAGACGTGAGCCGGCGAGCAACTTCACTCATGCGCTGGGCGGTCCAGGCGATAGAGATCGCTCGGTGCCGTCCCAGCCGGCAGAGCTTGTCAAAGCCAGGCGGAAGCCAGTTGGGCTGTGAAATCATCGGAGCCTCTTTGATCCCACAGACCAGTCGGCCACGGCGACAGAGAAGCTCGGCAAAACCATTAAAGGCTTCGGCTAGATCGGATTCCGGGACAAGGCGGGCGGAGAAGTTCTCCCGCCCATGCGCGGGATGGAGTTCCCGCAGTAGGTGCGCAGCGTCTTTCCAGACGGATGCTCTCCGGCAAGCTGGCTGGGAGGCAGGGATTCGAACCCCGATACGCAGATCCAGAGTCTGCAGTCCTACCGTTAGACGACCTCCCAGCGTGTCACCTGGATAGAAGTAAATGCCCCCGCCTTATCTTGTCAAGGCTTCTTTTGCGCGCTCTCGGCAAGCTCAGGGGAACAGGCAGGGAAGGGCAGGCTTCAGAACAGGCGGAAGCTGACTTCCACCATCACCCGCACCGGCACCGGTACGCCGTTGCGCATGCCAGGCTTGAACTTCCAGGTTCGGACGGTCTCCACGGCCTTCTCGTCCAGACCCAGCCCCAAGGGTTTCACCACGCGGGTGTCGACAACACTACCCTGGGTATCGACCACAATCATCAGGACTACGGTGCCCTGGTACTTGGCCTTCCGTGCCTCCTCGGAGTAAGGGGGCTCAGGCTTATAAATGGGGATCGGTGCGATGACGCTTCCCCCAACGCTAAACACTCCGCCGCCGGTTCCGCCACCTTCGCCCGGACCCAGGCCGCCGCCCTTGCCGGAACCGATGCCCGTGCCTTCGCCGCTGCCAATCCCGCCGCCCGTGCCAGGACCGTTGGAAGCCGGTCCGAGCACTCCCTGCGGATCACCCCAAGGCATATTCGACTGCATTTGGGGCAGCTTCAATTCGGGAGGGCCTAGCAAGCTGGCCTGCACAGGCAGTTGCGGAGCCTGGTTCAGGATCACAGCCATGGGCGGCGCAAGCTGCTGCTTGGCGAACCTGGGAACCGCACCCTTCGAGGCGGGCGTCGGCGAGCGGTCGCCTCCGCCCCCGCCGCCGCCGCTTTTCTTGGCAGAGCCGGGCAAGTCCGCCAGATAGGGCGAAATATCGACAATTGCATATTTGTTCGCAGCTTTGACTGGCTGCGTCAGATGCTCCATCGCAAACGGCAAGAGCATAATGGTGATACCGATGGCGTGCACGAGCACCGAGTTCAGCCACGACGCGGGTTGAAGTTGATAATCCTGAAAGACATCCGGCACGTCGATGGGCTTGGAGGTCAGCGGGATGGGCGGCGCCTTCGGCTTCTCAAAAAGCGCTCGGAGCTGGTTCGGTAGGTCGCGATACCAAGGCGCCATCTCCGTCAGCGGGAGGTTGGCCTCGCCCCGATAGTACTCCGGCGGCACCGTAACCTTAGGCTCGCGTAACCGGGCGCGAATCTGTCGGAAGAGCGAGACAGGGATGCTGGGTGATTCGACGAAGGTGAGGCGGTACTCGAGCTCGCGTGCGTTCTTGCTTACGGGCGGCGTGCTGGGCCTGCTCTCGACCTGGGTATCACTGGTCGCCATTTAACTTACGTCCTGACCCTGGGGCGTTCTCTGCACCCGGGGTTGGTCTATCTATTCAGATGATGGCCGCAGGGGCATTTGGGTTGCTTCCAAGCACCAACATTCATTAGGCGGTTTGTTCTCCCCCACGCAACCCTCATTCTACCACATCCTGAAAGTCAGTGGGGAACGCAGAAGCCCTTCCGGCTCAAGTTACTCCCCACACATTAAGTTGACGCTTGGCCCCACCCAAAAGTTGCGGAGAAAGTTGCCGGTCGGAGCCTGGCTGAACCCCGATCCCGAAGCCAAATGGCGTCAGTGGTCGGTATCGTGCCGCTAACCAGGGGGTCAGATTCTGGAAATCCAGATTCGCCGAAGCTCGGATTATTGGCTGGAGCGCTTCCACAGGAGGTGGCATCCGCCGGAAAGCGCACCGTTTTGTACCTTCGGAGTAGGATTCTGACTTCTTCTGGCAGGATATTTCTCGGCGCCTCGACTTGCGCCCTCACTCATGCGGCGCTGGGGGCATTTGTGAAAGCCTCAAACCTCGCTGGAGCGGACTGCCGACTGTCCGTCAGCTGACGGATTCCGGCTACGCCGGGTTAGGAGGTAGTGACTCATTTTGATGTAGCGCCGCCCGGCGCTACAAAACCAAAATGCGTCACTGCCGGTTGGGAAGACACTGGCGGCTGAACTTCGGGATCGGGGTATAATGGCGTGTTTACGCTGTCCTCGGAGGACGCATGCAGAAGACGCTCGACCTGAAGCACACGCTCAACTTGCCCAAGACGCATTTCCCGATGAAGGCGAACCTGCCTCAGAACGAGCCGAAGTGGCTGGCCAAATGGGCGAAAGAGGATCTGTACGCGCAGATTCGGGCGGCGCGCCGGGAGGCGCCCATCTTCACCTTGCACGACGGCCCTCCTTACGCCAATGGCCGCATCCATCTGGGCACGGCCCTCAACAAAATCCTGAAGGATTTCATCGTCAAGGCGAAAACGCTGGCAGGGTTCAATGCGCCTTACCTGCCCGGCTGGGACTGCCACGGCCTGCCGATCGAGATCAACGTCGACAAGGAACTGGGGCCGCGCAAGGCGCAGATGAGCGTGGTGGAAATTCGTCAGGCGTGTCGTCGCTATGCCGAGAAGTACGTGGACCTTCAACGGCAGGACTTCGCGCGCCTGGGCGTCTTCGGCGAGTGGGACAAGCCTTACCTCACGATGGATTACGAGTACGAAGCACGCATCGCCGAAGCTTTCCTGAAATTCCTCCGCGAAGGCTATGTTTACCGCGGCCTGAAACCCGTTTACTGGTGCATCTCCTGCAAAACCGCGCTGGCGGAAGCCGAGGTCGAATATGAGGATCATCGCAGCCGCTCGATTTACGTGAAGTATCCCCTTCTGACGGATCCCGCGCAGCTTGACCCGGCGCTGGAGGGGCGGAAAGTTTCGGTCATTATTTGGACGACAACGCCCTGGACGCTGCCAGCCAGCATGGCTGTGGCCTTCCATCCGGAGTTCGAGTACCTCGCCGTTACGGATGGCGAAAGAGAAGCGTACCTGATGGAGAGCCGCCGCTTCGAGCCGGTGGTCCACGAAACCGGCCTGAAAGCGTCCCAGGTCCTTGCGCGCATTCCAGGTAAGAAGCTTGATCGCCTCGAAATGCAGCACCCGTTTTTGGAACGCAACGTCCTGGGAGTGCTGGCCAACTACGTGACGGCGGAAGACGGCACTGGCTGCGTGCACACAGCGCCGGGTCACGGCCGCGAAGACTATCAGACCGGTGTCGAATACGGGCTCGAGATTTACTGCCCGGTGGGCAACGCCGGCGAGTTCACCGAGGGTTTGCCGGAATACAAAGGCAAGACGGTCTTCGAAGCCAACGAACCCATAGTGGAACTACTCCACGCGCGCGGCGTGCTGGTGGGCCCGGCCGGCTGGCTGACTCACTCCTATCCGCACTGCTGGCGCTGCCATAACCCCGTGATTTTCCGCGCCAACGAGCAATGGTTCATCAACATCGACCACCAGCGCCTGCGCGAACGCGCGCTGGAAGAAATCAAGAAAGTCCGGTGGGTGCCTGCCTGGGGCGAAGGGCGCATCTCGAACATGATTGCTGAGCGCCCGGATTGGTGCATCTCGCGGCAGCGCGTCTGGGGCGTGCCGATCACGGTCTTCCACTGCGAGGACTGCAACAAGCCGCTGGTGGAGGCGCGCCTGGCCGAGCGGGCTGTCGAACTCTTTCGCCAGGAGGGGGCGGACGCCTGGTATTCCCACCCCACCGGCGAGCTTTTGCCGCCGGGGACGAAGTGCTCCGGGTGCGGCGGCGCACGGCTGCGTAAAGAAACCGATATTCTCGACGTGTGGTTTGATTCCGGCGCCAGCCACTTCGCCGTGCTGGGACACCGGCCGGACATCCCCTGGCCTGCGGACGTTTACCTGGAAGCTGGAGACCAGCACCGAGGCTGGTTCCATAGCTCGCTGCTGGTAGCGCTGGGCACCCACGGAGCGGCGCCCTACCGCACCGTCCTCACCCACGGCTGGGTGCTCGACGTTGACCGCCGCGCCATGTCCAAGTCCCTGGGCAACGTGATTGATCCCAACGAGGTCATCAAGACCCATGGCGCGGAAATCCTGCGCCTCTGGGCGGCCTCCGTGGAGTTCGGAGAGGACGTCACCATCTCGGCTGATATGCTGGCCCGGCTCTCCGAGGCGTATCGCAAGCTGCGCAACACGTTCCGCTATTGCCTGAGCAACCTGTACGATTTCGATCCCGAGAAGGACGCCGTGGCGCCGGACCAACTGGAAGAAATTGACAGCTGGGCTCTGGCGCGCACGGCGGAGTTGCTGGAGCGGACCCAGGCCGCTTACGAGGAATACGCCTTCCACAAGGTGTACCGCGCCGTCTACGATTTCGCCACCGTGGACTTGAGCGCCTTCTACTTCGACATTCTCAAAGATCGCCTTTATACGGCTCCGGCCCGCTCCGTGCGCCGCCGCGCGGCGCAAACCGCCATTTACCGGATTACCGACGCTCTGGTGCGCATGGTAGCGGCCCTGATGTGTTTCACCGCCGAGGAAGTCTGGTCGTATCTACCCGCGCCGCACCTCCGCGAAAAGAGCGTGCACATGGCCAGGTTTGTGCCGCCGGACGAGCTGCGCTCCGCCATTCCGGAGAAGGGCCTGAAGCGGCTAGAGAACTGGCCGCTCCTGATTGCCCTCCGTAACGAGGTCTTGAAGGCGCTCGAGGTTGCTCGCCAGGAAAAGTTCATCGGCGGTTCGCTGGAAGCCAAAGTTTGCCTGGCGGCGGAGGGCGAGCTCGAGCCGCTGCTCGAGGAATATCGCGCCGCGTTGCCTGCGCTTTTTATCGTTTCGCAGGTCGCCCTCGGCAGGGATTCTGGCGCGGCGATGCGGGAAACCGAAATCCCTGGCTTGAGAATTAGAATTGATAAGGCCACAGGGCGAAAGTGTGACCGCTGCTGGAATTATTCCGAGCGCGTGGGCCAGGACACCCGCTACCCGACAGTCTGCGAACGTTGCTCGGAGGCCCTCAAGGAGATCGAAGCGACGCCATAAGTCCAAATCCCCCGTTGCGTGGTCCGTTTTGACTGGGGGTCGCGGGCTGGTCTATCGCTCCGCTCTGCCATGACTCGTCGAGGGATAGTTGAGACTTATTCCTGGCACGCGGCTACGGACAGCGGATTACTGACAACGGACATCCGGCAGTCTGTTTCTTAGAAAATGTGCATGCAGGATGAATGGGACGAGAAATGAAAGACGCGGCAAAGAAGATCAGTTTCAGTCTAATGAACCGTATACTGCTAACGTTTGTCCTTATGTTAGTGTGCGGGGCCGCAACAGGGGCAAAGTCCCGAGGTAACAAATGGGCTCGGCATACCTTCAGTGCCCCGGCGGACACTACATACAAGGTAGCGCTTAAAGTCATCGCGCAGCGCTATGAACTACAGTATTCGGAAGATAATGCCCGGATTATCCAAGTTCATGTTAACCCGGGCCGATTTTCCAACGGCTATGACTTTACTTTAGTTATTGAACCGACTGGAGAAAAAAGTTCGCGTGCCCGGCTTCTTACTCTAGATCGAACAGACGAAGATGAATTGTGGCTTACGGGGACAGGCAGTAGAGAAATTAAGAAACTATGGCGGTGGATGGAAGATCGGCTACGCGCCAATCGAACAGAGAATCCGGTGAAATGAGCCAGTTGTTTTCCAACGATCAAAATGCAATGTCCCGGCTTGTTGGACCGCGCGTTCGTACCCTTTCCCGAGCTCTCTCCGTTCTGATCGCGGTGATAGTCTTTGTGGGCGATCAGGCGACGAAGGCGCTGGTAGAGAGCTCCATCCCGGAGCACACGCTCATTCCCATTGTTCCTCGGTTCTTTAACCTCACGAATACGAAAAACGCGGGGGCAGCTTTCGGGCTGTTTTCCGATTCGCCCGCGCCCTGGAAAACCGCTTTGCTGATTGCCATTTCCGGGGCGCTGCTCTTGACCGTGGTGGGCATCGTGTGGCGAAGCCGGCAGCTCCAGTGGGAGACGACCGTAGGCTTAGCCCTGATCCTGGGCGGTGCGCTCTCCAACCTCTTCGATCGCATTCGCTGGGGACAGGTGGGAGATTTCCTGGACTTTTACTTTCGCGGCTACCATTGGCCCACTTTCAACCTGGCTGACAGCGCCATCGTGGTGGGTGCTGGCTTCCTCGTCTGCCAGGTGATCTTCGCGGAGTGAGGGGAAAAGCCGGAAACTGGAAATTGGAAACTGGAAATTGGAAATTAGAAACTAGGAAACGGGACCTCGGAAGCCGACGTCCATTTTCCATTTTCCATTTTCCAGTTTCCAATTTCCAGCTTTCATGAGTGAGATACGCGAGTTCGTTGTCCCTCCCGAGGCGGTGGGCCTGCGCCTGGACGTCTTTCTAGCGCAGCAGATGCCCGACTGGAGCCGCAGCCAGGTCCAACGGCTGATTCGAGCGGGCCTCGTAACCTTGGGCTCGCGCCCCGCGCGCAAAACGGGAGAGGAGATTAAAGCGGGCGAACGCCTCCGGGTCCAGGCGCAGCGCGAGGAAGTGCGCGCCGTCCCGGAAGCTTTGCCCCTCACCATCGTGTACGAAGATGACGACCTGCTCGTCACCGATAAGCCCGCGGGCATGGTGGTCCACGTGGGCGCTGGGGTGAAATCCGGCACGCTGGTCAATGCGCTGCTGCATCACGTCGGGAAGCTCTCCTCGGCGGGCGGTGAGCTACGCCCCGGCATTGTCCATCGGTTGGATAAGATGACTTCCGGTCTCGTGATCGTGGCGAAGAACGATGCGGCGCATCGCCGACTGGCGGAACAATTCAAGTCGCGCGCCGTTCATAAGACCTATACGCTCCTGGTCCATGGCTGGGTGGCGAACGAAACCGGTGAGATCCGAAAGCCCGTGGGCCGCGACCCCGTCCGGCGCACGCGCATGAAGGCGGGCGGTCTCGCTGCCCGTGAAGCGCTGACGCGTTATCGGGTCGTCCGGCGGTTTCCGCACTTCACGCTGCTGGAAGCTGAGCCACTGACCGGGCGAACGCACCAGATTCGGGTCCACGTTTCTTCGCTCGGCCATCCGATCGTGGGCGACACCACCTACGGCGCGCCGGGCAAGGTTCGTTTGGCGGGGAGGGAAGTGAAGGCCCTGGGTCGAACATTCCTCCATGCTTCCCAGCTCGAGTTCAGCCATCCTCGCACGCAGCAGCGACTCGGCTTCGCGTCGCCGCTGCCCGCCGAGTTGGGTTCGTTCCTCGAGGCGGTCGCGGCGAACGGCCGAGAGTAGCGCCAGGCGGAACTCCGGTTTCCGGACTCCGACGGAGTCCATCGGACCCCAGAAATCGGACCTGCCCGTGGTACGTTGGGAGACGAGTCAGCGCTCTCGCCCCAGGGCCGAACGCCGTTCGGCCCTACAAATGCCACCGGCTTCGTATATAATCCCGCCTGGCATGCCCATGGCACTCTCCTCCGGAACGCGATTACATGGTTGAGGAGCTGCAGTAATCGGGCCATTGGGTGATTGAGTCATTGAGTGAATTGAACGACTGGATGTTGGTCCGTGGCTAGTTGTTCCCTCGCCAGAGTAGGAGGCGCCGAATGAAAAAGCACAGGAATTTGGACAATAGTGGTGTCAACCGACGCAACTTCTTGAAGAGCGCTGGCGCAGGCTTGCTCGCGTCGGAGCTAGCGACGCCTGCGGTCGCGAAAACCGCCGCGCCATCGCCAGGGCCGCCGGTACACTTCACTCCCAGCGGCGGGCTAACGCAGATTTCGCCCAATCTCTACCTGCTGCGCGATACATGCAACGTCTATGTGCTCAAGGACGGCAATCGGGCGCTGCTGATCGATTTTGGCTCGGGCCACGTATTGAAACTTCTGGGGCAGATAGGTGTCACCCAGGTTGATGGAGTCCTGCACACTCACCATCATCGCGACCAGTGCCAGGGCGACGGGCGCGCCGCGGCCGAGCGCATTCCCATCCGCGTTCCGGAGCACGAGCGCCACCTGTTCGAGGACGCCGAGAACTTCTGGCGCAATCGGCGCGTGTTCCACCTTTATTACGTTCGCAACGATTTCTTCACGGTCGCCCGGAATATTCCGGTGGCGGGCGTTTTGCGTGACTACGACACATTTCGCTGGGGACCGTACGAGCTGCTCGTTTATCCGACGCCCGGCCACACACTGGGCTCGGCCAGCCTGGTGGGGCGCGTGGACGGAAGGAAGACCGCCTTTACAGGTGACTTGATCCACTCGCCGGGCAAGGTGGTGAACCTCTATGAGCTCCAGTACAACTACGGGAGCACGGACGGTGTGGACTTCGCGATCTTTTCGTTGACCCGGCTGCGCGAGCTCGCCCCGGAGTTCGTTTGCCCCTCCCACGGCGAGCCTTTCGCCGATCCCGCGGCAGGGATCACCGACCTCATCCAGAAGATGAAGGGCTGGTACCAGTCGTACTCGCCCGAAGCGAGCCTGACGGTTGAGAACAAACCCTACGCGGTCACCCCCCACTTGATTGCCGCCCACCAGACGACGTCGAGCTTTTACGCCCTCATCAGCGACAGCGGCAAGGCACTCTTTGTGGACTACGGCGCGGCAAGCGGAAACTACTTCGGCGCGTTCAACGCGGCTGCCCCGGTGCTCGACCGCATGCGCTTCGTCGAGCACACGATTCCGGAACTCCGGGCGCGCTACGGCCTCAAGTCCGTGGACGTCGCCATGCCCAGCCACATGCACGACGACCACCTGAATGGCTTCCCACATCTCGTGCGGCACCACGGCGCCAAGATCTGGTGCTACGAAAACATGGTCGATATTCTCCAGAACCCGCGCGGAAACAATCTGGGTTGCATTCTGCCGGAGCCCATCAATGTGGACCGGGCTTTCCGCCACGGCGAGAAATTCAAATGGGAAGAATTTGAATTCGAGGTTTGCCATTCACCTGGACACACGGAATACCAGATGGCCATGTTCGCGGAAATCGACGGCGCGCGTGTGGCGTTCACCGGCGATGCGTTCTTTCCCACGAGCGGCGGCGCCCCTTACCAGCTTCGCCACAACCTCATCTATCGCAACTGGGTGGAGAACGACAGCCACTTGCGCTCCATGCGAACGATTCTCGAACACCATCCCACCCTCGTAGCTCCCGGACACGGCAAGCCCTTCGTCAGCAATAAGGAGGATCTGGAAGACTTGCATCGACGACTGGAAAAACAGCAACAGTATTTCCGCGACGTGGTGGCTGATCTTGACTGCGATTTCGGCTTGAACCCGAGTTGGGTGCGGCTCTATCCGTACCAGCTTTTGGCCCAAGCCGGGTCAAGCGCCACGCTGGAATTACGCGTGCGAAACTATCGCGCCCAGCCGATGCGCTTGGAAGCCGCGCTGGTTCTTCCCGAAGGCTGGAAAGTTTCCCCGGAAGTGTTGACGCTGACTGTGCCAGCGAAGGGGACGGGCAAGGAAGGCTTTCGCCTGACAATTCCCGAGAACTGGGATCGCTCCAAACCCCGCGTGGCGATTACGGCTGATGTCATGGCGGACGGGCAGTATCTGGGAGAGATTGCGGAAGGGGTGGTGGACGTGCGCTAGACGTGAAGCGTTCTAGCCTGCCCCGCGCACGCCGGGGATTCCGAGTCAGCGTTGTAATCTGAGCGGGTTGTGTTGTTGAGGACGCGGACCATGAAGAACGGAGAACCTCCCCTCATTGTGCAACCTACCCACAGCGAAGAGGGCGTTGATTTGACGCTGATTCGCTGGATGCTTTCCTTGACCCCCGCTGAGCGTTTGGAGACGCTGCAGAGTATTGTGGACTTCCGAGAGGCGGTTCGCAGCGAGAATGGCTAAGACGGATTTCCTGGCGCTCTTGCGCACGCTCAACGGACATCGAGTGGATTACATAGTTGTCGGGGGGGTTGCCGCTGTCCTGCAGGGCGCTCCTGTCAGCACGTTCGACTTGGACGTCGTTCACTCCCGCCAAAAGGAAAATATCGTACGCCTTGTCGCAGTTCTGCAGGAGCTGGATGCGTACTACCGCGCCCAACCGGAGCGGCGCTTGACGCCTGACGCGTCCCATCTTGCGTCCCCAGGGCATCAACTTCTGGTGACCCGCTTCGGCCCACTCGACCTGCTCGGTGAGATCGGAGCGGGGCGCCGATACGAAGATCTCCTTCCGGAATCCATCATGGTCCAGGCGGGAGAACAGGTGTTGGTGAGGGTTTTGAATCTCGAGACCCTCATCACGATGAAGGAAGAACTGGCCCAGGAGAAGGATCGTGCGGTCATTCCTGTCTTGCGCCGCACCCTGGATGAGAAACGTCGGCGATAGTTAGCCGGTAGCGCTGGCCTCGGCTGTTTCCCGGCTGTATAATTGCGCCTCGCTAATCGCCGAGTGTGGCGTTGCGCCGTAAAGCCTTGCGCCCTTACCGCAGGGAGGGAGGCAACCGTCTATGAATTCGATGAATCGCAGGGATTTTATCCGTCGCTCGGGGCTGACGGCGACGGCCGGGACAGTGGCGCTGCGCGCCGGCGATAAGGTGCTGTGGGCCTCAGACGCGAGTCCGGGGTTCGCCGCGCCGAGTGACCGCCTTCGCGTGGGGGTGATCGGCATCGGGATGCGCGCCATCGGGGACGCGGGCGGTTTCGTGGTGGCGCCAGGGACGGATCTGGTGGCGGCCGCCGATGTGTACGACGACCGTTTGAAACGCGCCCAGGAACTTTTCGGCGAGAAGCTGGAGACCACCAAAGACTACCGGCGCATCCTCGACCGCAAGGATATCGACGCGGTGCTCATTGCCACCCCGGACCACTGGCACAAGCGCATGATTGTGGAAGCGATGGAAGCCGGCAAGGACGTCTATTGCGAGAAGCCCATGACGTACACCATCGAAGAGGGCTTCGAAATCATCGAGGCGGAGAAGCGCTACAACAAGATTCTCTATGTGGGCAGCCAGTGGGTGAGTTCGCCGCTGGGGCAAATGGCTAAGCAATGGATCGACGAAGGTCGGCTCGGCCAGATTACCTTGATCAAATCCTGGGAGAACCGCAACACGCCGACGGGTGCCTGGTTCTATCCCCTCGCGCCGGACGCCTCCGAGCAGACCATCGACTGGAAGAACTGGCTGGGCTCGGCCCCGCAGCGCCCCTTCGATGCGCGGCGCTACTTCCGCTGGCGGTGCTTTTGGGACTATTCCGGAGGCTTGGCCACCGACCTCGTCGTCCACCACCTGAACACGCTTCATTACCTGACGAACGAGATCGCCCCGCGCAGCGTGGTCGCTTACGGCGGCACTTATCGCTGGAAAAAGATTTACCCGGAAACTGAAGTGCCCGACGTCCTCCAAGTCCTCTACGAGTATCCGAATTTCACCTATAACGTTTCGATGACCTTGAACACTGAGAACCAGGGCTTCGGAACCTTCATCATGGGTACCAGGGGGACCATCCAAATTGACGAAGCGAAGATGACGTTCTACCCCGAGGATCCGCTGGAAAGCTACGGCTGGATTGTCAATGCGTGGCCCGAAGCAATGCAAAAACAGTTTATCAAGGACCACCACATTGTGGGGCTCGACCAGACCTGGTCGCCCGGCACGTGCACCGCCCCGGAAAAGCATGAACTCTATGAGGTCGTTGGTGAGCCCACGGACCTCCACGTGAAGAATTTCCTCGCTTCGGTCCGCACGCGCAAACCCAGCCCCGAGGGCGCGGTGCAGGGGCACAACGCGGCGCTAGGCGCGCACCTCGCAAATAAATCTTACCGCGAGGGCAGCCGTAAGGTGACTTGGGACGGAAAACAGGCGCGCGTCATTTAGCTTGGGTAGGGGCGGGCAATGCTCTCATCTACGGAAAGCGCGAACAGCGATCAGAGATCGCTGCTACAGCAAAGGAGGCAGGTATGAAGCGACTTCTCACGGCAGCTTTGGCTATGGCGGCGCTTGCGGCGCTGGCGGGAACGGCGCTGGCGCAGGGTAATCCTCGCGGGACCGCCACACTCGCGTTAAAGGGCAAGGTGGTTTCCGTCGAGTATGGACGGCCGGCGTTGAAGGGCCGTACCGCCCAGCAACTGCTCGACCAGCTCAAGCCTGGCGACTTCTGGCGCTTGGGCGCAGATAAATCGACAACCTTCTCGACCGCCGCGGATCTGGCCTTAGATGGCGTGAGCATCCCCAAAGGCGAGTATAGCTTGTGGGCGAGTCGAGAGGCGGATGGCACCTGGAAGCTGGTCTTCAACAAGCAACATGGCCAGTGGGGCATGAACCATGACCCCTCCCAGGACTTGGCCGCCGTCCCGCTCAAGGAGAGCAAGGCCACCAAGCCCGAAGAGATGGTAACGATCAGCTTGGCCAAGGAAGGCGCGGGCGGCACGATCGCCATCCAGTGGGGCGACATGAAGCTCACCGCGAGCTTCAAGGCTAAGTAGCGCGGCAGCGGTTAGCGCGCGCGGCGTCTTTCCCAAGAAGGCGACAGGGTTGGGGTTTGCCCGGCGGGCGGAGCGGGCATTAGCCGGAAAAAACCGCCGCTTGGCTTCATGCCGGCAGCGACGTGAGTGAAACTTGCCTGGGCGACATCATCGGTGTCGTCGCTTGCCCCGCGGCGGCGGGCTTATCCTGCCCGGCTGCCGGCGCTCGCGGGAGCGCCGCCAAGCGTCCCATGGGACGTAGCGCAGAGAACCATCTGAAGATTTTGCAACCCTTTGCGCCTCTGCGGTGTCAAATCAGCTTGGTAACAAAAAAGACTGAGGAGCACTCGGACCCATGGTGATCATTGTAGTGTTTGGTGGATTGGTGGTTGGCGGCGTAATTTTTGCTGCTCTCAAGAATAGCGGCAAGTCGACCTCCCAGAGCAAGTACACGAAACTGAACATCGGGTAAGCCCAGGGGATCGCTCCCAAGCGGTTCCGCTTCTTTCAGGGTAAACTCCCCAAGAGTTCTCGCTTCAAGACCGGTTGCGGCGAACGCTTATAAGTGTCTCAACCCCGCACGAACTCTCCCTACCGGGATTTGCCGAACATCATGACAGTGGTTGCCTGTAGCACTGTGTCGGGTTCCGGGACAAAACCCGCGGACTTTGAGAACAAGAGCGCGCCACCCGCTTAGATCGACGCCCAAGAAGCGGTTGAATCCCACGTGCGGCCCACGGACGTGCAGGGCGCGGAGCGGTGAAGGAGATCAGCCCGCATCAGTCCAGGCTCGAGGCGCACCACCCCTTGGTCCCCTCCTCAGATGAGGAGGGGAATCAGGGGAGGTGGGCAGTTGTAGCACGGCCATCTTGGCCGTGGGATCGTCTCACGGGCGGGACGCCCGTGAGACGTGCGAGGTGCGGCGAGGCTGGGGTTTTGCAGATGCAATGCGCTCTGCTGATCGCAGACACGGCAAAACGCGCCATGCCTGCGGCACCCGCGATCAATCTTGTCAGCGGCGCCTTCGCGTTGCCTGTCGAGCAAGTCCCAACATCAGCTCTTTATCCGACGCGGACATCTGCCTGAACATCTCCACAAGCTTTCTTTCGTTTCGTGCGAGGGATCCCTGACCTGGAACCTCGGGAGCTATGGGCTTGCCGGTCCCCGAGTAGAAGAGTTGGTAAAATTCCAGGTCGAAGGCCTTGGCCATTTTCTCCAGGGTTTCGAGCGAGGGGACGGTGTGGCCGCATTCCACGCGCGAGGTGTAGCAGCGCAATAAACCAGTCCGCCTCTCGATTTCCCCCTGAGAGAGGTGCCTCGCTTCCCGCAACTGACGTAGTCTTTTTCCGATTTCCATTCTCGGTGTCTCCAAATGAAATGAGTCAGGTCTTACACAGCGGCCAGATGATACCACGCGCGCGGGGCGACAATCCACTTGACGTCTTCGGAGAAGTCGCCTCGCACATGGACTGCGCGGGTATACGCCCCGGCCGAATCGGTTGTCGACTGCATTGCCATCAACGCCGATAGCCCGGCTTGGCGCATCCCGGTACCCATCTCGCAGGGCCGGGCCCGCGACGGGTGCCGGGACAAGTCCATTCATTCGTGACGAAGGCGACCTACACTACTCCCGTGCCCGCCTAAAAAGGTGCTTTTGGCGGAGCGTGCTCATTGCGAAGGCTTGGGGTGCACACAAGCCCCGATCCGTCGATAAAGGGAGCGACGTCAGGCCTGACGACTGCGCACCGCTTTGGGGAGCCGAGCTGGGCGTGCACCCAGGGATCCTCGGCCGCCTCTAGGCTCAGGGGACTTACTCTCTTGCCGACGGATCGGGGCAAGCACGGCCGGAAACTTATCAGGCGGTCACGGGACTAGCAGTCTGAGGTAGAATTCTGCGGTGTGCCGGCAGCAACTTTCTTATGGTCTCGACCGCCTCCATCACCTGACAACCACCACGTACCAGCGTGCCCGTCGCGGGGACACAACAAGGTGCCGCAACAGTATGCGAACGAGGAGAAGCAACCGAGATTCGTCAGCGCGGCTTTCACGAGAGCGTGAAAAGCCTGCGGCAAGGTGGATATGAGCCGTCCTTTTGAGCGGGCGATCCTGGCGGTTCTGGACAGCGTGGGCATTGGCGCCATGCCTGACGCTGCCGACTACGGCGACGCGGGCCGCGACACTTTGGGGCACATCTGCGCGACGCGCGGGCTGAATGTGCCCAATCTAGTCCGGCTGGGCCTGGCCAACATTCGGCCACTGGGGGGGCTCACGCCCCATCCCCGCCCCGAAGGCGCCTACGGCAAGGCCACACTGCTTTCCCCGGGCAAGGACACCACGGCAGGCCATTGGGAAATGGCGGGCATCATTCTCGAGCGAGCCTTTCCCACTTACCCGGACGGGTTTCCGAAAGAGCTCATCGAGAAGTTCGAGCAGGCCATCGGGCGAAAAACGCTCGGGAACGTTCCTGGGTCGGGCACCGAGATCATCAAGCAATGGGGTGAGGAGCACCTGAAGACGGGCTGGCCGATTGTGTATACCTCGGCCGACAGCGTCTTCCAGGTTGCGGCCCACGAAGAGGTGATCCCGGTCGAAGAACTGTATCGCCTCTGCCAGATCGCGCGGGCGCTTCTCCAGGGCGAGCATCGCGTGGGGCGAGTAATTGCCCGGCCATTTTCGGGCAGGCCGGGTGACTTCTTTCGGACCGAGAGACGCCACGACTACGCCGTTGAGCCGCCGTATCCCATGCTTCTCGACTTGCTGAACGATGCAGGCCTGGAGGTGACTGGGATAGGGAAAATCCCCGATATCTTTTTGAGCCGTGGCATCAGCCGCGCTCTGCCAGGGAAGAACAATCGCCAGGCGTTGGAAAGCACGGCAGCGGTCCTCGGCGAGCCGTCGGAAGGATTAGTGTTCACCAACCTCGTGGATTTCGACATGCTCTATGGCCACCGGTTGGACATCGAAGGCTATGGCCGGGCTATTGAGGAAGTCGATGTGTTTCTTCCCACGCTGTTGCGCGCCCTGAAGCCTCGCGACTTGCTCATCCTGACCGCTGACCACGGATGTGATCCCGCCGGGCCCTCTACCGACCACTCGCGCGAATATGTCCCCGTTCTGGTCACCGGGCCGCAGGTTCGCCGCGCGGTGAACCTGGGCACGCGAGCGACCCTCGCCGACTTGGGCGCCACCGTCGCCGAGAATTTCGGGCTGCGACTTCCCTGCGGGTCCAGCTTCCTCAAGGAGATTGTGGCCGCCGCATAGAGGCCACCCGGCGCGGCGTCCCTGCAACGCGTGGTGAGAAGTCCGGCGAAGAATTGGATGGCTTCCTGGGGAAAGGTGAGCTATTTATATTCCGAGTCGTAGGTCGCCGCGGCGACCCATGTTGGCGCCGCTCTGCGGGAGGCGAATCAACCGTGGGGCGACGTGCGCAGACAGGGGAAAAGGGAGGAACGCCATGGGTGGTTTGTGGAGAGATCTGCGGTACGCCATACGAACGCTCTCGTCGAACCCCTTGCTGGCCTTGACGGTTGTGCTTCCGCTCGGGCTGGCCATCGGCGCCGCCACTGCGGTCTTCAGCTTCACGGATGCGGTGCTGCTGCGGCCCTTCCCCTACCGCGACGCTAACCGGTTGGTCCTGTTATGGGCCTCCAAGACGACGCAAGTGACTCGGGGAATTTCGGGACCCGATCTGGCCGATTTGCGGAGCCAAGCCTTGCTCTTCGAAGATGTAGTCCCATTTGTCGGCTCCGGTGTGCCGCTCAATTTCGGCGTTGAGAATTCCCGAACGGTGAGGGGGTTCTACGTCGGGGGAGGATTATTCTCCCTGCTCGGCGTGCGGCCGCTTGTCGGCCGGAACTTCCGTCCCGATGAGGATCACCCCGGCGCGGAAAAGGCCGCAGTCCTTTCCTACTCGTTTTGGGAAGACCAGTTCGGTGGGGATCGCGGCATTGTCGGTCGCGGAATTACGCTGAGCGGCCAGACGTATACTGTCGTCGGCGTCACCGCGCCGGAGTTCCTTTTTCCCGACCCGACGGTCCAGGTCTGGCTCCCGATCGCTCCCGCGATGCTTCCCCGGGACCGCAGTGCGATGTCGGTCCACGCGCTCGCGCGGCTGAAGCAGGGGGTGACCCTGTCGCGGGCTCAAAGCGACGTGGACACGATTGTGCGCCGGCTGGCTGCGGCATATCCCGATACCGATAAGAGCCTGAGTATCGGCCTCTTCCCCCTGGTGGATCAAATCGTCGGGAAGCACCGCGCGGCGTTCTGGTCGCTTCTGGGCGGCGCGGGGCTGCTGCTGTTGATTGGCTCCGCCAATGCGGGCCATCTGCTGCTGGCGCGTGGCATGCGACGCCGCGCCGAGGTCTCCGTTCGCGTGGCACTGGGCGCGACGCCCGGAGCGATCTTCCGCCAGTTACTGACGGAGAGCCTGCTCGTGAGCGTCGCGGCAGGAGCTACGGGACTCTTAGTCGCCTTCTGGGGCGTACGCGTCCTGCGGGGCGTGGGATTGACGGACATTCCGCGATTCGCTGAAGCCCGTGTCGACCTTGCCGCGCTTACCTTCGCGCTCGCCATCTCGCTGCTGACTGGCGTATCGTTCGGCGTGCTCCCGGCTCTGCGCGCCTCGCGGGCCAACGTCGTCGAATCGCTCAAGGAGGGCGGGACGGCGCATTCCTACGGCGCGCGCAGCCATCTGCGGGATCTACTCATGGTGAGCGAGATCGCGTTTGCCTTCGTGCTGATGGCGGCGGCCGGATTGTTGATCAATAGCTTCGTGCGTCTGGCGCGCGTCCATTGGGGGTTCCGCCCCGATCACGTGCTGGTGGCGGACGTCCTGCTGCCGTATGCCTACGCATGGGACGTTCCTCGGGAGACGGCATTTGCCAATCAGGTGATCCCCGGACTCAAGGCACTCCCGGGGGTCCACGCAGTCAGCGTCGCTCACGGCTCTCCCATCGCGGAGGTATGGGGTGGGGGGGACGCCCTCACCCTAGATGGCAAGCAGAAGGTGCTGGTCGGGAGGATGGAGCTGGTCGGGCCGGGCTATTTCGAGGCACTGGGGATACGGCTCCTCAGCGGACGGGGCTTCATGGAAAGCGACAACGCCGATGCGGCCAAGGTGGCGGTCGTCGAAAGGGGGCTCGCCGAGCAACTCTGGCCAGGAGAGAACCCGGTCGGAAAGAGGTTCTTTGTTCCCACGGTCAAGTCGGAGGTCTTCCATAGGGTGCTAATGCTCCACGACTCCGGCAGGCATGCCGAGTCCAGGCGGCTCTGGGATGACCCGAATTCCCAGGAGCAAATTCCTTACGACGTCGTCGGGGAGGTGGGGACAGTCCTCATGTATGGGCCCCTTCAGCAGGAAACCTCGACCGTCTACCTGGACTACCGGCAACGGCCCGCATGTTACCCGATGATGGCCGAAAGTTTTTTCCTACGCACTTCGACCGAGCCATCCGGCCTCGCCAAAGCCGCGCGCGAAGCGATTCGAGCGGCTGGCGGCGGGGTGACGATCATGCAAATCGATACGCTGGAGCAGCGCGTGAGGCGTGCGGTCGGCGCCCGAGGATCGAGCAAGCTTCTCACAGTGGTTTCGGGGGTGACCAGCGGGCTCGCCCTAGCGCTTGCGGCGCTGGGGATTTACGGCGTAATGGCGTTTACAACAGCCTTGCGCACGCATGAGATCGGAGTGCGCATCGCGCTCGGCGCGCAGCGAGGCGAGATCTTCCGCATGGTCCTCGGCCGGGGGCTTCTGGTTACGAGTGCCGGGCTCCTCTTCGGGCTGAGCGGCGCGATTGCGACGACGAAGATGCTCTCGAGCTATCTCTTCGGCGTCACCCCGACGGACCCAGCGACGTTTGCCGCCGCCATCGCGGTGTTCCTTGCCGTCGCGTCTCTAGCGTGCTACTGGCCTGCCCGGTGGGCGACGAAGGTTGATCCGATGACGGCGCTGCGATACGAATAATAAACTAACCTGGGGTGTAGAAAGAGGTTGGCAAGTAAATTCTATCTATGTAGGCTTTTCCCGTGAAGACCCCTCGCATATCTCCCGAGACTCGCCTCGTACTGGAAAGGTTGATCGAGCGACCAAGCGACTGGCGCTACGGTTACGAGCTGAGCCGTGAGACCGGGCTGAAGTCCGGAACGGTCTACCCCATTCTCACGCGCCTGGAAAAGTACAGGCTGCTGGAAGCATGCTGGGTGGCGACGGAAGGCGGCGTGCCGCCACGGCACACGTACCGGTTCACGCCGAGTGGATTGGAATTGGCCAGAACCAAGCTGGCCGAAGCGCGCCCGCGCTCAATGGTGCGGCAATCCGCCCTCTGCAGTGGGCGAGATCGGTGCTGGAAACGCATCTCCCCCAAGCTTCGATAGTGCGCCTGGGATCCGCATCGCGCCGCCCGACACGGGCGACCGGGGCCGCGCGATGGCCTCTTTTATATCGAAAAGGGAAAGATTCAGTACCCGGTGATGAACTTTCGCTTCAACCAGAGCGTCGTCGAGATGCTGAAGCAGGTCGAAGGGATGACGCCTGCGACCCCCGTCGGGAACAATGTGCTGCCCACCATCAAGGTGCGCGAGTTCAACATGTCGTCCCTCTCCGATGCGGTCTGAGTTGGGAAGTAGCGCCGCCCTTTAGTGTAGGGCGGCATGCCGGGCTAAAGCCCGGCGCTACTGGCCGCTGGCGACGGGCGCGGCCGGTTGACCTTTAGGAGCGTAGTAGCCGGGGCGGGTTCGCACCAGCAGCTTGGTGCGACCGCGGGGCTGGAAAGCGTCCACGCGCACGGTGCGGAACGAGCCGTCTTTCTTGATGTTGGTGGGGTAGTAGGCCAGGGTGTACTGATTGCGGATATCGCGGGCAATCTGCCGGCAAGTTCCTTCCACTTCGTCCAAAGACTTCGGGGAAAAGGCTTGGCCGCCGGTGGCCTCGGCGAGCTTTTCCAGGATCTTCGCCGCCCGGTGCGGGCCGCCCCCGTGGATCTTGAACAGCCCTCCGGGTTCCTCGGAACCGATCAAACCAATCGTATAAATCACCGCGCTGGACTTCTGCGCGTAGCGTAACAGCTCGTCGAAGGAATACCGGCTGGCGTTATCCTCGCCGTCGGTAATCACCAGGACTACTTTCTTGTCGCGGTTGCCGAGTTTCAGGTGATCGAGGGAAGCGTACACGGCGTCATAGAGGGCGGTACCGCCGCGCGAGTCGATCTTATCCAAGGCGGCCTTCAGGTCCTCAATGCTAGTCGCGAAGTCTCCGGGCGTATCCAGGTAATACACATCGTTGAAATTGACGACGAACACCTGATCCTGGGGATTGGAGGTCTTGACGAAGGTCAGGGCCGAGGTGTTGACCGCCTGGCGTTTCTCCTTCATGCTCCCGCTGTCATCAATGACGATCCCCAGAGTGACGGGGATGTCGGCGTGGCTAAAGACGGACAGCTTCTGGGGGGCGCCATCCTCAAACACTTGGAAGTTATCTTCTTTGAGGCCATCCACCATCTTCCCCTTGCGATCGAGCACGGTGGCGTGCAGGACAACCAGGTTGACGTCCACGTTGATGGTGTACTCGCGCCCTTTCTTTTCCGCCGGCGGAGTGCGCGTGTCGGGGGCTTGGCGCGTTTGCGCCGCGAGCGCCAACGGGAAGGCCAGGAAGGCGGCCCACATTGCCCGGCGGAAAACGCGAGTCTCGCGATGCTGTTTATTGTGTTGGAGCATAATATCCGGTACGGGCGTAAACCTGGAGCGGGGGCAAGCCTCGGGGAGCGTTCAGCTTCACCCTGACGCGCCGCCAACGGCCGTCGCGGACCAGGTTGGAGGGCCGGTAGCCGAGCACATACTGGTTGCGGAGTTCGATGGAAATCTTCTCCGCGATGTCCGGGAGCTCGTTCGAATCCTCGACGCTGAACATGCGGCCTCCCGAGACTTCCGTCAGTTCGGCGAGGAGGCCGGGCCCGGCGGCTTCTTCCAGTGTTCTGGACCGTGAGGCCAGAGCCTCAAAGATGCCCACCGCGTACATCTGCACGTCGGACTCCTTAACGGCGCGCTTGATATCATTGGCCGTGTATCGGCTGTGGTTGTCGCCGCCGTCGGAGATTGCCAGCAGGGCTTTGCGATTGGTCGTGGCCTTTTTCATTTGGCTGAGACCCAAGTAAAGGGCATCCAGCAACGCAGTCCTGCCGCCCGCCTTCAAAAACAGCAACCGGTCCTGGAGGTTCTCAAACTTCGACGTGAACCCCGTAATGAGATTGGGCTGGTCGCTGAAGCTGATAAGCATGAACTCATCCTGGGGATTAGATGTCTTGAAGAACTGGAGGGCTGCTTCCTTGGACTTTTGGATTTTGTCTCCCATGGACCCGCTGCTGTCGAAAATTAGACCGACGGAGATGGGAGCGTCCTCGGTCGAAAACGACTCGATTTTCTGCTCAACCTTCTCATCGAAGAGTTGGAAGTTGCCCTGGTCGAGACCTGTGACAATCCGATCATAGGGATCAGTGACCGTCACGTTCACCACCACCATGTTGACGTCAACCCGAATGGGGGCGATGTGGATGGGGGGGGTGCGAACAGAAATCTTGGCGCCCTCTTTATCGGTGGCCGGGTCCTGTGCCTTCTTCTCCTGCGCCAGCGCGCACCCGACCGGAGCCCCCCCCAGACACAGCAGAGCCAAGCTCGCTAGTCCGAACCGGAGAAGAGTACGCGAAGAAAGAGCTGTCATGTTTGCAGCCCTCTCGTCCGGGAGCAGCGGCCAGGAGCCCACTGGTTCCGAGCGCTGCTCTTCACCCTGAGACTCTTGCACCACAATTCTAACATAGTTCTCATTGCAGGGGCGCCGGCTCACCGCATGGAGGAGGAAGTTGCTCGCAGGGGAGATCCGGCCGGCGCCGTGCGTGGTTCGCTCCAGGGAAGCGGGCCCCGATCCGTCGATAAAGGGACCGACCTCGGGCCTGACAACTGCGCAACGCTTTGGGGAGCCGCGCTGCGCCTGCCTGCGACAGGGAGACGTGCACCCAGGCATTCTCGCCCCGATGCAACGGGGCGAGGCCGCCTCTGCTCTCAGGGAAGTTAGTCTCTTACCGACGGATCGGGGCGGGGGGAATTTGGCGTTGACAAGGCGGTGCGGTGGGCGGATAATTGCCCGTACCGATTCCTTCCGGTCTTCGCCGATTTCGGTACAGCCAATCTTACTCTGCGTTTGCAGCCGGGCTTGAGGGGCGCAGCGCATTTAGCCTTTGCAGCATCACCACCAACCCGCAACGTGTTCACCAGGAGGTGTATGGGCGCCAAATACATCTTTGTCACCGGGGGTGTAGTTAGTTCGCTCGGCAAGGGCCTGGCGTCTGCGTCCGTCGGCTGCCTGCTGGAGGCGCGCGGGCTCAAAGTGTCGTTCTTGAAGTTCGACCCTTATCTGAACGTTGATCCCGGCACCATGAGCCCCTTCCAGCATGGAGAAGTGTTTGTCACCGACGACGGTGCCGAGACGGACCTCGATCTGGGCCATTACGAGCGCTTCACGCACGCCCGCATGCGGCGTGACAACAACTGCACGGCGGGACGCATCTACGAGACCATTGTCACCAAGGAGCGGCGTGGCGATTACTTGGGCAAGACCGTTCAGGTGATTCCTCATGTCACCAACGAAATCAAGGCCGCCATTCGCAAAGTCTCGAGCGACGTGGACGTGGTGATTACCGAAGTGGGCGGCACAGTGGGAGACATCGAATCTCTCCCCTTCCTGGAGGCCATCCGGCAGATGCGGCAGGAGCAGGGGCGGGCTAACGTGGTCTTCGTCCACTTGACGCTGGTGCCCTACATCGGAGCCTCCCGGGAGCTGAAGACCAAGCCGACCCAACACTCGGTCAAGGAGTTGCGGGAAATCGGTATTCAGCCCGATATCCTGCTTTGCCGTACCGACCGCTTTCTATCTCGGGATATCAAAGCGAAGATCGCGCTATTCTGCAGCGTCTCCGAAGAGGCGGTGATTACCGCGAAGGATGTGGAGACGATCTATGAGGTGCCGCTGGTGCTGGCGCACGAGGGGCTGGACACGCAAATCCTCCACTGCCTGAACCTGCAAACCGCAGAGCGCAACATGCAGCCCTGGGTGGAACTGGTGGAGCGCATCCGGCACCCCGCGGATGAGGTGGCCATCGGCATCGTGGGGAAGTACGTCGGCTTCCAGGACTCCTATAAGAGTTTGAATGAGGCGCTGCTCCACGGTGGCCTTCCGCACCGCCTCAAGGTCAACCTGATTTGGGTGGAGGCGGAGGGGCTGGAGGGCGAGCAGTGGGAAGGTCAGTTGCGCGAGCTGGATGGGATTTTGGTGCCGGGCGGCTTCGGGAAACGCGGCATTCTGGGCATGCTGCGGGGGATCGAGTTTGCGCGCACGCGCAAGGTGCCCTACTTCGGCATCTGCCTGGGCATGCAGGGCGCGGTGGTCGAGTTCGCCCGTAACGTTTGCGGCCTGAAAGGCGCCGACAGCTCGGAGTTTGATCCGGCCACGCCCCATCGCGTCATTTATAAGCTGCGCGAACTGCGGGGCGTTGACGAGCTGGGCGGAACGATGCGTTTGGGTGCGTGGACGGCTCGCCTCAAGCCCGGTTCCTTTGCCCATCAAGCCTATGGCACGCTGGAAATTTCCGAGCGGCACCGGCACCGCTACGAATTCAACCGGGAGTACGAGGAAGTGCTGGTGGCCCATGGCCTGGACCTCACCGGGGTCACGCCCGATGGGACGTACGTGGAAATGGTCGAGATTCGCGACCATCCCTGGTTCCTGGGGTGCCAGTTCCACCCCGAATTCAAGTCCCGACCCCTGGACCCCCACCCGCTGTTCAAGGCTTTTATCGGCGCTGCCTACCAGTACCGCAAGACGCGGCAGCGGTTGCTGCACGAGGCCGGGCAGGTGGAAGAGAATAAGCTGGCCGTCGAAGCAAAGACGGGGTAAGCGGCTAGGGTTGCGTCGGCAAAAGCCTGGTCACGCGCGCTTCTGACAAGGGCATGCTGACCGCATGCGAAGCATCGCGTTTGGAGGCCCAGTCCCGAGCCCCGAATCCCAAGTCCCTTGAGCTGCGATGAGTCACTTGGTTCGCATTGGCAAGCTGGCGGTAGGAGTGGGGCGGCCGCTGTTCCTGATTGCGGGCCCGTGCGTCATCGAAAGCGAGCGTCATGCGCTGAAGATGGCGGAACGGCTCGCCACCGCCATGCGCGAACTCGGGATCCCTTATGTCTTCAAGGCATCCTACGACAAGGCCAACCGGACTTCGCTTGATTCCTATCGCGGCCCCGGTCTCAAGCGTGGACTCGAAATCCTGGCGCGGATTAAGAAGGAGTTCGGTGTGCCGGTGCTGACGGACGTGCACGACGTCGCCCAGGTTGGCCCCGCGGCCGTAGTGTGCGACGTCCTGCAGATTCCCGCCTTCCTTTCTCGCCAAACGGACTTGCTGGTGGCGGCGGGTCGCTCCGGAGCGGCGGTGAATATCAAGAAGGGACAATTCCTTTCTCCCTGGGATGTGCGGCACGCCGTTGAGAAAGTTGCGAGCACCGGCAACCATCGGATCCTCGTCACCGAGCGCGGTACCAGCTTCGGATACAACAATCTGGTCGTGGACGTGCGCGGGCTGGCGGTGATGAAGGGATTCGGGTATCCCGTGATTCTGGATGTGACCCACGCTTTACAACTGCCGGGTGGCCAAGGCACGCGGAGCGGCGGGCAGCCCCAATTCATCGAAACCCTGGCGCGGGCCGGCGTGGCGGCCGGAGCCGATGGCCTGTTTATGGAAGTCCATGACCATCCCGCCCGCGCCCTTTCCGACGGCGCCAATGCGCTCCCTTTGAAGCGTTTCGACCCGCTCGTGAAGACGCTTCGGGACCTGGGCAGGTTTATTCGCGACTTGAAATGACTTTCGGCGGCTAGATTCTTACCGCCAAGGTCTGCGCAGCTCGTCGCACACATTTTTGCGCCTTCGCCCTTTTCGACTTTCGACTGGCTCAGGAGCGCGGAGAATTTCAAATACGTTTGGCTAGGATTCAGGGCCCTCCTCACCCGACGCGGCCATGCCCGACCAAGACGCGAGGAAGCAACTCGTTCTGCTGGTGAATTCCGACTACCCACTCATCTACATGGAGACCTGGGAAGAGACCCGGGCCACGGAGATCCTCGGGCTGGTGTCGGAGGACGTGCGCGCTGCCCTGTTTGTGTGGACGATTACCCAAGGTCTTGCCCGGGCCGGTGGCGCGCCCATTTACAATACCCACGAACCCGCGCAGGTTTTGGCTACGATCAGCACCATCACGGGCAACGCTTTGTTTCTGTTGAAGGACTTTCACAAGTACCTGGAGCAGGACGTGATCGTCCGGAAGCTGCGAGATCTCGCTTTCTCCTTTCGGCGCGCCCGGCGCTCTATCGTCATCTCTTCTCCGGTCGTGAACATTCCCATTGAGCTCGAAAAGGACGTCGTACGCTTTACCCTGGGGTTGCCCTCGGAGGCGGAATTGAACCGGTTAGTCGTGGGGACGGTGCGCGACCTGATGGGAGAACACCGCATCACGAGTGAGCTGACCCAGGATGAGATGCCGGTTCTGGTGGGCAGCCTGCGCGGGCTGACGCTCGAGGAAGCGCGACGGATCTTGACCCAGGCCGTACTGGAAAACTACCGCTTTGATGTCGGCACCGTCGAGCGCATTCGAGAGGCTAAAAACCAATTCATCAAGGATCAGGGGGTTTTGGAATTCCTGAAGGTGGACGCGGGGCTGGATACGGTTGCGGGCCTGGCCAATTTGAAAGCGTGGCTTGAAAAGCGGCGCGGCGCGCTCACGCCGGAAGCCGCGCGTTACGGGATCCAGCCGCCTAAGGGTATCCTGATTACTGGTGTGCCGGGATGCGGCAAGAGTCTCTCGGCGAAAGCCGTAGCCCGCGAGTGGAAGATGCAGTTGCTGCGCTTTGATACGAGCAACCTGTTTGAGAAGTACGTTGGCGAGTCGGAGAAAAACCTGCGCAAATCCTTGCAGGTGGCAGAGGCCGTGGCACCCTCGGTCCTGTGGATCGACGAGATTGAGAAGATGTTTCCCAGGGCTGGCCTCACCTCGGATGCGGACGGCGGGCTTTCGCTGCGCATCTTCGGGACTTTTCTTAATTGGATGCAGGAGAAAAAGGCGCCGGTGTTTGTGGTAGCGACCTCAAACGACATCTCCGCGCTTCCTCCGGAGTTGCTGCGCAAGGGCCGGTTCGATGAGATTTTCTTCGTGGACTTGCCGGGAGTGGAAGATAGGAAGAGCCTGTTTAGTATCCACCTCAAGCGGCGAAAACAGAACCCGGCGAAGTTTGATTTGGGCAAGCTCGCCGCGGCTTCCGAGGGCTTCACCGGCGCGGAGATCGAGGAGGTGCTCTCGTCGTCCCTCTACTCGGCTTTCAACCAGAAGGCCGCGCTGTCAACGGAGATGCTCCTGAAAGAAATCCAGTCGACCTACCCGCTCGCGGTGACCATGAAAGAGAAGCTTGATGGCCTGCGCGAATGGGCTCGCCAGCGTGCCGTGATGGCGAATTGAATTCCCGGGTGAGTATGCCGGCCAGCACCGCTGGCCGCGCGGCGAGACGCAAGTTTACCTTCACCCCGATCCCGAAGCAGGAACCCGGCCTGCTTGCCGGCAGGCAGGGTTGGGGCCTTAAGCCTGGTGTTCCTGGAAAGATCTGGCCATGTCACACGGAACAGCTATAACTTCGGCGAGATCGGATATTCACAACGTAAGGAACGAATTATAATCGGACCCGCTTGCTCAGTTCCAACTTCGGGATCGGGGTTCATGCCAACAGGGAGTGTCGTTATGCATTCGTTAGAGAGAGTTCGGGGCGTAATAGCGGGCCAACCCGTAGACCACTTGCCCGCACAGCCTGTGGTGATGATGTTTGCGGCTAAGAATGCGGGCATGCGATACATCGACTACACGCGCGATGGGGTGAAAATGGCCGCGGCCCAGCTCAAGCTGGTGGAGGACTACGGGCTCGACTGCCTGCTGACCTGCTCGGACCCGGCGCGGGAGGTGATCGATATCGCCGGCGAGGACAGCATTCTTTGGTATGAAGACCAGGGCCCGGCCATTAATGAGGAGAAGGCGGCACTCGGCGAGAAGTCACGCCTGCGAGAGTTCCGCGTGCCGGACCCCTGGGGCGGCGGCCGGATGCACGACCGCATCAAAGCCATCGAGATGATGCGGCGCCAAGCCGGACCCGACATGTCAATTGTGGGTTGGGTTGAAGGCCCCTTGGCCCTGTCGGCGGAACTGCGGGGCCTCAACAATATCATGACCGATTTCATTGATGATCCCGGCTTCGTCCACGATTTGATGGAGTTCTGCGTCCAGGTGGCCATTCCCTACGCGCTGGCCCAGATCGAAGCCGGCGCGGACACGATGGGCATGAGCGATGCTGCCGCCTGCATGATCGGGCCGTATTTCTATGCCGAGTTCCTCTTCCCAGCGCAGTACCGCGTCCTGGCGTCGATCAAACAGCAGCGCCCTGAGGTCATCACTCGCCTCCACATGTGCGGCAATACGGACCCGCTGATTTCCCAAATGGGACAGTTGCCGGCGGACATCATCGAGTTGGATTTCCCAGCCAATTTGCTCGCGGCAAGAACAGCACTGGGGCCCAACCGGGTGATCCTGGGAAATGTTTCCACGATCACCGATTTGCTGGAGGGAACGCCGGAGAAAGTCTACGAGGCGACGCGCAGGTGCCATGAAATCTGCGGACGCTATCACGTGGTGGGCTCCGGGTGCGAAGTGTCCCCCGCTACGCCGCCGGAGAATCTGCGGGCAATGTTGGCTTATGCCCGAGAGCACAACCCGGAAGACGTGCCCGGGGGGGCAGTGGCTAGGGGCTAGGGACGGGGGAAAGGCAGAAAGCAGAAGGCAGAAGGCAGAGGGCAGAAGGCAGAAAGCAGAAGGCAGAAAGCAAGACCCAACGGGCGAAGGCGGGTTCGTGTGCCCTGTTGCCTACTGCCTCTTGCCTACTCCCTGCCGAGACCCCGATGAAGAGGGGACACTACGCCGATTGGGTGATTGAATCATTGATTCATTTGAAGAGAAACGCGAGTCGGGTTAGATTCTGCTGACGGCTGAAAGCTGACGACTGACGCCTGCTTTTCGGATGAAGAGGTGACTGAAATGAGCAACGCACGCAAGACCTACATCGTAACTAGTGAGTTGACAGGGGCTTGCAAATGCGGTAGGTTGCTGGGTATTAAGACCTTGGGCCGGCGCCGATAGTTCCAGGCGCCATGCGAACATGGCCTTTTCCATCCGTAGCCTGAAAATCCGCGATCAGATCCTCTTGGTCACGTTTCCCCCCCTGTTTGTGTTGCTGTGCGCGGCGGGGCTTGCCTTCTATGCGTACTGGAGCGTGTTGCACACGGAACAAAATGCGCTCAGGTCCCAGGAGAGCATCGCGCAAGGTGAGACCCTGCTGCGGCATCTGACCGAGATGTACATGGGTGTGCGGGAATACCTGGTAACCCCCCAGCCGGCGTTGTTGGTTCTGTATGAGGCGGCGGCGCCAAAGATCGTGGAGGACATGAGCAGGCTGCGCGAACTCGAATCGGCCAATCCCTCCCAGGCCGAGCAAGTGGAGGTGATCCAGAGCGAAATCAGCCGCTTGCAAGCCGAATGGGCGGCGCCGGCGCTGGATAAGCTGAAGCGAGGCGAAGCGCTCAACGCGCTCGCGGCGCTCCAGGAGGGGCAAACCCGCATGGCCTCGGTCCGCAACCGGGTGTTGAAACTCTTGGAAACAGACAGCGCGAAGAGCCTGGCTGAGATCCGCAACGCCGAGCGCGTGATGCGTCGCATGCTGATGTTCGGCGTGAGCCTGGCCGTGCTACTCGCCGCCGTGCTCCTGTTCCTGACGCGCGTCGTCACGCGCCTGATTGCCGGCCCGGTGCTGCAATTGATCCACGCCTCCGAGCAGGTCAGCCGAGGGGATTTTCAACCTTCCTTACCGCCGCCGGTGGACAACGAGTTCGGCGTGCTCTCGCGGAGCTTCTCGCGCATGACCACGGCGCTCCGCCAAGAGCGCGAGGAAATGGCGGCCTTGAATAAGTTCTCCGAAGCCGTCACCCAGTGCACCTCCGAGCGGGAAGTTCACGACCATCTGCTGCACTGGCTGAAGCAGCGCTTTGAGCCGCGGCAGGTGATCATCTTCCGTTTGAATGCCGCGGAGAATTTTCTGGAGGCGGCGGCAACCTTGGTTCCCCTGCCGGCGGACCTGCGCTCCTGGCCGGTCATCGAAGAGCCGCACAATTGCAAGGCGGTCCGAACGGGCCGGTACTTCCGCGTCAATGATGTCAACGTCGAGCCGGTCTGCCCGTCGAGATTTGCCCTGCCGGCCGAGGGCAGCTACTACTGCGGCCCCTTGATTGCCGGCGGCATCATCATCGGCGCCGTGCGCCTGGAAGGGATGAAGGGCTTCTGGACGCCGGAACGGGAAAGGTTGCTGGAGAGCTACTTGAGCGGTGCCGCCTCGGCACTTTCCAACCTGCGACTGCTGGACAGCATGAAGCAGCAGGCCAACGTCGATGTGCTCACCGGGCTTTACAACCGGCGTTTCCTCGAGGACTACGCTGGCAAGCTGCTGGCCATGGCGCGCCGCCGGCAACAACCCGTCAGCGTCATTATGATGGACCTCGACCACTTCAAGAGCTTCAACGACATCTATGGCCATGAGCTTGGCGACCGCATCCTCCGCCAGTTTGCCAAGACGGTGACCGAAGCTATGCGCGAGGCCAACCTGGCGGCGAGGTTCGGAGGCGAAGAGTTTGTGGTCTTGCTGCCGGACACCGGCCCCAAAGCCTGCTTAGTGGTGGCGGAACGCATTCGCCGGGCCGTGATGCGCATGGTGGTGTCCTCGGGGACCGAAAAGCCGCTCCCTCAGGTCACCGTCAGCCTGGGGATCGCGGTTTTCCCTGAGCACGGACAGTCGCTGGAAGAGGTCCTCCTGGCCTCCGACAAGGCGCTCTACGAATCCAAGAACAGCGGCCGCAACCGCGCCACACTCTATCTCCCCCAGGCCGAGCCGGCCAGCTAGTGCCGTTCCAACCGAATGAGCCTAGGCATAGTGCCTGAACCCCGCTTAGCGCCAGGGTGGCGGGCCCGCCTGAGCCCTGCGAGACCGCGGCAATGGCGCCCGCCACCGCTGGCGGCTTCACGGCGACTGGTTAGGGTGTGAGGAGTCGCCGCGGCGACGGCTGTGCTATGATGTTCAGTCTACACTGTGCCGGTATGAGCCTTGAGACCGCCCGCAAAGTTTTGGAGATCGAAGCGCGCACCCTGAGCGAGCTTGTTGGCCGCCTCGATGAGGGCTTCCTGCATGCGGTGGACATCCTGATGGCCTGCCAGGGGCGTGTGGTAGTCGCCGGCATGGGAAAGTCCGGCATCATTGGGCAGAAGATATCTGCGACTTTCTGCAGTACGGGGACACCGTCGTTTTTCCTGCACCCGGCGGAAGCCCTGCACGGCGACATAGGCCGGCTGGTTCGCCTCGACGCGCTGGTAGCGCTTTCCTACAGTGGTGAGACCGAGGAACTGGTGCGCCTGCTCGACACTGTCAAGCGCCTGGGTATTCCGCTGATCTCGCTCACCGGGAATCTCTCTTCGACTCTGGCACAAGCCAGCGACGTGGTGATCGATGTCGGCATCCGGCAGGAAGCTTGCCCGCTGGGGCTGGCCCCTACCGCCTCCACCACGGCGATGCTCGCTATGGGCGACGCGCTGGCCATGGCCTTGCTCGAGAAGCGGGGCTTCAACGAGGAAGACTACGCGGCTCTCCATCCTGGCGGGGGACTGGGCGTGAAGCTGCGGCGCGTCGAAAACGTGATGCACACCGGCGATCAAGTCCCGCGCGTTCGGCCCCATACCCCCATGCCCGACGTCATTTACGAGATGAGCAAAAAGGGTTTGGGCCATACCGCCGTCGTGGACGACGGCCAGCGTCTGGTGGGCGTTATCTCCGATGGCGACCTGCGACGGTTCTTCGAAAGGGAAGGGAACCGGGCGCTAAGCCTGACTGCTGCGGACTGCATGACGCGCTCCCCCGTCACCATCGGCCCGAAAGAGCTGGCGACGAGGGCCCTCAACCTGATGGAAGTGCGGAAGATCACCTCCTTGCTGGTGGTCGGTTCCGACCGCAAGCTGGAAGGTGTCGTCCACATCCACGACCTGTGGACAACCCAGATGTTCTAAAAACAGTCTGGAGTCCCGCGTCCGGAGTCAGCCGGCACTAGACAGGATTCGTGGTTGAGCGCCCATCACTCAGCGCTCTTGACTGGCAACTGACAACCGACTACTGACAACTAGCTTGAGACACTCGACCCCGGACTAAGGATATGGGACTATCTCCTAAGCGACTTCGCGAACGCGCGCGCAAAATCAAGCTGTTGCTCATGGACGTGGATGGCGTCCTCACGGACGGGCGCATCTACTACCTTCCACGGCCCGGAGGCGGCCTCTTCGAGACCAAAACCTTTCACTCCCGGGATGGCCTGGGCATTCGCCTCGCCCACCAGGCGGGGCTCAAAACAGGGATCATCACCGGGCGAAGCTCGCCCGCGCTGGAATACCGCGTGAAAGAACTGGGTATCCACTTTCTCCAGCAGGAAGCCCGGGACAAGCTGGAACCTTACGAGAAGATTCTCCATGCCGCGCGCTTGGACAATGAAGAAGTTTGCTATGTAGGCGACGACGTCGTAGATTTGCCCTTGCTCAAGCGCGTGGGGCTGGCGGTCGGCGTTGGGGATGGCCATCCCGCATTGCGCAACTACGTGCATTACTGGACGCGCCAGCCCGGTGGCCTGGGCGCTGTCCGCGAGACCGTCGAACTGATTCTCACCGCACAGGGTAAGTGGGACGCCGTTCTCAAGCGTTACTTGAAGTAGGTGCTAGGTGCTGGGGGCTAGGGGCTAGGGGAGGGCAGAGGCTAGAAGCGAGGAGCTAGAAGTCAGAAGGTAGAAAGCAGAAGACTGAGGACGGAAGACGACGCGGAGCGGGGAAGGAGTTTTTCTTGCCCTACTCCCTATTTCCTACTGCCTACTGCCTTCTTCTCCTTGTAGGCGCGGTTGACGTGACGGCTGCCCGTGGCCATGAGGCGCTGCGCTTCGGCCTGAGTCTTGATCCCGCCGCGCGCGCCCAGGGCCGTACAATTCAGCCCCGCCATGGCATTGGAGAAGTCCAGGATCCGGCCCATGTCCCACCCGGCCAGCAGCCCATATATGAACGCACCGTGGAAGACGTCGCCGGCGCCGGTGGTATCGACGGTCTCGACGACGAAGCCCGGCGAGTAGTGGAAGCGGCCCCCCGAGTAGACGAGGGCGCCGTCCCGGCCCAGCGTCATGCCGGGCGCCTGCATCCCGTATTCCCGCGCCATGAACTCGAGCACCCTGAAGGGGTCGGCCTCGCCCGTGACGGCGGGGAGGAAGTTGGCCGAGGCAATCAGATAGTCGATCAGCGGGAAGAGCTTCTCCACCTTCTTATAAACCGTGTCGAGGTCAGCGACGACAGGGATAGGGATGCGACGCGCCCAGCGGGCCGCCTGAACGCAGGCTTCCACGTCGCACCCATCCAGAAGCAAGGTTCGGGCCGTCACAATGGCCTTCGGGGTCAGTTCCTGGGGCGTCATGGTGAGCCGCGCGTGGCGGTCCCAGAATACCGTACGCTCTCCGCTAGCCTGATCCACCAGAATGTAACCGAACTGGTTCGGCGTGCCTCGCGCCACGCGGGTATAACGCAGGTCCAGGCCCTCGCCTCGGAGGCTGGCGAGCTGAAACCGGCCGGCGTCGTCATCACCGACCTTGCCGATGTAGCGCGCCCGAAGCCCGAGCCGCTGGCAGGTAACCAGCGCCGTCGCCACTTGCCCTCCGGCCTGCCGCGAGGCGGAGAGGACCCGCTCCTTGCCGCCCAGGGCAGGGAATTCCCGGACGACATAAACGGTGTCGGTGGCGTTCAGACCCAGTCCGACAACATCGACTTGTTTGTTCGCCAACCCAAGCCTCCTTGGAAGGGCAGGGCGCTTACTCTATCGCCGATGGATTTTTCGTGGCAACAGGAATGTGACGCAACAGAGGGCGCGCGGCGCGCAAGGGCAAGCTGGAGCAGGTGGCTAGGCGACGACCTCGCAAGCCTCCAGGGGATAGAGGAGGTTCGTTTGGGGGTGTTGCGGGTCGTAGAGGACGGCGACGGACTCACCTGCCGTCAAATTCTTCTATGGCCTCGCGTCGATGGGCGCCTGGAAGTTTGCCCTGAAAACGACGCCCACTTCGTTCGAAAACGTGAAGGCGATGTTCCAGCCCCGCCGGGGTCGCGATACGCGAGTGACCACACCTCGGGTCACTTGCCCGTCTTGCAGCAAACTTCGCGAATTCGAGAGGACACAAGCGGCTCTCCACGCAAAACTGATCGGGTACCGAAGCCAGAGCCCGATGACCAGGAGAGTGGAAAAGCCTTGGGCGTCGAGGTGGCGTTGGGCCAACTCAGCGGTGAGAGTTCGCACGGGCTTCGAGTCATGCAGCAGAATCCAAAACCCGAGGAGCCAGACGATGGGCATGACAGCAGAGGTTAGAACGGTCCGAGTCTTCATCCGTACCTGGCGTAACCAGGCGCAACGCGCACGGCTCCGCGACAGGAGGAGCCGTGACCTGAGGAACAGCTCCACCTGTTTGGCGGGTTAACAAGACGTCAACGATGCTGAGGTGCTTCGCCGACGTCCGACATTCCGGCTGATCAGTCCGGAGAAGATCTGAGACGGGAAAAACGAAGCAGTTCTTCCGCCCCCATGGGTTCACAAGACGCATACCATATCCCTCAGATGGCTGCAGGCTGGAGTCACCCCCACGCCAAGGCTGCCCGGCGCCAAGTCGCAGCCCCGCGGTGCCTACGCATGCTTGCCGAAAGGACACGCTCGGTCCCGAAAAGAACTCCCCCACGACAAGGGCAGTAACAAATGCTATGGCAAACTTAAATGCGAGTGAAGCTCGTGCAACCCCGGAGTACTGAGTGGGACGGTCAAGCGAGTTCCGTCTTCTGCTGGCGCACCTAAGACGGCACGCCCGTCGACCTCGATTGAGGCCTCGCCTCGATTTACAGGTATGGAAACCTGTGCAGTCACTCCTTCCGGTAATTCGATCCTTGCCTTGAAATCCGAATCGTCCTGTCGGTAGTCGACTTTGATGGAGCCCTGTGGACAAGGTTCGGACCCCCGTGCCCATTTCAGGTTGCAAAGATCAGGCCGAATAGCGACCTTCCTGAAACCACCCGCTACGGGTTGAATACCGAGAACTTGCTCAGTCAGCCAAGCCGTTGGCCCACTCGCCCACCCGTGACAAAGGCTGACAAAGTAGCCTTCTCCGTGGTCAGTCTGGAGATGTCCATGGAAGTTCTCCGCTGGCCAGCGAGGGTCATAGCCTTCCCAAAACGTGGTCGCCTCCGGCCTGAGCATTCCGCCCCAGTACTTTCTGATCCAATCCAAGGCTTCCTTCCGACGCCCAGCTTCTGCCATTGCGGAAATTGCGTAAAAATTGAAGTGCGGTGTTACCGTGAAGCGGTACGGGCGAGAGAGGATGTTTTCCCATATCGCTAGCCGCTGGTTGATGTTGGCGAGGCCAGCAAAGATGGCCATGGCGTTTGTTTGCGGGCGATCTCCAAAAGTATTTGTTGAGGGGTCAAGCAAGTGTCCAAGTGCACTTTGCCTGAGCTTCTCGGCGAGCATCTTAAATCTTTCAGATGTTGCAGAGTCGCCCGCTTGCTCCAAAAGCCAAGCGCCTTCTGAAAACGCCTTTAAGAATTCCATCAGCGTCACACGGCGTGCTTCGGTCGAGTCTCCGTCCAAATCGGGAGACCAGTCGACAAACGTCCAGTGTTTCTGCGAATTCGTGAACAGACCATCAGCATCAATCTGTGTGGCCATGTATTCCAATAGACTCTGGAGAGAATCACGAAGCGAGCGCAACTGGGCGACATCTCCGGTGTGCCGAAAATGATCCGCTTCGCACATCACCCAAAGAGCCGAGTATCCGGGGATCCCGTTCACATCATTCTTAGCGGGATTACCAACCTCCGCAATCAGGCTCTTTAGGGTTTTGTCCATCAAAAACCGGTCGCCGAAAACTGTGCTGATCACACGCCCGCTAACGTCTAATCCTCCAGCTTGGCACGTCCGCTCCCGTTTGGGTCCGTCCCAGATAGCATCCTGCATCGAGAGGTGCGCGGTATACGCGCCCACTTGCCAAATCCTGTTCACCAGAGGGTCCGAGGACTCGAAGGAACCCATCTGCCTTACTGGGTAGTAGATGTAATCCACGTCTATCGCCTTAAAGCGGAGCGCAGATGGCCCTCCCTGAAATCTGACCGCCGCGTATCTGAACGCGCTCTTGGGGCCATAAGCTGTTCCGTAGGGAGGCACGTAGATCTCGCCAGCCCCAAGGTAAGGGCTAATCAAAGCTTCCTCGACAGATTCACCATATTGAACGTCCAGATGCATGGGTGCAGGAGAGTCAGAGACCACTCTAATGCGACCGGCACACTCTCTCCCAAAGTCCAACACCAGGTAAGGGTATTCCGATGGCGGAACCTTTCTGGCTGGCAAGAACACCACGGCCTCGCCAGCTTTCCCTGGGGTTTGTGGGGGAGACGTGAGCACCCGGTCTCGGAACACAAACGTGCGAACTTCCAGTAGCGCCATAACATTGGAAAATTTCCCCATGCCCTCAAAGCCATAGGTCAGTTCGCTTGCCTTCAGCACTGCATGGGCAAGGAAAGGCGAAATGCCGTCATAACCCGGCCAGCGGTACATGCCCGCGTCCTCGTTGCCCTGAAAGAAATCACTACGCTCCTCGATGCCTCCCAGCGATTCCGCATCCTGCCAAGCTCGATCGTTGAAACCCGGCCGCTCCCATCCATCGTGGGGTCCGGAGTCGCATTTCCAGGCAGCATCGGTCACAAGAGTGGCAGGTTTCGTCACCTGTAGCGGAGCAGGGACGATTTTTAGCACCAACCTGTCGCCTTGAGACACCATGACTGCAATCAGATTCTGACCTGCTCGCAATTGTCCGGAAACATCTATCCCGAGGACAAGCGGGCGAATCCTTTCCTTAGCATCACGATTGGCGTTGGCCAGCAGTCGTCCGTTGACGTACACCTTTATCAAGTTCGGGCCCGCTGCATAGAGCGTGGCCAACGGCGGAACCCTTCTTAGGGAAAAGGATTTCCGAAAGTAAAGGAACCCACTTCTGCCCGCGTCCCCTGTCTGACGACCCCATATGTACTGCTCGGGCAGGGGAGTGTGGAGTGTTGACTCGAGCGTCGGAGTGGAAATATCCAAAGTTGGATCGAGGCGAGCCGGTCCGTACTGTCCCTGAGCAAGGGCAACGCTGTGTGGATGAAGGGCAAGCAAAAGAAGGACCAAACTGACGAAGGCCTTTCGAGCCTCCGAACCGTGCAAAGTGCGAGCAATCACCCGGAGGCGCAAAGATCCCCGGGGGTGTGTGCAGGTTGCCATCGGCCCACTTGCGATTGAGCGATTTAGCGATTTGGCGATTTTCAATCACACAATCACTAAATCACCCGATCACCCAATGATTTCACTCGTATCTCAGCGCGACCATGGGATCGACCTTGATCGCACGCCTAGCAGGGATGGCTACAGCAAGTGCAGCCGCCGTTAGCATCACTGCGACTGAGAGCGACACCGACGGAAGATCGAAAGAGCCCACACCGTAAAGGAGGCTCCCGAGAAGGAGACCCCCGGAAAATGCGGCGGCTAGCCCAATCACCACTCCGGCGGCAACCGGCACGACGGACTCGCGAAATATCAGGCCGAATACGTCAGTCGGTTGTGCCCCCATCGCTACGCGAATCCCAATCTCCCGGATGCGTCGCGTCACGGCATTAGCCAAAACGCCGTAAATGCCGACAGTTGCGAGTCCGAGTGCGAGAATGGCGAAGAAGCCAGAGAGGTACGCTATCAGGCGCTCGTGCGCTAGACGGGTGTTGACGTACTCCTTCATCATGCGGACGTGCAATAAGGGCACGTTGGGGTCCTGGTCTTGAAGCGCGCGCCGGACTCCCGCGATCACAGGGGCGGCGCTTCCCGCAAATCGCACCAACAGCCAGCGCGCCTCGGAGCCGTTCGACCAACTGGGCTCGTAGAGCAGGCCTGATTGGTCGGAGGCCGTGATTTGAGAGTAGTGGGCACTCTTCACCACACCGACTATTTCGATGCCGGGCTGGCCGGAGCAGCCGGTTGAATGATAGCAAAATCGACGGCCTACGACGTTGGCAGTTCCAAACTGCTGGCGTGCCAGCAATTCGTCAATGATGCATACACGGGAAGCATCAACCCACTTCCCTCCGCCGCTCGACCGGGACAGTCCCGCGAAAGGCCCGTCGCTGGTCGTTCCCACGGGTTCATCCTCCGGCCGGAAGTCGCGCCCGAACAGGAGCCGAATGCCCAGGGTGGTGAAATACCCCGGGCTGACCGGGTTGATATCCACGATGAAAGTGGACTCGGACCCATACACACCGATGCTACGCATATAGCCGCTTATGGGCGTCATCGCCGATAAAGCGGCCGAGCGCACGCCGTGAACCAGCCGCACGTGTGCAGCCAATTGGTCATAAAAGGTGCGCAGTCGTTCACCCTGGTAGCCAAGCTTGGTAGGGTCAATGTCAAAAACCGCGACGTTCTCGCGTTGAAACCCGAGGTCCACGTTCTGGAGATTGCGCAGCGTGCGCACAAACATACTCGCGGCCACGAGCAGGGTCAAGGACAGGGCCACCTGGTTTGCGACGAGGAGTCTCGAAATCCGCGACCGGGAGACAGCTTGGGTGGCCGAGCCGCCCTCCTTCATGCTTTCGGCAAGCGTCATCCGAGTGGCTCGAAGGGCGGGAACCAACCCGGAAAGGATGGTCGTGAGCAGGGTGAGGCCAGCGCACGATGCCAAAACAAAAAGGCTGAGACGAAAACGAAAGTCCGGACCCAGAATATCGAGCTTCGCGAGAGCCCGTACTCCGACACAGGCAACACCCAGTCCAACCGCGCTCCCCACCGCAGCCAGCAGGAGACTTTCAGTAAGGAATTGGCGAATCAAGCGCCCACGCGTTGCGCCGAGGGCCAGACGCACGGCGGTTTCCCTCCAGCGCTGGGAGGCCCGCGCGAGCAGCAGATTCGCCACATTGGCGCAGGCAATCAGCAGCACCAGGACCGTCGCCACCGCCAAGGCCTTGAGCGGATCCAGGAACCTCTGATTGCGGATAAATCTGGGGGCTCGAGCCGCAGGCGTCAGCCGGAACTCATCATTGCGAAGCAGATGAGCCTTGGTGACGGCTTTAACGCCCGCGTCATTGACCCTCTCGATCGCCTGCGCCCACAACACCGGCATCTCCGCCTGGGCCTGTTGGACGGAAACCCCCGGCTTCAGTCGTGCCACAAGGGAGAGCCAGTACATATTGATCGTGTTCCAACCACGCGCCGCGCCCGGGGTGGTCACCGGGTACACCGTTAGAGGGACAAAGGCATCGGGTTGGTCGCCGTTGAACACTCCGCCGAACCCCTTTTCCGCGACGCCGACGATAACGAGCGGATAGGCGTTCACAGCGACCTTCTGGCCGATCACCCGCAAGTCGCCCGCGAAGCGCCGTTGCCAATAGCGATAGGAGAGGACAGCGACAGGCGGCCTTCCCGGCGCATCGTCAGAGGGAGTAATAACCCGCCCGACAGCGGACCCAATCCCCAGGATTTGGAAGTATCCACCGCTTACGTATTCGACGTGGCCGATCTCTACGCCGGGCGAGGCAGCGGTCCGGATGCCGACATCAAGATTGTTGCTGCTGGCGAACACTCCGTCGAAAACTTGGTTGAGGTCGCGATAGGCGCAGAAAAAGGGATATGTGCTACTGTAAACACCCTCGATCCTAACAAGGCGGTTCGGCTCGCGCGCGGGAACGGACCACAGCAAGAGCTGGTCGACGAGACTGAAGATCGCCGTGTTCGCACCGATGCCAAGCGCCAGCGTCAACACTGCCACGGCCGTGAAGCCGGGATTCTTCGCCAGCATTCGCAGACCAAACTTGACGTCCTGAAACAAAGTGGTCATGGCGTTACCCCCGTTGGGTCTTGGCAGGAATACTGGTCACCGAGACTGCACGCCTTTTTGTAGTCCTGGAAGGCGCCGGGATAGTTTTTCTTGTGGGAGACTGCGCCGCCGCGCTCGCGGTAGGCCTGGGCGTTGTTGGGCTGAAGCGCGAGGAAGCGCGTCCAATAGGCGATGATAGTGTCCCAGTCACCCTTTTTAGAGAGGAGATCGTCGAGGGCTTTATAAGGTTCGAAGCGATTGGGGTCGAGTTCAATGGCTCGCTTTAACTCCTGCAGGGCTTTGTCTTCCTCACCCTGTTTAGCGTACTCCAGCCCACGGGCGTGGTGCGTCGCCCCAGCCGCTGGACTGCCCCCAACTGCTGCGGGAGTTTGTGCTGGTGCTTTCTGAGGGCCCTGCGGTCCACCACCTAGAATCACCACGCACAGGCCGGCCGCCAGCGGAGACGCTAGGCACCACATGGCGTCACCCCTTTCTGAGGCACCATCAAACGATATCTAATCCCATGGCCTTTCGTACCTCGTGCGATTTCCGAAGAAGGAAAGACAAGCTAAGCGTAGACTGGCGAAAGTCTACTCCTGAATTGGTTTCGCCTGCAAGAGTTGCCAAGCTCGGGCAGGACCCTGGGGAAGCGTGGAGGGACCGCCTTGCATGGCGGGCCGCGCCGGCGCCCGCGAATCGCCATCGCGAATCACTTTAAGCGCTACTTGCAGCTTTATGCTCAAAATGATTTGGGATCTGTCCCTTGCATGAAACGCTGGACCTGTATCAAGCTTAACTTGACTCGAGAATAGTCTTGGCAATCCAGAACTATTGAAGGAGATGTGAAAATCCAATGAAACGAGTGGCGCGCAGCCGTGAGTCTTTGAAGTACACCATTGATTTCCGACACTCGCCCGTCCTCGAAGTTGAGCTGGGAGAGTTGTTTACCCTGGAGACAGAAGACGCGCCTTCGGGGACCTATCGCACTTTGGACGACGCAGCACGACTGCTTGAAGCGTGGTATCTGAATTATTCTCCTTCGATGGCCAACCCCGTGACAGGACCGGTCTACGTCCAGGGTGTTGATCCGGGGGATACCCTGGTCGTTCACATCGAACGTTTGGATTTGGACACACAGGGCGCGACGTTTTGGCGTCCGGGGCACAAGCCGTTGGGTGACTCTCTTAAGTGGAGTGATTTAAGCAAGCCAACTTTGGTAATCGGCCGGCTTGAGAACGGGGAGGTGGTGATGGACGAGGCAGCCACTTGGGAAGACGGCAAAGTAAGACGACATCCCTTGGGGTTGCGTGTGCGCCAGTCGCCGTTCATCGGGACAATTGCGGTCGCTCCCGAACGGGAGGTCGAGACTCCCGGGCTCGGGCAGGGAAGCTGGGGAGGGAACATGGACGTCCGTGACATCTGCCCCGGCACCCGTGTGCTTATCCCTTGCTACCACAAGGGAGCGCTGCTCTACGTCGGGGACGTGCACGCCTGCCAGGGCGACACAGAGTTCTACGGAGTTGCGCTGGAAATCAGAAGCGCCGTCACCCTCCGCTGTGAAGTCATTAAGCGCCGACGTGTGCCTTTCGTGCGTCTGGAAAAAGACAGCAGCATCATCTCGCTGGCATGTGCGCGTCCGCTTGAAGAAGCCGTCTGGCGGGCGAGCATTCAATTGATGGAATGGTTGATCGCGGACTATGGATGCTCCCAGAGGGAAGCTTACCTGTTACTTGGTGTCAATCCAGATTTTCGCGTTAACGTTTATCAGATGGCGCTGATCGGTAACCTGCAGTACACCGTAGGTGCGGAAATATTCAAACGGTGCTTGCCTCGGCACTGAACAGGAAACGCGGAGAAGGGGGTCACCAGGAGACGAGCGTGAACCGCATCTGGACGCGTCCGGCGGAAACGACGTCGCCATCTTTGAGCTCATGGCGGCCGGTCAGGGGTTGGCCATTGACCGCGACGGGTTTGCCCGCCGGAGTAACAAAGTAGGACTCGCCGTGCTTGTTAATAATCGCGCAGACTTTCGGAGCAAACCAACCCTTGAGCCGAACCGTGGAGGCTTCTGCCTTTCCTACCAGCGCGGTCTGGGAGGTCAGCAGGTACTCCTTTTCCGTAGTTCTGCCGCGAAGGACCACCAGTTTCCCGACTTTCTTTGCCTGAGGGGCGGGCGCGACGGCGCCGCGGACGGCGGCCAGTTTCTCTTGAAGCTCTTTCCGCCTTTTCGTATCTAAGAGCATCGTGCCATCGAGCTTTTGCGCGGCCGGGCCAGCCGGCGTCGGCGCGGGAGTGGCAGCTTGCGGAACTGCCTGCTGGTCCATGGGCCGGAGGAAACGGAGGGTATGGGTTCCGATTTCAATGGTATCGCCGCCGTGCAAGACCGTTTGCGTGATCCGTTTGCCATTGACGAATGTGCCGTTCGTGCTGCCGAGATCTTCAGCGTAGTAGTTGCCCTCATATAAGAAGACCCGGGCATGATTGAACGATACGCCGGGATTATCGATGAAGATCGTAGACTGAGGGGAACGCCCGACCGTGATGAGCTCTTCGGCCAGTGGGACCTCTTTGAGGACGGAGCCCCCAAACTCGAGGACAAGCTTTGCCACGACTCACCTCGCGGGTATTATACACGCAGCGGGGCAAGGGGAAAGCCCCTTTGTCAAGCCCCGATCCGTCGATAAAGGGAGCGACTTCGAGCCTGAGCGCTGCGCGCCGCCTTGGGGAGCTGGCTTGGGCGTGCACCCAGGCATCCTCGGCCGCCTCTGGCCTCACGGGACCTAGTCTGGTACCGACGGATCGGGGTCAAGGCACCGCGACCGGGGAACCGGACGGCCTGACCCTCGGAACATTTGCGAGGCGGACAGTAACCTGTGAACAGAGCCAGGAGCTAGGCGCCCTGCACCATTTGTAGGGGCACGCCATGACGTGCCCCTACCCCTGTTCCTGCGGGTCGCCGCGGCGACCGGGTCAAAAGAGGCCTTGGTCCCGCAGGCGCGGGATGAGGCTGTGCTGTTTTTTCACAGCTTCTGTCCCCAGGGGAGTAGCGCCGGGCTTTAGCCCGGCATGTGCCGCCCTGAAGGGCGGCGCTACATCAAAATGAGTCACCACCCATCATTACTATAGGCATCGCCGCGCAGATAGATCGCGACCAGATCGTAAGTCTGGAGTTCAGGCACGAGAATCTCGTAGTAGCCAGAGCGCTCATGGATTACGGGTTGCGCATTGCCCAGATTATCCGGGGAGAAAATCTCCACAGTTCGCACGGGCCGCTTGACTCGAACGTGAAGGCCTTGCTGTCGGTCCTGGCGGTAATTCAGGAGATGAAGCACGATGCGTCGAGGCGCAGCTTGATACGCGGCATTAGAGAGAACCGCATCACGCTCCTCGACTTCCACCAATTCTGAGTTCTCCAGGTACGGCCGAACCAAGGAAGCCAGCTCGCTCGGCGGTGGCAGGCCCGGCAAGTAAATGGCATGTCCTTTTCCCCGCGGAGTGACCTGCATCGATTCGGGAAGGCTTCGCCTGGAAATCCCCAGGAGCGGGCCCAACCCAAAATCTTGATCGGGCAGGGCGGCCTCAGGCGAAAACAGGGAGGCATCCTGAATCGCGATTACGGTACCGCTGTTTTCCCTCACCCATTTCTCCAGCGCGGCGCACCAGTCCTTGCTTAAGGGATTCGTGTTGGGCAGAACGATGACCTTGTAGCGGTTGAGGACTGGTTCTCGCGGAGCTTGATAATTGAACAACACGTCGTAATTCAAATGGTGTTTGGAGAGTTCATTTAGATAAGGGACGACCGTATCGGTTGTGTCGCTCAGGATGGCTGCCCGGGCTACCGATTGTGGTTGAACATAGTACTGTTCATGGCGTTCGAGGAAACTGTTGTAAGTGCCTATAGCGCGCAGCCCCTCCAGCGCACCAGGTTCGTGACTGTAAAGGTCGCGCAAAAATAAGCCCTCGAAAAAAGGCTCGAGACTCACGTGGTACATGGCGCACTCGGCAATCGATAATTGCCACTTTCGAGGCTGCATGGGAGTGGTCATGCGATCTCCGGCGTGCCGTCCGCCGAATTCCGCGGAGACTGGCCGCCAGCCTTCTCCGATGGCGTAGTTGTAACGCAGCAAGCCGGCGTTGACGACCAGGGGCGAGCCCTGGGAACGATCTTCGTAATAGCCGGGCTCCCCGCCGTCTTCGGTGGTGACACCGTTTTGTAATCGCCCCCAAGTGTAGATCCCCCTGTTGTAGTTGGACATGATGACGAAGTGAGGATTGATCCTGGAGGCGGCTGCATAGAGGGCGTCGATCAAGCGGGTTACTTTCTCCTCCCCGTGATTCGAGAAAGTGTTGTCAATCCACACGGCGTCGGCCCCGGCGCGGGCAGCTGCCTCGATGCGGGCCTTTTGGAGCTCCAGCCACTCGGGGTTGGCGATGTCGGCCATGTACCGATTGGGTCGGGTGTAATACACGGGCCCACCGTGAAAGTCCCGCTCAACCCAGGCGATGCTGGCAGGAAGTTCCTTGAACATGTCCTTCCAGAAGATGTTGGCGCTGGATATATAGGCGGCGACCCGGATGTTGCTTTTGTGACAGGCAGCGATGTAGCGCGCCAGGAGCGCCCACTGTTCCTTCTCGGTCGCGGGGGAGAAACCGTTGCTCCAGGTCACCCAAGCCCAATTGATGTGGGCAATCTGAAGGAACTCGACGGTCTTCGGATTGTACCAATCGCGCGTGGCTCTGAGCACCCCATCAGGATCATCTGCAGTGTAATTGGGCCATCCCGAAAGCCGGCCCTTTTCTGCCTCAATAGGGCCGCCGTCCCAGCGCGCGGCGCGAAACCTTCCCGTCTGAAACCAGGAGGGCACACTGGCCGGGTCGAGAATGGGGCGCGGGGTGTGTTTATCCAGGGCGATACCCGAGGTAGCAAGAACGACCGTCCAGGTGAGAACGACGAACAAGTGCCTTCGCACGAGGTAGTAGGGCACGACAGTATCTCCTCTTGAATGTGGGCCCCTTAACCAGGCGTCGCGCGGGCGGCCCCTCCGTGCCTGCTCTTTCCCTTTCCTATACCGGCTGGAACGGACCACAGTGTGTGCGGCTGCTGGACCGTGCGGGCGACGCCTCTTGGATTGGCGCAGGCGCCCGCCGACGCGTCCGCGTCAGCCGTTTAACACCGCCAGATCGCCGTTGTCAAGGAAACGTCTATACAGAGCGACCTAAGTTGTAGCGGCGCTCTATGAGCGCCAAAGCAGCCTGAGCGCAAAAAAACCGGCGGTCATAGACCGCCGCTACAGAGTTTGCGCAAGGAATTAAGTCGCTCTGTATAGAAGTTATTTCAAAACCCTCCGTAAGACAATCATGAAGCAGGCGATACGAAAGAATGCCTGATAAATCGTAAGCGCCGGTCGTAGCGCACCACGAGCCGTTGGAAGTTCCCGAGCCAGGTTCCCTCACTCCGCTGGGGCTTTCTGACTCGCGAGCCCCTTTCTTAGCTGCAGCGGAACTCGGCGTACGGGTGGGCCACACGAGGTTCGAAGATCCGTCGCTTCGCCCGTATGCGCATCGGGGGCCAAAGGAACCGGCGGTTCTGATTCGCCGGCAGCTACCTTACCGCATCTGAAGGCGTTCGTAATTCTCCATGTGGAAATAGTCGAAATCCGCATAGCCCGGCGAATGGGTCTCCACCGTCTCACCAGCTCAGCTTCGATCAACGGGCAGGCCACGCGCGTGCTGGAGAAGGACACGATGAAGCTTCCCCCGAAGCTTAAGGCCGAGTACTATATTGTGGATCGTTTCCACTAGTCCCACTTATACGGGGGATTGGCACGTCGTTACGACAGTAGCTGTTCTGAAGAGAGCCCAGGATGAAAATATCTGACTGGACGATCTACACACCCGACAAGAACTATCACGTGTTCCTTGAGCTGCAGACCAACGCTGGCGTGACCGGCTGGGGCGCCGCCTACTCTGAGAAAGGACAGGTGACGGGCGCCCTCGGTTGGCTGAAGCGATTTGTGGTCGGTGAAAACCCGCTTGAGATTGAACGCGTGACGGAGAAGCTGCATCAGATCACTTTCTGGGTGGGGCGGGGCGGCGCCATGACGCATGCTATCAGCGCGATCAACATCGCCCTGTGGGATCTGGCGGGAAAGATCCTTGGCCAGCCGGTCTCGGTGTTGCTGGGAGGGGCGTATCGGCCTGCAGTCCTGGCCTATGGTTCCGTCCTTTTCGTACCCGTGGAGAGCCTCCCTCGACGCATTGACGAGATGAAGGAACGTGGCTTTAGAGCCATAAAGCTGGGTTGGGAGCCCTTCGGGCATCAAGCTTTGGCGGAGGACGAAAAGTTAGTCCAAACCGCTCGTAAAGCGGCTGGGGACGAAACCACGCTGCTCATTGATGCCGGCGGTAGCTACCCGTTCTGGGCGCTGCGGCTAAAAGACGCCCTTGAGCGCGCCAGGATGCTGGAGGATTATGGTGTGTACTGGTTTGAAGAGCCGCTGGCTCCCGATGACATCGAAGGCTATGCGCGGTTGACGGATCTCTCGCCAGTCAAGATCGCGCATGGTGAGGTGCTGACGCGGCGACAATCCTTTGTCCCCTATTTCGCTCGGCGCGCCATGGACATCGTCCAGCCCGACGCGGCTAAGGTCGGGGGGTTGTCCGAGGCGCGCCGCATCGCCTGGCTGGCGGAAGAGCATGGCATCGATTTGGTCCCCCACGGCTGGAATACGGCCGTGGGCGTCGCGGCGGACATCCACCTGGTCGCCACACTTCCCTGCCGGTCTTTTGTCGAGTTCAATGTGGGCAATGCACTGGTTGAGGAGTTGGCCGACCCGCCCTTTCGCCTCGACGGCGAGGGCTGCCTGCCGGTTCCTACAGCCCCTGGCCTCGGAATCGTTATCGACCGGGACAAGCTGAAGCACCTCGAGGAGTCCGGATACTCCAGCCCATCGTGGACTTGGGACGAGAGAAAGGAGTTCGAAGCATCATGAACGCCAGCGGACAGCCTGGAGCTCGAGAAGCGCTGCGGGTTCTCGCCATCGGTGCTCATCCCGACGACGTGGAATTGTGTTGCGCCGGCACGTTGGCGCGGTACGTTCAAATCCAACCAAGGCGAAAATGCTCGAGTGCCACCGCAGCCAGCGGGAATGGCTCAGCCGGCATGGCGGGATAGACTTTGGCAAGTATATCGAAGTCGTTGCCTGCTTCCGCGGATTCCAATCGGGGGTCAAGATGGCTGAGGGATTCGTTCCCTTGAAGAACTGGGCGAATATCAGACCAGGCTCGCTCTTACCTTGATGGAGATCTATACTCCGGCGCCAAGGGAGGTCCTCCATGGAGGAAAAACACCAAGCACAACCTCGAAGGATGGAGGGGAAGCGCGTTCTGGTTACGGGCTCGGACACGGGCATTGGAAGGCAAGTGGCCCTCGAATTTGCTCAGGAGGGCGCGCAAGTGGCCTTCCACTACCCAGACCACGGCGAGGGCGCTCTCACGGGGGTTGAAGAAGTCATCAAACGGGGAGGAAAGGCAACAGCCTTTCAGGCCGATTTCCGTCAGCCGGATTCCCCGCGCCGCTTGGCGGAGCAAGCGCTCGAATTCCTTGGCGGGATCGATATTCTGGTGAACAATGCCGGCGTCTCGATCAACGTCCCCTTTGAGGAGGTTACCCCCGACCAGTTCGACGCGCTCCACGCTGTCAACTTTCGTGCCCTATTCTTCCTGACACAGGCAGTAGTCCGGGGCATGCTGAAGCAGGGACACGGAGTAATCCTGAATATGGCATCCATCCATGCTTTGGGAGGAATCCAAGAATACTCTGTTTACGCGAGCACTAAAGGTGCCATCGTTGCCTTCACTCGACAGCTTGCCATCGAGCTGGCGCCCAGGGGAATTCGCGTCAACGGCATTGCGCCCGGCGTTATCGAAGTCGAGAACTATTACAAGGTAATGCCCGATTTTGATCCGCAGGCCTTCGGCCGCAACATCCCGGCGGGCTTTGTGGGGCAACCTTGCGACATCGCACGCGCGGCAGTCTTTCTGGCTTCAGAAGACGCCCGCTTCATCATCGGCCAGACGCTAGTGGTCGATGGGGGAACGACTTCGTGGTTTGCATTCAGGGACGATTTCCGGAAGCCCATTAGGGCACGCTGGGGAAAGGGCTACGTCCCGGGCAGGTGAATCACTTCCGTTTCGGAGAGTCTCTTGTCTAAGGACAACTTCAGAACCCTCGATCTTGTGAGGAAACAACTCACTGTGGCCGCGGTGTGCGATATGCTGGATTCGCTGGGCCACCGCCATCAGGCCATGCATCCGCGCTTGCGCCCGCTTCTGCCCGACCCCAAGAGTTGCGGATTTCTGGGACGTGCTCGAACCTTGCGCTGGATGGAAACCGACTACATCGTTGAGGAAGACCCCTATGGCCTGGAGATTGACGCTATCGACAGTCTTCAGCCCGGCGACGTAGTCGTGCACTCAACCGACTACAGCCAGAACATCACTCCCTGGGGAGAACTGATGTCCACCGTGGCCAGAAAGCGCGGCGCGGTGGGCTGTATCTGCGATGCGAATGTCCGTGACTCGGTGAAGATCATCGAGATGGGCTTCCCTGTGTATTACTCAGGAATCCGTCCTCTCGACTCCAAAGGTCGGGGACTAGTGGTGGCGTTCGATGTGCCGGTTCGGTGTGGCGAAGTGCTGGTCACGCCGGGCGAAATCGTCTTTGCCGATTTTGACGGCATCGTGGTGATTCCCCGCGAGGTTGAGGAGCAAGTCCTGCAACTGGCGCTTGAGAAGATTGGAAAGGAAAATCTCGTGCGGAAGGACTTGCTGAAAGGCAAGAGCCTTCGCGAGACGTACGTGAAGTTCAAAGTACTTTAGGCGACTCTGTTTTCTGCCGCAGTTTTTCTCATGCCGAAACGGGTTTTGATCGCAGGGCTTTTCCACGAAACGAACACCTTCCTCGAGGGACAAACTCCGCTCGAGGAATTCCAGATCCTGAAGGGAGACGAACTCCTCAACGCCGAAGGGGACGCCTCACCACTGGGGGGATGCCTGGAGGCCGCTCGCGAAGCCCATTGGGAAGTTGTTCCGGCGGCCGACATGCGAGCGATGCCCGGCCCCATAGTAGAAGATCGGGTGATCCAGGTCTTCTGGGACGCGTTCAAATCCGCGGCGACTTTGCCGCCCGGCCAGAGCGCGGATGGCATCTTGCTCGTCCTTCATGGCGCCATGGTTTCCCATTCGTGCGACGACGTAGAAGGGGAGATCCTGGAACGGATTCAAAACCTGTATGGACGCGCGAAGCCTGTCTGCGGCGTCGTCGACCTGCATGCCAATTTCACTCTGCGAATGGCTCGCAACAGCGAGGCATTAGTGGCTTACCGCGAGAACCCGCACGCGGATGCGAGGGAGTCCGCGAAGAGGGCCGCCTGGCTGTTGGACCGTCTGATGAGATCCGGCGAGCAGCCCGTGACACTTCTCGAGCATCCGCCGGTCGTGTGGCCCCCCACGGGGACGGCGACCGCGGTCGAGCCGATGCGTTCGCTTGAAGCCATGGCCCGAGAGATCGAGAAGGAAGACGAGCGGCTCCTCGCGGTCAATGTGCTGGCTGGATTTGCCTTCGCGGATATTGCCGAACCTGGCGTCAGCTTCACCGCCGTAGCAGTGGGTGATCCGGAGGGGGCACGAGAAAAACTCCGACGCCTGGCTGCGATGGCCACGGCGAGGAAAGAGCTGGGGAATCTTGTTGACCCGCCCGTTGCAGAGGTCATGAAGCAGCTTGCGGGGGAGCGCGAGGGACCGATCGTGGTCGCGGAGCCTTCGGACAATGTAGGCGCCGGCGCCCCCGGGAGCGGCACGGGCCTTCTTCATGCGCTGTTGGAACACCCTGTCGATGGTGCAGTGGTCACCCTCAACGACCCGGAAGCCGTCCAGCGCGTAAGGGGCCTCAAGAAGGGTGAGCGCCTGCGGCTCGCGATGGGAGGGAAGGGGTCTCGCTTCTACCCTCCGCCCGTTCAACTTGACGTGGAATTGCTGTCTGCAAGCGACGGCAAATTCGACCTGGAAGATCCCCGCAGCCATTTGGCGTCCCTCTTCGGGAAGCAGGTCAAAATGGGTCCCTGCGCGGTGGTTCGCCATCAAGGTATCCGCATCCTTTTGACAAGTCGGAAGACGCCGCCCTTCGATCTCGGCCAGTTGCGCAGCCAGGGCATCCAGCCGGAGAGAGCATTCGTGATTGGTGTCAAGGCGGCTGTGGCTCATCGGAACGCCTATGACCCAATTGCCCGGGCCAACTATACGGTGGACACGCCCGGACCTTGCTCGAGCAACCTCCGATCTTTCGCATATCGAAAATTGCGGCGGCCAATCTATCCCTTAGATAGCTAAGAGCGGGGTGCGGCCCGTAAGGGCCGACCACCGCACAGAGGACCCATACGACGTACGAGTGCCGTCCCAACTATTCGGGGTAATGCCTCGTCACTCACCCGCCCGCCTAGCGCCAGCCGGGCCCATGTATGCTGCCTAGGCTCATTTAGTTGGAACGGCACCAGTTGATGCTAGAGGTGGCGGTGATGGGTAACGGTGTGGTTAGCTGTTTCGTTGGCGCGCTTTCCTTCGGGATTGCCGCGTGTCTCGCGAAGGTGGCTGAGAAGAAGAAGTGCAGGGCCTCCCCATTAGTCGTTTCCCTATTTGGCTGGAGCAGTGTCCTCATGCTGGTGAGAACGCTTGCTTCGGGCGGAGGATTTCAGATGCCGATGAGGGCAATGGGAGCGGCGGTAGCTTTCGGGATCTGTGCCGCTGTTGCCTTCTTCGCGTTTCAGACCTCCATCGCCATCGGCAAGGTGGCCGTGGCATGGCTTATGATGAACCTTTCCGCGGGTGTGCCGGCTATCGTCTCCATTTGGGTCTATGACGAACGACTTACGGTGCTGAAGTGTGTCGCCTACGCGACCGCGCTGGTTGCCCTGCTATGTTTGTTTCAAGGAAGTAATATCGAGTGGCAGGAAGCAAAACAGTTGGGCAGGAGCATAAAAGGGAGTGAACGCCTTACGTGGTTCCTGTTGATGCTGATCATCCTGCTCACGAACGGGATGAGCGCGTTCGGCCTCAAGGTCATAGCGAGCTTAGCGCTTCCCGCGAGTATCAAATTTCCCTATTTGACAGTATGGTACGGAGCAGGTTTTGCGTGCATCGCGGTGCCCATGCTGATAAAGAGGATCCGGGTGGGATGGAAAGAGCTGGGATGGGGGGCAGCATTAGCGATTTTGAGCATGGCAGGCCAGCTTGCGATGGCGATGGCATTGGATTTGCATGTACCTGGAAACATTGTGTTCCCGGTTACCATCGGAGGCTCAGTTTTGGTCGTGGTCGTTGCAGGGCGATTGTTTTTTGGCGAAAGGTTGAATCGCACGAGCACCGCGGGAGTGACACTCGGATTTGGGGCCGTGATTCTTCTGAGTCTTAGTTGAGTTAAGACTACCGAGATAGGTTCAAGAAAGCGGGAAAACACGGGTAGCGATTTGGAAGGCACAGGAGGGATCAAGGAGTAAAGCTGGACCTCGCTGGGGCAACAACGTTGGTTTGTAGTTCCTCCGGCGCGATCAGTCCGACCGCCTTGTCGAGGTGGCTTCGTTTGCCCCTCCGGAAGGGCGGGCTTGGCGTGACGTGACGGTTTTCCTCAGCATCCTGTCAGGAGGGCGCGCATGACAACAAGAAAGGTTGAGGCAACGGGCAGAAAAGAACTAGGCATTGGTTTGCTGGGGTATGGGTTCATGGGGAAATGCCACTCCCACGCCTTCAGAGTGATTCCTTACATCTATCCCGAAGCAAACATTTTGCCTCGCCTCTTAATTATGTGTGGGAGAAATGAAGAGAGAGTGCAGCGCGAGGCAGCGCGTTATGATTTTGAGGAGTATTCGACGGACTGGCAGGATGTGGTCCAAGATGAACGCATTGACATTTTCGACAATTGCGGTCCTGACCCCGTTCATCCTGAACCCTGCATAGCTGCTCTTGAGAGCGGCAAACACGTGATCTGCGAGAAGCCTCTTGCCGTAGCTGTTGACGACGCGCGGAAGATGCGCGACGCGGCGAACCGGGCCGCGAGTAAAGCGATGTGTGTATTCAACTATCGCTTTTTCCCAGCCGTACGGCTCGCCCGAGACCTGATTACCGCGGGAAGATTGGGCAAGGTTTACCACCTGCAGGTGAACTACGCGCAAATGGCAGGGCATGATTCGTCGGTCCCGGCCGACCAAGTGTGGTATTCCTCCTGGCCATTCTCAGGTGTTCTTCAGGGCATCGGCTGCCATGCGATCGATCAGTGCCGGTTCCTTGTTGGGGAGGTCAAGAGCGTCGCGGCGAGGATTGGCACCTTCACCCTGGAGAGAGCACTCCCGATTGCTGGGCACAGAGACGCCGTCGTGGACGAAGCCACGGCCGCCATCCTGGAGTTTGAAAACGGCGCCATGGGCGTCATGGTCGCCACCGCGCTGGCCACGGGTAGGAAGAACGTCCTCTCGTGGGAGATTAATGGCTCGGCAGGCTCGCTGCGTTGGAATCTCGAGTATCCCAATAGCCTGCTGGCGTGCTTCGAAGGCCAGGGAGACCGTTCTCTGTTCGGTTTCACGGAAATCTCCGTCACGGATGCCGAACATCCCTACGTGGGCGCGTGGTGGCCGTCGGGCCATACGCTAGGTTGGGAACACGCCCACATCATCGAAAAGTTCCATTTTCTTAGTGCGATAGCAAGCGGCACGGAGATGAGTCCCTGCATCGCGACTTTCGAAGATGGTTACCGGGTAGCTGTAATTATTGCCGCCATAAGGGAATCAAGCCTTTCCGGAAGGCGAGTCGCTGTTGAATTCAAGTAGTCTGCATACGCCGCGGCCATGCGGCGGAAGGACCTCGATCCAACCTGCCGGCCCTCGCCGCGAGCCCCTTCGGCGTCCTCGATATGTCCGGCAACGTATGGCAGTGGTGCGCCGATGACTATAAGCCTTATCCTGGCCACCAGCCGACCTTTCAGATTCCCGGCAATGCGAAGGTAATTCGCGGTGGCTCCTTCAAGTCTGATAAGGACCACGTCACCACGACCACACACAATCCTGATCTTCCCGCCACTCGCTCGCCCACCATCGGCTTCCGTTGCGCCAGGTCGCCGTAGCGCCCCCTTGGAAAAAAACCATTCTCATGAACAATACTCAGGGCAGAATGATATCATTCGAGTAAGCCAATTGGAGGGTGAGGGGATGAGCGTCCTCAGTGAGGTAAACCGGACACGAGTGGGCGAATTCTGCCAGAAGTGGAGAATTGCCGAGCTCGCCCTTTTCGGGTCGGCATTGCGGCCAGACTTTGGGCCCGCGAGCGACGTGGACGTGCTCGTGACATTTGCACCGGACTCCCACCCAAGCCTCTTTGATCTGGTTCAGATGGAGGAAGAACTCAAAGAAATCTTTGGTCGCGCAGTGGACCTGGTAAGCCGGCGAGGCATTGAAAGCAGCCGGAATTACATCCGGCGAGAGGCCATATTGCGTTCGGCGCAGGTTCTCTATGCCGCGTGACACTGCGTATCTGCTGGACATCCTGGAAGCAGCTAAACTGGCTGCCGCTTACGTCTCCGCAAAAACCAAAGAAGAATTCCTTCGAGACACCCAGTGCCAGGACGCCGTAATCCGGCGGCTTGAAATCATTGGCGAGGCGGCCCGCCGGATTTCAGATGAGACGCGGGCCAGGCTACCCCATCTTCCGTGGTCGGCGATGATCAACATGCGGAATCTGATGATCCATGAGTATGACCACGTCGATCTCGCCGTGGTTTGGGACACTGTCCAAAACCATCTTCCCACCTTAATACAGTCAATCGCACCACTGGTACCTCCACCGGAGAACCCATAGCCCCCTTCTGCCACTGCTTTCTGCCTTCTGCTTTCTGTTCTTTCAAGGATTAAAGACTTCCCCGCCACAACGAACCCCGAGGTCGAGGATGTTCCTGTAGCCTGGGTTGAGCCAGGTGCGGTTGGATACCCGTACGTCCCTGGGATTGACGTTCCAGGACCCGCCACGCAGAACGCGGTACCGACCGCTCGCAGGCCCGGGAGGATCAGCCCCTGGGCTGCTCGAATAGTAGTGTTCGTCATACCAGTCGTTGACCCACTCCCACACATTCCCGAGGGTGTCAAACAACCCGAACCCGTTCGCGCGCTTTTGCGCGACCTCGTGCGTTTGGACCCCGCTGTTCGTGGCGTACCACGCCGTCTCGTCGATCGGCCCATAGCGCGCGTCCGTGCTTCCCCCTCGCGCCGCATACTCCCACTCTGCCTCCGTCGGCAACCGCCCGCCAACCCACCGGCAATAAGCCTGAGAATCATCCCACGTGACATTCACAATGGGCATCTGCGCATTGCTCCATCCGGGGTTGAAGCTCGGAGCGGAGGGCATATCTCTTCCTGTTTGTCCCGCGAAGCGTTTGTACGCCCCCACCGTAACCTCCGTCTGCCCCAGCCAGAAGCCCTTACTGATCTTGACCTGATGGGAGGGTTTCTCATGGTCCTCACACTCGCTGTCCCCCGGCGAGCAGCCCATCTGAAACGTCCCCGGCGGAATCCAAAACATATTTCAGCCCATCTTTGGGGTTCTCCTTCACTGCTCCCGGCGCGGGCAGAACCTCCGGCTTTTTCCCGGGCGGCCTCGCGGCTGGCTTCCTCACGGCGGGCGGCTTCTTGGGTTTCGGTGTCACCTCCGGGCGGAGCTGGGCGTGCGCGCCCAGGACACCGGCCAGCACCAAAATCAAAGCCATCAGGGCGCAACGGATTCTCGTGCCCATGGGATTGGGCCCTCCGTCGGAAGGTTGTTCGCACGCATACTACCACCTTTCGAGTGCAGCGGGCCCTTCGAACGCGCTGCGTCCGACGATGCGGAGACAGGTTGCCAACGCCGCTGATGAAATCTCGCCTTCGACATGCCAGCCTGGTCACGACCGACCGTTACACGCACGCGGTCAGCGACGATGATCGGGCAACCGCCCAGGGCCTCGCTCGTGGGTTCATTCAATGAATCGTGACCTTAACGTTAGCAAGTAGTAGGGAAGTGGTTGCGGGGGCTGGATCCCGCCAGGCGGGACCAGCGATACGGCAGCGCGGGATTATGAGCCCGCAGTCGTCAGGCAGGTGAGAATCGGGAGGGGTCGAGGCCCGTAAGCCGCAAGAAGCCCTGACCTGCCTTCTGAGCTTTCAATTGTAATTCTCTCTTTCGGGCGGCGCGGTAATCCTTGAGGCGCTCGGAGTAAACCAATGACCAGGGCCGGTAGCGAGCCGTCCACTTGGAGAGTCTCTCGTTATGTTGTTGCAGTCGTCCGCAAGGGTCTTGGCTGACGCCAATACAAAAGCGGTGACCCGTAGGACTTCATAGGACATAGACAGCGTAGGGTTTGCCACTGACTCGCGACATGCTCAAGAAAGGAGGGGCTCAACTCCTGTCTCGGCGAGTGAGCCCCATGGTTGCGGGGGCTGGATTTGAACCAGCGACCTTTGGGTTATGAGCCCAACGAGCTACCAGACTGCTCCACCCCG
>Ga0315279_10000226_pt1 | contig 122378 bp, 120 predicted proteins | sample YL17G06_20_MG_FD_203694 | JGI IMG/M metagenome (GOLD analysis project Ga0315279, IMG submission 203694) | Sediment microbial communities from Yellowstone Lake, YNP, Wyoming, USA - YL17G06_20 | ecosystem: Environmental > Aquatic > Freshwater > Lake > Sediment | place: USA: Wyoming | collected... | reverse complement strand
TTGACAGGACTATTGAACTGAAACCAGACAACGCTAACGCTTGGAATAACAAGGGTGTAACGTTGGAAAGGCTTGGCAGATATAATGAGGCTCTTCTGTGTTTTGACAGGACTATTGAACTGAAACCAGACAACGCTAACGCTTGGAATAACAAGGGTGTAACGTTAACTCGCCTGAATATGGTGAAAGAGGCAGAGAGTTGCTTTGCGAAGGCAAATGAGATAAATCCAAAGCGCGCGCACGATAGCGAAACGGCTCTAGTTCTCTGATTAATGTTCAGGTTTCTGGAGGTAAACTTTAGCGCGCGCGCTAAAACGACGGCGACCACGAACGACGACGACCACGACGGACGACGGTTAATGGCAGGTAACTGATTACACCTATCCAAATCTTTCAATGTGTTAGGTACCTACTTGTGGGAACAAGAAAAAGGTAGGTATAGGTGCATACAATACGATACGAGGAGTAATATTTAGAACAAAACTTACCCCCTCATAGTGAACCTAGGACTAATACTACGAGGGGTAAAAAAGACTAGAAAAGTTACCCCTCAACAATGCGCGCTACGTCGCGGCGCGCGCTGTGCGCGCCCAATTTTGAGGAAAACTTTGTAGGTGGGTATGCCAACTCTGGAATGAGAAAGGTTTTTGTTTTCGCTTTCGAATATTGTCTTCGATGGTTATGGCGTTCTGGCACATACGAATTCTGCATCGAGACGAGAAGAGTGGATCCACTTCATATTCTTATGAAATGGATCTGTGTGAAGATGATGCAAGAACTTTTGCAAAACAGTTAACACATGGAGAGAATGCCTTTTTTGGTGGTCGATGGATTAACCCTTTTGACGTGGTTGAAGTTCTAATTTATCAGACGGAGGAGCACTCAAGTGATTTTGAGACCACCCAGACAAGTGCAAGTTCAGAGATCTTCTCCCAGAAGAAGGGAATGAATGTTACTAGGCAATTCATAACAGAGCCGCCAAAACTGAAAGGTAAGGAAGCTGGGAAGATTCCAAAACTTCCAAATATGAGCGAAAACGTCTTCATAGTTCACGGGAGAGACGTTGGGTCCGCTACCGAACTTGCTAGAATTCTAGAAGGGTTGGCACTCAAACCCATAATCCTCTCAGAACAGGCTAGTGGAAGCCGGACCATCATAGAAAAGCTAGAGAAGTATTCTGATGTCGGCTATGCTTTTGCAATTCTGACGCCCGACGATGTTGGAGGATTGGCGAACAACAGATCAAATCTGAAAAACAGGGCTCGACAAAACGTGATTCTCGAGTTAGGCTATTTCATGGGACTATTGGGACGCGACAGGGTCGCTTGTCTCTACAAAGGTGATATCGAGTTGCCATCAGACATGCTCGGTGTTGTACGTGTTCAATTTAACCAGTCTCTAAAGGAAGTATATTGGTATATCATTAAGGAGCTCAAAGCGGTTGGGTATACCATTGAATTGCCCTGAACTAAAGCGCAAGTTGGTCTGCACATACGTGAGGAACTACCAAGGCGTGGGGATAATATGCGAAAATCTAATGGTACGTGGTATGGGTGGTGAAAATGCAATTCATATGGTCTGACTCGGGTGACACATCCATTGCTGAGGAAGAAATTTGGAAATATCTGAAAGCAGCTTTGTTGATTGAAGACGGAATTTGCTATCACAGATTTCCCATATTTTCAGCAGATCGGTCACGAAGGGAACCCGACATTCTCATTGTTCACAGGCAGTGGGGGATTTATGTTATCGACTGTAAAGGCTACACCATCGACAACATTGAAAGCATTGAAGGAAAAATATGGAATTTGAGAAACTGGAAATCCACTAGTGAGAAACCTGTATCAGAAGCTGAAGATCAGATGTATGCTATTCTTGGCAAATTCAAGACCGACAGTAGGTTGCGCCAAGGTAAGGACGACTTGATTCAGGGTCATATCTTCATAGGGCTTCCGAACATAACGCGATCTCAATGGCGTGAAAAGGGTTTGAGTTTCCCATCTGCAATATTCAAGCTCGTATTTTCTGATGATCTTGAGCCAACAACATTACGAACCAGACTACTGGATACTTTTGATGAAGAGAAACAAGATCCTATTACTGATGAACAGTGGGCGCTTGCTCTTTCAATACTTCAGGGCGGCCCCGTTCTACATCGCCAATTGAGACCGGAAGCATCCAATCCGAAATCAAAAGCAGCAATGTTGAGAGAAGTTGAGCAGCAGATGCTAAGCATTGATCGAGAGCAGAGCAAGCTTGCAATTCAGATACCAGAAGGTCCTCAACGGATCAGAGGACTTTCAGGCTCTGGCAAAACTGTAGTTATGTGTATGAAAGCCGCTTGGATGCACTTGCGCTTTCCTAATTGGGAAATTGCCTATACTTTCTATACGAGAAGTCTATATGGCATGATTAGGACCCTAATTACTAGATTCTACCGATATTGGGCTGACGAGGATCCTGATTGGAGCAAGATTCACGTGCTTCATGCTTGGGGTGCCAAGGATACTCCAGGTTTGTATAGATTGGTTGCAGAGGCGATGCAGAAGAGCCCACGTTCTTACTATGAAGCCGTGAATACCTTTTCAATCAAAAAGCCAAATGAGTTATTGGGAAAATGCTGTGAAGAGCTGCTAGAAAGCAACCTCAAGATGTCTGAGTTGTTTGACGCAATACTGATTGATGAAGGGCAGGACTTCCATTTCAATTTCTACAGACTTTGTTACAGCATTCTGAGAAAACCAAAAAGGCTAATTTGGGCCTATGATGAGGTTCAGAGTTTAGAGGCACTTGCTATTCCATCAGCGATCGAGATTTTCGGCACCGACTCCAATGGCAATCCATTCGTAAATCTTGAAGGCGCATATTCTAATGGCGAAGTTGAAAAAGATGTAATCTTGTATCGCTGTTATCGTACACCTCGTCCAGTATTGGTTGTAGCCCATGCCTTCGGAATGGGACTTCTTAGACCTCAAGGCGTGGTTCAATTCATTTACAAGGCTGGCGGATGGGAAGATATCGGGTATAAAGTTGTCTCAGGGTCATTCGTACCAGGTCAGCAACTAACAATCACTAGACCTCAAGCTAATTCTCCTCACATCTTAGAGAAACTCGTTGGATACAAAGACCTAGTTCAATGTAAGGTTTTTTCTGACAGGAGTAACGAACTTGCTTGGGTTGCTGATCAAATAGCGGAAAACATACAAAAAGACGAATTGTCGCCAGAAGAAATACTTGTTATAACATTAGATTACAGCAATAGCAGAACCGAACTTTGGCAACTAAAACAAATTCTGGCTGAAAGGAATATAGAAGCGGTCCGACCAGGATACGAAACTCCACGCGATGTATTTCAACAAAAAGGCAATGTTACACTGACAAACATCTTTCCAGCCAAAGGTAATGAAGCTTCAGTCGTTTATATATTGGGTTTTGAACAAGTCGGGGTTAATCCTAGGCTAATCGTTCAAGAAAGAAACCAAGCTTTCACGGCAATGACGCGGACTCGCGGCTGGTGCATATTGACTGGTATAGGAAAGACTGCCGAAATTCTGTTCAAGGAAATTGAGAAGATCCTCGAAGATTCGGAGAAAATAACATTCACGGTTCCTGATCCAAAAACCATCCAGCGCAATCTTGACAGCCTAGAATATGAGAGACGGCGCAATGACATAAAGAAAGCGCATGACCTTGCGTATAAGCTTGGGCGATTGCTTGCTGAAATTAATGATCCAGAAGAAAGAAAGAGAATAGTGGAAAAGCTGAGCGCAGGAGATTGAAAAATCGACGCAGCGCGCGCCTTGTGATGTTAGACGGTGAAAGTGGAACATTAGATTTGCTAGTGGCATGTTAAATGCGTTAAGGTCAAAACGCACGTTACGATTCTCGATTTTCAGAACGAGAATCTGACAGCGGTCTTGGTTCTGCAGACTGGAAACTGATTCGGAAACTGATTCGGAAACTGATTTTGCAGATAACACACTGAAGAACCTGTGAAAACGCTTTTGAAAGAAACTGTAAACAGAATGTAAACAGAGAGTTAGGAACAGTTCATACTTGTTTCGCTGAAAACCGTTGATTTTCCGATATGAATGTCTAAAGCCGTTTGCTGCCTTCTTGGAACAAGTAAGAACAAGTATTTCCTGGAATAGTCCATACTATTTCTTGAAAAGGAGCTCGTTTCTTCGGGAATTGGTTTCTGTAACAGAGCCATAAGAAGAGGTCATTCTGACGGACTTTTCTAGATTCTTTTCGAAAAAACCAGAAAAACTGGTTTGTGACCGATTGTTACCTCAAAATTGTTACCTTTTCCCATTGTTTTCCGTTGTTTCTAGTAGTGCGCGCGCTACAGATAATGCTACGAGGGGTAAAAAAACATTCGAAAACTTACCCCTCATAGCGCGCATTCAAATATCGTTATATTCGAACAGATCATATCTTCTAACGGTAATGGGGTTGAAATACCCGAAGCGGATTTGGAAATGCGTTCTGGATGCAGCCTGCGAAGTCGAAAAAGGAGTTTTCACGGCTCAAGACATCATTGACAAGATCCACGGGACTATTCCAGAGATTCCAGCAGCAAGCATTAGGTCATACGTAATTGCCATGGCATCGAACCACCCTTCAAGCCATATCTATGTTTCGACTCATAAGAACCACCAGTATTTTGAGTACCTTGGCAAAGGCAGATACCAACTGAAAAAGGAGCCAGAAGGGGGAATTCATACCGAGAAAAGAGGCTCTCCAGCTAACCCTAAGGCTGATTTTCTTCAGAAATATAAAGAGACCGTTCTTTCATGGACGGCTGAGAACGAAGCTGCAATGATATTTGGCAGAAGAAGCTACAGCTGGAACGGCAAAACCTTGATTGAGTGTCTTGATGAGCGGAATCATGTGTCGAGGCTAATTGCTTCATCAAGGATTAGAAACGGCGGTGGTGTGGAACTAGGCACTTTGGATGCGGTAATGTCTTGGGGCGGTTTTGGCTCATTTCCACTTCGAGATGAGGAACAGGCGTTGAGAATCACTTCTGAAGCGTTTGATCTCTTGGACGATGGAAACATTGAAGATGCTATTCTTAAACTCTTGTCAGTAAACAGAGTGGGGATATCTTCTGCTTCGAAAGTAATTGGACTCTTTGACCAGAATCAGCTTGCCATTTATGACAGTCGAGTTGGCACTGCCCTTAGAACCCTAAAACATGGGGATAAGAGAATAATCAAATGTCCGCCTGGGAGAAAACGGGTAGGGGATGCTTGTACGCATGAGCAATGGGCGGAAAACTATGAGAAGTACATATGGGTTTTAGAAGTGATTAGAAACCTGCTGAATGAGAGGGGGCATCCTTTCAGCATTGCTGATGTCGAGATGGCATTGTTCATGATGGGCAAGTAGGATATATCGGTAGTACATGAATGAAGGCTGAGCAATGGATTTGTCATCATTAATTCAGGAATTTACCGAACAAGTGAAATCGGACATAATTGAGATCTACAATGAAGCAAGTATCCAATATGAACTGGCTATTTTTCTTCGGCGCGCGCGCGTAGCATCAACTGACTATCCTATCCTTATCCTGTTCCAGTAAGTATCCCGACGTATCCTGAAGCAGCGATAGGTTTCCTAGCCTCCAATGGTATCATAAGGATGGTTGTCCATTAACCGTCGTCCGTCGTGGTCGTCGTCGTCCGTCGTCGTCCGTCCGTCGTTGGTTGGTTGGTTGGATAAAACTTTACCCCCACCCAACGCAATCTTATATTTGTTGAATCGCAACTGTAGTGCTGAGGTTTACTGAATGGGAATCATTCAAAAGAAATGTTCAATTTGCGGAAAAGTCTTTACGACATTAGATAACAAAAACAAATATTGCAGTGCCCAATGCGCTAAAAAAGCAAATAAGAAAAAATAGAGACGTCTCAAAAAAGATACAGCCATCCTACGATAGATTTTTGAAAAGGAATTGACGCGACCGTATACTCGATTCCGATACTACATATATCCCTGCCCTATCATGACCTGATTTCCGTACTAGCCTCTTTTTGCAATGAGAATGCCGTGTATTCTGAATCGTGATATACTGCATCTCAGTAGCCTCTTTTTCCACAGCAGGGCATCGTCGAAAAGTTTGGTTTGGTTTTGGATAAAACTTTACCCTTGAGTGTGTGTTTGAACGTAATATGTGACTCTATGGTCTGCCCCTGAAAAGGGACTGGAAAGAGACTGAAAAGGGGACACGGGACAGGGCAGGACACACAAGTGGTGTTATAGTTATGATTATCATTATAGTATCCGCACCCTCCCATTACGTTGCAGGCTTTGTAAGGACAAAAAAGAGAGGATTTGATGCGCGCAGTATTTTTATATCTCTCGATGTTCTCTTGTGAAGCCGCATCATAGAAAGGAAATCTAGTTCATGTACGCTGTTGAAACTCAGCGCTTAGTCAAGCAATATGGCAAGACGTTTGCGCTTAAAGGTCTTGACTTCACCGTAGATCCAGAGGAGATCATGGTCCTGTTGGGACCGAACGGTTCAGGGAAAACGACGTTGTTGATGACTCTGGCCACGGTCCTGAAACCGACGTCTGGCACGGCGAAAGTGATGGGCATTGACGTGGTGAAGTCTCCGACGAAAGTTCGTCAGATCCTGGGTATTTCATTTCAGGATGCAAGAGGCTTTTGGAGACACAAGCCAGCGGAGATCCTGCAATTTCACGCTGCAATGTGTGGAATAAAGAAGAGCGAACGAAAGGTCATAATCGAGCAAGTTCTGAAGGATCTCGAGCTTTGGGATTCGCGTAACAAGTTGTTCATGACGCTTTCAGGCGGCCAAACCAAGAGATTGGAAGTGGCCAAACTTCTAGTGCAGAAGCCCAAGTTTGCCATATTCGACGAGCCAAGCAGCCAAGTTGACTTACGGGGGAAACGAACGATCTGGGAGAAGATACTTCAGCTGAGAGAAGGAGGCTCAACGCTCTTGGTCGCCACGAATGAAGTCCGCGAGGCGGAATACCTCGCCGACAGAGTGACCATTCTGGATCAGGGGAAAAGCATAATCTGCGACACGGTCCAGAATCTGAAAGACAAGATCGCGGGAGGCGACATCGTCGAACTTGAGTTGGAACCTGGTGAAAACAGCGTAGAGATCGAAAAGGATCTGGTCAAGATACCAGGTACCGCAAAGCTGACACACATGGACGGCAACAAATACAAAGCTTATGTTTCAATAGCAGAAGCTTGGGTTCCGAAAATGACGAACTTATGCTATGAAAGAAAGATCCGTGTCTCATCAGTCAGAGTGACAGAACCTTCCCTCGACGACGTTTTCCTGAGCTTCACGGGCAAGAAGCTGGAGACGAATGAGAATGCGTGATGTCCTCCGCCTAGTATGGTTCGACCTGAAAAACGAAATCAAGCCACCCGTATGGATAGGAATGCAATGGTTCACCTCCATAATACAACTCCTCATATACGCCGCCCTCATTAAGCAGATGATGAATGCAAGCGTTACCTCCCAGATAGGCAACTATCAAGAATTCTACGCCGTAGGCTTCCTCATCATCATGACTTTCGACATAGGCTCACATGCTGGAAGACAATTTGTAGAACACGCACACGAAGGAAGACTTCCCTACCTGCTCAGCCTTCCAATCTCACGGTCGAAACTCTTCCTCTCCATAGCCTTGAAGGGCGGATTCGAGCTGGCGTTGATGCTCACTGTCCCCTTCACCATCACACTATTATTGATTGGTAACCTAACGGCCATGTCGATAACAGCTGCAGTTGCGACACTCTTCTGCCTAGGCTTCGGGGTAGCGGGACTAATGCTGGGATTGTCGTTCATCGCATTCAAATCAAGCGACATGTACTCAGCCATCGTTACAGGACTAAGCGCATTAGTCGTACGCTTCAGCACCATCATGTATCCTCTCGCATTCCTGACCCAAACCTCACCAAGCTACGCCTCAGCAGCAACGCTAAACCCCTTGTCTTACGGGTCTGACCTCGTTCGCCTATTTCTCGGGTTCAACCCGAGCTCACTGCTTAACCCCACAGTCGCCGTCACTGTGCTGATGGCGGTTGCGGTAGGCACGCTGGGCTTAAGCACGCTTCTTCTTCAACGTTTGGTGGAAGGGGTGAAAAGCGCATGACAGAGCTGGGCAGCATCTTGCGACTGGCTCGCAATGACTTTTCCTACTTCTTCAGAACAAAATGGCTCATGGCCGTCCTTTTAAGCCTAAATATTTCAGACATGCTCGTCGTAGCCTTGGTTTACAAACACATGATTACATTTGACTACTTTCAATTCTTCGTCCCAAGCGTAGTTATAATGGGGCTCTTCGCAGCTGCTCTAGATACTGGGAGACGCATATGGTTGGCCATCCGCGAGGGCGTAGTCCAATACTATCTCTCCTTACCGATAAGCCTCGGAGGCATCGTTACGGCCTACATGCTCGCTGGAGGACTTGCTGCAGTCGTCTACTCAGGCGCATTGTTATTCGTTATGATCCCAGTTCAAGCTTTGGGGCTGATAGCTCTTCCTCTTCAGGCTATAGGTAACACACTTGTTTTGTTGCCGTTCCTTTTCGTTTTAGCCATGGGACTGGCAGGAATCGCAGCCACTCTTGCAGCCTTTGCGTCAACTCATGGCGAATATTTCTTCGCATACCAGCAAGTAGTGCAGCTTCTGCTGCTGACTTTCAGCACGTTGTACTATAAAATAGATTATGTCAAGAACTTCTTTCCACCATTTATAACCACTATCGTATCAGCAAATCCCCTTAGCTTGGCAGTCGGCGCCATGCGAGACTACACCTTCGCGGGAAAACCCTTACAGCCTCTCTACCTACTCGACATCCTAGTTGCAAGTCTTCCTTTTGCAATAATTGGCGCGGCAGCCTACCTGTCTGCCCTTCGCGCCTTTCGAGTCAAAGGAAAACTTTAGTCCAACAGAACGAAACGTATTTCTCATGGATGATTGCGCGCGCTGTCAAAATACGGTTTTGAAATACATATTTGCAATAACTATTCCAAGTTCAGGTTGTCCAGAGGTTCAATATGAACAGAAACATGTTGCAAAGATGCGACGAAAACTTCTGTTGTCGCGGCAATATGTGGCTATGGACCATAGTTTCTGATTCATAAAGGGTTTATACCCCTTCTTCCAACTGGTGGAAGGCAACTACGCGAAGGTTAGAATCATGAGACGTTCCAAACTCGAGATGTATGTAGACATTCTCCAAGTGTTATCCCGTCGTGGACCATTAAAACTGACGCATATAATGTATAAAGCGAACGTCAACTGCAAAGTCCTGAAAGAATACTTGGACTTTCTGACTAAGCAAAGCCTGATTGAGGAAAGGACCGTTGGAAAAAGCAGAACGGTATTCGCCATAACTCCAAGAGGCATAACCGTGCTCAAGTACTTCAGGGAACTGAAACAAGTGCTCCCGATAGTTGAGGAAGCAAGAAACGGCATACCTTTTGCCTATCCCTCTTTGACTTCATAGCGTGCGCAACCCATTTTCCGAATGCAGCGCGCGCACTTTTTTTCTTCCCTGAATCAACAGGACGACCTGAGAGTCAACCAAATGGTCAATAATTCAAAAATGGTTTTCTTGGAGCGCGCTGATTCTCCTCCTGCTCGTTAATTCGATCATTATTCGCCCAAAAGTTCTTGCTCAGAACACACCCGTTTTCACCTCCCTACGATGCAATCATCTCAAGCTTGGATCTTACTCTCACCCAAACGTCTGCCCTCACATACCCTTTAACAAAGGGAAAGGCTGATGAGTTGAGTTCTCTCCAAAATACGCGCACGCTACAAGTTCAACACTCTGGTCAGGATGAAAGACAGGATGAATATCAATACGAATCCAGCTGTGCACGTGATTACTGTAAGTGTTGGGGGGTTCTCTTCATGCGCTTGTGGTAAGAGGTCACTTGCCCCTAGATATAGAAAACCACCTGCAAAGAAAGGCAGAAGTAGCACTATGTAATACGGTGGTAATTGAAGGAAAAGTGTGACGACTGCTCCTAAGACTGGAGCAATGGCATCCAAGAACAACATCCTTAGAGAATTCCTCAATGAGTTACCTGAATTCAGCATTACGGTAACTGTACTGAGTCCATCAGTAAAGTCATGGCATATGACGGCAAATGCAATCATAATCCCAACATGAATGTCCGCTTCTAGACCAAATCCGATTGCCAAGCCATCTATGAAGCTGTGAACCGAAAGTTCTGATGTTGCAAAAACTCCACCGAGAGGATGTTTAACTTCAACGTATTCACCATCCTTGCTGAAAACATGTTCACTTATCAATCTGGAAATGATATAGAGAAAAAGGAATCCAACAACTGTCAAAGCCATGACATCTTCAAGAAGCACATTGGCGGATTGAGCAAGTTTGAAAGTCTGTGGCAATATGTCGAGCAGAGAAGTAGTGATCAACACGCCAGCTGCAAAGGCTCCTAGAATTCCGATGTTCTTCCTATGTCTTGCTGCAAATGTTCCGCCTAACAATGTAGAGAAGCAAGTGACGACAGCCAGTATGATTGCATTAAGGTTCATATCGATAATATGCTTTGACAGCAGATACTTAATTTTTTCGTGTTTAGCGCGCGCAATTGAATAGCCAAAGACGTGCTGAAAGAGGTTCAAGAAACAGGGTGAAAGGTTAGCCCCAGAAAATCTTTCCAAAGAACTTGAAATGCACGGAGTTTTGCGTCTCGTAAGTCGAAAAATCTATGTGTAGGATACGCGTCTATGCACTGCTAGACTGCTGGTGGAGAGTTTGGTTGAGGCACCTGTAGAAGACAAAAGAATAACGCTTAAGGAAGCTGTGAAGCTTGTTCCAGACGGGGCACATCTTTTCTGGGGAGGCTTTGGTTTCCAACGCCCGCCGATGGCTTTCGCGCATGAGCTCATAAGACAGAACAAGCGCGGTTTGACTATCTACACGTGTGGTTCGGAAATGGACATGGATATATTGTGCGGGGCGAAGATTGTGTCGCGTCTTGAAATTGCGTTTTTTGCAATCGAGGGCATAGGGTTAGTGCCGAATATTCAACGCAGAATTCGCGAGGGGGCAATAGAGATTGAAGACTACTCAAACTTGGCTATGGCATTGCGATTCTTGGGTGGCGCGCTTGGGGTGCCTTTCATGCCGTTGAAAAGCATGCTCGGCACAGATGTTCTTGCAAGAAAGAGGTTCAGAACTAAGAAGGCGGAAGTCATCGACTGTCCATTCAGTGGAGAAAAGGTTGTACTCGTTCCATCCGTGCGCCCTGACTTTAGTATCGTGCACGCCTCCCGAGTGGACAGAGAGGGAAACGTTCAGATTGACGGCATCAAGGGCGAGGATGTAGAAGGCGCTAGGGCAGGCAAGAGGGTGATAGTGTTGGCTGAGGAAATTGTTGACACTGAGTTTATTCGGTCTCAGCCGGATCAAACCGTGATACCTAACATTTATGTGACTCATGTAGTTGAGTGCCCCTGGGGTTCATTTCCTATGATGGTCTACAACTACTACGATTACGACATGGAACACATACGCATGTACTATGACCAGTGTAAAACCGAGGAAGGATGGCAAAAATACTGCAACGAATACATAACAGGCCCAAAGGACCACATGGAATTCCTTACCAGAATAGGCATCGAACGACTTATGAAGTTCAGAGCCAAGAAACCGTTCGCTTATTGACGGAGGAAGAATGAAGATGACCAGAAAACTTGCGGAAATCGACGAATTTTCCACACTCGAACTCATGGCCGTATGCGGTTCAAGAGCGATAAAGAATTGCGAAGTCGTCTTCGTCGGCACGGGCTTGCCGATGATTGCAGCCTTGCTGGCCAAGAGAACGCACGCGCCAGGAGCAAAAATCGTTTTTGAAGCCGGTTTCATAGATTCAAACGCCAGAGACGTTGCCCTGTCAATAGCTGACTCCAGGCTGGGCTATCGCGCCTCAGGAGCCATTGGACTAATCGAAACCCTAGGACTCATGCTTCAAGGAGGACACGTGGACGTAGGCTTTGTGGGAGCCGCGCAAATAGACATGTACGGAAACCTCAACACGACCTATATTGGAAGCTTCGAAAAACCGACCGTAAGACTGCCTGGAAGCGGAGGAGGAAACGACATAATGTCATCAGCCAAACGCGCCGTCGTCATAATGACTCATGAGAAAAGGAAGATGGTCAAGAAACTCGACTACCTAACAAGCCCTGGATTCTTGGACGGACCTGGTGCCAGAGAAAAAACGGGGTTGCTCGGCGGTGGCCCTTCGCTCGTGGTAACCAATCTTTGCCAAATGGATTTTGAACCCCGAACAAAACGCATTAGACTAGCCACAATTCATCCTCGCGTCTCAGTTCAACAAGTGCTAGAAAACACAGAGTTTGACTTGATTGTGCCAGAAGACGTGCCAACAACGGAGCTGCCCACTTGTGACGAACTGACGCTTCTCAGAGCGATAGACCCCAACGGAATCTACATACCGAGAACTAAATGAAAACAGAGAGCGCTACTCGAAACACTAAGCACGCTGAGTTTTCTCTTCTTGCGGAAGCTTGGGCCTCTGCCTCGTGACTTGTTCAACTATCTTCCAGAATTCTTCTTCCGTTAAGCCTTTTCGGAGGTCTTTCATCAACTTCTTGATTTGGTAGAAGGTCATCTGCGCTTCGCCCTTGTCCAGTCTTTCACGTGTTCCCCTGATTCTTCTAACGATTTCTTCTATCTGCATTGGTGTGACCTTGATTTCTGCCTGCGACAAACGGTTTGCAACGAGGTTCTTCCCCGTTTGCCTGCCGAGGTAAAACATGGTTTCCCGGCCGATAATTTCTGGTGGAAACGGCTCAATCGTGAGCGGATCGGCAAGAACGTCCTTGACGTTTTCGTCTTCTTCGTAGGAAAAAGCGTTCTCTCCTATGAGCGGCTTGTGGAACTGGATTGGCAAGGCAAAAGTCTTCTCAGCCAATTGCGAAAGCCTGTAGAGTTTGTCCAAGTTTACGCCAGTGTCCACGTCGTAAAGCAGTTCTAGAGCGGTGCAGACTTCTTCCAAGGGCGCGCATCCAGCCCTTTCACCGTAGCCGGCAATGCACGTGTGCACGTAGGCAACGCCTTCTTCTACGGCTGCTAGGCTGTTCGCTGTGGCCAGGCCAAAATCATTGTGACAGTGAACTGAGAGCGTAACATCTTTCTTGAACAGCTCCGATAGACCGTCTCTAACATGAGAAATGAGATAACGCATCGATAATGGCCTCAAGAAACCGACCGTGTCCGCAATCACCAGCCTGTCCGCGCCGGCCTTAACTGCCTCTTCAAAAATCTGTAAAATATCCTGCAACGGCGTCCTTGAACCGTCTTCTAGGACAAAATCCACCTTCACGCCATGTTTTTTTGCGTATTCAATACACTCAACGGTTCTTTTCAAAACTTCTTCTTTGGTCATTTTCAGCCTGTGCTGCAGGCTGAGTCCGTTGAAAGGCGTGAATATCGGAATCTCTCTTATACCACATTCCAAGCAGGCGTCTATGTCGCTTCTGACGATGCGCGCTGAAGCAGCAAGGCTTGCCTGCTGATAGCCCTCGTTGGCAATCCTCTTGACAGTGTTCTTTTCTTCCTCAGAAAGTGCAGGGAAACCAACGGTTATCACGCTGATGCCAGTCTCGTCCATCATCTTGGCAAGCTTGACCTTTTCAACGTACGTCAGAAAAACAGCGGGAGCCTGAACCCCTTCTCTCAAGGTTTCGTCCCAAATGAAAACTCTTTCAGGAAGCTTTGGAGGCAAGTTCTTCCTCAGATGGTTGTAATTTGCAATCAGTCCCTGAGCCTCAAGCTTCTTGAATATTGTTTTTCTCATTCAACACACGTTCCGACAAGTGAGGCACATTCCTATTCTACCAGTCAATAATATAAAACTTAACACCACCCTACTGCTTCAAGCCTAGGCAATTAAGATCTAGGCGCTACTATTTTCGGAACACGGGTTTTTCCGATTTTGCGAGTGGCAAAAGTCCAAGAACACTGTTGATGTTTCGGCGAAAGTTTAAAATTCCATGGCCGTCTAAGCCAATACTATTCATGGTGAAGAACATGGAACAGTTTTCATGGTGGAGCGAAAAACAGAGGAACCTAATGGAAGAAGCGAAAACTTTCGCTGACAAGGCCTTGCCGAAGGGCGAGGAAATCTTCTGGACCAAAAAGTTTCCGGACGAACTACTCAAAGAAGTGGCCAAAAAAGGATGGTTCGGGGCCGTTATCCCACTCGACTATGGCGGAATGAACGCTGGCGTGACGGGCGTGAGCATCGTGACCGAAGAGCTCAGCCGGGTGTGCTCAGCCCTGTCCGAAGCGTACGCAGTTTCCTTGTTCGGTGGCGTTGAACAGCTTCTTACCTTCGGAAGTGAAGAGCAGAAGCGCAAGTGGCTTCCCAAGATAGCCAAGGGTGATGTGTTGGGCGCGGTGTGCATAACAGAACCCTTCGTCGGCTCTGACGCCGCTGGAATCGAAACGACCGCTACTCGTGAAGGCAACACTTACGTGTTGAATGGCAAAAAGCGTTTCATAACAAACGCTGGGTTGGCCGACATCTACGTCGTCTACGCCAGGACAAGCGAAAAACCCGAGGACAAATCCAAGTATCAACATCTCACCGCTTTCCTTGTTGAAAAGGGAACACCAGGCTTCTCCGTTGAAAAAATCAATGAACTTTCAGGCTGGTTCGGCCTTCCGAACGGCTTCCTAGACTTCAACGAAGTAAAAGTACCAGTCGAAAACTGCATAGGTCCCGAAGGCGCAGGCTGGAAAGTGATGATGGCGGGCCTGAACTTTGAGCGCATCGTCTTCTCGGCTGGCATGCTTGGCCCGATGAGAGAGGCGGTACGCCACGCTGTTGGGTACACCCAGCGGCGCCTGCAATTCGACAAACCCACCATCGACATCCCAGTCAACCAAGGCAAAATCGCCGAAATGCTTTCACAACTGTACACTTCACGCCTGCTCGTCTACCATGCCGCTTACCTTCTGGATCAGCACAAGGACGCGATGGTGGAGGCCGCAACAGCCAAAATGTTCGCGTCCGACGCTTTTGAAAAACTCATAAGCGACGCCGTCCAAGTCATGGGAGGCGACGGCTGGACAAGGTTCTACCCTGTTGAAAGCTACCTGCGGGACGCAAAGGTCAACCAAATCGGAGCCGGAACCAACCAAATCATGAAACTCGTCATCCTCAGAGGCGGACTAAAAGCAATGAGCAAAGACCTCAAGATGCCCCACCGACGACTACACGAAAAACTCCAAGTCCCGACATCAACAGTCGAACCTCCTGCAAAACACGAACCCACCGAAGAGAATATACTCAGAATGCTTTCAGACGACTACATCGTAAACCCAGGCCTCCACATGACACGAGAAGACCTCAAAGAAAGACTGACAGACCAAGACGACGAAAAACTCGACAAAACCCTCAGAAACCTCGAAACAAAAAACCTCGCCAAACTCCACCACGACGCACGAGGAACAATAACACTCGTCAAAGCCACCTACGACGGACTGCGCAACGCAAGACCCCTACAAGAATACAAATGGTACCCAGACTGGCTGGACAAGGAACACCTCTTCTAACCCCTCCAAGACAACCAACCACCAAACAACCGACGCAAACCAAGTCGATATGACCGAAGATACCAGCATTCGTCCATAACTGCCAATAATACGCGCGTCAAAAGAATGAATGATGGCGAATCAGCATGGAAGGAGACAGAACGACGAAGACTACATCCACAACCAAGAAACATCGAGCAAAATTCTGCCCAAAATGTGGATCTAGAAACATATACTGGGCCCGAGGCCTGCCACAACTGTGGTCCATCTGGGAGTGTAGAAACTGCGGCTACTATGGCGCATTCATAGTCGAAGACGGCAAGATGGCAACGAAACTCCAAGAAGAATATACCAAGACACACTCTGAACGAAATGCAGACACCCAAAGGCGCTCCGCAGAAGATTAAGCAGGCCAAGTGTATCAACAAATCAGCACCATGCGAAGTTAACGTGAATTTCGAGGCTCAAAGAAACCACGCATTGAGTACTCAAACACAAGGGCTCCCAAGTCAACATGAGCTGGCAACAACGCGTTCAACCCCCACTTCAGTTTGAGGCTCAAAGAAATCACGGATTGAGTACTCAAACACAAAGGCTCACACACCAACATGAAGTCAATATACTCAATTGCAGGGGCAAGTTCCTAACCGCTCGCGTTGAGCCGAAAGCAATCAAAAAAGCGCGCGGGCTGAGTACCCCCCAGGTTACGCCTGATGAAATTCACAAACGCAAATAAGGATAAGCACCAGATTGGAGGATACACAACTGGAGTGGTAGACATGTCTGGAACCGAAACCCTGCTTCCTTACCTCAAAGAGAAAAAAAGCAGCGAACAACAGCAGCCGACAATTATTGTTGACAGTCGAGAAGCCAACACGGCGGCAAAAATCGTCAAAGGACTCGCAGAACGCGGCGCCAACATCAGAACAGAAACCTTGGAAAAAGGAGACTACGTCCTGTCCAACCAGGTCGCTGTCGAAAGAAAAACCGTCCACGACTTCGTCTACACCCTCACCCACCGCTTCCTCTTCGAACAGCTGTTCAAACTGAAAGAAGTCTACCCGAAATCCCTCATCCTCCTAGAAGGCTACTTGCCCATAATCTACAAGTACAGCCGAATCCAACCATCATCAGTCTGGGGAGCACTCTTCAACCTCGCAAGAAACGGAGTCGCAATCATAAACACCTCATCCTACAAGGAAACCATCGACTTCCTCTACGTAGCCGCACGCCAAGAACAAATAATCGAGAAACGAGCACCGATAGTCCACCCCTTCAAAAGAGTCGACACAACCGCCGATGCCCAAATCTACCTCATCGCCAGCCTACCCAACGTCGGCAGAGAAAAAGCCCTAGCCATACTCAAGTCCTACCAGACACCGCTGAACGCCCTGATAAACGTGGACAATTGGCCCGAAACCGTCCATGGACTCGGACCAAAAATAAGCGGCAAAGTTAAAGATGTCCTCAACACACCCTTCACAGAGTGAACGACACAGAGTGAACGAACATGGATGTTCAAGTAACCCCAACAAACAAGATCAACCTCCTGGGCCTCGACAGCCGTTCAGTCGAGAACATCGCCTGGTGCGCCGCAACCTACGGTGTCAGCAGGTTGTACTGGATAGACGGTTATCTGCTGTGCTTGGAAGTGTACGAGAAATCCTTCGAGCATGAAATCAAGAACAAAGAGTTTCCCATAAGCCAGGTCTGCTACGTCAAGTTCCCAAAATACCAGAAACTCTACGAAATCGACAAAAGCTTCCAGATACCCGTGGTGAACGTTTCCGACATGAAACTCTTCCAAGGCATACTCAAAGCCATCCTGGACAGTGGGAAAGCAGAAAAGACACACTCAGAAACTAAAGGCAGCTAGACCCGTTTCTGTTCCTTCCTCACGCTTTCGCGTCCAAGCTCGAACGCCTTAACGTTCACTTCCACCTGCTTCTTCGGAACAAGCTCCCGCAAAGCCTCAACCAAACTCTCAGGTTTCACCGGAAACTCTTCAACAGCAGCCAATGCTCCCAACATAACACTGTTCTGCGCCAGCCTGCTACCAGCCTTCCTCGCCAGTTCTGCTGCTTCAACGACAATCACATCCTCCGTGAAAAGGTGAATCTTCGCCAGGACCTCTTCAACGCTCGGATACTTCATGTTGCCGGCCGCAAGCTCCGTTGGAGGAATTCGATCAGAACTCATTATGACAAGCGTTCTCTCCGACGCACTCTTCAAGCTCCGCACGGTTTCCAGAGGCTCAAACCCCAAGAGCACGTCCGCCCGACCCTCCAGAACCGTGGGCGCCAAGACAGCATCACCTATCCTCACGTTCGAAACCACTGCCCCGCCGCGCTGAGCCATGCCGTGGATTTCGCTCACTCGAACATTCACCCCATCCTTCACAGCAGCTGCTCCTATGATTTCCGCGGCCAGCAACGTGCCCTGTCCACCGACACCGGCTATAACGATGTTAAACTCTTTCACTCCTCACAACTCCCCTCTATCGCTCCGTAGGGACAGACAGAAACACAAAGCCCGCAGGCAGCACACGAATTCTCATCAATTCGTACTCTACCCTCTTCAACCACGATGGCTGGACAGCCCAACAGTTTGATGCAGGCCATACAATTCGTACACTTCTCCGTGATTCCGGCCGACGCGACTTTGATGCCCTTCCGCCTCTTCTCTCTGGCCTCCATCAACGTGCAGGGAGCACGGAAAACCACGACCGAAGGCCCAGGCTGCCGCAACGCCTCTCTCAACACCGCAGTGGCCTCCTTCGTCCTGAATGGATTCACGACTCTGACGTACTTGACGCCGCACCCCTCCGCTATCTTCTCAATGAGAATTTTCCCCGCCGGTAGCTGCATGCCAGTCACGCCTGTTCCCGGATGCGGCTGATGCCCAGTCATGGCCGTGGCAAGGTTGTCCAACACGGCCACGACTATCCTGCTGTTGTTGTAGACAGCGTTCACGAGTCCAGGAATCCCAGCGTGGAAGAACGTTGAGTCCCCGATTGTTGCAACGGTGTCTCTGCCCGTGGCTCTGCTTATTCCCTGGGCAAGGCCGACGCTTGCTCCCATGCAAATCATGATGTCCCCAACGCCGAAGGGCGGAGCAATTCCCAAAGCGTAGCAGCCTATGTCGTCAGGATACACTGCATTGTCTCCTCCGACCTTCTTTATCACGAAGTAGGATGCTCTGTGCGGGCAGCCAGCGCAGAGTATCGGAGGCCTGGATGGTAAGTCTCTGGCGACCGCCGCGTATTTTTCGTCGATTTTCTGGAAGTCTATCGGAAGCCTCTTGCCTGTTATCTTGGACAGGCCGGCTGCCGCTAGGCGTGTCGTGAGCTCTCCTTCCTTGGGGAAGAATTGTCCGTTCATCTTTCCGTTTACGTCAGTGTTCGGCGCGTGGTCTTTGGCTATCGCTTTGATCTGCATCTCCAGGTAGGGTTCAAGCTCTTCCACGACGACGACTCTGCCGTAAGCCTTCAAGAACTCTGCAATCATCTTTTCCGGAAGCGGGTGGGTCATGCCGAGCTTGAGAACGCCCGCGTCTAGGTCAAGCAGGTTCGCCGCTTCAACCGCGCAGTTGTAGGCTGAGCTCGACGAGATTATGCCGATTTCCTTGCCTCTGCGGGCGACTTTGTTGTAGGGGGATTTTTCACTTATCTCCTTGGCTTTTGACGCCTGTCTCAGGAGAACTTTGTGTTTTGGTCTGGAGTTGGCGGGCACCATGACCAAGCGTTTCACGTCTCTGATGAAATCGCCCTTCAGGTTTGGTCTCGTCAGGTTTCCGTAGGCAACGGGTCCGCGGGTGTGACTGACACGGGTGGTGGTTCTTAAGAGCACTGGCAACTCGAGTTTCTCGGACAATTCGACGGCGTAGACGGTCATTTCTTTCGCTTCTTGAGGGTCGGAGGGCTCCAGACACGGCAGGTTCGAGAGCAGAGCGTAGAAGCGGTTGTCCTGCTCGTTCTGTGAACTGTAACATTCCGGATCGTCTGCCGTGACGATTACGCAGCCTCCTCTCACGCCCGTGTAAGCCAGGGTCATGACTAAGTCGGCGGCCACGTTGAGTCCAACGTGTTTCATGGCCGCCAGAGCCCTCACACCACAGTTCGCGGCGCCAGCTGCAACTTGAACAGCGACCATCTCGTTGACCGAGTACTCCATGTACAAACCCGCTTCAGAAGCGATCTCCGACACGGAGTCGCCTATCTCGGACGCAGGCGTACCCGGATAAGTCGTGACTACGCTCACTCCAGCTTCGAGGATTCCCCGCGCAATCGCCTCGTCGCCGAGCAGGAGCACCCGTTTTCCAGGAGCGTCTTGCAGCAACACTTTCATGTCGGGCAAAGAATTTCTCTCCGCGTCTGTTGAAAAGCCTCACAATGTTGGCCTTCACATATAGCTTTTGGTGAGAAAACCGCAAAGGCGGATGGGGAACACGAGACCGAAACTGTTATAAAACGTGTTTAAGATATGAGCAACCTCACGAGGTTTGCGTTATGTCGATAAAACTGTCCACGGGTGAAGAAATCCCCATTGAAATGCACAAGGCAAGGATGGTGCAGAAAATCCAGTTGGTCCCGGTTGACGAGCGGCTGAGGGCCATAGAAGAGGCGGGTTACAACACGTTTCTGCTGAAGACGAAGGACATTTTCCTAGACATGCTCACCGACAGCGGTGTGAACGCCATGAGCGACAACCAGTTCGCGGGGATGATGAAGACGGATGATGCTTACGCTGGAAGCATGACGTTCTACGAGTTCGCTAAGGCTGTGGAGGACGTGATGGGTTACAAGCACGTCATGAACGTTCATCAAGGCAGGGCGGCTGAGCACTTGCTGGCTAAGGTTTTCGCCAAGCCCGGCGGAGTGATTCCGACGAACTATCATTTCACTACTACGAAGGCTCACATCGAGCTGCAGGGCATGCAGGTCTTGGAGATTTATTATGATGAGGCTTTGAAGACCGAGAGCGCGAACCAGTTCAAGGGCAACATGGATCCGCAGAAGCTGAAGAACGTCATCACGAAGTACGGTAAGGACAAGATAGGCTTCGTGCGGATGGAGGCGACGACCAACCTCATCGGTGGACAACCGTTTTCGATGAAGAACCTCAACGAGATAAAGCAGATCTGCACCGAGAACGGCTTGCTTCTAGTGATAGATGGGAGCTTGATTTCTGAGAACGCTTACTTCATAAGACAACGGGAGAAGGGGTACGAGAAGAAGACGGTCGCGGAAATAGTTAAGGAGATGTGCAGCAAAGCGGACATTTACTACATGAGCGGAAGAAAGAATACGTGCGTCAGGGGCGGCTGCATTGCTACGAACAACCTGAAGCTTTTCGAGCTGATACAGCCGTGGCTTCCGGTGTACGAGGGTTTCTTCACGTACGGTGGCATGTCGATGAGGGAAATCGGCGCCATGTCCGTGGGGATGAGGGAGATGGTGGACCCGGACGTTGCGGGTTGCTCAGTGGAGCAGATCAAGTACTTCGTGAACAAGCTCGTCAAAGCCGGCATACCAGTGGTGACGCCTCCCGGCGGTTTGGCGTGTCATCTCGACGCATTGAGGTTTTTGCCGAGCATTCCGCAGTCCCAGTATCCAGCGGGTGCGCTCGCAGCGGCGCTTTACATTGCATCGGGAATCAGGAGTATGGAGAGGGGCACGATTTCGATGGACAGGGACAAGGAGGGAAAAGAGGTGTTTGCCGACATCGAGTTGACGAGGATAGCCCTGCCCCGCAGAGTCTACACGGTGTCTCACATCGAGTACGCGATTGACAGGATAAGGTGGTTGTACAAGCACAGAGACTTGGTTAAAGGGCTTAGGTTTGTCTCTGAACCGCCGGTTCTGAGGTTCTTCCTCGGAAAACTGAAGGCTCTGGACGATTGGGGATTAGAACTGAAGGAAACGTTCAAGAGAGAGATAGGTAACTCCTAAACTTCTTCCTTTTTGAGAATTAGCTCCCAACACCTCCGGCGGTGCCGTTCAGCTAGATGGCCATGAAGCTTGCGGTTGCATCGGGCTGACGGGTTTCATGTTGGGTTTTGAGCCCTTGTGTTTGAGTACTCAAACCGTGATTCTTTTGAGGCTCAAACTGAAGCGGGGGTTGAACGCGTTGTTGCCAGCTCGCCTTGGCTTGGAAGCCCCTGCTTTTGAGTACTCAATGCGCGATTTCTTTGAGCCTCAAAAGCATGTTGAAGCATGTTGGTTTCAGGCTTTTCTTACTCAATTCCGAGGGATTTTGAGTGTCAAAAGTCTCGGGATGTTGAGTTTCTGATGTTGGTGTGGGAGTACTAACCGCGCAAACTAATAGTTTGAAATTCTCATTTTTCGAATCCCTAGTTTGTCTTCTGTTGCAGTTCCGATTTAAGATTTCTTTCTCGCTCTTGACTAGCTAAGTTTTCCTTTCTTCTGATTCTTGCGCGGTACGTGGAGTGTTGCTCAGCTTTACTGCGCTTTTTGATTCGAAAACTGAAACTACTGCTAACGATGCTAGAATAATCCCAAATGCAAAACGTCCCCATTCTGGTTTTTCATAATGATGAAAAATTATTGTTGTGGAAAGTGTATTATCCAAGTTATCAGTGGCAAATACAGGGACAACAATGATTCCTTCAGACGCTTGATAGTCCAATAGACTATTGTTAGTGTAGGGGAGCATAGAGTCATCTTCTCCCACTCCATTGTATGGAATTATGTAGACTGTTCCATTTGTCGGTGTATCATAGCTTATCGCAAGATAATCACCAGATGACATATGGATACCAGAATACCCGAAAGGAGGAACATGTTGATAATACAATTCTCCTAAATCGTGGTGAGAACGAATATAGGCGTAGTTGGATTCATCAAACTGCACTATGTTCTGATACTTGGTTATGTACTCCCAGTCAACTCGACTTGCCCAGTAGAACATGAAAAAACTTGCAACTAAAGAGATTATTCCAGTAATCAAGAGCGCTTTTGAAAGTTGCGTCTTCAACGATGTTGGCTGAGACAATTTGAACCTCAAGTTGTCTTCTGTTGACGTGCAGATTAAAGATTTCTGTCTTTGAGGTTTTGGGCGCGCGCTAGATCGATTAGTTTCTGGTGTTTATGAATGATTCCTGCGTTGAGATGTCTAGGTCAGCTTTGACCCCTTCAGCTGTTTTAGGATGCTTTCAACTGCGACTTCGGGCGGCATATCGAGGCTGTTGCAGTTGAACTCGACGAATATGGTCTTTTCATCTTTGTAGTATTTCAGGATGGGTTGGGTTTGCCGTTCGTAGACTGCGATGCGGTCTTTGATGACTGCGGGTTTGTCGTCGGAGCGTTGGTAGAGTTGTCCGCCGCACTTGTCGCATATTCCTTCCACCTTGGGTTTCAGGAAGCGGATGTTGTACACTTCGCTGCAGTTTTTGCATATTCTGCGGCTGGAGAGACGTTCGATGATTATTCGGTCGGGCACGGTTAGCAGAATGATGCCGTCTATTTTGACGAGTTTTTCCAAGGCTTTAGCCTGGTCTAACGTGCGTGGGAAGCCGTCCAAGATGAAGCCCTTCCTGCCTGCGGATTTTGCCAACCGCTGCTTCAAGACTTCCACCACAACGTCGTCCGGTACGAGATGGCCTTTCTCGACGAACCCCTTAACCTTCTTGCCCAGCGATGTGTCTTCCTTCATTATCTCTCGCATGAGGTCTCCTGTGGCGATGACGTCGACACCCAGTTTTGCCTGGAGACGAGAAGCGTACGTGCCCTTTCCTGAACCTGGGGGACCGAAAATTATGAACCTCATTCTCTGCTTCACACTCAGTTTTTCATTTCTTGCTGATTGCCAAAGGCCTTTCGATGTGCCGGAATATATCACTTTTGAGGAAAATTCGAAGAATCCATTTTGAAAATCTGATGTCGCTCCAGGTTTCAAAGAAGAGCGATTCAAACTGGTAGACATATTTCAGTCCTTTTTCCACTTGCATTCTATACTTCTATTAACGATTGCGGGCCTGGGAATACGTTTAAATAGACTGTTGAACAGCGGAATACAGGTGGTCATAATGGGTGCATCGGTAGCCTCTCTTGTCATGTTTACGTTCATTGCGATAGTCGGAGCTTTGAATTTGGCTTTCGGTTTACCTGGCGCTAACGAGCCACAAATGTTGTTTGGAATCGCCCTAATCTTACTAGGCGTAATTGCTGATGTCATTGCTGCCGTTTCGGGTCGCAGTGGATAAAACTGGCAAAGAAGCAGAAGAAAACAGCTCTCACTTTCTTAGTATTAATTACAGCTCTATTCTCGGGTTGGATTGCAAATAAGAGTAATTTCGCAAGAATCTAACATAAATATTCGTTTGCGCTCAGAAGAAGTATCTTCCATATCTTTGTGACTGGTTCGTGTAAGAGTCCAAAGACAAGATAGATGGAATGCGTCGTTGTAGATGAGATTGGTTTGGTTGGGGCAAAGTTTCACCAATAGATCGTGTTTCCCTTTTGTGAAAAGAAAGATGCCCTCGTGATTGCAGACGTATTCGAATTCTCCCTAGATAAGTCTCTTTGTTTCCTGTGCTGTAGTTGCAGCAGCGGAGTGATACCACCTCTACCGCGCGAAACGTAAGGGTTTAAAGAGATTGCGAAGACTGCTACTTGCCCTTGAAGACTGGTTTTCTCTTCTCTGTAAAGGCTGAAACGCCTTCTTTCAAGTCCTCTGTGGAAGCGACGACGCCGAAGCCTTCCCGTTCCAGCGCCAGTGCCGAGTCTAAGCCTATGTCCGCGCCTTTGTTGATCAGTGCCTTAGCCACTCTGACCGCCACAGGAGCCTTGGACGCGAGTTCCAATGCGAACTGTCGAACTGTCTCTTTGAACTTGTCCGGAGGGACAACCATGTTTACTATGCCCAGCTGTTCTGCTGTCTTGGCATCTATCATTCTTCCTGTGAAGACCATTTCCTTAGCCTTTGTCTTGCCGATCAAGCGTGTGAGCCTCTGGGTTCCGCCCCAACCTGGGATAAAGCCTATGTTGATTTCTGTTTGTCCCATGCGGGCGTTTTCAGTGGCTACACGAAGGTCGCATGACATGGCGACTTCCAATCCTCCGCCCAAAGCGTAGCCGTTGAGGGCCGCGATGACGGGTTTCTCCAGGTTTTCGAGGGCGACGCACAGTCTTTCTCCCATGAGTGAAAGCTCTCGCGCCTTAAGGGGGGTCATTCCAACCATGGCCTTTATGTCGGCTCCTGCCGAAAACGCTTTTTCGCCGGATCCGGTTAACACTACGACCCTCACGTTTTCGTCGTTCTTGACGTCTTCGAGGGCGTGTATGATTTCTTCCACGACCTCTTTGCTGAAAGCGTTCAGTGCTTCAGGGCGGTTCAGGGTGATTGTGGCGATTCCTTCACTTTTTTCGTAGATTATGTTTTTGAATTCCATTGTTGCTTGCCTCTTACTGTTTTTGTGGCCAATCGTAGAAGCCCTTGCCGGTTTTTCTGCCGAGGAGCTGGGCCTTGGCCATCTGTTTCAGTCCTGTGGTTGGGTGGAACTTTGGATCGAGTTCTCGAGTTAGCACCTCGGCTATGGCCAGTGTAGTGTCTGAGCCTATGTAGTCGAGCAGCATGAGTGGTCCCATGGGCCAGTTTAGTCCGAGCTTTATGGCTTTGTCTATGTCGTCTCTGTCGGCGATGCCCTCCCAATAAATCGCGACTGCCTCGTTCAGTGCGGGAATGAGTATGCGGTTGACTATGAACCCTGGGCAGTCTTTCTTCACTAGAACGGTTTCTTTTTCCATTTTGCCTGCGACACCTAGAACTGTTTGTACGGTTTCGTCTGAGGTTCTTGCTCCTCTGATGACTTCTACGAGTTTCATGAGTTGCGGCGGGTTGAAGAAGTGCATGCCGCACACTTTTTCTGGCCGTTTGGTGGCTGAGGCAATTTCGGTTATGCTTACGGAAGACGTGTTGGAGGCGATTATAGCATGAGCCGGGGCATAGCCGTCCACTTCGCGAAACATTGCCTTTTTCAGCTCAACGTTTTCCGGTACAGCCTCTATAATCAGATCAGCGTCGGAAACGGCTTCCTTCAGATCCAGCATGGGATGAATCCTTGCTAGTATCCCATTCATGTCTGACTCGGTGAGCTGCCCTTTCTTGACAAAACGCTGAAGGCTTTCACGAACCATGCTCATGCCTCCGTCGATGAACCGTTGCTCGATGTCTCTGAGGTTCACCTCGTACTTGCCGGTCCGAGCGGCTACCTGAGCGATGCCATGCCCCATTAAGCCTGCACCCAAGACCGCGACTTTCCTGATTTCCGCCAAAATACTCTCCTTCTTGAAGTGGAGAAATAGTTAGCCCATTGTTCCGTTAAAAAGTTTTCCAGAACAGACCCAAGCTTACTATGTTCGCGGACCGGTGGGTCAAAACTTTTATCTCGGGTTTTACATAGTGTGACCTGGGAATATCCAGTTCAACTCGCGTTCTTGGTGATGTGGGGAGGATGGCAGATATAGTTTCGATAGTGAGTGTTGCCTTGTTTGTTGGACTGCTTTTTTCATCAGTTTCCGTGAACGGAGCCTTTTCAGGGCCAGTCTCCGCGAAGACTTTTTCCCAGCTGCCCTCAATTGCTGTCGATCCCCAGCTCAGCGTAGTAGCTGTTGGGTACAATGTGACCATCAGTCTAAACGTGACAGACGTCGTGGATTTGTTCGCGTGGCAAGTTGTTCTCAAGTACAATTCGACTGTGCTGAACCTTACTGAGCTCTGGATTCCAGTCGATAACGTGTTCGCCGGCCTCAATCCGGTTTCTCCAAATCCAGAGTTTGGGACAGACATTGTAGACGGGCTAGACTATATGCTCTGTGGTAGCGCTCTAGTGGGATCTGAATCGGTTAATGTTTCTGCCGGAGTCCTGTTCAGAGCTAACTTCACGGGATTGAGCGTTGGTGAAACACCGATTGCCATAGCAACCAAAACTAATCCTGTTCAATTCGATTATCTAAGCGCGTTCTATTCGTACCTCATTGATTCCAATCTCAATGAGATATCTCCTGATGAGAAAAGTGGAGACGCAGTCGTGGGAGGTCCAGCGACTTTTCTCACGCTTACGTCGACGGCTGGTGGGACAACAGCTCCCCCTCCTGACACGTACGTATTCTTGAACAGCTCACACGTGTCGGTTACTGCTCTTCCTCAGCTTGGATACGATTTTGGCCATTGGGAGCTCGACGGCGTCAACATGAGTTCTGTGAACCCGTTTGAAGTGACCACAGACATGAACCATACGCTGAACGCAGTGTTTCTGTTCCATGTTCCAGTAACATGGATCGTCAGCAAGAACGGCCCAGCAAATTTCACTTCGATACAGGAAGCCATCAGCAGCCCACTTGTCGAGTACAGTGACATAGTCTTCGTCAAGTCAGGAATTTACTACGAGAAAGTCGGCATGGCGAAAGAGTTGACGCTGGTTGGAGAGGACAAGGATACCACAATTATCGACGGAAATGGAACTACAGGCACTGTGGTCTCGGTCTATGGAAATTTCACCGGATTCACTGTGAGAAACGGAGAATACGGCGTTGACGTCGAGGCTATCTACGTTCAACAAGGTCTACCGTCGCAAGGCGGACATTTTGAGGATACGGCTTGGATCGATGGAAATCGTGTCGTCGACAACAGCATCGGGGGCGTCACTGTCGGAAGCATATCCTATCCGAAGGGGAATCCGCGGAACACGAACACCACAGTCTCCAACAACTACGTTGCGAACAACACTCTTTACGGCATTCACATCTGGGACGCAAGCAACAACATGGTGGTCAACAATACAGTTGAAAACAACGAGTATGGCATAGACTTCTACGGAAACTCGCACAACAACACTTTGAGAAACAACAACATGGTCGGCAACAAGTACAATTTCGGGATCATCCTTCGAGGAGAAACAACAAACTATTTCTTTACAACCCCAGTACCCTTTTTGGATAATGATGTAGATGCTTCAAACAAGGTGAATGGCAAATCTGTTTACTACTGGATTGACCATCATAACGCTCAGGTTCCATCAGACGCTGGCTACGTGCTACTCTACAACTGCACGAACATCTCGGTCAATCATTGCACCTTGAGCAACAACGTTGAAGGAATACTCGTTGTGACGTCAAACAACACGACGATCAGCGAGAACACGATTGCGAGCAACTCCCACGGATTATACATAGCCTTCTATTCCTACAACAACAGTCTGACCGGGAACGACCTTGTAGACAACATTTACGGAGTATACCTAGGGGTGCTTTCCAGGTACACCACGATGAGGAGCAATAGGGTCAGTGGAGGCCTGATGAATTTCGGGATGGATCCGTCGTTTTACCTCAGGAAACCTTCCGAGATGACGAATGACATGGACAAGACTGACTTGGCTAACGATATTGATAGTTCAAACACTGTGGACGAAAAGCCGATGGTCTACTGGTTCAATCAGCATGACAGACAGGTTCCTGTGAACGCCGGTTTTGTGATGCTCATAAACTGCAGCGGCATCTCGATTGAAGGCCTCAACCTTACAAACAATCTTGAGAACATCGTCATATTCGCATCAAACGACACTCTGATTCGCAACAATCACGTGGCCAACTCGGTCTACGGCATCAAAGTGAGCAGCTTCAGCCACATGAATGCCGACTATTCACAGGATATTCGCCGATCCTTCAACATCACTGTGAGCGACAACACTCTCGTGAACAATGGGGTCGCGATTCATCTGCTGCAGGCTGACAACAGCTCAATCTCTGGAAACGTGCTTGACGGGAACCCCCTCGGTATTTTGCTGAGCGACGCAAGCTACAGCGCAATCTCAAGAAACATGATTAACGCCAGCGACGTCGCAAGCAGCACAGGCCTGCATTTTGCACATGACTTGTACGTTTTCTATTATCCATCAAGCCCCGCCTACTATTTCGCATGGGAATGGTCGAGGGAGTTAGTCCAAGTAGAGGTCGGTGGCATCATTGTTGGAGGGGGCCATAACATAATCCACGGCAACACCGTGACCAACAGTGTGCGAAGTATCATTCTTGGGGATTTGATCCGCAATATGCATGGCTCGGGTAACGTCATCTTCCACAACAATTTCATCAATTGCTCGGGGTACATGCAAGCGTATGACACGTGGTGGGGCAACCAATGGGACAACGGCTACCCCGCGGGAGGAAACTATTGGAGCGACAGCAACAAGACAGATATTTACAGCGGTCCACAGCAGAACGTGAGCGGTAGCGACGGAATATGTGATTCTGCGTACTTGATAATAGCTGGACGGCCAAGCGCTTTTGAGTATGACCGTTATCCGTTGACGGTTCCTCTGAACGTTTATGATGTGGCGGTTTGGAACAACGTGGATTACACGATAGATGTGCAGAGCAACTCGACCATTTCAGGGTTCAAGTTCAATGGGCCTTCACAGGCCTCAGTGAGCTTTGAGGTCACTGGGCCAGAGGACACCAGCGGCTTCTGCAGAGTGACGATACCTAAACAGGTGTTGTGGACAAGCGGCGGACAGTGGATTCTTCTTGTCAACGGCACACAAGTCCCATGCGACGTTAAGGAAGATGCAGACTACACATATTTCTGCTTTAACTACTCGCACAGCACTGAGACTGTGCAGATAATAGGCATTGGTGCGGTTCCAGAGTTCCCTTCCAGCATGATTTTGGCAATGTCGATGATGTTAGTTCTCATTGTCGTCCTATACTCAAGGAAAGCAAGACGCAAAGGCCATGTGTAGGCCACGTGGTCACCTTCAGGTGCAAGAGAGATGGGGAGAGTCCCGAGCTTCCGCACATGGCGAATCAGTTAGGCAATCTTCTTGATGATTGCCATGTAGTGTGGCCCTCCAGAGTCCAAGAACTGCCTGACTTTCCATCTTGTGTCTTGTAGAACCTGTTCCATTTCTTCCCCTGACACCATTAAGTAGTCAAACCATTTGCCGATGTAACTCTCGTATCTTATTCGGATTCTCACCTGTCCGCTCATTCTCCCAACGGCCTTGTTCAGTTTGTGATATTGTAGATGCGCAGGGTTATCCGTTTTGTAAGGATCTCGGGATGAAGTTATGATTAGTGCGCCTTCGGAAGTCATTCTGTAGAACCTCTTGAGAAGTCTCCTTGCCTTTTCGAAACTGCCGAAGAGTCCAAAGTTGTTTCCCATTATGATGATTGTGTCAAAAGAGTCGGGCTTGAAGTTTGCAGCTTCAATGGGCATAACCCTAGATTTCTTCAGACCTCTTAGCTTGCAGACTTTGATGGCGAGAGGAGAAATGTCGATTCCAAACACGTCGAACCCTTTTTTCTGCAGGTACAATGAGTGGCTACCTGCTCCACAACCCACGTCCAAAACTCTTCCCCTCACAAATCGCATAGCTTGTTGCTCAATCGGAGACCAGCTTTCATAATCAGAAAAATACCCTCTCGTCTTCATAGCGTCGACAAACCCATCGTCTCTCTCCACTACTTCAAAGACCTCATCTTTCTCGTAAGCAGCACATAATGCCTGACCGAAAGCATCTTCTTCAGGTTTCAGTTTTCTCATGTTAAATCATTCATCAAGTTCTTCTCTTTAGTTTTTGTGATTCGTGTCACTCTTCCACAGAGTGGAACAGATTTGGAATCAGTTGCCGAAGCAGAGGCATGACTCTTTTGTCAGCACTAGATTTCTTTACCCTCTTCTGAAGATACGCCAAATCTATTTTCTCATGAGCTGCCATGGACCTAATATCTTCTAGGTCGTGCTTCCCTTTTTCTTCTCCTCTTTGCAGAATCGCCTTGAAAACGATGTTGTCTTCAGCAGACATGATTGGAACTGTCACGCCAAGAATGTCTTTCCAGTTTGTCCTTGCAACCATTTCGTCGTCCAGAAAGAAGGAGCACACTCCTTCAGAAGTCTTGATATCAGCGCCACAACCGATGTCAAAACCTTCAGTGTCAACATCTTTCAATGCTGCTCTAGCCTTTTTTAAGTCCTCGCATCTTAGCAGTACGTCAATGTCTGTAATTTCTCTGCTGCTTCCATAACAGGCAGCAGCAGCTCCGGCGAAAATGGCCCATACAACTTTCGTTTCCTGAAGTCTTGATTTGATTTTGGCAAGTCTGGAACGCATCGCATCGTTCCTTTTCATATGATCAAGCCTTGGTTTTTCCTTTTCCTCTCTAGATCCTCTTGCATTTTTTTGCATCTGTCAAGCCATATAACCTTGTAGTCTTTGTTGGGGACGACTCTGTTCTTCAAGCCTGATATGGTGTTGATCCCTTCTTTTTTGCACCATCCGACACAGATTCTGTATTCATCCCAATCAAGCTCTTCATCTTCCCAGTACACTGAAATCTCAGAGAGACCGAGTAGAAACGCCGCAAAAGCTCTAGTGTGACCGTCAACAAAGACGATTTGATTGTCAAGTTCTTTTATTGGAATGGGTCTAACAGGTATTGGCTTGGTTCGTCTCAGGTTTCTCATCACTCTGTTCAGCTTCCCAGAACTAATGTATAATTGAGTTGGTTGAATGGCAGCTATCTTCATGAGAAACGTGTTAGTCATTCCAAACTCAGCTCCTGTTTCACAAGCAGTTAGGATTCTAGAAAGTCTATGCCAATAACTTTTTCATATTTGCATCGGAGTATATCACTGTACCTACGCATGCGCGTAGGTTCGTGCTCGCGGTTTTGGATGGGTTGTTTTTTGTTTCAGCGCGCGTGTTGTTGTTTTAGCTGGGAAGAGCTGGAACTGAAGGTTCCGGCATGAAATGCTTAAATATGTTTGATTGTTAGTTTCATGGGAAAGTTCATGGAATCTCAAGCTGGTAATATTCGGTTTTTCAACAGTCTTACACGTGAGAAAGAGAAGTTTGTTCCAGTCGAAAAGGGAAAGGTTAGGATGTACACGTGTGGGCTCACAGTTTATGACTTCGGTCACATAGGGAACTTTCGGGCGTTCGTTTTCGAGGATGTTCTGAGGAGGTGGCTCGAGTACCGGGGGTTTGAAGTCATTCAGGTTATGAACCTGACGGATGTGGATGACAGAACGATTAAGGCTTCCAAGAAGAACGGAGTACCGCTCAATAGATACACGCAACGTTACACAAGCGCCTTTTTCGAAGATGTAGCGACCCTGAACATTGAAAAGGCAGAGTATTATCCGAAGGCGACGGAGCACATTCCAGAGATGGTGGCGCTGATCGCGAAGTTGATGGAGAAAGGCTACGCATACAGGGGTGAAGACGGCTCAATATACTATGATATCTCAAAGTTCAAGGACTACGGGAAGCTTGCAAACATCAAGGTTGAAAACCTCAAGCCTGGTGCCAGAGTGAAGGTTGACGAGTACGCCAAGGAGGAGCCGCAGGATTTCGCGTTGTGGAAGGCGTGGAGCGAGGAGGACGGAGATGTTTATTGGGAGACGCCGTTTGGAAGAGGAAGACCCGGATGGCACATCGAGTGTTCGGCCATGTCGATGAAGTATTTGGGGGAAACATTGGACGTACACTGCGGTGGCGTGGACAACATGTTCCCGCATCACGAAAACGAGATTGCCCAAAGCGAAGCAGCAACAGGCAAGAAATTCGTCAATTACTGGCTTCACTGCGAGCATTTGCTAGTCGAGGGCAGAAAAATGGCGAAGAGATTGGGCAACTACTACACTGTGCGAGACTTGACAACCAAAGGCTACGACCCGAAGGCGATACGATATCTTCTACTGGCAGCACATTACAGGCAACAGGTTAACTTCACGTTTGAAAGTTTGGAAGCTGCAAAGAACACTCTGGACCGACTGACTAACTTTGTCCATCGCCTACTGGGTGCTGACGGCAGAGGAAGCGGGGAACAGCTTAGGCTGCTAATTGATCGGGTGCGGAATGGTTTTGGAGAGGCCATGGACGATGACTTAAACATAAGCGTGGCCTTGGCTGCACTCTTCGATTTCGTTAGAGACGTTAACAATCTTCTTGACGGAAATGTGATAAGCAAAGGGGAGGCGCAGGAAGTCTACAACCTGATGCTCAAATTTGACAAGGTTGTCGGGGTCTTGGGCGAAATCAAGAAGGAAGAAAAATTGCCAAAAGAGGCTGAGGAACTCATTCTGAAAAGAGAGGAAGCAAGAAAAGCCAAAGACTGGAAGACAGCTGACGAGATTAGACAACAACTCAAAACCATGGGCATATCGATTGAGGACACGTCTCAAGGCGTCAAATGGAGATTTAGTAAGCCTACAAGCTAAGTTTTAGACATAGCGCGCTATGCGCCACGAAGTTTTTAAAAAGAAAGGTCGTCATCTTCGTACATTATGTATTACGCGTTACTTTATTGTCCATTGACAGGAAAACTGAAGAGAATATCAAAGCTTTTCGCAAAAAATATGACCCATTTGTAGATTCTTGGAAACCACACATACCATTCATATTCCCAGTCGCTTGCAGTGAGATTGAAGAAGCAAAATTAGCAGAGCATATTGAAACAGTATTGAAGAATTGGAAACCTTTCCCCATTCATATAGAAGGCTTCAGGAAATCTTGGGACCACTGGTTGTTTCTTCTACTAAAAAAAGGAAATGAAGAAGCTATTGCTTTGCATGATGAACTGTACACTGACATTTTGTCTCCTTATCTAAGGAGAGACATCGAGTATATTCCCCATATTGGTATTGGTTTATTTGTGAAAAAAGACGCTGGGTATAATGTTCTAGACCCCAAAAAAGTTGACTTAAATGCGAAACTGTATTCCCAAGCATTAAAAGAAGCGAAATCCCTTAAGATAGGAAGCTTTGACACTGTTGATAGACTACTTCTAGAAAAAGTAATCGTAAAAGCAGGCACATCTCTGCATACAAACGCGCCATTAAATCATGACCTTACAAAAATCGTCAGTTCAAAAGAAATCAAGTTATAGCATGTGCAAACCTTTTGTTCTATTTATATTCACAAATGAGTTTTCCATTTCTAATCTTATAATTGAATGGAAATCTCAGAAATTCTATTTTTGACTTTCTAGAAATTTAGAAAATTACAAACTCTATTTTTGTTACCTGAAAATATGAACCCTGACAGATGATAGCATGATTAGTAATAGCATTGAATAATGCTTCATTAATAGAGAGACTATGGAGAACTATGAAACTCACAGGTAGGCGCGCGCTAATTGACAAATAGCGGAAAAGCATGGACTTTTGTAACAAAAAACTGTAACAAACGTGTAACAAGTCGGATTTTCCTAGTTTTTCCAAAAGACAATTAACGCAAAATCATTTTTGAGGATTTTTTCCCAATTTGTGATTGTGACCAGTTCTCAGTGATTTGAGCTTCTTTTCGTGACCAAAGCATGATTAATTCTAGCTCGCGCGGAACAGGCTTGTGCGTCTTTTTTGTGAGCTACGCGCGTTCGTGTAGTATCCAACGCGCCATTATCTCATCTGTTTGGAATATGTCGGAAGGTAGGAAACCGAAAAAGGCAGCCTTCATTCTTCCTGCGGTCCGAAAGACTGCTACTGTGAAGAGGGCAAAGAGGAGAGCAGCAACGAATGGGCCGATGAGGGCTATCCCTATTGTTGCGCTCGTTATGAGTATGAGGCCGATGAATTGTGAGAAGCCAAGCATCAGGGCGGGGAACATGTAGGGCATCGTAAAGAACAAGGTAGCGAACAGAACTGAGAGAAGAATGTAATAGACGCTCAGCCTGCGGATAGTCTTCTTCACGATTAACAGCACGTAGATGTCGCCTTGTCCGAAGCTGGTTTGTCTTTTCACAGCTTTCACAAGACTGTTTGCGGTGGAGTAGGTTTCAGTTGCCTCGCCTATCATCATCAGGCCTAGGCAGAGAAAGAATGTTGCCAATTCCACAAGGAGTCCACTTACAAGAATCTCCACGCATGCAACTAGCACGAGTGATGTAACCGACAAGCCAGTGAGGATAAGGAAAAAGTCACTTTGAAACCTGACGCTGCGATGTTCGGAGAATGGGTCGAAAACATTGAAAGTTCTACTGAAGATTGTAGTGGTCAGACTTTTCGGAATTTTCCTCACGGCTTGAGACTTTACAAAAAGAACAAGCGAGAAACCCAGGGAGATGACGCTCAACACAGGGAACACTGCAAGCCAAATTGAAGATGGCGTATCAAACTGTAATGTAGCGACCACCTGTGTCACCTGCAGGTCCAACGATCGGACAACACAATATCACTAACTATAACGAACTTAAACGCTTGCCGACGTCACACGCCATATGGACACCGCTCAGCGCGCACCGTGTAAACCACTGAGCAACTAATGGGCGAAGGTTGATTAATCTTTCAAGAACGGCAATGTGCGTGAAGACATTGCAATCACAACCTGTGACTAACGCAGGCGCATGTTACCTCTCGTGCGCTGGAATTTTTCTGAGACCCTTTGAGAAGAACATTCCCAGGAACATAGTTGTAACAAATCGAAATGCGCGCGCCGCCAACGTCTAGAATGAGACCGTCTGCTTTCAAGGGGTCCATTCGAATCGATTGTGTTTCAGTCACGGGCCTGTTTTTCGAAGATCTCTTTGGCTTGCGACTCCACCTGTTTCAGCAACTGCTTGTTTCCGGTTTTCTTGACAATCCACCTTGCATGAAACATTTTCTCTGCGGCTTGTCTCAACCTGTCGCGGGCGCAGAGGGTTTTAGGATCTACTCGTGTTGTCCGTAGTGTTTGGATACTGTGGCTACGTCGTCGATTTGAACTTTGCCGTCGGGCATGCCTATCATTGGGCCAGTCAGGTCAACGTTGGCGGGTGCGGGAGGAACCTTCTGCCCAAAAAACTTGGCCACTACGGATATGTCTTCGATGAGGACTTTTCCGTCGGGCACGAAGTCGAAGGGGTTCGGGGTTCCGCCAGTTAGGTCCCCCACCATAGCGACTCTGACCCAGCCATCGGTGAGATTGTTATCAGCAGTGTTCGTCTCGTCTGTAACATGCTCTGCGTAGGCGCTTATGGTGTAGTTGCCCTTGGGAAAGCTTGACGTATTCAATGTGAAGATCAGAGTCGTGCAAACTCCGCTGTCCAGTGTCACGTCCTGAGGCGTGATCGATGTTGAACTGAAATACGCAGTGACGCTGAAGTTTTCACTGTAGCTGCCAGTGTTAATTACGGTCACTTGGATGGATATGTTGAAACCTTGTCCTACGACGCTCTTTGAAGCAACCCATTTTGTGGCAATATTATGCCCGATGTCCAGTGGCTTAAACACGGCCTGCAACGTGTGGTTCTTGTTCATAGTAACGCTTTCAGGGTTGGATATTCCAACGTATGCGTTGTCGAGTTCCCAACTGTTGAGATAATATCCGGGATCAGATGTGGCGTTCACGGTGGCTTCTGTTCCGGATTCGAAAAAGTAGGTACCTGCTGTGGGATCGGTTTTGCCGCCGGCCGTGAACGTGATTTCCAACGCGTATTTTGTTCGAGTGAACACGGCCTTTAGCGTATGACTTGTGTCTGTTCTTACGCCAGTTAGGATTGTCTCAGAAGCGTTGTATCCGTCTAACTCCCAGTGATCGAATGTGTAACTGTCATAAGCTATTGCGGTTACTTCAACATATGCCGTAGTGTCGTACGCGAAGCTTCCAGGAGCTGGGCTTGTCGTCCCACCTCCGGTCGAGGTGATTGTCAGGGTTCTCTGGCCCCAGAGCCATTGGCGAATCAGCGGATAACGGTCTGTATTGTTTGGATCGATTGTGTATGCCGTGTCTCCTATGCCGTCGCTTCCCGTCACGGTCTGAAACTCTCCGCTGAAGAGATCCGTTCCGTTATGGTCGCTCCAGTAGTTTCCGCCTGAAGGGTATTCATTGTCCCAGAGGCCAGCTGCCTCATTAGTTACCGCTTGGTAGGTGTTGTTCAAATTGTTATGATAGATCAGGTTGTCGTTTGAAGGTTGCGAGCTGTTCATACAGATGCCATAGTTGTTAGATGTTATGTTGTTTTCGAAAATCGTGCTGCTGCCACCAGTTATCAACACACCACAGTATTGGTTGCTGGCAATCTCATTGCTGAAAATCATATTGTATGATGATGATACGTTTACTCCGCAGTAGTTGTTCGTGATCTTGTTGTTCTGGATTTGTGCGTAGTTTCCGCCAATCAAACGTACCCCCGATTCTGAGCTGTTTCGTATGGTAAAGCTCTCAACTTTCACGTTGTCGGCTTTGACAGAAATCACCGTTCCCGTTCCATTGCCGTCAATTACTGTGTTACTTGAATCCGCCCCGACGATTGATAGTGTTTTGCCGACAACCACGTGCTCACGGTATCTGCCATTATCGACGAGGATCGTATTTCCGCCCATTGTTAGAGCAGAGTCTATTGCTGCCTGAATTGTGTCGTAGTTATAGGTTGTATTGATATTGTGCACCGTACCAATCCACGTTGGATATCCAGCAGATTTCCAAGCTGCAATGCCTCCCAACATGTTGTAAACTTCCGTAAAACCGTTTGAATCGAGATAACCCGAAGCCGTTTGACTCCGCCCCCCGGACCCGCAATAAACCAATATCGGGTCGTCTTTGTGGCTTGACAGTTCTCCTATTCTTGCCAGCAACTCCGTCACAGGTATCAAAGTTGCACCGTATATGTGGCCGCTGTCATACTCACCCTTCGTTCTAACGTCTAGAATCACGAGGTTGGGATAGGCACCGCCATTTATCATGCCATAGGCCGTGCCAACAGTTATACTCGTGTAAGCCGAGACGCACACTATCAACGTAGATGAGACTAACGCGCCCATTAGAACGATCAGCACAGCCCTGTGTTGTATGCGAGTTAAGATGGTCATCCCTTAAACCCCTCTCTCCCTGATAAGATGCTTGCCGTCTAAAAGATATAAGGCGTGCGCTGACTATTCTTGAACTTCTCGAAAAGTCGAAGATATCCTGGTTACCCTGAGCCTCCTGAAAGCTCTGTCAAATGAGAGTACTAATGGGTCGATGAAATCAAGCGCTAAGAACAGTGGGAAGGTAGCATAGTGAGGGTAACTATGATGACACCTTCACCATCAAGAGAGTTAAGAGGATGCCTGAAGCGCGTGCACTAAGTGAGAAACAGCGGGTTTCAACGTGCTTTTGTAACAAAACACCTTAAAGAAAACCAGTAACAATCCGGCTTTTTCCCTTTTTTCAAAAAGACAATGCCAGAGTTTAGAACACAAGCGTCTAGAATCTAGAACGCTTTGATGTATCTGGGGATGTTAGGAACAAGAGTTTTGCCCGAAAAAGAGGGCGGGCCAGACATATTGAGAATGATTATAGAAGTAAGTTCCATGGACCGTGTCTGATGGAGAGTCTGGCTACTGTTGAAAGAATATACTGGCTTTCTCCCAGTTCAACAATAGTCTCTACGTAGAATCATGAGATTCAAGAGAAAAAAGGAATATCCTGTTAAACCGCCACTAATACGTTTGAGCAGCAAGGGTTCAAAGGCAAGGCCGGAATTTGCTTCCTCCAAGTCATTCTCCTTCTCCTTTGTCCGGCCTGCCCTCGAATCCTGCGCATCTTCACTTCAACGCACAACTTCAGCATTGGCGCATTATATGAAGCCAAGGTGACTGTGGACTGTGGTGGCGCGCGCGTTTCTGTGAGGCTGTTCAAAGAGGCAAAGAATCAGAGGGCAAAGTGGAAAATTGAGCATAGAAAACCTTTTTACCTTTTACTTACTTACAGCATGACCTCTTGCACTGAGGCAAGGAAAGAAGAGAGGGAAAAGGTTTGTGTGGTATCTCAAACACTTTTAAACATTCGGACATGACCTACAAGCCTATTAAATGGAGAATTGACAAACGCTAGGGTGATAAATTCTATAACGGAGAAGCCTGAACCGGCTGAATAAACACAGGAGTTAGCGACGTTGGATTGGCGTGAATTCCTATTGTTCAGAATACTGCGACTGGCTCAAGGATTGCATATCGACAGAATCATACGTGTGAGCGGATCGGCGCACCCCTTTGAGGAATACTTCAAGGGCTTCGAAAAGGTTGACGCTGTAAGGAGAATATTCGGCGAAAAAACGGAAGAAGTGCTTCGCAGTCTCAAGGTCGAGTTCACGTGGGCAGGCTACATGGGAGTCAACCCGTCAAACGGGCATCTCATGGTTAACACCAACTACCTGAACAACGGCAACAGAATCGACGTATACCTCGACGTCATCCACGAGCTTGTTCACGTAAAACAATACATGGAAGGAAAGGAGCTGTTCGATAGCCACTATGGCTACACAGAAAGGCCCACTGAAGTTGAAGCCTACCACCGTGCGGTTGAAGAAGCAAAAAGACTGGGGTTGAAAGATGAGAGGATTTGCCAGTATCTGAAGACCGAGTGGATGAGCGATAGTGACCTCAAACAGCTAGCGGATGCTTTAGGTGTTAAGTGTGGACACTAAACCTCGGCTGACAAGCCCATTATGCGCGCGCGAATCGTACAAGTCTTGGTTGCTAGGACGGTATGACGATCGCCGTTAGCCGACTTCTTAGTTCAGCGGCCCTGTCTTCGATCTCCTTCCTCAGCATAGCGATGTCGGACGCGAGAGTCTTCTTTACGTCCTCGGTCAAACCTGATTTTGCGATGTCTTCTTCCAACCTTGTTATGTCCTTTTGAGCTGAACGCCTTATTTCCTCAGTCTTCTTCAACGCTTCTGTTTTAACCCTCTCAATCTTCGCAAAATGATCTCGTACATCTTTGACCCTTTTGTTCGTGTCCTCTCGTATTTTGTTCAGCTTTTTTCTGTGCTCATATTCTGAAACCTGGCTCATTCCCTCACCCTCACATCACTTCTGTTCCTTCTAAAATCTAGTAAAGCTTCGTACTCTTCAAATAAGCCTTTTCATACCGTTCGCAGATGGAACGAACAAGCAACAGATGGCATTTATTCTGTTCCGTGATAACGTAACAATCATAACGAATAGACTCGTCAGCTCATTCGCCGCTCACACCTCGAACATTCCAATCATCGGTAGCGTACTTTTGTCTGCGCAGTCTTTCTGCAAGCGCGCGTTCATGAACCGTTAGTTCATCGTTTACTAGTCTTATTCCCAGAGCCGCCCGAAAGCCCTTGATCAAGGCATGGTTGATATCTTCGGTCGAAACGTTTTTTCCCAGTTCATCGTAAAGCGATGTGATTTTGTGCCTTGCCACGGATACGACTTGCATGCAGCTCTCGGCCCATGGAACACGCAGGCAAGTGAACATTTTTTCCAAGTTAACCTTGGCAAGGATTGTTCCATGCTGCAGTACGACTCCGCGCTTGTGGCATTGAGCGCTTCCAGATATTTTTCTGCCATTGACCGTCAGGTTTGGACATGCCTTTGCACTGCCCTCATTAAAGTCTGCAGCCACCCCCAAGATACCCAGCGCTTTAGTTAGGCCAGTATAGATTCTTGCATAAACGTCGGCTATGTCGCTCGCTTTCAAGCTCTCTTCACTCGCGATTACGCTGTAGGTTATCTCATCTTCAGCGTCGTGGTAGACCGTGCCTCCCCCCGTAATTCGCCTTACGACGTCGATGCCTCGTTCCGCGCAGTTTTCCATCTGCACCTCGTTTTCGACTCTTTGGAATTTTCCGATGGAAACGGCGGAGGGCTTCCAACGAAAGAATCTCAAAGTATCGGTTACTAGACCTTCAATTCGGGCATTCAGGACGGCCTCGTCGATAGCCATATTTGTGAACGCATCGTGCGTTTCGAGTTTCAGCAACCGCCAAGCGCTCAATGTAAAAACCGTCCATAGAGGAAAAATAAGATTATACTTAATTGTGTTTTGATTTTGCTGTACGCGCTTCATAGAGTCATGAACGCGCTTTCAGAGTCCATTTTAACGAATTGGTGTTTCGGTTAACCACTGATACTTGTTTTTTGTTTGTTTCCATCGCATCGGATTTTTCTTCTTTCAATTAATACACAACCCTAAGGTTTTTCGCTTCAAAGGGCCACCGAGACAAAAACATGCAAGAGTGAATGGGTGTACGGCTGGCAGTCGTGAGTGCGAAGGATATTCCGCTTTTGGACATATAGCCTAGTCATCATCATTCTAGACATCGAAATCTGACTTTTAAACTCCGAGAAGAAAATCTTACTTGATCTGCAATGTTTGAGGAACTGTTCCAAGACTCTGCGCGCACAGTGATCCTGCTTTTTTGGCTCATGCTAGCTATGACCATGATGCTGGGTGCCTTGGTGGCGCGTATGAGTCGAAGAAATTGAGGGAAGGAGGAGGCCTTCATACGCAAAGGAAGTCAAGGGAAAAGATAACCCGGCAAAGAGAGCTAACTCAATTTGACGATGAACTTAGAAAATATTGCGAGCGAAGGGACGGTGAGTTGTTTGACCGCGAGGACCGTCTTGCAATGTTAGAAAATCAAAAATGCAATCCTGCCCCTAACTCAATTTTTGGGGCAATCTTTCAAGAGCTGAAAAACAAGGCAAGACACGAAAAGCACAGAAAGATTATATGAGATTGTCTTGGCGCGAATTTCAATCAGCGCGCGCAGGAATTCCAATACTTCTGCAGAATTGAGAAGACAAATCATTACGAAACGATAGAAGAAAACGTGCCTCTCGTCCTAACGCGTTCTTCGAAAGGCACTTAAGTACGGGATAACTTCAAAGGTTCCGTGCCAAAATACGCAGCCATTTCAATCAGTCAGGACTTGCTGCAAACAGTTTTCGAAGGCGCCAAGAACGTATATCCCAGAGAAACCATTCTGCTACTCAGAGGCAAGAAGAAGAAGGACCTGATCTCAGTTACGGAACTTCTTGTTCCTCCACTCGCAAATTACGGACGAGGCTTCGCCAACATCCGACTCCACATGTTGCCGATGGACTTCTCCATCGTCGGAACAGCACACTCCCACCCATCCGGAAACATAACGCCCTCCCACGCGGACCTGAACCACTTTTTTGGACCAATGCTCATGATCGTGGGCTTTCCGTATACAACTGAGAAAGACGTTGCAGTCTACAATCGAGACGGAGAAAGACTAGCGCTCCAAGTAACGAAACCGTAGCCCAAGTGCATATCCTCGCGCGCTGGGGGTAAAGTTTAATCCTACAGCACGCACGCACACTCGCTCTCTCTACTACTCTTACTCTCACTCTCACCTACTCATACTACCACTACCATACACACACCTTAAGGGGACAGAGAGGGACGGACGGGAGGAGGGAGGAGGAGACACACACGAACGCGGAGTGAGTGTGCTTCAATACATCAATTGATGCATAATCCCTGCTCGTTTCCGTGGCCGTTGACCCTCCAGGACGCAGGAGACCTGTAGTGTTTTGCACATGATGTTGCATTTACCCTGAAAAGTCCAATTATTTTTGCCGTTACTAATTAGCCTGTTCATGGCGAATCGCTTAAAATACAACTAGGTGAATTGCAACCCAGCGCGGAATGGAAGAATCACATAGTGTAACAACTTGGTTTGCGTGCGCGGGAGACGTCGGCAGGCATTATAGTTCGTCATGACTATTTATAGGATATAGGCAAGCTGCCCACAAGTATCTGCCGGTGATGTGTATGGCGAGCACGTTTCCGTTTGAGAATCTGTCGCTATCTTCTTTTTCAGTTCTCCTAGTAATGAGCATTATTTCGCTAGGTCTCTCTGTGGTTTTCTACATGAAGTCTTGCAGGGTGAGGAAAGAAATTCCGAAGGATTTGACCACCAGCATTTTCAGCAGAACATTCAACATTTTCAATCCCTTCCCCGAACACAGAAGAATTTACCACAGTTATCTTTTCTTCATTTTCTTTTCACCCTTAGTCGCTTTCACATGGACTTTCATAATTGTGTTCATCGTGTTTATGCAGGTTCTTCAAGCAGGACTCCTGCTGGGACTCGTGACATTCCTGTAGGTCTTGGATTATTGATGGTGGGCGAGGCAACTGAAATCTACTCCACTGCCAGCACTCTCGTGAAAGCCGCAAAAAACAAAAGACGCTTCGGACAAGGAGACATAGAAATTCTTTCGATCGTGAGAAACAGTCTCAGCAGACTGAGCGCTTACTATTTCATCTTATCAATCATGTTCATAGGCCTATACTTCACACTACCCATAGTCCTCCCCACGATTATGCTGGGCTTTGCGTATTCCGTTGGCGCAATACTAGGTCTGGCGATCGGTCCGTCAATTGCCGCTGCGTTCGCGACGACGCTCTCAATCGCCCTCATCGTTATCACGATCTTCTTCGTAGGAGCAAAAGCGAAAGCTGCAATGTTTGGGTTTCCACCCTCGAGTCTGCCCAAATATGTCTGGAGCACGGTAGGGCTCAAAGGAATGCACGATCCGTTTATCCTGGCTTCACACATCGACGACAAAGATCCTGATGCTACACCATAAGCTATTGCGAAAGGAAGCGCGCGCTTATTTACTGTGTCAGCCAATTACAGTGCTGGATGTGGGTTGTGTGGATGCAAAGATTCTTCTTGAATACAGTCAGGGCCTTCGTGATCGATACTTGGAACAGCTTACCAAGCTTCCTTGGGAAGAAGTAGTGAAAAGCCGCGGGGGGAGTTTTGATTCTCTGCGCGATATCTTCCTGCACACTGTCGACGCTGAAGACAGGCTTGTCAACTACGTGATTCCTGGAAGAACGGAAGACTGGATCTCACAGAGCCCGGATGAATTTCGTGACATTGTCTCAATCAGCAAACGCGCAAAAGAGGTTGAGCTAAAGACCAAGGCTTACGTGGCGAAATTGAACCCGCCAGAGCTCGAAAGGAAAGTTCAAATGCCTAGAAGAGGGATGCCCAGCACTTCAGTTCGAGTGGAGGACGTTCTGGTTCACGCAGCGCTTGAAAACATACACCATTTTGGGGAACTGATTGCCCTCCTCTGGCAGATTGACGTGGAACCTCCTCACATGGGGTGGATAGGCTACCTGCAAACATAACGCACTTAAGCGCGCGCTTCAATTTTGACAATGGTCTTTCCACTGGTTTTTGTTAGGGGTAAAGTTTTATTTTTTATCAGTTACTCCTCTACCCCTTCCAGATATCGATGATTCGCATGGTTAATGGGGGTTTTCCGCCTTGTTTTGGGGTCTGCTTGCGATGGAACTGAATTTTCGGGGTTTTCAGGGTGTTGTGGTTCGTGGCAACCCAAACCCAAACCCAAAATAACGTCTGCTAGAATAATAGCTTCTGATGAAGATATGAAGCCTCCGAATGTGACGCTTGATAACAATTGCATTATTGACCTTGAGAAAAACCGCGAAGATGCTCCTCAAATAAGAAGACTAATCCAAATGCATCATAACAAGGAGATTAACTTAAGAGTGGTTGCAATCAGTGCTTCTGAATTGAAACAAGACAAACAAACGCATCCTCAGAATTTTGGCGAATTTGTGCAAAGAATCCAGTCCGCAGGGTTAGGTCGTGTTGAAATTCTGCCGACTCTCGCTCGCTTTGACCTTTCGTTTTTTGGGGATTATTTCGGATATAGTGGCAGGTGGCAAGAGGAACTTGAGAAGGAAATTCAGACAGTTCTATTTTCAGAAGATGAAGTAGAATACTGTGATTTCTGTCGGAAATATCATTGCGATGAGGTAGCTAAAGAGAAATGGGATGAATGGGTAAGAAGAAAATGTGATGTGCTTACACTTTGGAGCCATATCTGGCATAATGGAGACATCCTTGTAACGAGAGACCGCGACTTCTTAGAACAAATGAAGAAACCGAAGCTCAGGGAGCTGGGAGCAGGAAAAATCCTGACACCAACAGAAGCTGTGGAAATACTAGACTGCTAGCGCGCTAAAGAGATGTTCAACTTTCTAGGTATTCTCTGAGCATTTTTGTGGTGGGGTCTTCTTGAGGGGTCAATGCTGAAGTGTTAACAGGGGAAAGGATTTCTAGAGGATTGTGTGTTCGTGTTTTGTTTCCGCAGTTTGGGCATGTGGTTCTTTTGAGTTTGCCTTTGTATTTCCATTCGTAACCACATCTTTCGCATTTGATTGGGGTCTTGGCTTTTTGAAATGTCATGTTTTTTATCTCCTATCGTAACCTTGAGTTTTCAACTGATAATATAAATCGGTATAGTGTTCATCATCAAATCTGTGTCTCCATTCTTGATAGTTTTTGTAGCCAAAGCGTTTCATGCATACTGTCTTTGCTATTTTTCCAGATTCCCATTTGCTGTGTCCTTTGTTCTTGTAGAATTTGTAGATTTTCCAGTAGAGGTAGCTTATGGTTTCAAACAGAGTGTATCGGTCAAGGGGTTGAAGGGGGTTTGTCATTGTCGAATCTCCAGAGGCTTGTTCAGCTTTTGCCAATTCATGTTTAGACCTCGTTTTTGATTTATCATCAGTCTGGGTTGTTTGTGCTGTCTGAGGGCTTCTCGAATCGTGGTCATGTGTCGAGAATAATATTCATGTCTGTTTTCTTCTATCATCTGAAGCAGGGTATCCACGTTTCTTTGAAACCCATGCAGAGCATATTTCACAAAGTCTTCGTTTCTGAGAGAACGCCTTTCTGCCTTCAGATATTCTATGAAGTCTCCATGTTGCAGAATCTCTTTCTGTCTCTCCTTGCTGAACATCACGTATAGCTTGGGTCTTAAGAGTACGAGAAAACCTTCACATTCTTTCTTAAGCAGACCGAGATTCTGTGAAACTGGCAAGTCTTGGGAAGTTTTGAATGAATCTGTTGCACAGTCTACCCCTTGAAAGAGATGAAGGTCTCTGTGTAGAATGGCTCGGGTCTGTGAAGTTATCCATGAACCCACATGAGGTAGATACATACCCCCAGCTTTGTAGAGCTTCTCGATTTTTCTGATTTCACCCTGTTCTGGATATACTCGGTAGTCTTCTCGGTTTTCGCTTTTCGGGTGTATCAATGTTTGGTAGCATTTGCCATAGAGACTGTTGAGCAAGAGTTTTGCTTGAATGTAGAGGGGAGAGGCTTTCTCATGGTTTTCTTTTTCTTGATAGAAATGTTCAACGTAGGCTTTGAAGGGGTTAATTGCTTCTGCATGTGGAATCCAAACACAGCCTTGAATCTTTGTCAAGTCTAACTCTTTTGTTTCGAGAGCCTCTCTTAGTTCATAGCTTGAAATTGGAATCTCTGAAACAAGCTCTCCTTTCGCATATTCCATTTGGCTTAGGCTCTTGATGATTATGGGATACGTGCAAGGCTTCACGTAACCGCTAATCTGATAGAACCCTTCATGGTCATTGTCGAAAGAATCAACTTTTCTCCATTCTCCTCTAGTGAAAGGAGGCAAGTTTGCCATGCTGAAAGGGTAGAAACTGTTATAGTCATACATAGAAACGTTCGGTATCAAGCAAGGAACATGAACGAAAACTTCTGCTCTTCCCCCATGAATCGTTTGTTCCGCAAGTTTTCTTATGTTTTCTGGAATCTGTGAGATAGGTTCTTTGAGAAAGTGTTTTCTGAAAATCTTACTTGCCAACTGTGCTATGCTTACTGTGAAGGGAATATCGTATTTCACATGCATTGCAAGAATGTATTGGGCTAGTTCGTACTGGGCAAGAATTTCGCTATGACAATAACGATAAAGGTCATGCCATTCAGCATGATTCTTGGGCTTTTTCCCTTGTTCAACGAAGAAAGGTCTTTCACGTTTCGTATATTTGAAATTCAACGTTCTCGAGAGGTTGTAGAGTGAGCCTTTCAAGAAGCTTCCAGTATCTACAACCTTGATGTTCACGCCATTGTAGAGTTTGATTTGGACAAACCAAATCTTGTTAGTGAAAAGCTTGACTTCTGCAAGGGTCTTCTTTGAGTCTTGGTCTTTCAGAATGAACAATGCAGTTTTCAAGGTGAAAAGTTCTCTGTGACTGTCGAACACCGCGCTTATGTCAAAGGCTAGATTATGGCAATACAAAATGTAGCTGTGTTTCTTGCTTGTGCAATGCTCAAGGAGATAGTTGAAGAACTCTTCAGCAATCGGTTTTTTATCTACACGTAGGAACTTCACTTTTTCGCCATCATAAAAAGTCAGAAGATACGGTGTTCCCTCTTCGGTCTCTGTGTCAAAGACTAGAACCTTAACCCTCTGGGGGTAGCCTTGTCTGAGTGGGTTTATCTTTTCTCGAAGATAGAGAGGTAAAATGACATTTTTATCCATGAGACCGCTTTCCTTTTCGAGAAGGTTGCGTTCGGTTCAGTCTGTCAGAAAACTTGTTTGTGTATGCTATGACTGGGGCTATTTCTCCTGTTTTGTTGGTGAAGTGAAGGGCTACGAGGTCTATGATTTCTATGTCTTTTCCTTCTAGGCTCAGTTGAAGCATGTTCATGGCGTTGTTGCTGAAGTAATGGTGAATTTCGTCATAGGATACTGGGTCTTCTGAATAACGGTATTGCATTGTATAGAGAAAATGCATGGCGGATTCGAGGGCGATATAGTAGATTCCGCATGTTGTAAACTCGCCTTTTGGGTTTCGTTTATGGTCTGAGCATGTCAGGGTGTAGGTGTTCACGTAGGTTGTAGGGGGGTACTGAATGTTCAAGAAACAGTATTGTCTGTCGAGGTTGTCTATGTACTTCTTTGTCAGAACCCAACCTTTCAGTTTTCTGAGTTTCCCTATTTTCTTGGGTAAAGGCTTCTTTCCTTTCGGGCGAAGACCCTTCAAACCGTACTCTTTGATTCTTCTGTAGACTGTTCGATGAGAGACTTTGAAGTATTGGGCTATCCATTTTGTAGCCTTGTTTCGCTTGACAAACTGTGAGAGCAGACCCTTGGGTATTTTCTTCTTTGCTGTTTTCTTGTCAGCAAAAGTCTTATTTCTCAAAACACGTTCTTTCATATAGGGTAAACCACCCTTTCTCTTGAGAGTTCTGCCGAACTCTATGAAAGAGAACTAGTTTCTAACTATCACCTCAAGACTCTTCTTCAGTCTCTTCTTTTTCAGAACGTTCGCTTTGGGCTACTGTTTCAAGGATTTCTTCAGTTTGTTCTTTGTCGGGGGTCTGCGTGGAAGAGGGGGTTTGTCTTTGGATTCCTTCGTAGTTCAAAACTGTTTCTTGTTCAGTTGTTCCACAGTATTTGCATTCTTTCCATGTTTTAGCTTCCTTGGGCAAGGGTCTATGACATTCTGCACACATGGCATAAGGTTTAGACTGTGCAGGGGCTTCTTTGTCATAAACAAATTCTGTGCCTTTTGTTTCTTTGCAGTAGGGGCAATTTGACAAAGTCTGGAATTGGTCTTTCGTTAAAGGTCTATGACATCGGTCACAAATTCCGAAAGGCACAAACCAGATTTTCTGTTCGGGTTGTGTGTTTCTAACATACTCAATTTGTGTTTTGAAGTATTGAATCTGCATTTTATCAAGCTTCATGGCCTGAATGCATTGTTCTTCAATTGACCTCGGGCTTCTGCTTATTCTGAGAACTACTTTGTCTATTTGGCTAGGTGTCCAAACCTCACCTGTCAAACCTCTTTTGGCGATTTGATTTAGAAAGCCTCGTTCTCCTTCTAGAATGAATTTTATCTGTTCTACTTCTAGGCTTGTGCATTCGCCAAGCAACTGGTCGATTTCCAGTTCTTTCTCAGGACTGACTTTCTTGAGTCTGTGCAAGAGAGATTCTCTTACGTAACTTGATAAGGACATGCCTCTTTTTTCGGCTTCAGCTTTCGCTTGTTCATAATAGTCTTTGTTTAACTGAACAACCATGTCTTGTGAGGCTCGGTCTGCATCAGAATACAGGTGTCGAGGCTTGAGTTTGTCTTCTCCTTCAATGTTCCTCGGCGGAATTTCTCCTTGCTCTACCAGATACTTATACAATCCCTGAATAGACCCAAGTTTCTTAGGGGGTTGAACAGGGGAAGCTTGTTTCTGGCTTTCTTCCGCTTGGATTTCTCTTAGAATCTCTTTCACTTTTCTTTTAGCTTCTTCGTTTGACATTTCTATTCATCTTTTTCCGTTATGGGTGTGTACTTTGTGGTTTCTCGGCAGTGGGGGCATACTGGCTCTTCTTTGATTTCTGTGTTCGTGAGTGGGTGTTTACATTCTTTGCAGTAGCCTACGATTTCACTCTTTGAGGTGTCTTTGGAAGCTTTCTTGAGAAATTCTTTGATGTTCTCTATTTCCGCGCCTAGTTCGGCGAGTTCTTCATCTTGTTCATGGACAAGTTTTCTTTGATATTCCAAGACCCTATGGTATGCTTCTTGCTCGGAGACTTCATCATACGCGCTCATTCTTGTTACCACTAGGAGACAAGACTACTAGCACTCTTATTTAAGAGTTACTCAATTATGGGTAGCGTAACGTTTGTGAGGTCGCTACGCTTCATCAAAACAACATGTTTCGTTGAAGCGATACGTTTTGTTCGAGGTTTACGCTATGTTTAAGTGCTACCACTACTACTAATTGTTTGAGGAGAACGAGAAATGAACAATATCAAATGCAAGAAATGCGGTTATGAATGGAACTACAAAGGAAAACTAGCCCAAGTCACATGCCCAAACTGTGGAAGAAAGACCCCTAGAAAGAAACTGGAGACCTAAGCCTTTGAAAGTGATACTCTCTCAGTTCGGTCAAAGCTTGGGAGTATCGAAAGACTGTTTCACCATCAAACAGAACAAGAAACTTGTAGAGAAAATTCCGTTCTGGAAAACCAACGAAATCATCATAGCAAGTAAAAACATGGTTTCAGTCGATTCTCTGCTATGGGCAAGCCTCTACAATGTCGATGTTACATTCACCATGCATAACGGAAAACCCCTCTGCTTCTTGCATTCCATAAAAGACAATGGAAACGTGAAAACAAGATTAAACCAACTGAGAGCCTATGATTCTAGAAAAGGCTTGGAAATTGCCAAATCTGTGTTGCTTCAGAAAATCGAGAATGAAAACACCCTTTTGAAACACCTTGACCTGAAGCCTTATGAACAAAACAAGAGAGTGCCCTCACCCTCGGAAATTGCTCAGATAGAAGCGGAAAAGCTAACCCATAACCTCAGACAAAAACTCACACATATCGAAGAAAATTATAGCGTATGGTTCTATGCTCAAGTCTTCCCCCTCTTCCCGAAATTGTTGAGAATCGGTAACAGAATAAAACGAAACGCCACAGACCCCCTAAACAACTTGCTGAACCTGAGCTATGAAGTTCTCACGTGGAAAGTATTGAAAGCGGTTGTGAAGTCAAAGCTTGAACCTTACTTGGGATTCTTGCATTCTGAAGCTTGGGGAAAGCCCTCTCTAGTCTGTGACTTGGTTGAGCCTTTCAGACCCTACATCATACATTTCTTGCTTCAGTATTCCAAGACCCTCGAGCCGAACAATTTCAAAAGAACCTACATCAAAAACAAGCTTCCCCGATACTTCCTAACACATGAAACAACGTGGAATCTAATCGAGACCCTCAACAAACAACTTTTCGAAGCCTACATACCCCAACAACGAAACCGCAATATCGGGTTCAGAATGCAGTTTGAAACCCTCATAGATGAGTATGTAAGCAGTATCGCCAAAACCATCAACTCGCCAACCCTCAGAATAGCGGAGACACAGTTTCCTAAACCCCTTCTTTTCTACCCAAAACAACACGCAACCTCGAGGTGAAACCACAATTATCCATAAGGTTGGAATCCGCCTTGATTCAAAAGTCTTGATTCTGATAGCCCTAGCCTTCATACCGCTTGGTCTTCTTATGGATTTAACGCATGAGCTTGGTCATGTACTATGGGGTAGCTTTGCTGGAGGTCACCTTGCGTATTTGCAGATAACATATTTTCAAATATATCCCAACTTTGCCCTAACACCAATATTCGTGCTGGGATGCGTTGAAGTCATGGGCTTAACAACAGGATTTGCCGAAGGTCTATTACTTCTAGGAGGCTCGGTGACAACTAATATCGTGGCGTGGTTGTTGGGTCTATTTCTCCTGAGAGTTCACACAGGAAACCGCAAACAAGCTATACTGAAAACGCTGGGTTTCTTTGGCATTCTCGACCTACCTCTATACGTTCTTCTTCCACAAATTGGGCTACAACATTGGATTCTTCTAGGCGGGAATACTCCAGAGCCCTTGCTAGGGGCTAGACAAGTAGGCATACCCGACCCTGCTTTTTACGCAATAGTTGTTCTCGCAACTCTCGGGCTACTCTTGCTCTACCTTCCGAGATTCCGCACGTTTTTGTTCAAACAACTAAAGAGATGGCGAACTCAGGACAACAAAAACAACCTTTCCCCAACCTCTTCTTTATCATCAAAAACAATGGGCTACCTCTTCTTCTACTTCTTCCCCACGCAAGGCTCAATACCGAGAAAACCCCGAAAATTCAGTTCCATCGCAAGCAGACCCCAAAACAAGGCGGAAAACCCCCATTAACCATGCGAATCATCGATATCTGGAAGGGGTAGAGGAGTAACTGATAAAAAGGTAAAGTTTTATCCAACCAACCAATGACATTGGGAACGCAGCGAGCAGAGCCTGCCTCGCTGGTCGCTCGGCAGGGGCAAGAGGTGTAGCGCGCGCGTTATCTGGTGAGAAAGGGAAAGTGGACAGAATGTCTTTCATTTCTGCGAATTGTGTGGAAGCGATGTTTGAGTTATCTTCCAAACGGCAATAAGGTTCAAAGCGATTATCCCCAACAGAACGATGATACTCCAGTTGTATATGCTGAAGACATTATTTGAAAGGACTGGGTCAAAATCACTTGTTGTACTTGTCCAATATCTTATGCTAGGAGGTGCCCAGAACCAACTGGCAACATAAGGGAAAATTAGAATGCTTCTCCATGCCATGAAATCTAAGATGAGATATAGTATCAACAGAACAAAGTTAGCCAACCCCAGTTTGAACAGAATCTTGTTCATTTTCTCATAGGTAGGTAACTGGTGAATAGGTTATAAGAATTCATCGTTTGGGTCTTCGTGTGCGTGGGGTTTGTGGGTAAAGTTTTATCTCACACACAAGGGTAAAGTTTTATCCCAAACAAAACTGCGACGTGGATGTCTGCCACGCACACTAAGCTTATCTGACGAGAAGAACAACTTTAAGGGTATGGGAATCTATGAGCATCCTCTGTATTATGAGGTTGCGTTCAGCTTCTTTGATGTGAAGAAGCAGATAGATGCCTTTGAAACTATCATCAACAAGTTCAGCAAAGTGAAGGCCAAGCGCTTTCTTGACATTGCCTGTGGACCGAGCCTGCAATTGAGAGAGATTGCTAGGAGAGGGTATGAAGCCGTTGGGTTAGACTTGGCTCCTCAGATGTTGAGATATCTGTCTGGGAAGGCGAAGGAGGAAGGCCATAGAATTGAGACTGTGCAAGCTGACATGTGCAACTTCAGACTAGGTAAGAAAGCGGATTTTGCCTTTATCATGATGGGGTCTCTGGTTGTTGAGTCGAACGAGAAGCTCATGAATCATCTGGATTCCGTGGCCTGCTCTCTGAAAAGAGGAGGCTTATACTTCATTCAGAACAAGATTGTCGATTGGACAAGTATTGCAGGGCAGAGCTGGACGGTGGAAAGAGAAGGAATCACGGTGAAGACGACTTTCAAAATTCGTTGGAAGGACATAATCAACCAAACATACACGGAGGAAATCATGCTTGAAGTCAATGATCATGGGCAAAAGGCGAGGTTCGAGAGTAAGGAAGATTTGAAGTTCGTTTTCCCCGAGGAATTCAAGGCACTCTTGAAGCTGAACGGGAAATTCGATTTTCTTGGCTGGTGGGAAGGAACTGAGAGCACGTGGTACTTGGACAGACCACTCGAAAAAGCAAAGACTCCGAACAACATTAACATGTTACTTCTGAGAAGAAAATAGCCCTTTGAAAGTCACCCTGTGCTGTTGGAAGCGGATTCTTACTGCGCGCCCTAGTCTAGCAGAAGACGTAAATGTTCTGCTGGAATTTTCATTTGTGGGTTAGCAACCTTTGCGATCAAGGGTGGTCATGCTCGTAGATTTGGACTATTTCTTTGCCCAGTGCGAGGAGCTTAGGAATCCCTCCATCAAAGACAAACCTGTCGTCATCTGCGTGTACTCAGGACGAACCGAAGACAGTGGAGCCGTAAGCACAGCGAACTACATCGCCAGAGACCATGGCGTGAAATCTGGAATGCCCATTTTCTTGGCCAAGAAGAGACTGGAGAACACAGAGGCCGTGTTCCTGCCGGTGGACTATGTCTTTTACGAGGAAATCTCTGGAAAAGTAATGGACATCCTGAGGAGTTTTGCCGACCGCTTTGAACAGGTCGGAATAGATGAAGCGTATCTCGAGGTGACCCAGAGAGCAAATGGAGATTTTGAAGAGGGTCGAAAGCTGGCCGAGAAAGTTAAGAATGAAATATTACGCCAACTGAAACTCACGTGTTCAATCGGCGTGGGACCTAACAAACTCGTCGCAAAAATCGCGGCTGACACCAAAAAACCCGATGGCCTAACCGTCGTCACACCGGAACAGGTAACTGTCTTTCTTGCACCTCTGCCCGTTAGCCGACTCATCGGTGTCGGGGCAAAAACCCGAGAAAGGATGCGGACTCTAGGGATTAACACCATCTTTGACCTCTCAGACTATGACATGCAGAAACTAATTGCCGTCTTCGGTAAGACTTTGGCGACATATTTCCACAGTGCCTCCCTTGGACTAGATGACGAGCCCGTTCAAGAGAGAGGCGAAGCCACTTCAATCAGCAGAATCTCAACCCTGAAACAAGACTCCCGAGAAGTGAGCTTCATCCTAGAAAAAACAGATCAACTGTGCAACGAAATCCACATGACAGTCTCAGAACAGAAGTTAGCATACAAAACCGTTGGAATAATCGTTATCACAACGGACATGACCATCCACACGAGATCAAAAACCCTTGAAACCCCCACAAACAGCCTTGAAGTTCTGAAAGGAACCGTGAAGGAGCTTCTCGAAAAATTCTTTGAACAAAATGACTGGGAGGCACGCAGAGTAGGTGTTAAGATCTCAAACTTTGCCAAAGAACAGAAGAATCAGAAGCAGCTCACAAGCTTCATCGAACAGCCCAAGAATTGACCCTCATTTTTTTCCCGTGGAAACTCCAGCAACCCTTATTTTCAAAGCCATCCACTTCACCCTTGAAAAGGCATGACTCCAAACAATCAAGAAGGGCACCATGAAAGACTGCCGCCGGGTCAAACCCCTATCAAAAGACTCCTAAGATGGGGAATAGATCACCCTGGCATCACACGCTCTAACCCAAAAATCGACTTGAAAACCTACACGTTAACGATAGATGGTGAAGTTGAAAAACCGTTGAAACTCGGCTGGAACGAGATTCTGAAGCTCCCCGAAGTCGAGTCCGTGAGTGACTTCCACTGCGTTGAAGGATGGAGTGTACTTGAGTGCAAATGGGAAGGGATCCGCTTCAGAGAGATAATCGACCTGACTAGGCCCAAGGAAACTGCCAGATTTGTCACGTTTGAGTGTGCAGACGGCTACACGACCTCGCTCTCACTTCCGGAGCTTTCAGGCGACGACGTACTGTTGGCATACAGACTTGAAGGGAAACCCTTGGAAGAAGGCTATGGATTCCCCTTGCGACTTGTAGTCCCCAACAAATACGGGTACAAGAGTGCTCTGTGGGTGACGCGGATAAGATTTACCGCCATGAAAGAAGCCGGATTCTGGGAAAAAAGAGGCTACAGCGACACTGCAGACGTCTGGACGAACGACCGCTTCTCCAAGTGAAGAACAGCATCTAGGCATAGCAGAAGGCTCATCGGATATAACTTCATTTCTGACCGAGTTTACCATAGACTTCTAACGTCTGCTCAGCGACTTTTCTCCACGTGAAATAATCCTGGACCCTCTTGCGTCCGTTTTCGCCCCAGACTTTTGCCCTCTGCGGGTCCCTAAGCACTTCTTTTATTCCCCATGCGATGTCTGCAGCGTCTTCACCGTTGATGTGGACTCCGTTTTGGCCTGGGCCTGAGCTGATGACTTGTTCACGGAAGCCGACCACTCCTTTGGCGCCGACGACAACTGGCTTTGCCATGGACATTGCCTCCAAGCTTACTATGCCGAAGGGTTCGTAGACTGATGGGAAGATACACACGTCTGACGCGGCATAGTGCAATATTCTCTTCTCCTCCGGAACAAAGTCAAAACGATAAACGACTTTGTCTTTGATTCCAAGCCTGTTCGATGCTTCGACGATGTCACTCTGCTCTTCGCCCTTACCCAGAATAACCAATTTCGTCTTTGGAAACTCTTCCAGAACCATGGGCATAGCTTGGACCAAGTTCTTGACGCTTTTCACCCAAGTCAGCCTCCCAAGAAAGAGGAGCATATTCCAGTCTGCTGGGATTCCATATTCTTCCCTGATATGTTGCGCATCTTCTTTTCTGATCTTTCTTGGATCATACTCTTCTGGGTCTACGCCGTTCCACACTACGCTTATTTTTGACTGAGGCCAGCCGTGCTTTGTCAAGTCGTCCTGCATTGCGTTGCTCACGGTTATTATTCTGTCCGCATTCTGAGCCGTCGCCTCTTCGAGATGTGAGACAACCTCGGAGCCATGCCCCCCGCTTCTGCCCCATTCGGTGCTGTGAACGTGGAAGACCACAGGTATTTTGGTTTCGTTCTTCGTTACCAGACCAGCGATGCAGCTCAGCCAGTCATGAACACACACCAAGTCAAAGCGGAATCTATCCTTGCGAACCATTTCGTTCAAGAATTTCGTTGAACTCAAGATGTTGTAGATGAACACGTCGTTGAAAAAGCGGATGTTCGTCCCCCATCGTTTCAAATCATCGGTTACGAACATCGGAAAAACGTTGCTGGCATCCACAATCAGGGGTCGCTGCACATCCACTCCTCCCAAAGTCTCGACGGTCTTCATGTTACCGTCATTAAGGGTGAAGACAGAGACATCATGACCCAACTCGACGTACTCGCGTGTTATATATTGCGCATACGTGCCCAGACCGCCCACAAGCCTCGGCGGATACTCCCAAACAAAAAAAGCTATCCTCAAACCGCAACCACCCCAAACCATCTGTAATGGCTTTGCGAAAGAAGTTATGCTTTTCTGTTCACAAATAGCCGATGTGGACTCAAGCTTGTCACAGCCGGAAGAGACTGGTACCGAAAGTTTATAGTGCATTCAGCAAGAAAGATTGTGACTTAGCCCAGGTGGAAAATTGCAGGACCCAGTTTCGATTGCGGCTGAGAAAATAAGAAAGCTTGAAGTTCAAGGTGCAAGAAACGTTGCCATAGCTGCGATAACTGCAACGGAGATCTTGGCGAGCCAGATAGAAGCCAGGACTAAGAAGGAATTTCTGAAAGAACTTCTGAAGGCTAGGGAAACTCTTTTCGCTTCAAGAGAAACTGAACCTCTAATGAGGAATGCTATTCGACTAATCATAAATCAGGTGGAAAAGAGCACCGAGAAAAGTATCAAGAAGCTTGTCGAGACAGTCTCGAGGGCTTCGCAGCAATTCTTGAGAGATCTCGAGAACTCAAAAGAAAGAATTGCTGAAATAGGATCCAGAAGAATCAGGAACGACTCCACCATACTGACTCACTGCCACTCCTCCACGGTCACTCACCTGCTTAAGAAAGCCAAGCAGGACGGGAAAGTTTTCCAGATCATATGCACCGAAACGAGACCTGTTTTTCAAGGAAAGATCACTGCCAGAGAGATGCTGGGCCTAGACGTTGAAACAACGTTTATTGTTGATTCCGCCGCGAGGTTCTTCATGAACCAAGTTGACCTAGTCATCGTGGGAGCAGATGCAATAACTTCTGAAGGAAACGTGATAAACAAGATTGGAACGAGCACGGTTGCCCTCGTGGCTCAAGAGGCGCGTACACCCTTTTACGTGGTTTCAGAACTCTTGAAGTTTGACCCGGCAACGATGTACGGAGACTACGAGAAGATAGAAGAAAGAGATCCGAGTGAAATCTGGAAACATCCGCCGAGGAACCTAATTATCAGGAACCCAGCGTTCGACGTTACTAGAAGAGACTTCATCCACGGCATAATATGTGAAGAGGGAATAATCTCGCCGCACTCGATCACCGAAGTAATGCACAGGAAATATCCATGGGTTTTCAAGTGAAGAGACGCTAACCGGCTTGTCCCCATGTTTCCAATGCTGCTTTTAGCTCCTTGTGTTTCTCGGCGCTTGCGTCCAATGACACGCCACGCATCGTAGCATCAACCGCTTGCCGCATAGCCATTGCTCCCGCAGTCGTTCCGTTGGGGTGGCCGTGGATACCTCCGCCAGCCTGGATCACAAAATCCTTTCCGAAGAACTTAACCAGTGCAGGGACGAGCCCTGGGTGCAGCCCTCCTGAGGCGACAGGCAGCACTGGTTTCAGTCCGCCCATCTTCATCGCCAACGCATCGCGATTCTCTATCACTTCTTCTCTAGTTTCACACATTTTCCCCACAACAGTTCCCACGTGAAGCTGATCCACACCCAAAATCCTCGCAATCTTGGCAACCACACGCATGGAGATTCCGTGTTTAGGATTCTTGGTGAACGCAGCGTGGCCAGCCCTATGCGCGTGAATGATAAGGTTGAAGTCTTGATCGCGAAACGTTTGCAAGGCAGCGAAGCCGCATGTTAGAATGTCAATCATCACGTATTCTCCTCCATGCCTCACAACAGCCTCTGCTCTTCTCAACATCTCATTCGTTTCAGCCGTCGCATTGACCATGTAGACCTTCTTCTCTCCAGTTTCCTGTTCAGCCCTGTCCCTGCACTCCAAGGTCTTCGCTAGACGATCCTCAAACGGATTAAAAGTCTGACTGCCAAGATTCTCATCATCCTTAACGATGTCGCAACCCCCGACCCATGCGTCATAAGCAACCTTCGCATGATCCGCCGTCTTAAGCCCCAGCTTAGGTTTGATTATCGTGCCCACCAACGGCCGATCATCAACCCTCAAGAGCCTCCGTACCCCCTCGATGCCGTACTTCGGCCCTTTGAAGCTTTGAATCAGCTCACGCGGAAAAACGATATCGCTTAGCCTCAGATTTTTCAAGGCCCGCAACCCGAAAACGTTCCCCGCGACACTGCTCAATATGTTAGGCATGCTTCCCGGTTCGAAAAGCTCCAAAGGATAGGCTATTTTCACCGAGCCGCCTTCTATGCTGAAAACGTGAGCCGCGAGTTTCAGAACGTAAGGCTTCACCGTCGAAAGCTCTGTCCACGTTCCAATTGAACTCTCAGCAGCAACTCCTCCCGCCGCTTCGCCAATATCAATACCCGAAGGTTCAAGGTAAAAACTGCAAACAACATCTGTTTCTTTCGGTTCGTACTTCAAATCAACAAAATCTCTGTACCTCAACCCGTCTAACCCTCCTTGTTCTCTGAATGTCATTGCTTCGCTTAAAACCTTTGACAGTCCGTAGCCGAAACTCGTCGTGGCCAAGTTGAGCGTAAGCCACAGAAGAGCTTTCCCAGGTCAAGCGCGCACTAATCTCATCTTGATAGCTTCGATGACCATGGACTGGGGTACTCTGTAATGCTTCTTCATAGGAGGATGGACTCTGACCCCTTCCTCAAGGGGCTGTGGCTCGTCAAGTCTCGTAACGATTAATCCATGCTCGGTCAGTGCGTTCACGTAGTCTGAAAGGGTTCGGTGAAAACCCGTCGTAACGAAGCTTGACGACAGTCGATCGTGTTTCCACTCGACGTCATAGCTATGCCTCCCCAGATAGTCGGCAACCCAGTAGTACAGGTACTCCTTCGAACCGTCTTCTTGAAGACGTGTCTCCCACCCGCTCACAGCTTTCCCATCTAAGAATCTAACGAACTCGAAACAAGGATGCTCAATCAAAACGACAAACCTTCCCCCTGTCTTCACGACGCGGGATGTCTCGGAAATAGCCCCCTTGTAATCCCGTATGTCCATCAGTGCCATGTAGCAGAACGCGACATCGAAGCTCTCGGATTCAAGCATGTTCAGGTCCGCTGCGTCAGCAACAAAGTACTTGACTCCCGAGGGATGTCTCTCTTCCTCCTCCACCGCCGCCTTGATCAGAGCGTCACTTAGGTCGATACCCACAACTTCCGCACCCCTCTTCGCGAAAAACCTTGACAAGTAACCCTCGCCGCAACCCACATCCAGCACTCTCTTCCCTTCAACGTCTCCAACCATCCGTTTTAACGCCGGACCGTTTAGATACTCTGAGTAGTAGTTCTTGCCGCTTCGGACGAACTCAACCCAGCTCCCGGCACCCGCATTCCACTGCCTCTTGTCCTCAGACTCCATTCCATCCGCTCCGCAGCCTCAATAGATCGAGCTACCTAAAATTGGTTTTTAATCCTGATAAAAACATGCGCAGCCGCCAGATCAAATGCACCATGTGCCCAACATCAAGCAATACGGATTCACCTTACCCCAACTTTGCTTTCAAACGAAAGACGACAAGCATAAAAGTTGATTCAGACGTAATATAAGCTGTGAAACCCACGATAGAAGTCTATGTGCACTCTGTCTCACCCTACATAGACTATGAAGTTACAAGAGAAATGTCACAGCACGGATTCTGCGATCCCGACATGGCCAACAAAGCAGGCGAGATGATCTCTCAATTCAACAAGGTCAAGGGGCGCATATATCCCGAAGAGGACTGGAGCGTCTTGCAGAGGCTCGTCGAAGCAGCAAGCCAGATGGACGACGAAATCAAAGTGTACGACATCTCACACACAGCAGACAGGTTCAAGGCGCTAACCAGAGGCATCACGAAGACCCCGGTCGTCATCATCAACGGAGAAAGACACGAAGGAGCACAGAAAAGCCTGGACGCCCTTGACAAACATCGTTCCAAAAAGCTCTAGCTCGGTGCCGCAATGTCAGGTTTGAAAAGAAACGACGAAAAAAGAGCAGCAGCAATGCTTCAGCAAATCAGGGAGTATGAGCGAGCTCATAACTGCTATGACGTCAAGAAGGCCACGGCATTGTTCACTGATGACGTCCAGTTTGAGACTGTGGGCGAGTGGGTCATGGCGGGGAAGAAGAAAATACAGGATCTTGAAGAATGGGATGCCGCACTCAGCAACCATCTTGCTTTCACAGATCTCAGGGCGAGCGGAGACACAGTCACATGCAAGGCGGTAGAGCACGACGACCTGCTAAAACTCGCAGGGTTCAAAGAGATAAGGTACGATTCTGTCACCTTGGAATTCCGAAGCGATCTCATAAAAAAGATTACAGCAAAAACCGCGGAAGAAGATCAAGTGGCTACAAGCAAGACCTTTCATTCCATGGTTGAGTGGGCTACGCGAGAGCGCCATGGCGAAATTGTGAAGCTGGTGTCAGACGGAAAATTCGCATATAACGCGAGAAACGCAAAGGGGTGGCTAGTTCTCATGCAAGAATGGCTGAGAACGAAAGACCAGCCTTTGAGATGAGATAGACGAGAACATGGGAATCCAATTCGCATCTTCAAGAAAACGCACGATATCGCCACCTTCTCAGTCTAAGCTCTTAAGTTCGCTTGCCAACATACATTGAAGCATGAACCGTGAAATAGTGGACGCTGACAAGAACGATGTTGAACGTCTTATAGAGATTTACAGTTCACCAGATTTGTACAATAGTCGAGAAGAAGCCGGCTGGTTTGTTGCATCATTCTTTGATTACCACCACGTGAAAGTCATTAAGCAGGAGACAAACTTGGTAGGTGCGATATTCTGGAACGTTGTGGAAGAAAAGCATCATGGACTGACGGAGATCGTTGACCTTTGGATTGATAAGAACTTCAGGAGAAGAGGTCTCGGAGGGCAGTTACTCTTGGCGGCTCTTGAAGACATGAAAAAACTCTTTGCCAGGGACAACTATGCTCTCAGAAAAGTCTTGGTAACGACCGGTGAGGACAACGAACCAGCGAAGAAGCTGTATGAGAAGGCCGGCTTCCAGAAATCTGCTGTTCTCAGAGACCTGTTCGGGCAAGGCGAGAATGAACTCGTGTACATCTTAACAGTCAATGCCTGAATTTCGATTGAAAAAGAACGCGCGAAGCCGCAGAGCCCTGCGTAAAGCACTCGCACGACAGAGATAAAAGGCCTGTTCCAAACATTAGCCTCAGTGAATTGAATGGATCTTCGACGCCTAGAGTTTGCTCTTACCACGAAGTGTAACTCACAGTGCGCGTACTGTCAGGCAGACGCAGCGCCTTGGCTGGATGAAGTCATGGATGTCAGGGACGCACGCAACTATCTTACCGAGGCCGCAAAAATCGCAGACCTCGAATCCTTTATGGTGTTCGGCGGAGAACCCATGCTCTATCCAACTCGAGCGATTGCCATGTTCAAGAGAGCTCAACAGCTGAACATCCCGAGAATCGAAATGCTAACGAACGGAGTCTGGGGCAAAGACAAGAAAACAGCAGAGAGACTTGCGAAGAGACTGAAGAATGCGGGACTCAACACCCTGGGCATAAGTGTCGACGCCTTCCACCTCGAACACATACCGCTGGAGTATCCACGCAACGCCGCACAGGCTTCACTCTTGGCAGCCATTGAAAAAGTCACCTGGAACGTCGCTGTCATCGAATCACTAAACGGTACAAACCATTATGACAAGATGACCGCCCACATACTGAAAGAACTGGAACCAGTAGGAATCGAAGCACACATACACAAAGTTGTAGCAGCAGGACGGGCAGTACAGAAGATCCCCCAGTACTTCCAAAAGAGCCGACTAGACGGCCCCTGCGAAAGCGAAACACCGATGGAGAACACACTCACAAATCCACAATGCCTAACCATTGAACCGCCAGGCGCGGTGGACGTGTGCTGGCACCTATCCATCGGAAACGCGAGAGAAACACCACTAAGCCAAATCATAAACAGGTATGATTGGCAGAAAAACTCTGTGACTAAGACTCTAGTGGAAGAAGGCCCGATGGAATTGCTGAAACTTCAAAAAGCGTCTGCTGGCGCCTTTGACAAAGGTGAATACCTCAACAAGTGCCATTTGTGCGTGGAAATCAGGAAACAGCTCAACCTTTCCAAAGCAAGAAGAGGAGTCAGAAGTGTCTTCAACTGAATCTGCATACAGAATCCCTGAGAAAATGTACCGAAAGTTCCCGGAACAAAGCAGACAACTGCTTAGCAGCATAGTACAGTTTATCGAACCGAAGACAGGAGAAACAATAGTTGATGTTGGAACCGGAGCCGGCTTTCTCGCAGCCGAATTAGCAGAAAAAGTCGGCAAGAGTGGAAAAGTGATAGGCTTTGACATTTCGAGATCCGCGATCCAGAAGGCAAAACGGATAACCGCAAGAAAGGATCAACGCGGAGTACTTGAATTCAGAGTCGGGGACGTCTACAGCCTTCCACTCGAAGATGATTTTGCCGATGTCGTTTGTTGCAAGTCTCTGATTGCAGCGATTGACAACCGACAAATAGCGGTCAGAGAAATGGCAAGGGTAGCAAAGCATGGTGGCAGAGTCGTAGCCGCCGAACCTGGAGAGCTTACGGGCCTGCCCAGCAGAATCAAAAGAGCATACTATGAGGCTATACGACGACGCCCTCTCAACGAGCACAACGTAAGAGACTCGTTTCAAAAGGCTGGACTAAGTAGCATAGAAACTGCAATAACCGAACCGCCTTCATTGACCGACACCTCCATGTTTGAATGGATAGTGGAGAACCTTTTTGGAGAACGTTCGCTTTGGAAACTCGTAGTAGAAGGAGGAGCAGAGGAAGATAAAGTTCGCCTTGTTCACGAGAAAATGGTCAGACAAATCAGAACAGTGGGTTTGAAATTCGGTACAGGAGCAATCTTCTGTAAAGGAACCAAACCATAGCGAGCAAGTGCTTCAAAATTAGAACGGAGAGAAATGGGCTCCGTTATCTCGAGGAGGCTTCGTGAGCGATCAGGCGTTCATCTTGAGTTATTGCCCCGTATATTTCATCGACAAGCTGTTTCCGCTCCGTTATCCAGCCGACTTCGTGATGGCTGCCTTTGGTGATTTCTGCTATCGTTTCGGTCAGCAGAACGCCGGCGTACTGCCAGTCCACCGTAACCGGGTTCGTGTTGACCACAACCGTGTGAATCCCATCTCTTCTAGCAACGGCCGAAACCGAAATGACGTCGTTCACGGCCATGTCTTCATACTTGAAGAAGGCTGCGTCGAGAGGATCAAAAGTGCGCACTTCACCCGTCTGCAAACTCTTCAGCAGCGGAATGTTAGCGTTCCCATCCGTCACGATGACCATAACCGGAATCGTCGACCTGTCTCTGCGCTTCTCCTCCTTCAAAACCTCGATGGCTTTCAGCATCCCCGCGGCTAGAGGAGTGAAGCCGCTTACGCGCAGCCTCAGAAGCTTGTTCGCCACGACTCGCAGGTTGGTTATGGGATGCTGAACAACAACCGCGCTCATGCCCTTCATAGCCACTATGCCCACCTTGTCCCTGTAACGGTAGGCGTCTCCGTGCAGCTTCAGAACCGCCTCCTTCACATGCTCGATGTTGTCCATCATAGACTTGCTCAAATCGATGACCAAGACTATGGTCATAGGCGCCTTGTAGATTCTGGACTTCTCCCGAATGTCCCTCGGACGTATCTGAAGCGCGATCTCGCCGGTTTTCTCCCTGAGACTCTGCTTCAGCGCAGCCGCCCTGATAGTTGCGGGAAAGTGAATGTCTCTCGGTTTTCCCTTGGGAAACCTCCACCCGCTGGGTCTGCCCCTGTGAAGTGCGGTCACCGTTTCAGCTCGTTTCCCCGCGTTGACAGCCATGCTTCGGACCGAGCTCCTCACTCGGAAGTTGAGGTCGAATGGAGCGAGGAGTCTTCCTCCAATCTTGGTCAGAAGCGGTTTACCTTCCGTCAAGGGCGCATCTCTCTTAACCGGGCTGAAATCATCGCGCACGGCCCTTGCCTCGTCCGGCAAATCCCAGTCTTTCTTGCCGAGAGACGGTTTTCCCCTGCCTATCTCGTCCAACGTGAAGATTATCTTCCTGAAACGCTTTGGAACATAGTTGCTCTTCTTTTTCTCAGACCCCTCGTCCTTTTTCTCACCGGTTTTAAACGGCCAAACAAAGCCCTTGAACTTCTTGGCCTTCTTGTCTGAAGGTTCAAGCTGCGACCCTGGTTTTGCTTCTGCCTGCGATTCCCGAGTCTTGGACGAGAAGGTCTGTCTGATTTCGTCCAGCGTGGCCGCCTCCAGGAACCCTCCCTCCCTGGTTCTGTGACTCAGAGCCAGTTCAGCCGCGACCAGAACATGATCCAGCGTGACCGTTGTCTTGTCTTCGAACGCCGCAAGCGTACACGCGGCCTTGCTTATGACTATGTCCGGTCTCATCCCGTCTACTTTCAGTTCTGCGCACGCCTTGCATATGGCTTCAAGAAGTTTCGGCGGCATCTCAACGTTGGGAAGAACCTCTCTCGCGTGAGCAATCTTGCTTTTGAGCTCGTCTTGAGCCGCCCTGAATTCTTCATGAAACCGCTCAGGGTCCCTTTCAAACCGGACGTTTCGCCTGACAACTTCCATCCTGTCGACAAAAGACGAGACTCTCTCAGCGCCAACAGAAAGCGGAAAGCGGTCCAAGAGCTGTGGGCGAAGCTCGCCCTCCTCCGGGTTCATCGTTCCAACAAACACGAAGCGTGAAGGATGACTGACCGAGATGCCTTCCCTCTCAACGACGTTCCAGCCTGTCGCCGCAGCGTCCAACAGGTCATCGGCTATGTGGTCAGGCAGGAGATTGACCTCGTCAACGTAAAGAATGTTCTGATTCGCCTCGGCGAGTATGCCCGGTTCGAGAGCCTCAACACCCAGCTTGATGGCTTTTTCAACGTCTAAGCTGCCCACAACCCTGTCTTCAGTTGCGCCGAGGGGAAGGTCAATGACCCTCATCTCCTTTTCTTCAACCCGCAGTTTTTCCCCCTTTCGGTACCGCTCGCTGTCCCGAGGGCACATGTTCGACGGATCATCAGGATTACAGTTGAAGGGACAGTCTTTCACCGTTCTTATGTTCGGCAAAATGTCAGCTAACGCCCGAACCACGGTCGTCTTACCAGAACCCTTCGGACCCTGAATAAGCAACCCGCCCACCTTCGGGTTTACAGCGTTGATGACAATCCCAAGTTTCAGCTTATCCATGCCAACTATGGCCGAGAACGGAAACACCATTCTCTTCTGCATGAACCCAACCCCCACCCGCAAAGCAAAGAGACACTCAACATAGTCTACTGGAACACGAATATAAGAGCCTGATGCTGATTAGCACGCGCTAGATTTCACCTGTTGGCACGTTTTCCCATCTCATCATCACCGATGATGCTAAAGGAATATCTAAGACATTGTCGAAAGAGGTTTAGCAGGTACTTGCTTTGACTGAGAGAATATTGACAGAGAAGGCGCGGAAAGACTGGAATCGAATGGCAGAGAACTATCAAGCGTTTCGAGAAGAACAGGGGACATACAACGAACTGGTCGAAGTTCCCGCCATGTTGAGCCTGATTGGAGGCGTCAAGGGCAAGAAGGTGCTTGATGCAGGGTGCGGGTATGGCTATTACTCCGTTCTTCTGGCCAAAAGAGGGGCAACGGTAACTGGTATCGACATCTCTGAAAGAATGATCGAACTTGCTAAAAAGAACGCACACAAGGCTTCCGTTGAATGCGAGTTTTTCGTTTGTGACATGCAGGATTTGAGCGTCTTCACGAAGAATTCTTTTGACATGGTCATTTCCAGCATCGTTGTCGGTTATCTAGACAATCTCGAGAAGGCTTTTTCAGAAGTCTTCAGAATTCTGAAGGGCAATGGTGTTTTTGCGTTCAGCGAGAACCATCCTCTCCTGAAGGGATCATGGGAAAAAGACAGCAAAGGAAAAAGGCTTCACTGGAACATAGACAATTACTTCAACCGTTCGGTCAGAACCATCGAATGGGGGACGCAGAACGGCAACATCATCGAAACCAGCTCACGCCACAGAACCGTGCAAGACTACTTTGACGCATTGACCACATCAGGACTCTTGGTTGAGAGATTAGTTGAACCTGAACCCCTTGTCCCGACAATATCCAACAATCGCGCCAGCCAAGAACACTCCGCGAGGGCAAAAAGAATCCCAATCTTCATCCTTTTCAAAGCAAGAAAACCAACATGAGGCCTACGCACCTGAAGCGCGCGCGCTTCTAAACGCATGCGCTCATGCTTCATAAGAAAGAAATAGGAAATGGGCCATACGCAAATCGGCCAAAACAATTCATGTACAAGGGAGAAGTTGCACTGTTGCTATGGGGAGTGTTTTCCGAAGTTTTTGGCTATTAACGCTATGTCTTGTATGTCAATCCTGCCGTCGCCGTTAACGTCAGCATCGGGGTTCCAACGGGACCATCCAACGTGCGAGCCAAACGCTTTTGCTGCAATCGCAACGTCTCCTATGTTCACTTTGTCTTCGCCTTTTATGTCTCCTAGGATTCTGACTTTTATGGTTCCGCCCGCCAATGTGTTGTCTGCTGGATTGTTGTCTACGGGTGTGCTTGCAACGGCCGTCATGGTGTAGTTGAGGCAGTAGGGCACGCCCGCCGTGTTCCACACAAAGATTAATGTTTCATTCTGTCCCGGCGTTAGAGTCACGTTTTTTGTATCCACTGTCTCGCTTGCCGTGTCGTTGTAGTAGAGAGTGACAGCCACGTTCTCTTCGAAGTCTCCGTTGTTTGCGACTGTGACGTTGACGCTGACGCTGAACCCCTGATACACCCACGTGCAGTTGGTTGTTATGTTGGTTACTGCAACGTCGTGGACTGCCACGTAGTTTGCTATCACCGTCTTGGCGGCGTCCATCAGAACCTTTGTGGATGGGGATGTTGAATTCTGAATCTCGGTCATGTTGCTTGTGGTCCAGTCGCTGAAGTAGTAACGCGAAGCGTTAGACATGGAGCTGACTTCCTGTGGAGTCGAAATCGCTGCAAGTGCGTTGGCGTCGTACCAGCCTTCTCCAGTCGGGTTGCTCAATGCTGGGGGATTCGTCTGAATAGTTAGGTAGTATTGGGTTCCGTAGTTTCCGACTATGATTCTCGGACCGTTTGCGCTAGCGGGCATGGAACCGTTCTGAACCGTTCCAATGCCTATCGTGTAGGATCCTGGAATGAAGTACTCTACAGTTGTTGTTTGATAGATGTATTGTTTGGTATCGTCCAACCTGAGGGGAGATGCGTAGGAGTAGTTGTGAATCGAATTTGGCTCCCACCAGAACGACACCGGCAGACTGCTTGCAGTGTAACTTGCTCCGTCTATGGTGACAACTGCGCCGTTGAAGTCGGTTCCTACGCCTGTTTGATCGAAAGTGATTCGGATGTCAGTTGGAGGCCGTGTTGTGAAGACTGCCTTCAATGAATGATCTGCATCCATTGTTATGGTTATTGGGTTTGACCTTCCAAAGTTGATGCTGTAGAGTTCCCAGTGGTCCAAGTAGTAGCCAGTGTCTGGCAACGCCGTGACGTTTGCTTCTGTTCCGTACGAGTAAGCGTAAGTTCCTGGCGAGGGGTTGACTGTGCCTCCTGCAGTGACCGTGATGGTGAGGTTGTAGTTTGGGGTGTCACTCGGCGAAGCCCAAGGTTGCATCAATGCGTAGCGGTCTGTGTTGTTGTTGTCGACGACGTAGGCTGTGTCGCCTATTCCATCGCTTCCAGACACATTCTGATACGGACCACGATACAAATCTGTGCCTCTGTAGTCGCTCCAGTAGTTTCCGCCGCTAGGGTAGCCGTTATCCCATGAATTCGGTCCAGAAATAATTAACGCGGCTTGTTGATAGTTGTTTACGAAATTGTTATGATAAATAGCGTTGTCTGAAGTGTCATTGGGCCATGAAGAGTAGAGCCAAACACCGCCTCCGTTTCCAGAGACATTGTTGCCCCATATCACGTTGTTGTAAGAAGACTCGACCGAGATTCCGGCGGAATTTCTCCATTCGATGCCATACGTAAAGCGGTCGGGCACCATGTTACCCGAAACTAGGTTGCCCGATAATTCGTTGCCAGAAGAAAGAGCGAGATAGATGCCGTTAGAGTTTTCGGATACGTTGTTGTTTAGCACGGTATTGCCAGAGCAACCGTGGATAACGATGCCCCAGCCTCTGTTTCCACTTGCGTCGTTGTCTGACACAATGTTGTCTGAAGAGGAAGAAAGAACGTAGATGCCCCGAATGTTTCCCGATGCGTTGTTGCCCGATACCATGTTGTAGGATGAGGAAAAAGTGAGAAAAATGCCGCGACCGTTTTGGCTTGCGCTGTTGCTTAATACAGCATTGTTGGTGGATGAATTGAGCCAGATGCCCACTAGGTTTCCAACTGCGTTGTTATTGGAAATCGTGTTGTCAAAGGAAGAATCTAGCATGATGCCGGCATAATAGTTGTCTGTCACGTTGTTGTTCAATATCGTGTCGTTGGAAGAATATTCGAGGTAGATGCCATTTTGGAAGTATTCGATATTTATGTTGTTGATTGTTACGTTGTTTGTGGCCATCAAGTTCAGGCCGTTTCTGGCCTGCTCTCCTTGCAAAGAGTATCCGTTTCCATCAATTACGATGTTGCTTCTTTCGACGACGATTCCATCGTAGGTCGGGTAGCCCATGTTGCCTGTTAGAACATACGTGACATTATCGGAAGTCACGATTGGGGTTCCAACTGGAGTGATAGAACCGTCAGCATTAATGTAAACAGCCTGTGCATCTGCTCTTGCTGGTTGCACGTTGAAGGCTAACATGACCACGCTAAGAAGAAGCAGCACTATAGTTGCCACAGAAAAAGTCTTTCTGGACATACTCCTCTCTCGCTTCTGCGCATACTACTTATGGGATGCCAATTAATTAAGACTTGTGAAACGCTCCTCTATTGCCTTTGACGTTGAAGCAGGCGCGCGCTATTACCTATGCTAACGTTTAGTCACGCCCTGTTGGCCTGAATATAGTCTTCCCAATTTGCAACTTTGATACTAATGGCAGATCGCCAGTTTGTCACGTTCACGTTTCTTGTTGGGTCTCCAGAGGTTCCAAATGCTTTTGCAACATTGGCTACATCTTCAATGTTTATCTTTCCATCACCAGTTATGTCGAGCCAAGGGTCATACTGGCCCAAAGTCTGGCTTCTTGCGAGTTGCAATAGAAACATGCTTGCGATCAAACAGAAAGCAGTCAGAACAGCAATAACGAAGTCTCTCCTTTTTATCATCGTACCACCCCCTTTCCCCTAGCGCGCGCAGACCCGCTAAATCTCCGATGTGAGTCATCGCTCTTCAAAAGAACGATTATGATTTGCCGTATGACGTGGAAGGTGGGTTGTTAAGACATGAAGTCCAAGGTGGAGTTCACGGATGAAGAACTTGCGCAGATCGCTGAACTCGTATCCGAGAACTTTGAAGTATACGGTCTTGATCCCGATTCACACGGTATTGCAGAGCATTTTCAAGAAAATTACAGGCTCAGAATGGAGTAAACGAAGCTGAAGCCTATGCGGCTAGCCAGTCCGGTCGGGCTTCGCCCAAGAAATCAATTGGTTTTCTGGGAATGTTGAGGGTCTACGCACACCTTTGAAGAGGACACAGTGCATCAAAAACGGATCAGAGCAAAGAAGGGGGTTATGCGGAGAACGTCTCCAGGCGCCGTAGCTCAGTTTAAATATCAGAATCGTGATTAGACGTAGCGAGAGGAAAACTGGTCCATGGGTTCCAAATCGCCAAGAGGCGAATTTGCTGCGAGAGCGCTCGTTGAGAAACGCAAGAAGTTCCGCTGGAGCAGCATGTACTATAACCGCAGAATCCTGAGATTAGACGTCAAGGCAGACCCGCTTCAAGGGTCTCCCATGGGACGCGGCATAGTTCTCGAAAAAGTGGGTGTGGAAAGCAAACAGCCTAACAGCGCCATAAGGAAATGTGTCAGAACTCAACTGATTAAGAACGGCAGACTCATCACTGCCTTCTTGCCCGGAGACGGCGCCCTGAACGTTGTAGATGAGCATGATGAAGTCTTGGTTGAAGGAATAGGCGGCTCACGTGGGAGAAGCATGGGCGACATTCCCGGAGTACGCTGGAAAGTCATAACAGTCAACGGTGTATCTCTGAACGAGCTCGTGTACGGAAGGAAGCAGAAGCCAGCCCGGTGAGAGTTTTGAGTCAGAAGCAAGAAGAGAAAGAGGAAAAAGAAGTAAAGCTTTTTGGAAAGTGGAGTTTCAAGGGCATAGAAGTCAAAGACATAGGGTTGCAGAGATATGTTTCACTGAAACCAGTCGTGATTCCCCACAGCATGGGAAGACATGAGCACAAGCGCTTCCGCAAGGCAAGCATAAACATCGTTGAAAGGCTCGCAAACAACCTCATGCGCCCCGGGAAGAACGCTGGGAAAAAAGCCAAGGTGATGAACATGGTGAACCACGCGTTCGAAATAGTTAACCTGCGCACGGGCAAAAACCCCATAGAAGTCTTAGTCAAGGCCGTCGAGAACTCATCTCCCTGCGAAGACACGACACGCATCAGCATGGGCGGCATCGTGTATCACCTGTCAGTGGACGTCGCCCCCCAGAGAAGAGTCGACCTGGCAATTCGCCACCTCGCAGACGGAGCAAGGCAAGCAGCAGTAAACAATCCGCGCTCGATAGAGGAATGCCTCGCAGAAGAGCTGATACTGGCCGGCAACAACGACATGAAGAGCTTCGCAGTCGCAAAACGCCACGAAATCGAAAGAGTAGCCCAAGCCTCAAGATAAAAGAACACGCCTCTGGTTCACTGCCTCATCTGCATCAATCGCTCTTTTTTCAGTTTTCGAGATGAGGTTCGTCTCAAAAATTCTAGTTCAGTCCTAGCGTGGTTTATTTGCACGCTTCACACTTAGTTAGCCTTGGTTGCTTAAGCGTGAATTCAAACAAGCCTCTGAGAGAAATCATTGAAACCTTATTGAGCAGCTCTTCCCCTAGTTATCACGATTTGAGCTACCTCAAAAAACAGGCTGCCATCAGATTTCACCTGCAAAAAGTACCCTCGAACTCCGAAATAATACACTTGCTAAAACCTGAAGAAAAACGCAGACTGTTGCCACTTCTAAGAAGAAAGACCACGCGCACAATTTCGGGAGTCACAGTAATAGCGGTGATGACGAAACCGTATCCTTGCCCACAAGCCGAACCCTGCGCATATTGTCCAGGGGGACCCACAATGGGCGTTCCCCAGAGCTACACGGGCTTTGAACCCGCAGCGATGCGCGGGTTACAGAACGACTTCAACCCGTTCCTTCAGGCCAAATCCCGTATCAAACAATTACAGGCCATAGGACACAACGTTGACAAGATAGAACTAATAATAATGGGCGGAACTTTCCCCGCCACGCCCCTAGAATACCAAACTTGGTTTGTGCAACGCTGCCTCGACGCCATCATAGGAAAACAATCAAACAGCCTTGAAGAAGCGAAAAAAAACGCGGAAAAAAGCAGGATCCGCAACGTCGGCATAACCGTGGAAACACGACCTGACTGGGCCAAGGAAACCCACGTAGACAATATGCTAAGTATGGGTGTAACCCGCGTAGAAATGGGTGTTCAGAATCCGAACGACAGGATTTACCGCTTAGTCGGGAGAGCACACACGGTTCGAGACGTCGCGGAATCCACGCGAATAATGAAAGACGCTGGACTGAAAACAGTATACCACTTGATGCCAGGGCTTCCAGGCTCAAACCGAAAAAAAGACTTGCAAGCATTCAAAAAAATCTTCACAGATCCCCGTTTCAAGCCCGACATGATAAAGATTTACCCATGCTTGGTCTTGAAAAACACGAGAACCTACAAATGGTATCAACACCAGGTGTTCAGGCCATACAGCAACGAGGAAGCAACAGATCTCATTGCAGAAATCAAAAAGAATGTACCAAGATGGATGCGCATTATGCGCGTCCAACGCGACATCCCTGCACCATTAATCGTTGCCGGAGTGAACAGAAGCAACCTGCGACAGCTAGTTCAACAGAAAATGGCAGAGGAAGGCACAAAGTGCAACTGCATACGCTGCAGAGAAGTAGGCCACCAAACTGGCAGCAAGATGAAAATTGACCCACACGAAGTGGACATTCTGACTAGACAGTACGATGCTTCTGAAGGTGAGGATATCTTCATCTCTGCAGAAGACTCGAAGAATGACGTTTTGATAGGTTATTTGAGGTTGAGAATCCCTTCAGAAAAGGCTCACAGACGGGAAGTGAAAACAAAACCATGTTCCATAGTGCGAGAGCTCCACGTGTACGGATCCTTGGTCCCGGTTGGCAAACACTTTGACAAAGCATGGCAGCACAAAGGCTACGGCAACATTCTACTCGCAAAAGCAGAATGCATCACCAAGGAGGATTATGGTTTAAAAAGGATCTTAATTATAAGTGCCCTTGGCACAAAACAGTACTATAAGCGACTCGGTTACACTTACGATGGAGTTTACATGTCAAAAACGTTGGAGAATCAGGAATGAACAACAAGGAGTTTTCAGGCTACAGAGGAGAAGCGTTGGCAAGCATCACAAAAGCCGGAGCCGAAGTAGGTGACATGGTACGTGTGACAAGAAGGAGCGAGGTTTACGAAGGAATCTTGATTCCGCGCTCAGAGTACGGCGACGAAACCCACATCGTCGTGAAGCTGAAAAACGGCTACAACATCGGCATAGAAATAACCCCAGACACAACCATAGAGAAAATCGGGAAAGGAACGAAGCCCACCTTTGCAGCCCCACCCCAACCTGAAGAGAACCCGCAATTGCCAAGAGTCACCATAATAAGCACAGGCGGAACCATCGCCAGCCGAGTGGACTATAGAACAGGCGGCGTGCGCTCTGCCTTAACGGCGAGCGACCTCTACAGCGTCGTGCCAGAATTGGCAGACATAGCACGAATAGACGCCCAGATACTGTTCAGTCTCTTCAGCGAAAACATAACCTGCCAGCACTGGACAGAGCTCGCCAAAGTCGTAGCTAACCAGGTTAAAAAAGGCGTGGATGGAGTTGTCATAGCTCATGGAACAGACACCATGGGCTACACAGCAGCAGCCCTCAGCTTTGCTCTGCAAAACCTCCCCGTTCCGGTAGTAATCGTGGGTTCACAGCGTTCTGCAGATAGGCCAAGCTCTGACGCGGCCACAAACCTCATAGGCGCGGTGTCAGCGGCGGCAAGAGGACCCTTTGCAGAAGTCACAGTTGCCATGCACGAAACAACGTCGGACGATTCCATAGTGTTTCACAGGGGCACGAAAGTAAGGAAATGCCACACGAGCAGAAGAGACGCGTTCAAATCCGTAAACGCAACCCCCATCGCGAGAATGAGGAGCCGAGAACTGACAATGCTGACACAGGACTACAGAAGACGCGGTTCTTCAGAACCATTTGTGTTGAGGCCTGAATTCGACGACAAAGTTGCCCTAATCAAATTTTATCCAAACATGAACCCGGCAGCAATAGACTGGCTTGTGGATAAAGACTACAGAGGGATAATTCTTGAGGGAACAGGCCTGGGTCACGTTAACATGAAGAGTTTTGAAGCAGTACGAAGAGCTGCCGACAAAAATGTTGTCATCGGAATGACTTCTCAGTGTATCTGGGGAAGGGTGAACATGAACGTTTACGACACGGGCCGCGATTTGCAAGCTCAGGGCGTAATTCCCTTGGAGGACATGCTTCCTGAAACAGCTCTTGTCAAGCTCATGTGGGTCTTAGGACAGACGCAAGACGCAGGGGAAGCTAAGGCACTTCTGAAGACAGACGTTGCAAAGGAGACTTCACCGCGCACCGTTCCAGAGTGAATTAGGCCTTGAATGGAAGAGGGTGAAATGGCATTGGAAATAGACTACGAGAAGGTCGGGTTGAAAGTCGGGTTGGAAATCCATCAGCAGCTGAACACGTCAGCAAAACTGTTCTGCAGTTGCAAGCCGGAACTCTTCAAGGAAGAACCAGAGATAACTTTTGTACGGAGACTCAGACCTACCCAAAGCGAGCTCGGCCAAGTGGATCCTGCGGCTTATTTTGAGTTTCAGAAAGGCGTGAAAATCCTTTACGAAGCGAACAGGGCAACTTCGTGCCTTGTCGAAATGGATGAAGAACCGCCTCACCCGCTGAACTCGGAAGCCGTTGAAACAGTCCTAACCGTGGCTTTGATGATGAAGGCCAAGCCTGTTGATGAAATTCATGTGATGCGCAAGACTGTGATAGACGGTTCCAACACCACGGGTTTCCAGAGAACCTGTGTCATAGCTTTGAACGGCGAGATAATCGTGGGGGAGAAAACAATTCCAATTCAGCACGCTGGCTTGGAAGAGGATGCGGCAAGAAAAACCGGCGGGGAAGAAGGCAACATAACCCGTTATCGCATTGACCGTCTGGGTATACCGCTGATAGAGATTGCCACGGGGCCAGTAATAAAATCGCCGAAGGAAGCGGAAGAAGTCGCTTTTGCAATTGGGAGAGTTTTAAGAGCCACAGGAAAAGTGATACGCGGGTTGGGCACGATCCGCCAAGACATAAACATATCGATTCCGGATGGTGCGCTGATGGAGATTAAGGGTCTTCAAGAGCTTGAGCTTGTCCCTCTGGTCGTGGAATACGAGGTTCGGCGTCAACTAAACCTCATAAGAATAACTGAAGAACTGAACAAAACGGGAGTGAAACGAGAGAACTTGAAAGAGGAGTTCTTCGATGTTAGCCATGTTTTCAAGCAGACAAAGTGCAAGGTTATCCAAAAAGCCTTGGATGGAAACGGGCTAGTCCTAGGAGTGAAACTGGCAAAATTCAAAGGTTTCCTGAAGCAGGAACTGACGCCAGACTTTCGTCTTGGAACAGAATTGGCTGATAGAGCCAGATTCTGGGGAAGAGTCGGCGGCATATTCCACACAGACGAGATGCCGGCATACGGGGTTACGGCAGTGGAAGTAGAGGGACTGAGAAAAGCGGTGATGGCGGAAGAACAGGACGCTGTGGTATTCGTTGCGGACAAGGCTGAAAACGCCAAGGACGCATTGAGAGCCGTCGTGGAAAGAGCCCGAGAAGCCTTAAAGGGCGTGCCAGCCGAGACCCGGGCGCCAAACCCTGATGGAACGACTAGGTACATGAGACCCCGCCCGGGGGCAGCAAGGATGTACCCTGAAACGGACATCCCGCCTATACAGATAACAGAAAATTACATGAGAGAAGTCAGTCTTCGCCTGCCCGAATTCCCAGAACAGAAACTTGAACGGCTGATTAAAGGGTATAAGCTGAATCAGAAGTTGGCCAAACAGATCCTCGATTCAGAGTATGGCGAACTGTTTGAAACCGTCGTAAGAGAGAGTAGTGTTTCGCCAACAACCGCCGCCGCTTTCATGACAGAAACGACAAAGGCGCTGAAACGTGACGGAATCTGCGTCGAGAAGGTTTCTGAGGATCAGATAAGAGAAATCTTCAGAGCCGTGGGTTCGGGAGGGTTGACGAAAGAGGCTATCCCTGAAATTGTCAGCTGGCTTTCACAGCACGAAGGCAGCACCGTCGAGGACGCAATCAGCAGAATTGGCTTGAAGATTCTTTCGAGTGAAGAACTTGAAAAAATCATCGACTTTGCAGTCGAGCATAACAGAAGCCTAATCGAAGAACGGGGAGCAGACGCCTTTGGACCATTGATAGGCATGGTCATGAAAGAAGTTCGAGGCAAAGCCAACGCAGCACTCGTGAGCGAACTTGTCAAAAAGAGACTAGAACAAGTGCAAAAAAAGTGAAGAGCAGCGTGCTAAGGAGACGTGATGTGAAGGGCACGCGCGCTTTGTTCAAGGCGCGCTCAGGCTGAATGAAATGGACAATTGCAATTCGTTGTTTTGAGAATTCTTCGTGAAGCCTTTTGAACTCGGTTGGACTGATTGAAGTCGAGAGCGTTATGTGTCTACCTGTATGCTCTCACTGCTACGATCTCATCCGATAGCTTTGTACTTTCGCCACAGAAAGGACATAGCTTGAACTCTGGCGACAGTGGTTTTCCACATACCGCGCATAGAAGTGGGAGCTTTCCTTTTTCTTCGATTCTCTTGACTTCCTTCTTCAAGTTGCCCAACTCTACTTTGATGTTCTCAACGGCCAGTGTCAATGGTTGGATGCCCTTGACTTCCGTTCTTACGTTACACACGATGTCCACAACATGTGATAGAGTTTCGTTGCTTGCCTCTATTGTTTCGTACATTGCATCAAGCACTTCGCTTTTGTCAGCGACCATCTGTGCTTCAACGTTGCTTTGTTTTTTAGCGTCTGAGAGTATCTTGTTCAAGAACTGTTCAACCGGGCTGTCAAAGGTTACCCCACAGGTTACTCCCCAGAAAACTAGGGTTGAACCCGCGCTGGCCAGGAAGTATGTTATTGGCGATATGGCCTGGAGCTGCCCGCCGATGAGCGGGCAGAGTTGGATTAGATGCGCCTGGTTGTTGAAAAATAGAACGGATATTGCTTCTGTCAGGTGAACCAGTGATATGAATGTCAGGGAGCTGAAGAGCCACACGCAAAGCCCTTTCTTAACCAAATAAATCCCCTATTTTCCAGAAGTTTGCGTGAATAGTAAATATGGTATCGTAACATTTAATATGATATTCCCAAATTCGATATATATCGAAACACGTAAATGCTAAAAGGCGTTAGGTCTTTTTTATCTGTGGGATTGGTTTGAAGACGAAGACGGGGAGAGGAAGGAGCACGAGTTTTATTCTTCGGGTGAAACTGGGCGAGTACGAGGTTGAGGTCGGCGGTACTCGTGACGACGTTTTGAAAACTATTGAGGACTTGCCCAGCTTGATTAGTAATGTTCACAGGGCTCTTGACAGTGTGCGCCCTAAGAAAGTGGCAACGCTTACCGTCAAGACAGAAGGGGGGCATGAAAAGGCAGCTTCCGAGAAGTATCCGGAGATTCCCGCAGCTGAAACTTGTAATGAGGCAGTTCTGAGGCTTCTTGAGACTGATTGGGGGAAGTGGCGACCTCGAACTCTCGAGGAGTTGAGGGGGGCCTTGAAGGCCAACGGGCTGGAGCATCCGGCGCGGGTGCTTGCGGCGGTTCTGCTGGATCTTGTTAAGCAGGTGAAGATTAGGCGGTGGAACACCGATGCTGGCTACGTCTACATCTTGGCGGAAAAGGAAGCTTTCGGCTTGAGGAGAGACACGAATGAGTAAAGTTGAAGTTCGGGTGAAGACGCCCTTCGGCGAAATCGTGGTTGAGGCTGAGAACCCGCAGGAATTGTTGAAGATTCTTGAGACTTTTCCGGAAGGCTTTTTGGAGAAGGTCGGAGGTTTCGTTCAGAACCGCTTGATGCCATCGGGGGTTCAGCTTAAAGGAATCGTTGAGTCTACGACCGAAGGCCCTGTTATTATCGCCCGTGAAAACCTGACCCATTACGAAGCGATAGGGTTGACGCTGTACGCTTCAGAGGAGAAGAAGAGCACGGCAGCACAATTGACGAAACTTTTGGAGTCAAGCGGGATAAAATGCATGGTCCCGGCGCGACTGAACGAGATGACCAAGAGGGGTCAGGTGTTCAAGCCCGATCCAAAAAGGCCCGAGTTCAAGCTCACCATGCAGGGCGAGAGATGGGTTGAGGAAGACGTTCTGGCCAAGCTCAGAAGCAAAATTGGCCAGTGAAAAGGATTTGAACCATCTTGTTCGGAACGTTTGACAATGTTTTTTTGAGCATTGCCGTTAGAAAGCTGGCAGGGCGGAATGGGCGTTGAACGGGGAGTCTGTTGAGTCTGGAGGAGAGTCCTCTCGAAGCGGGACGAGCGGGGAGAAGGATGAAATGACTCTGAAGGTCAGCTACAAGGGTGTTGACAAGACGTTTTCCGGAAGTGCGGAGTCGGTTTGGTTGAGTGTGAACAGGTTTTTCAACGGATTTTTGCCGTCTTTTGAAGTTGCACAGAGGCTGACGTTGAATGTTGATTTGCAGAAGCTGGCCAAAGACTGTGAGGGCTTAATCGCTTTTGCGAAGGAAGGACCATGCTTGCTTATTCCGAGGAATAAGTTGACGGACAACGAGACCTTAAGCCTGCTTCTTCTGGCGGGTTACGTTGGCCATCAACTGGGAAATGTTGAAACGGACACAGTTTCGAGAGAGGAGCTGCAGAGCAAGCTTGGCAAAGATGCCAAGATAGCGAGCACTCGGCTAGGAGAACTTGTCAAGAACGAGTTAGCAACGAAGACTACTGACGAAAAATACAGGATTACAACCTTCGGCCTTATGCAGATGCAGAAGGACGTTATTCCAAAGATCAAGGCGAAGATGGGCAATTGAGCTTTCATTTTTTGTCCGTTTCCAGCTATAGTGCACAGTTTACGGCAATTAGCTCTGTGTTTCCAGTTGTTCGATTGCTCTTATGAGCATGGCGAGAGAAGATATTTCCTTGTCTGGAACTATCTTGCAGCCTTCTAGGCTGCCGAGTTTTCGCGAGAGCGAAACAAGCGAGCTGGGGTCAGATTCGGCTATCTTGTCTCGGCCTTCCTGGCTTGAGAAGTGTATCGCTTTTAACCCTGCGGTCTTGGCTCCCCAAACGTCAGTTTTCAAGTTGTCGCCCACGTGGACGATTTCGCATGGTTGCACGCCTAATCTCCGTGCGGCCAAGTGGAATATTCTGCGGTCGGGTTTGCGGATGCCTATTTCCTCCGAAAAAATCATCAAGTCAAAATATTCGGTGACACTTTTGTTGGCCAGAAACTTTCGCAACCCGATTCCAGGAGTCAACCCAGTGTTGCATATGAGCCCGATGAGCTTATGGTGTTTCTTCAAGCCTTCTAAGACCCTTCGGCCTTCGGGGTTCAGGTAAGGAGGAACCTCAAGGATGCTTGAGGTGTAGGCAGAAACCAGTTTGTCTATCCATTCCTGCTTCAGATTCAGGGTGTCTTTTGACACTTTCTTGATGATGAGTCGAACCTGGTCGATGTAGCCAATATCTCTGTTAGCATCCCAGATAGTCATCAGCGATGAAACCGTTTTATTCACCACGGCAGACATTTCTTCAAGAGATACTTGTACGCCAAGATTGTTCAGCGCTTGCGCAAGGCTCCTGCAGCGGACATCTGCTCTTCGTGCGCTGGCACCGTCGCTTTCGAAAAGCAAGGTCTGCCAGAGATCAAAGGTCACTGCTCTTATGTCGCGTGCGCTTTTGTCCATGAACACCACTTACGGGATCTCTTCTTAACCATGAAGATTATGGATGAATGACCCTGAAAAACTTCACGGATGAAACAAGTTATGAAGGCGGCCTTTTCTGGGCGTATTGATACCTGCGTGGCTTTCCTTCCCTTGTTAGTATTCCGTCTTTGACCAGGTCTATGAGAGCGTGGGCGACAGCTGTGCGGTCGTAGTGGAATCCACGTCTTGCCAGTTCGCTGTGAACCTCGCTCAGGCCTTTTGCGGTGGAGAACCAGCCTTCTTCCCACAGCTTTTGTATTATGCCCTTGCAGGTTTCTGCCCTTGGTGGCTGTGCAGTCCTTTCCGCTATCAGGGGTGTTTCTTTGAGCTTTTCGGTTACTGTTGACAGGATTTTGTCCACCGTCGACTGCAGTTGGTCTTCTTGGCATTCGATTTCGAATTCGACTTCTCCTATCTTCATTTTTACTCGTATCGGCGGCCTTGTTTCCTTGTCTGCCACTTTTTCACCTTGTTGTTTATTGTATTGTACATCTTGTACATGCACAACACTTAAATATGCCTTCCTCAAACAATTGGCTATTGGTGAATCTTGGTGATTGAACAATACCCTATTACAACAACCCCAAAATATAACTTTCCACAATCTACCATGGACACGACATTACCCCACCTGTTCATCGAACTAAGCTTACACTCACTCAAACACGGTCCCGATCAAGCTCTTCAACTAAATCAACAACCCGGTCAACAATTCAACAGCATAGACGTACGTGACCAAACGCTAAGGCTCAAACTTGAACCTTTGCCTCTAAAGCCATTACATGAGGAAAACATCGTCGTGGCAGTAGACACCTCAACCATGAAAATCGGCGAAACGAACAGAGGCATTGTGATAGCCATCAGAGGTGCAAACGTGTGGAAACAACATAGACGCTACAGATACATGCGGTTCGGACCATTCATATTCCACTTCACCGAGGAAAACAAGAAACAGGTCTACGAAACGCTAGAAAGAACGTATTTCAGCTCTCCGCATGAGCACTGCCACCAAGGCGCACCGACCTTTTTTCAAATGCCCACAAGGATAGCAAGCCTTCTCGAACGTTGGCTTCAAACGATGGCGGCCAAAACCATGAACAATGGACTGATACTCTTCGACGGTTCATTGACCGCTGGAACGGCGGAAACCCCTACTCATCGCATGAAAGAAATTCTTGACACGGCAAGAAAAGGAGACAACGTAGTTCTGGCTTTCTCAAAAATGACAACCCTGAGGGTTAACGGACACCTCATAACGGACTCGCTGCCCGAGCATAAGCCGCCCTATCTGCTTGAGACGGAGGGCTTGAAGTTCAAACCCCCCATTGTCCTCCTCGGCGAAGTCTACGTAGCCAGACTGACCAAGGGAAACCTTGCTTTCAGACTGGACATAGACAAGGAAGTCCGACCCGAGCCGAGGATAGAGGCCGTTGAAAGACTCTTGGGAAACGACCTGTTCGCGGACAGCTATCCTGAAACCCTGCGCCTAGCTCACATTTTATGCACGTTCACAGCCAACGAAGTATTAGCAATGCAGCATTTTGTCACGCGAAGATTCGGGCTTCAAATCATCAACAGGCCAGACATGCACAGACTTCTGTTCGGACTGTTTGGCAAGGGAGAGGGCTACTCATGAAACTCTACAGGAAAGAGGGTAACATACTTCAAGTCTTAAGCTTCCCGGGTGAGACGGTTGAGAAAGGCGACTATCTGCTCGTCGAGGATGTCGAGGCCGAAAGAGCGCTGATCGTGCAGGTTATCGATGTGCAGTTTGCCAGCATTCCGGGCGTGCTTGAGGAGCTTCTTCGAAGCCTGCCAGACGGTGGAGAACTGATCAAAGGTGAAGATGTTGATCCTTTGGAGATTGCTCCACACATATCGTACATTCAGGACGCGAGTCTGCTCATCTGCAAAATCCGGGCAACTGCTGAAAATGATGGTTTAAACCCGAGCAGCTCCTGGCTTCCTTCACGTTCTCAGTCGACAATAAGAAAGCTTCCACTTCCGACTTTATTGAAACTCGCCAAGATTGATGGCAGACTTCCAATCGTGCTAGGCGGAACAAAAGACTCGTCGCTGCTGACGATAGACGCTACATCTCTGGACGGAAGATTGAACATAATAACGGGGAAGAAGGAAACAGGCAAGTCCCACTTGTCCAAGCTTCTGATGGTAAACTTGGTCGGATACAAGGCCACGGTCGTGGTTTTCGACCTGAACGGGGAATACCTGAGCTTGGGATTAACGAGCGACGGAAAGAGAAACGCAAACTACGACAAGATTCACGTCTTGACGCCATCTCAAAATTTCAAGCTAGCCCTCAAACAGTTGAACCTACACGTAATGCTCGGAATTCTCATACACGCGCTTCACTTGCCAGGAACGTCCGCCCGCGAGTTCAGACGGATATGGCAAGCACTCAAAGAGAGAGACAGCCTCACACTGCACGAACTAGGTGAAACAATCCGCAACTGGAACTGCAACCAACACGTCCGCGACGCCCTGTTCTCTCGGTACCACGCCTTAGTCAACTCAGGAGTGTTCACGGACAACATGGCCGAAGCCACATCACTTGAAGAGTACCTGCTTAGAACCAGAGAACACGGCGGCGCCATAATAATGAATTTGCGAAACACTTCGTCTATCGACAGACAAATAGTCGTTGAATATGTACTTGGAAAACTCGTTGAATCCTTGAGTAGTTCGAAGCTTAAGGCCGTGTTCCTGTTCGCTGAAGAAGCACACCTATACCTTCGCGAAACTTACTGGGACGACATTGTAACCCGCATGCGGCACTTCGGAATTTTCACCACGTTCATAACCAACCAGCCTGACACCATACGGGACAACATTTACCGTCAGGCCGACAACATTTTCCTCTTCAACTTCACGAACGAACATGACCTAGACGTGGTTTCACGAGCTGCTCGCGTGGACGCCGAAACAGTGAGGTCCATCGCCCGAGATTTACCCCCGCACTACTGCTTGGTATTGGGGAAGGTCGTCCGAGACTTTCCAATAGTCGCAAGAGTCAAAGCTTTAGATGTGAAAACAATGGGAGAAACAAGACTTTTCTTCACATCTACCACCAATCAATAGACGGACGAATCTGAAATTTTTTTAATGCCGCTGGACGCGCAGGCCATCCGAGGCGGAAATGTGCGCGGCCTAGTTCTTGCGGTTCATTTGGCACTTGCACGAGTCGAATTTCTTCAAATTTGCGTAGTTCTTGACGAAAAATCTCCGAAAAGTTTCAGTCAAAATGTAGCTTTCCACTTCATCCAGTTTGACCCATCTCAATTCTGCCGCATCACTCGCAGCCTTGAGCGTTCCGCCCTTGAGTCTAACGTGATAATCGATTATGACAAAGTGATACTTCACCTTTCCGTCTTCGTCCAGTTCAACATTATCCACAACATCCATGAGATCAGGGTTCTCAACTACGAGACCCGTCTCTTCCCGAACTTCCCTCATCGCCGTCTGCCCTGACTCCTCACCCAGCTCTACTAAGCCGCCCGGAATACTCCATTTTCCCCTTCCAGGCTCATTCTTTCTTTTTTCGAGCAATATCTTGCCGGAGCAGACTAGGACTGCGCTGACGCCGACGAGTGGCTGTTTTGGATAGAGTCTCCTCAAAGTGAAAACCTCAGTGATAGAATTTTGTCTATTCGTATCTTAAGGCTTCTACCGGTTTAAGTTTCGACGCTCGCCAAGCTGGATAAATCGCAAAGACTGCGCTGACCCCCACGCCGAAGACCAAGGCCAGTAACGTCACCGTTGGGGTCAAAAGAGGAGTTATCGTCAACCTACCACTTGTGGCTGCTGCTTGATTTCCTGTGAACGCGCCGCCGCCTCCCCTGAAGACTATTGCAACAACGTTCGCCAATACCCAGCCTGAGGCGATGCCGATCACTGCGCCTATTAGGCCAATTATGAGTGATTCACACAGAAAGACCGAGAGCACTGTGCGACCTTTCATGCCTAACGCTTTGAGTATGCCTATTTCTCTTGTGCGCTCCATCAAGGAAACAATCATGATGTTCATTATGCCTATGCCTGCAACCAACAATGAGATGGCAGCGATTCCAACCAAGAAAAGCTGTATGACGGAGAAGACGTTTGAAAGGAGGTTGAGCACTGCAGCTGCCGACGTTACTGAGACTTGGTTGCTGAAAGCGTCCTTTATGGCCTCAGTAGCGTTGTCAATCGTTGCTTTGTCATCGTTTGTTAGTTTCACAATTATCGTGTTACATATATCGGTTCCAAAGAAGCTTTCAGCTTGAGAAATCGGAATGTAGACACCGGTATCCGAAGGCCCGCCAGCGCCGAAGCCTCCGATTTCTTTGAGAACGGCAGCAACATGACCAATGTAGGTTTCATTTCTGGGCGGAAGTGTAGTCGCGTTAGTCCATCTGATTGCGACGGCGTCATTTACGCTGCAGAACAGAGTCCCATTGCTCCACGGGTCACTTACGAGTTTTCCGACCACGACCGTATCGTTTTCCGGATTCAGAGGTATAGCTCCACTCTCTGCTATGAAGGTACTACTGTAAATGTCTGCGTATTGGGCGAAGTCCACACCTACGATTGTGACGTTTCGACCTGTTCCGTTGAAATCAACATAGCCTACCCTTCCAATGATCGCCATCGAGGTCTCGACGTTCGTTATGTTATTGATAATCCGTGTATAGTTTACGTAGAGGCTGAAGCCAGAATTGCTCGCACCGGCGCCTCCTCCCACGCCGAAACCCCCTCCGACACCTCCCCCAGTGGAAACAATCAACGTGTCGGTTGCGAACCCTGTTTGAAGCTGCCGGGTTATGGTAGCCTGCAAACCCTGAGTGATTGAAAGCAACGCAACTATGGCCGCAATACCGATGACCACGCCCAAGGTCGTTAAGCCCGCGCGAAGCTTTCTCAGTCTTATCGCGCTGAACGAGTAAGATAACACATCCCGGCCCTTCAAGTCAGTTCAGAACCTCCTGGATTATCGCCCCGTCAAACATCTGCACTATCCTTCTGGATTGACCTGCTAGACGTTGGTCATGAGTGACCATTATTACGGTAACAGCCTTCTCTTCGTTTAGTCTCTTAATCAGGCCGATTATCTCATTTGCAGCCTTAGAGTCTATGTTTCCCGTAGGTTCATCCATCAAAAGGAACTTGGGATTGTTCGCCAAAGCCCTTGCAATGGCCACGCGTTGTTGCTCTCCACCGCTCAATTCCATGGGCTTGTGATCCATTCTATCCTTCAGACCCACCGTTCCCAGTAGATCCTCAGTACGCCTTCTTCTTTCTGTTCTACTCAAACCCACAATAGCCATTGACAATTCGACATTCTCTCTTGCCGAAAATCGTGGAATAAGGTTGAAGAATTGAAAGACAAATCCTATTCTGCGCCTCAGATCCGCCAGTTGATCATCATTCAAGGTTGAAACGTCAACGCCCTCTATCAGCATCTTTCCGTCCGTCGGCTTGTCCAATGCGCCGATCAGATTCAGCAACGTTGACTTTCCGCTCCCAGAGGGGCCAAGAACGGCGAGAAAATCGCCATTCTCAACCCTCAAGTTTACACCACGCAACGCGTTGACTGAAACTTTTCCAAGCATGTAGGTTTTCTTTAGGTTAACTGCTTCAACTATTGCGGTCAGAGTCATCATCTGCCCTTTCCAGTTCTTCTTTGCCTACTTAGTCAGGAATCGCCATGAAAGGACTATGCCTATCGTTGCGACTACCACAGCAAATACTCCAACATACGCGAAGTCTAAGCCAAGTTGCCCCCAGTTAGTGTCATATATCAAGAGTTGCCTGACTGCATCCGTCGTGTATGATAGTGGGTTGACATTGGCTATTGCCTTCAACCAGTCGTATGGCATTTTAGCGATGGGGAAGAAGGCATTGCTCGCAAACATCAGTGGCAGGTTTATCAGGTTGACAACGGCCATCGGCGTCTCTATTCTTGTTGATCTGATGGTGATTGCGATGAAAATCGAAGACAAACCCACGCATACCAGGAACATCATCGCGAAAACTCCCAATAAGTTAAGTAGAGTGAAGTGTGGTCCAAATACAAGACCGAATGCGACAGCAACGAGTATAATGACGCCTGCTTGGAACATTGAGCGCAATGTTGCGGAAAGAACTTTTGAGAAGATTATTACTGCTCTAGATACGGGTGTGCTGAGAGCCTTGTTTAGGAAGCCTAGTCGTCTGTCCCAGACCACGGACATACCACTGAACATCGTTGTAAAGAGGGCTGTGAAGGCAATCATACCTACTGACATGAAAGAGAAATAATCACTTGTTCCGAAAGTCTGCAGCAAGACAACCTTTGGATCTACTCCAGGAATATTTGTCGGTATAAGAGAGCCTATGTTCAGGGCTTTTCCAAGCAAACCCATCCAGAGAATCGGTTGTATTATAGAAAGTATGAATATTACGGGGGCCTTGTACCATTTCTTAAGCTCGCGGTTAGTCAGAGCCCAAAGGCCGTGAAGCTTGCCTGCACGGTGCTCATTCAATTCATTCATCCCTTCGCTCATTGCCGAGCCCTCCTCATCGTCATCCTTTGCGCAGCAAAGGCCTCCCTGGACTCTTCGGCATCACGAAGCGATCTGCCCGTGAATTCTAGGTAGACTTCGTTCAACGTAGGTTCTGTAAGCGAGAGTTTCGTGACGGTATACCCTTTTTTCCTTAGGGTTTCAATTATGGAGGGAGCCGTTACTTCTCCGATCTCGGCTTTGATTCGATATGAGCCATCTTCCTTCTTGACATCTTTCACATTGTCAACTTTCTTTATGAGCTCGCTCACGTCAGCATCTTCCTTAATGCCTAGGGTTATAACGTCGCCGCCCAAGCTGTGCTTCAGGTCTTCAGGCGTGCCGACAACGATTATTTTTCCATGATCAATTATTGCAACTCTATCGCAGAGCGTGTCAGCTTCTTCAAGATAGTGAGTAGTCATGAAAAGAGTCATACCATACTCTTTTTTTAGAGTTCGAATGTAGTTCCAAGTTGCGGTCCTTGTTTGGACATCCAACCCTAAGGTAGGCTCATCCAAGAACAATAGCTTTGGTCTGTTGATCAAGCCACATGCAAGTTCAAGCCGACGACGCATTCCGCCAGAAAAGGTTTGAACCCTTTTGTCCTTAAATTCGGTCAACTCGACAAGCCTGAGCAGATCCGCCGCACGCTCTTTTGCAGCACCACGCGGAATTCCGTACATATCCGCACATAAAAGAATGTTTTCCAAACCAGTCAGGTCTTCATCAGCAGTGTATTCCTGTGGCACGACGCCGATCACATTTCTGACATCGTTATCCTGCTTTGCGATGTCGAAGCCCAAAACCGACGCTTTGCCTTCCGTAGGCTTCAATATGGTTATCAACATGTTGATTGTCGTTGTTTTTCCTGCGCCGTTGGGTCCCAAGAACCCGAAAATCTCACCATGTTTGACGCTGAAGTTGACGTGATCAACTGCAGTCAGGTGATGATTGAAAACTTTGGTCAGTCCTTCAGTCTTTATCACTTCTTCACTCATCTTGTTCGCCTCTCGATTTTTGATTGGTCTCCTCATGCTTTACGGCTGTGTCATATAAGGGTTTCATGCCTTCATCGATGATTGGTTCGGAACGAAGCTCTTCCTGGTTATGTTCAGGAATAAATGTTCGTAAAAATCCTCTATTCATTCTCCCTACCTCCCAACCTTTCATTTATTTTCTCAAGTTTTTCCGCAGTCTCATCCAAGACTCTACGCACATCCTCAAAGACTTGTTCTGAAAAGTGCATCTCCAGATTTTCCCCAAGCTTGAAGGAAGTTCTTATGAGCTTCTTCATGGATTCCCGCAGCTCTTCTGTCTTTTCTGGCGGAAGATGGAACCATGGTGCTCTCATGAACGGTGGACCGAAGAATCTTCCCTCCTTTCTGAATCTCATGTGATTCCTTTTCTGCTCATCGATCATCTTCTCCTGTTCCTCCATGATCTTTCTTTGCTGTTCTAAGACATCTTTCCCGCTGTCTGTGAGTTCATAGCGTTTCATTCCATTCTGGTTTGATGGCAACTCTCGGATGTGCCCGTTGTCTTGTAGCCAAGATAGGAGAGGGTAGACTGAGCCGGGGCTTGGTTTCCAGCGACCATTCGTTCTGGTCTCAACCTCGTTTATGATTTCTGATCCGGACATGGGTTTCTTGCTTAGGGATTCTAGAACTTGATAGCGTATGAATCCCTTCGGAACCATGGCCGTATGTCTCATCCAATGTTTCCTATGCTCAATCATATTTCATCAGCATCGATATCGTAATTGATATCGCCACTGATATCAACAGTGATATTTAAACCTAGGGCTCCCAATTCAGAGAGATTCAAGTCGGTCTACCAAGGTTCCAACGGGTTTGCCCTCAACCGCCATCAGAACATTTTCAGGTTTGAACCCGTTTACTACGACAACCTTGACCTTTGTGCGTTTCAGGATTTTGATAGCTTCGGGATCTATGATTTGATGAATACCAGCCTTGTGTCTGTCTTCCACGCAGACACGAGCCAGATCCTCAAACCTCAGGTGATCAAGCTTCAAGGCGTCGGTATGCTTCTTTGGGTCTTTGTCAAAAATGCCTTCTTGGTCAGTGGCTTTCACCAACAATTTAGCTTCCAGTGCTTCCGCGACCAAGGCTGCAACTGCATCTGTCGTCATTCCAGGCCTCAAGCCACCCATAACTGCGACTTTACCGTTGCCTACACATCTCACAGCTTCTTCAACGTTCAGCGAAACGTCCTCGCAACCTGTCTTTCCCAACTTTTTCAGAAACAGCTGAGCAAAGATTCTCGACATCGATATGGCAATTTCGTCTTGAGCCTTCTGTTTGAGCCCAAGGCTCTTAGCAACACTGATGAATTCCCTTGCCAAAGCTCCCCCACCAACGACAACAACAACCTGATGACCTTGCGTTCTCATAGCCTTCATCATTTCTGCATATTCACTGATTAGCTCTGGATTAATTGGCGACGCCACAACCGAACCGCCTATTCTCAGCACAAGTCGCATCAGGTGCAACTCCTTCACCGTTCAATATACGAACCTTTGCATTTAAAAATCCTCCAGGAAAAACCACGATACTCAACGGTGTCCTCTTCCACTTTCTTATTGAGTCTGTTTTTCCAATGAACCACCATATCTTTCGCGTCGACAACACTGAGTTTCGCACTCATATTCCTGTTTGAACGATGGAAAAATGTTTTTTAGCATCACCTCAGGAAAAGCTAAAGATGAAGCCAAGGAGGAAAGACTTTGTCCACTGCTGTGAGAGTGACAGTGAAACCCTTCCCACCTTTCGATTTTGAACTAAGCGCCACCATTTTTTCAGGCGGCGACCCCCAAATCCGAAAATACGAAAAAGGAAGATTCTGGCAAGTGATAAGGGTCGGCAGCAAACCGATGCTTACGATTGTTACAACTGCCGGAACGATAGATGAGCCGAGACTTTCGGTTAGACTGGAGTCTGATAGAGTAATCTCCCATAGTGACATAGAAGATTCTAAAGGAATTGTTTGCAGCCTCTTCAACCTTGGCTTTGATCTCAGACCCTTTTGCGAACAAGCAAAAGAAGACAAGAGTGATGGCGGGTTTGACTTGTAGACTGAGAAGTCTGAAAAGTCCGACAACCCCCACTGTTTTTAAGGCGTTAATCGGCTCGATTGTTGAGCAGCAAATCTCCTTAAACATAGCAAACAAGATGGAGGGAAGGTTGATCAAAGCTTTCGGCGAGGTGCTCAGCTTGGATAAAGAAGTCTATTATGCTTTTCCAACCCCGCAAAAACTGGCTTCTGCAAGCATTCACAAACTCTGTGATTGTGGGCTAAGTCAGAGAAAAGCGGAGTATATCCATGACATCTCGAAGATGGTAATTGATGGTAAACTAGACCTCGAAAAGCTCAAAGACTACAAAGACGCAAAGGATATCATCGCAGAGCTCGACAGAATACGGGGCATCGGCACTTGGACAGCCGAGCTTACAATGGTTAGAGGAATGCAGAGGCTAGAAGCGTCCCCCGCCGATGACCTAGGACTCAGAAGAGTAATCTCGCACTATTATCGCTTCAACCGGAAAATTTCAAGTGAAGAGACACGCAAAGTCGCTGAGAAGTGGGGAACTTGGAAGGGGTTGGCAGGTTTCTATTTAATAATGGCCGCAGCAATGGACATGCAGATCTATTGAAGAAACACTGGAAAGCCTTTCAGCCGTAATTCTGCCCGATAACTCCATCAAGGCGTAGGTGTTTAAATAAAGGCCTGAAAATGTTAAGCAATGACATGAAAAAAAGGAAAGCTCTTGCTCTTTTATCAGGCGGTTTGGACAGCACGTTAGCGGCGAAGCTGCTTCTGGAGCAGGGGATAGATGTCGAAGCAATAAACTTCGTGTCTCCCTTCTGCCTCTGCGGCAAAGGTGGATGTGGAGCTTCAAAAGTGGCGGAGAGATTTAACATACCCCTGAAAGTCGTTAGTGTTGGCGAGGACTACCTGAAAATCGTTAGAAAACCTAAGCATGGCTACGGAAGAAACATGAATCCCTGCATCGATTGCAGAATCTTCATGCTCAAGAAAGCCAAGAAATACGCACAAGAAACGAGAGCCGCGTTCATCTTCACGGGCGAAGTGTTGGACGAGAGGCCGATGAGTCAACACCTTAAGGCCTTGAGAATGATAGAACAGGAAGCTGGACTGAGAAATAGGATATTAAGGCCCTTGTCTGCGAAACTGCTCCCCGAAACGTCCATTGAAAAAAGAGGACTCGTAGACCGCCACAAGCTCTTGGACATCCATGGCAGATCAAGAAAGAAGCAGATTGAGCTCGCCAAAGAATTCAGCATAGCAGATTACCCTTGCCCAGCAGGAGGTTGCCTACTCACCTACAAAGAATTTGCAGACAAGGTGAGGGATCTATTCAAGTACAAAAAACGAGTCACCATGAAGGACATAGCCCTGCTGAAACTGGGCAGACACTTACGCTTCGAGAAAAACAAAATAGTCGTTGGCAGAAACGAATCTGAAAACAAAGCTCTTCTTCAAACGAAATCGCCAAGCGATTACTACTTTGAAGTTCCGAACTGCGGCAGTCCGATCACAATCCTTCAGGGAACGAAAACGAAAGAGGCGATTGAGAAAGCAGCAGCTCTAACAGCGTACTACTCAGACGAAAAAGATGCTCAAGTTCTAGTGCGGTTTGGAGAAAACAGGTTGAACAGAACCATAAAGGTGTCCAGACCGAACAAGGAAGAAGTGGATAAACTAAGAATACTGTGATAAAAGCAATTTCATACGAGTGACAACGTTCTGGCTTTTAATACGGAATGCTCTATCTTTAGAGCGGTATGTCGTCAGCCGATGTTGCGGTCAGAGTGTTTCGCGAACTGGAAAACGAGGACTTCAGAGTCCTCCAAGCTGTAGAAACGGCCATGAGCGAACATGAATTCGTTCCAAAAGAACAGATAGCAAAATTCACCAAGCTGAACCTGGCTCGGGACGCGGACTTTCATATAAACCATCTTAGCAAACTAGGCCTCATATACCAGATGCGTGGAGCCTACACTGGCTACACTTTGAACTATGCTGGTTACGATTGTCTAGCTATAAACGGCCTGGTCAAAGCCAACGTCCTTGAGGCTTTCGGCAAATCCCTAGGCGTGGGCAAGGAAGCTGACGTTTACGACGCGTTAAACCCTAGTGGCGAACGCATAGCAGTGAAATTCCATCGTCTAGGCAGAATCAGCTTTCGCCAAACCATCAGAAAGAGAAGCTATTCGACCAAACGCAGCGCAGGTTGGCTTTACCAGTCTAGGCTCGCAGCAGAGAGAGAATATGAAGCGCTGCAAATTCTATTCCCACATCGCATAGCCGTTCCAGAACCAATAAGCCAAAACCGCCACGTTGTAGCCATGGGGATGATTGAAGGGGCAGAACTTGCTGAATACAAGGAAATACCCAAATCGGAAAAAATCTTAGGAGAGATTCTTCGCAACACCCGAGGAGCCTACCTAAAAGCAGGCATTATCCACGCAGACCTGAGCGAATACAATGTCATCTTGAAACCGAACAGGCACATACTGATAATCGACTGGCCGCAATACGTTACGAAGGAACACCCTAACGCCGAAGAACTGCTAACCCGCGACGTTCAAAACATTCTGCAATACTTCAAGCGAAAACACAAGGTCGACGCTAATCTGAAAGAAACCATAGAATATGTCACTGGAACCAGAAAGACCGCTATCTTACAGGAACGTCCAGCATGATATAGAGGATGTTGTTTCCCCGCAGCAGAACATTGCCATAGTTCGTTATCAACTGGTCATCCTTAGACTCCGTCGCTCCTTCCAAAAGAATGTTCATGTGACCGTCGCACTTTATCATCTTGCCCTTGTATTCACCGCCATTTTTCAGCACAACGGCAATTCCTGCGTTCAACTGTTTGACAAGAACGTTCAAAGGCTTCTTGCTGGGCTCCATTAAAGCACCTTAATCCAAACTTGATTACACAATACGACAAACCAACACATATAAAAGTCTTATGAATATGAATCTCCAAATTCAAAAGCATCTTCTTCAAAAACACAAGAATCTCAGAGATTCCAAAAAACACACTCTGCTACGTCATTGAGTCTTTGGCATCTTCGACCTTAAGCACGCATTATGAGGGCGAATAGGGTTCTGGCACAAACTATAAGCAAAGTTGGTGCAATGTTGAGATTGGAGGACTTCAATTGAGATATGAGATAAAGTACAAACCGTCTTATTCGATGCTTGTCGTGAATTTGGAGCAGGGCGAAACGATAACAGCCGAAGCTGGCGCGATGACTTACATGGACCCAAACATAGAAGTACACACCCGGAAAAGGGAAAAAAGTCTTCTTGGCAGCTTGGGCTTAGCAATCATCGGAAGACAGTCTTTCTGGGTTAACGACTACACAGCGTCGCAGGGAGCTGGAGAATTAGGACTCGTTTCAGCCCCAGTAGGCGATATTGAAATGCTGGAAATCAGGCCTGACCAAGGCTACGTGATACAAAAAGCCGCTTATGTAGCCTCAACGCAAAACGTAGAATTGGACGTTCAATGGGAAGGCTTCACGAAAGGACTGTTCGGCCAAGGTCTCTTCATGATAAGAGTTTCAGGCAGTGGAAACCTCTTCATAAACACTTTCGGAGCCATAGACAAGCACACGCTTAAACCTGGACAGTCAATGATAGTTGACAACTTCCACCTCGTAGCATTCAGCAGCACCTGCAACTACAAAGTCACAAAATTCGGCGGACTAAAAGAAACCCTACTAGGCGGAGAAGGACTTGTAACAAACATAACGGGACCAGGGGACATCTACATACAGACAAAGAACCTCAAGGAATTCGTCGATTGGCTCTGGACACTGATTGAACCGAGAGTGCAGTCGAGAGCTCGGTAAATCCCTCCTTCCTCATTTTTCTTCAGAGGCCAGATGCGAAGCAGCTGAGAAAATTCCAAATCCAGATGTGAGGCTCATCAACAAATTGAAGGCTTTCATTGACATAAGACTTAAGTGAACGCCTACATGCTAGGAAATGATGAAAAATGATGATAGTTGTCGTAGACCACGTGTATCTTGAAGAAGAACACATCAAAAGATTGCGATCGCTTGGCAATCTGAAGATTTTCAAAGAGCCACCTAGAACGCATGATGATTTGAAACGAAGAGTGGAGGATGCTGACATCGTAATCGTGGGTTGGAGCAAGTTGACCAGAGACATCATTGACTCTGCTAAGAAGCTTAGAATGATTTCAATATGGGCAACCAGCTGTCACTACGCAGATGTCCAGGCGGCGAAAGAAAAAGGAATTATGGTCACACACGTTCCAGGTTACGCTACCGAAGCCGTCGCTGAGCACGCCTTCGCTTTGATCTTGGCAGCAGCTAGGAAACTGCTGTCGGCCGATAAACACGTGAGAAAAGGGGGGTTTGATTGGAGACCGTTTGGAGGCATCGAATTATGTGGGAAAACTCTCGGCATCATTGGTACGGGCTCAATTGGCTACCGAGTTGCGGAGATATCCAAGGCTTTTAAGATGCAAGTCCTGGGCTATGACAAGTACCCTAATATGAAGAGAGCCGAAGAACTCGGAATGAAATACGTGGACCTCCACGCATTGCTTAGAAAAAGCGACTTCATAACATTGCACGTCACCTTAACATCCGAAACGGAGGGGCTTGTCGGAAAAAGGGAATTTGAGCTTGTGAAAGACGGTGCCCTTATAGTCAACACATCGCAGGGAAAAGTAATCGATGAGAAAGCCTTGATAGAAGCGTTGAAATCGGGCAGAGTGTCTTATGCAGGACTTGACGTTTTCGAAGTGGAGCCTCCCACCAAAGACAATCCATTATTCGGGTTGAGTAACACGATACTCACGCCTCATATTGGATTCCACACTGTTGAAGCGGTGAAGAGATGCAGCGACATCTGCATTGATAACGTTGCAAAGTTCTTGGAAGGCTGTCCGCAAAACCTTTGCTAGGAACGGTGGCAGATTTCCGCGCAGAAAGGTGAGCTTGAATGAACCTAACTAGGGAAGAAGAAAAAATGCTTAGTGGGGAATCAGGGCAGGGAACACAGAAGGCGATTGAACTGCTTGTGGCCATAGGAGACGCGTACGACGCTGAAAAGATGATTCCCATCACTCGCGCGCATGCCGCCTCAAGCGGCCAAGAAGGAGACTTGTACTTCGTCGAACTCTTGGCAAACGGAGGTGCTAAGTGCCGTGTTCCAACGAGCACAAATCCGGTCTATGACATCAAGTTCTTCCATAAATTGTTTAAAGTTCCGAGCGATGAGGCTGAAGTAGCTCGAAGAGTAATGGAGGCCTACGAGAAAGTGGGTGCTATTCTTAGCTGGAGCTGCGTACCATACCTGACAGAAAACATTCCTCTGTTCGGTGAAACTGTGGCCTTCTCAGAATCAAGCGCCACGCCTTACGTGAATTCTGTTATCGGCGCAAAGACAAATCGGGAAGCAGCTCAAAGTGCACTTGCAGCGGGAGTTGTCGGCAAGACTCCCGAGTATGGGCTGCACATCAAGGAAAATCGAAAAGGAACCGTCCTCATCGAGGTTGAAGCAGCCTTGAAGGACAGCTTCGACTACACACTTTTGGGGCAGTTCGTTGGAAAACAGATAGGTTACGGGGTCCCAGTGTTCATAGGCATAACAAGGCGTCCCAGCACCGAAGAACTCATAAACTTCTGCGCCATGTCAAACACGTCTGGGGCGGTGTCGATGTTTTACATACCGGGCTTCACTGTTGAAGCTCGAACAGTTGAGGAGGCATTTCAAGGTGACGTCCCAACGGACAAAATCACCGTTACAGATGCTGAACTCAAGCAGACATACGAAGAGCTCCAGACGACAAGAGGGAAAATAGACTTTGTCATGCTTGGATGCCCACATTACACTCTCAAACAGGTTGCAGAAGCCGCAAGAATGTTAGAAGGAAAGAAAATCCACAGTGGAGTATCGTTCTGGATTTGTGCATCGGCCACGACCAAGACTCTCGCCAAGAGAATGGGCTACGTAGACACAATTGAGAAGGCTGGCGGATATGTCGTAGTGGACACTTGCATTGACGAACCCTGCTGGACCGTATACAAGGATAGGGTGGGCATGACCGACTCACCCAAATGCTCCTACTACCGAAGGTTCAAGGACGTTGTTGTGGCGGAACTGGAGGACTGCGTGGAAGCGGCGGTTAAGGGGAAACATGAATGAAAAACGAGAAAATCAGGCTGAAATGTCACAAGATCGTGGGCGGTTACGGAGAAGGCGAGGCTCTAGTTTCTCATGAGCCAATCTGCTTCTACCTCACAGACCCAAAAACAGGCATAGTTAGGGAGAAAACCCATGAACTGGCGGGAAAAAACCTCGCAAACAAGGTGCTTGTGTTTCCATCAGGAAAGGCCAGTTCAGTGGTACAGATAGACGGCCTCTTCAAATTGGCATCACACAAACTGGCTCCCAAAGCAATGATAGTCAAAGATGTCGAAACCGTGCTCATAGTCAGTGCGGTCATAGCAAAGGTTCCCCTTGTGGACAGGTTGGAAAAGGACCCGTTTGAAACCATTCACACCGGTGACCTGGTGGAGGTAGATGCAGAAAAAGGAACGGTTACAGTAACAAAGGATGGCTCCTAGCATAGACTGCTGGATAGCCTACGCTTTGCGCGTGAGGCACGTTCTGATGCGCTCCATTCCCTCCTTGACTTGTTCGTAGGAAATGGAGTATGATATTCGCAGATGCCCTTCACCTGCCGTTCCGAAACCAGACCCGGGCACAGTGACCACTCCAGCCTCCTTCAGTAGGCGCAGAGCGAGAGCTTCATCGGACCTTTCGAAGATGGAGAAATTTGGAAAAGCATAAAACGCCCCCTTTGGTACCGTGAAGGGTAAAGACTCAATCAGGTTAAGCTCATCAATCACGAGTTTTCTTCTCCTGCCGTATTCTCTTAGCATTTCTTGAACGCAATCTTGCGGCCCCGTAAGTGCAGCAACGGCTGCCTTCTGGGATATTGCGTTTGGACACAACGTTGCGTAGTAATGCAGTTTCCGCAAGGTCGTTGAGAGTTTCTTCTCGGCCACTACGTAACCAATTCTCCACCCAGTCATTGCATACGCCTTTGAGAAACCGTTCACTGTGATGGTTCTTTCTTCCATGCCGGGCAGGCAACCGATGCTTATGTGTTCGGCACCGTCGTAAACGAGTTTTTCGTATATTTCATCCGCGAAAACCATCAAGTTGTGCTCTTGCGCCACTTGAGCAATATTCTGTAGATCGCGCCTTGAGAAGACGTGACCGGTCGGATTGCACGGGTTGCACATCCAGATGATTTTCGTCTTTTCTGATATTCTCTCTTCCAAAGCTTCAACTTCCACATAGTACTCACCGGTCTCATCAGATGGAACTGTCACGGGCAAAGCTTCCGCGATTAGGGTGTCCTCAAAATACGCGGGGTAATGCGGATCAAGAATCAGAGCTTCGTCGCCCCGATTTAGAAATCCCAAAGCGGTTATGAGCATGGCTTCCTGAGAGCCGGAAGTAATAGTTACCTCCGTCTTCTCATCAACATCAATATTGTTCTCGTTCCTGAGCTTCTCAGCAACAGCCTGACGCAGTTCTAAAGTTCCGTCAGTCTCGGTATAATGTGTGAAACCACCTCTGGCGGCCCTGACAGCCGCCTCAACAATGTGCTTTGGCGTAGCGAAGTCAGGCTCTCCTTGCTCCAAGTGAATCAGGTTTTCCATTTCAGCCGAACATTCAAGCATTCTTCTAATCGCTGAAGGTTTCATTAAGCCAACTCTGTCGGAAGACCGAGACAACATTCTCCACCACAACCCTGCAAATCAAACATTCAAAGGCACTAATAGGCCTAAATTCATATAAAACTTAATGCATGCAAGGCAACCAAGGCGAGGTCGGCAGAGGGTACAGTCACTGTTAACCTTCCTTACTGGAGATTCTTCCATGCAACTCTAGGGCAGCACTCTTACGTGGTCGGGCGGGCAGGATTTGAACCTGCGACACTCCGGTCTCTGTGTGTACGCCTGGTAGGCTGGGTGACGCCCACCATGGGTAGACGTCTACAGCGTCTCCGCCAGCTAAAATCATTTGACCTACGCTGGCTCGGAAGCTCTGCCAGGCTGAGCTACCGCCCGACCGAACTTTTAGAATGAGAGGAGCGAATTTATGTGTTTCTGCACTTGTGTCGACTAGTTCTCACTGCTTTCGTCAGCTAATCCTTTGAGGAGTTCATCTGGTGTCCTGGCGGTAACCTTCCTGTTTCTAGGCCTCGTAGATTTTTCTATTTCGTTTAGATGCCAAGACCTTTGTCTGTCGTAATGGACAACTAGCACGAAGCCCGCTGAAAGGATCAAGAAGCCTGTAATGGTTAGGGCAAGCCCTAGGACCGCGGACTGGCTCAACGGTTGCTGCGTAATATAGAAAAACAAGTTTGACCCGCCGGCTGTGATGACCGTCGTGATGAGGCCTCCCATCAAAAGATTCATGCCCAAAATCATCATTAAGAAGGCCAGGATTTCGTTGTGAGCGTTCTGCTCAGCCTTTCGGTAAAGCCACTCTTGGAAAGACAATCGTTGCCACCCGACGTTTGGCTGCTCGTGTGTAGCTCGTATAGAACCATAGCAGTCAACAAAGGTAAGCCTTGCGATCTGCAAATAAATATTCGAAATACAACTCGAAAGCCATATTTCCCGATTTCACCATGACCAAGCTACTTTTCGTCCAACCATTAAGGCGCGGCACACTCAACGAAGAATCAGAAGCCCAGAAGAGTCTCCATCCAAAAAGAAATGCACGTTTATTATGCGCTTTTTCCACTCTACGTCGTTTTCCCATTGTTTCAGAAGTACTTTGCCGTCAATTCATTTTCCTGATAAAATGTGCCCAAATCGCACCGCTTACAGCTATTAAAGCTGGAACAGCCCACAGAAATATCAAGAGCGTTCGAACAGCATTAGAGAAGATTTCCTCGAACATGTTTAGTCAATAATGACTTTCGGTCGTCAGCTTAAAAGCAAGATTACCGCAGTTGAAATAGAATCAAAAAGGTATATACGATGAGAAACGATATATGCCAACCAAGGCAACAACATTTTATAAAGCTACTGTACACTACTGTCTTGGCGAAGACAGGAGAAAAGGGGAAGGCTTCCGTTACAACCGCCCATTCTTCTTCACCGTTTATGGTGACTCCCCAGACGATGTCAGTCTTTCTCAGATTCACAACAAGCACACAAACTTGAAAAGATCTTGGCCTCGCCCTTGCACATTTCAGCTGGGAAAAACGGCCGTCAAGATTGATCCTAATATCAGAAAGTACAGAAACCTGCTTGCATTGATTTCGAACGAGTTAGCGGTGGCGGATTTCTGATATTCTTTGTGAAGATTTCGCTGGCTCGGACCATGCGGCTATGTCCTTAGCTTTCCAAGAAACTTTCTAGAATCTTTTTGGGCCTTCGAATGCGGAAGTATCTCACAGACTTCTAGAATGGCTGCACAGTGTTTGCACTGGAAATAGGTTTTCTCACGTTTCGCAACAAGCCAGAAACCTTCAGTCGAACCACACTCTGGACAGCTCTTCAACGAACTGCGAAAATTCTCAATTTCTTCTAGGTCCAACCGCACTCCCAAGTCCAATAACTCCAACGTTTCATTTATATGTTATGAAGCACTCTTTCAGTTCAAGAATGTTGGAGCGATTCCAGTCATAATGTCGGCGTTGTCAAGAACAGGACTCCAAAAGTCAACTTTCGATAGTATGTTCTATTCTGCGCGAAAAACTACCATCTCGTTCGAATTAACTTATGTAAAGAACCTGAGAATGAAATCCGCTGAGGAAGAGCGTACTGAGCCAAAACTAAAAAAATCGAACATACAAGTTATCTTAAGAGACTGATATTCGACTGGGCACGAGTGCAACGTTGTAGAGCCCATTCTCATTGCTCAATCTCTCACTTGCATGGTGCCTTCCCGCCGGCGCGTCGGTCTCGACTCAATTTGCTACTCACTGTAAGATTTTGACGCTATACTCCACAGAGCAATGAGCAGATACACTGGAAGGGTGATTACCAGGAATACTCCAAAGAACAATGCAATCATCATCCACCACGGCACACCATAGTAGTACGATCCGCCGAAGACCGAAAACGGAAAGCCCATTCCCAACACGATAATCAGAGACAGCACAATGGCAATCAACGTCCATACAATGGCAACCGCCTGCTTCGTGTTTATCGTAATCTCCAATATCTTCACCTCCTCCAGTTTGAAGTGCCTATCCCACCTCTCCTCTCTACATCCATAACACCACTCTATCTAAATAAATACTTATGGAACTAACTTCTATCTCAAAGCACCTAAGTAGTGAGATGTTGAAATCGCTCAAATACCATCGAGACAGCCCGCCACAAAAACCAATGAAAGCTAATGGCGGGCCCGCCGGGAATTGAACCCGGGACCCCCGGGTTTCCATGCGAGGTTTGTCGCTTAAAAGCCCGGTGCTCTGTCCTTACTGAGCTACGGGCCCTTCTGGGCCTTACGTTTCGGCTTTAAAGATGAGAACAAGGTGTTTTTTAGTGTTTCGATTCGATTAACCGGCACGACCAGTTCAGACTTAACATTGAACAATAAATGATAAGCAAGTCGACTTCTGATGTCATTTTTCAATCCGAACATGTATCTGGATTAGATCCGCTTGAAACTGCGAGCGAATCCATTTGGGGCTCCAATTATCGCTTGAAGTTTTTGCACTTTTCAACGCATTGAAATACCATTGGATGTCTTCGTTTTTAAAGCTCAGTCTTTCCTATCAGTGGAAGAAATTGGTTAATCTAACACTCAGCGATATACCGGCATGTTAACAAAGATTATTTGCTTCTTTCATAGTAAACAGTTGCACGGTGCAAGAATTGATATCGTGGAAGCACTCATTTAGCAGATTGAACGAGGAATACGAGCTAGCGAAGAAAAAGAAACAAGCGTTAGGCAACTTATTGGACACCGGCAAAATTTCGCAGACAACACACAGCCTGTTCACTCGAGAAATAGACGAGGCCGTTGCAGAAATAGAAGGCCAACGGAAGGCCTTGTTGGGAAAAATGGCCTCGAAAGCAATGGAACTTGAAGAACAGATTAGAACATTGGAGATTCTTCTCGCAAATTTCGAGATTCAACACGTGACTGGTGAAGTGGACGATGATACTTATCATCGTGAGACTGATCTTCTCTGCACTGGACTTGAAACAGCGAAGAAGGAGTTGGACGCTGTCCAAGACGCGGTGAATCAGCTTTCAAACGATGACATGATGGCACAGCAAGAGGTTGAACCTCCCCAAACTCAAACTTCAGAGCCAGAGGTCAAGCTCTCGGAAGAGCCTCCCCAAGCCGCGGAAAAAGAACAAGTCGGGAATGAGGAAACTGTGGTAGAGACAATCCAGTGCAAACAAGAAACTGAAGCCAAGGCCGAAGAGAAACAGCAAACATAACAACCAAACAACCCCCTTTTTCCTTTTCAGATTCTAGCCCTTTGCATAGGATTTTATATTATGCCAAATTCACGTTGATTCTGAGAGCGCGTCCAGTTGGTTCAGAAGACAGTAATCAGTTTCAACGAAAAGTTCAAACACTACGATTTAGGAGAAGGCCACCCCTTCAGAGGCGACCGCTTCGCGAACGCCATGAAGTTCTTCGAAAAACAAGGCCTGTTCAACGCACCTGAGGTTACTCTTATTCATCCGAAACCAGCCACCGAAGAAGACTTGCTAAGAGTTCACGACAACGATTACGTTAACCTTATCTTCAGCTTGGCCAAAGAGGGCAGGCCCTACGATATTGAAACGCCCGTTTCTCCAGAAATTCTTGAAGGAGCATTGCTTATTTCTGGCAGTGCAATCGAGTGCGGCAAGGCCGTTCTTGACAACAGAGCAAAGCTGGCAGTCTCTCTGGGAGGTGGTCATCACCACGCAGGAAGAAACTACGGCGGCGGATTCTGCCTGTTCAACGACATAGCCATCCTGGTTGAGTACCTGAGAACAGAACACGGCATTGAACGCTTCTTAATATTGGATCATGACGTCCACTTTGGAAACGGCACGAGCGACATCTACTACCGAGACCCTACCGTGCTCTACATCTCTCTGCACCAAGACCCACGCACGATTTATCCTGGAACCGGATTTGTATGGCAAATCGGGGAGGGCAAAGGAGAAGGCTACAACGTCAACGTTCCGTTGCCACCTGGAACAGGCGATAGCACTTACCTTTATGCCCTGAACGAAACCTTCGTCCCATTGGCAGAAGAGTTCAAGCCTCAGATAATAATCGCAAACGGGGGAAGTGACCCACATTTCGCAGACAATCTGGGAAACCTGGCGTTGACGGTCAGAGGTTTCATTGAACTATCGCATATAATAAGGGATACAGCCGACAGGGTCTCCGGTGGAAAACTAGTACTAATGCCCGGAAGCGGGTACAACCCCGAAATCCTGCCGCTCTGCTGGTACGCGCTCGTGGCGGGCGCAGCCGGGGTCACCCAGATAAGCGTCAAAGAACCCTATGCCCCACCTAAAGAACCTCCTCACTGCCGCAGAACCGTCGAAAAGACAATCGACGAGCTGAAGAGGGTGTTGAGGAAACACTGGGCGTGCTTCGGAGGCTTCACAATATCCGGCATTCAATAGAACGGCAAGATAATGAGCGGCCACAACAAACCTAGCTCATCAATTGAAATCGAGGCTTCAATAGCAATCGCTATTAGTGAAGCTTTTGTAAATTAGCATAAGATGATTCCGCATGGACGACCTTAAGAAGATGCGCGGGCAGTTTCCAGTAACTAACAACAAAGTGTTTTTGAACCATGCTGCAGAGTCCCCGCTTCCGAAGCCTGTGGTCGAAGCCGTGAGCAAGTACGCGAACGAGTTCTCAAATTTTGGCAAGACCTCCATCGACTGCAATGATGGCGGCAAACCCTACTTCGCAAAACTGGTCGGTGCCAAAGCCGGGGAAATAGCCTTGATCGAAAACACGTCCGTAGGCATAAACATAGCCGCAAACGTGCTTGATTACCCGCCGGGTTCAAAAATCGTCACAACAGATCTGGAGTATCCTTCAGTGGTCTATCCTTGGCTACGCAGGAGCCTGGGCGTGAAAGTTCACTACGTGAAGAACGTTCATGGAAGAGTATTGTTGGACGACATGGAGAAGGCCGTGGACGACAAGACTGTCGCGGTTGCGATAAGCCACGTCGAATACGTGAACGGCTTTAGAAACGATCTTCGAGTCTTGAGCGAGATAGTCCATGAACACGGAGCCTACCTAATCGTTGACGCGATACAATCAGTTGGCACGATGCAGGTGGAGGTCAAACGAGATGACGTTGACTTTCTGATGGCCGCATGCTACAAGTGGCTGTTGAGTCCTCACGGGGCAGCATACCTTTATGTCAAAGACGAGCTCATAGAAAAGTTTGAACCACCGTTCGTTGGATGGGCGAGCGTGAAACAAGAGATGTTCGACACTGCAGACTTCTATGATATCTGGAACCTGAACCTTTCGAAGACCGCGAGCCGCTTCGAAGTTGGCACACCCTGCACGATAAGCTTCGTAGGCGCTGCAGAAGCTATGAAAATGCTGCTCCACTACGGAATTGAAAATGTTCGAAAGAGAATTATGAAACTAACAGACCAGCTGATAGAAGCTGTCGAAGACTTGGGGCTTAAGCTTCAGACACCAAAGGAAAAGCAGTCCCGCTCTGGAATAGTCAACTTCGAAATGAACAGACCTCAGAAGCTCGTGGAAAAACTAGAAAAGAAGGGAATAGTTGTCTCCGTCAGAGCCAACGGGATACGAGTCTCACCGCACTATTACAATACCGAAGAAGAAATCGATGCGTTGACGAAAGAAACCAGACGATGGTTAAAGTCCAATGGTTAAGATTGAAGAAATCAACGAAAAAAACCAGCTACTTATCATCACATCCCTCAAATCTGACATCATCAAACACGTCTTCGCTATTTACGACATCCAAAACGATCCCCAACACACAACCACGTACGCAGCATTCGAAAACGGTAATCTCAAGGGATACATCCTCATTTACACGGCCACGGACGTTCCAAGCGTGATTCTGGAGTGTGAAGACAACTTTGCTGAAAAGCTTTTTGAACACGCCCCACCTAGCAACTTCATCGTCCATGCACCACCGAACCTTCTACCAGCCATAAAGAAAAGGTTTCCAGAAGCAAGACATTACCTTGAAGATTGGATGCTGGTCAAAAAGAATGAAGCAAGGTTTTTCAAGTCAGAACTCGTGAGGCGACTGCACACCGAAGAAGACGCTTTGAAACTCGCCTATCTTCTCTTGAGCCGAAAAGACCGCCCTGCTAGTATGCTGAGGAAGTACGCGGACTGGACAAGCAAGATGCCCATCTACGGACTCTTCAGAGAAGACCAGTTAGTTTCTTACGCCGGCTCATTCATTCAATTGCCACAAGTATGGCTCATCGGAGGAGTATACACCCAATCGGAGCATAGAAATCGAGGGTACGCGACACTAGTCACGTCGGCCATCACAGAAGAGGCATTGAAAACTGCAGGGGCAGCCGCTTTGTTCGCAAGATCGGATAATTACCCTGCCATAAGGGCCTACGAAAGAATCGGCTATAGAAAAATAGGCGAAAAAGTCTGGGTGGACGTGGGAACAGGCTTGAAACCTTAGAGGTGCTTCTCGAGAATATCCTTCAGCAATTTTATTGCAGACCACGCTGCAAGCGCGCTTGTCTTAGGATTATCGGGATGCGGGTCGTTCGCAAACTTCAGAAACATATCGCCATGTCTCCATTTAACCGCTATCTCATGCATGTTTCTTGTTGCCTTAGGGTCTGAAATCACTCTAACCAGTATTTTTTCAGGTTCAACCGTCAGAGCCAGAGTGGCTGCCACATTCATTTCTCTTGGAAAACGTTTGACCGCCTCATGTGCACTCCCCTCATACACCATCTCTTCTTGCTCATTGTCCATGTCCAGTGTTCTAGGATTTTTCCTTGTCGTCAAAACGACTTCATCAATCCCGGCCAGCGCAGCACTTGAAATGGCATCTAAGCCCCCGATGGCCCCTGAGGGAGTGTGAATTCTGCTGCTCTTCAATTTTGAATCTAGAAGGGCGCCCACGCTCATGACTATTACTTCGATTTTCCTTTCCACGATTGTGCCGATGTACTCCAAAGCAGCTTGTTGTGATGCCGCCTCAACGACGACTGCGGGACGTAGCTTGAGCATTTCGTCGACGTTCGCGACAACTACAGTGGTAGTACGCAATGACTCTTGAAGGCGCTCTGCCCTTTCCACGTGGCAGTCGTACAGAATCAACTCGTCACATTCAATAATTCGTTCTTCAACTGCCTGAGCGATCAGTGTGCCGATTGCGCCGCAACCGATTATTCCGACTTTTCTCACTTTCTATCGCTTCCAGAAGTTCGGGTCAATATTCAGCAATAAAGCGGATCCCGTACGATTTGATTTCTCGCCCCTTACCTTTCTCCATAGACACTTGGATGTCTGCCACTTTGCAGGTGCCAGTTATGTCCTCTTTGCCCTCCATTATCGTCCCCGCCGTCGCTTCATCACTGGCGTATATCGTTAGTTTAGCAATCTTGGTGTTGAGCGACAAGTGTTTTTCGGCTTTTTCTCTGCGGACTTCGGTTATGATTGCCATAACCAAGTCTCCAGCCTTCTCAACCCCTTCATCCATACGTTTGACATCGGCCGTCGGCCAAGATGACACGTGTATACTCTTGGGACTCTTCTCGTCGACGTACATGGTTTGAAAGATCTCTTCTGTAACATGTGGCATTATTGGAGCAAGGAGCTTCAAGACTCTTTCCAGAACCAAGTAAAGCGTATACTGGGCGGACTTTCTTTTTTCCTGTCCGTAGACCCCTGGATTGTATAATCTGTCTTTCACGGCTTCCAAGTAACAGTCACAGAAGATGCGCCAAGTGAAGTTGCGGATTTCTTCCACAGCGATGTTGAATTGACACTTTTCGAACGCTTCAGTCACTCTCTGTGTGAGCTTCTCAGATTTGCTCAACACCCATTTGTCCAATGGCTGAAGCGCATGTTCTGCGTCTTTTTTCGGTTCATAGTCTTTCAAAAGACTGCTCACGAATCTTGAAGCATTCCACAACTTTATCAGGAAACGCCATCCATATTCAACGTCCGGCCAACGGAACGGGATGTCTGAACCTGTGGTGCCTCCGCCGGCGGCCCACTGCCTCGCTGCATCAGCCCCGTACTTGTCCAAGACTTCGGGAGTGGCAACGTAGTTTTTGAGTGACTTACTCATTTTCCTGCCGTCAGCACCCAACACCATGCCGTTGATCAAACAACTCTTGTATGGGGCCTCGTCGAACAGTGCCAAGTGCCTGACCATCAAATAGTACGCCCAAGTTCTTATGATGTCAATGCCAGAAGGGTGGACATCTGCTGGAAAAAGCCTTCTCCACTCTTTGCTGTCCGGCCAACCAGCGTGAACCGCGCAAGATATTGAAGAATCCATCCATGTGTCGAAAACATCAAGCTCTGGAACAAATTCTAAAGAACCGCATTTAGGACATTGATTGATTCTTGGCTTTTCCGTTTTAGGATCTATCGGAACCCAGTCTTCTTCAGCCAAGATTGTCTCGTTGCATTTCTTGCAGTACCAAATTGGTATGGGCGTACCGAAGACTCTTTGTCGACTTATCACCCAGTCCCAGTCTAAGGAGCGAGCCCAGTCGGTCAGCCGCACTTTCATATAGTCAGGATACCACAAAACCTGATTCGCTGCCTCTTCCACTCTGTCTGTCAGTTCGCGTGTTTTCATGAACCACTGTCGAAGTTCAAGGATCTCCACGGCCGTGTCACATCTATCGCATAGACCTATTTCCTGCTTGATCTTCTCAGTCTTCTCCAACAATCCTTCTTTCGCAAGATCTGCAACTACTGTTTTCCTCGCTTCAAGGGGGGTTAGACCTGCATATTTTCCGCCATTCTGGTTTATCCTGCCGCCCTCCGTGAGTATTATTATGACTGGGAGTTTATGGCGAATTACTGTCTTCACATCTGCCTTGTCTCCGTAAGTGCATATCATCACCCCGCCCGTGCCGAACGAGGGATTGACCGTTTGGTCAAAAATCACGGGTACCGTGCGGTTTGTCTCGGGAACCTTCAACCTTTTATCCTTATACTTGATGAAGCGGGCGTCCTCAGGATGTACTGCGACAGCTACGCATGCAGGTATCAATTCTGGACGTGTTGTTGCTATTCGGATGTATTCATCGCTGTTCTCGACTGGGAATTTTAGGTAGTGCAGTGTGCCATCATGTTGCTCATAGTCTACTTCTGCATCAGCGATGGCCGTTTCGCAGCGCGGACACCAGTTCACAGGGTGAGTGCCTTGATAAATGAAACCCTTCTCGTACAATAGTATGAAGCTAAACTGCGTTCTCCTCCAATAGTCTGGATCCATAGTGCGATATTCTGTGGTCCAGTCATTGCTGCATCCAAGCCTCATGATGCCCTCTTTCATTATTGCGATATACTTTTCAACAAGCTTTTCACATAGCTGCCGAAACTTGTCAGGCGGCATGTCTCGTTTATTGATTCTATTCTCTTTCTCAACTTGAACTTCAATGCCTAAACCATGGCAGTCCCAACCCTGAGGAAAATGAACGTTGAAACCATTCATACGCTTGAACCGGGCTAAAATGTCAAAATACGTCCAGTTTAGCAAGTTGCCCATGTGAAAATCGCCTGATGGATATGGCGGAGGCGTGTCGATACTGAAACTTAAACTCTTTCTGTCGTTCCAGTTGAAGTGGTAGGTGCCCACCTCTTCCCACTTACTCTGCCACTTCTTCTCAATCGCCAAAATGTCAAATTCTCTCGGCAATTCCTTCATATTCTCTGACAGCATCCTGTGACGGTTTCTAAACTGTGCCTAGGAAAAGTAAATATACTGATAAATAACAATTGTCCTCCAAAGGTTTAGGGGAGCTGGGACTGTGACCCGGCTGAGAGGATGGTTGAAGACCGTCGACCCGTAGAACCTGACCCAGATAATACTGGCGGAGGGAAAAAACTGGATAAACTTAACAGCCACAATAAACCAAACCAGACAAGCCAAAGTAGAAAAAAAGCCTTTTCAACCAGAGTGTTGGCCGAAATAATAGTGTTTGTCTCTTTGGCGGCAGTATTAAGCCTCGTGAGCCACAGCTTCTTCAGTCTCCCCCAAGGCGGATCCATCAACATTGGAATGATTCCCATCTTCTGGCTGGCGCTGAGAAGAGGACCGAGAGTAGGCATCTTCGCCGGAGCGGTATTTGGAATGGTGGATCTAGCAATCGAACCATTCATCGTTCACCCTATTCAATTCATCTTGGATTATCCCTTAGCCTTCGCAGCACTGGGACTTGCAGGATTCTTCCAGAAGTGGCGAGTGCTCGGGCCATTAATCGGTGTGATTGTTGGAGGTACAGGTCGATTTTTGAGCCACTTTGTTTCAGGCATAGTGTATTTCGCAAATTATGCACCGGAGGGCCAAAGCCCCGCGGTTTACTCGCTAATCTACAACGGAGCCTACATGTTCCCAAGCATCGCCATATGTGCCATCGTGATCCTCTCATTGCAGGCGAGCAAATCCCTCGATATTTACATGTGAGGGTCTTAAAATAGAATGGGAAAACTTAGCAGCGAAGCACTCTCAAGACTTCTAAAATGCATAGGCAGAGACCCACGCGTAATCATTCCACCCCAAGTAGGCTTCGACTCAGGCGTCCACTTGATTGACGATAAATACCTAGTAGTTTCAACCGATCCCTGCATCAACGTTTCAATAGAATGGTTCGGCTGGCTACTCATCCACTATGCTGCCTCAGACGTGGCGCTCTTCGGGGCAAAACCCGAATTCTGCACGGTCAACCTCTTGGGTCCACCATCAACCAAACCCCAGACATTCCGAAAGATTATGCAGCAAACCTGCCGCGCGGCTGATGAACTTCAGATGGCCATAGTAACGGGCCACACGGGAACCTACGAGGGACTCTCATCCCCAGTTGGAGTCTGCACATCCTATGGAATGATTGGTATGGGCAAGCTCATAACTCCTGGCGGTGCCAAACCGGGAGACTACATCTACTGCGTAAAACCTATTGGCCTAGAGGTTGCCGTCAACTTCGCCTTGACCCGCAAGGTCTCAGCCAGAAGAATTTTCGGAACTCAAAAAACACAAGAACTAGGAGAACTCGTGCCGATGCAGAGTTGCGTAAAAGAAGCGTTGCTGCTCGCCGAAACAGGCGGTATTCATGCTATGCACGATGCCACTGAAGGAGGTTTGACAGCAGCATTGAACGAGATGGCTGAAGCTTCTAGAGTCGGTTTTAGAATAGATTTTAAGAGGATTCCAATCTGCAAAGAAGTGAAAACACTGTCGAAACACTTCCAACTGTCGGAAAAGCAATTGTTATCCATGTCATCCACCGGAACGATCCTAGCCAGTGTTAGTCCGAAATCAAAGCAAAAAGCCGAAATGGCCATGCATCGAAGCAAGATTCAAGCAAACGTCTTAGGCATTTTCACAAAAGACACGCATCGCATCCTCCTGAGAGATAGAAAGGAAGCATTGTTTCCAGAAGATGCGGATGATCCCTACGAAAGAATTCTCTCTGGATAGTTGTAAATGTTCATTCGCTTTCCTCGCACGAACCCAATCAGCGTGAGCTCCGCATCCTTAGCAACAGCAATTCCAGAGTCTATTGCCGCGGCCAATGAAGCCACTATTGGAAGACCCATTTTTGCGGCTTTGAGAACGACATCGCCGGTCAGCCGTCCACTCAGAGCAAGAAAACAATTGTCAAAATCAATTCCATCCAAGATGCATGAACCGATTACTTTATCGACAGCGTTGTGGCGTCCAACGTCCTCGGCGAACGTTGCAAGCGTTCCGTCGCTCCTGTAAATTGCAGCAACGTGCACACCGCCGGTCTTTCTAAAAGTTTCCGCAATAAAGTTGAGGCGGTTGACACAGTTCAAGATTATTTCAGCTTTGATCTTCAAATCTGACTGGATCTTGGAAAGCCTCAAGGTTGGCTGATACGGTATTCTGCTTCCACAAGCTGAGAAGATTACGCGCGAGAAATGCTGCGAGAGTTTCAGCCTCTTCTCAAGCTTGACATCAGCTTTCAGGTTAATCGTGCAGACTCCTTCCTCTTCCTTCAGGTCAATTCCTTTTACCTCCTCCATCGACTTCACTATTCCTTCAGAAATAGCGTGTCCAACCGCCATTTCCTTCAGCTTTGAAGGTGAACAAAAAATGGTTACGTAGCGAGTTCGGTTCAGGAATATGTGCAACGGCTTCTCTTCAGCCACATAGTCCGTGTTCTTCTGAGCATTTTTGGCTGAAACATCAACTCTCATAATGTTAACCTTCAACATGGAGGTCACTTCTTCAACTCTGAAAGCAAGAAATCCAGAATCTCATCAGCAATCTTAACACGTGTCACTGATTGCAGGCCCTTCCATCCGGGCTGGCTGTTTACCTCCACAACGACTGGTCCTTTTGGGCTCTCAAGTATGTCCACACCTGCTATCTTGCATTCAACAAGTTCGGCCGATTTGACTGCCATTTCTTCAAGCGATTTGTCAAGGCTTATTGCTACTGGACGGGCTCCCCGGCTGTAGTTGGTCTTCCAATCTTGTGCAACACGCCTCATCGCAGCCACGACGTGGTTGCCGACGACAAAGGCTCGAATATCGGAAAATCCATGATGCACAAATTCTTGAAGATAAATCAGTCCATGAGAGAACCGTATTGCACGAAAAACTGTGGACGCAACTTCAGGATCATTGACTCTCGTGGCTCCTACACCCCTAGAACCGAACACGGGTTTGACAACAACGTCCCCGCCGAGCTCACCAAAGGCCGTTAATGCTTCATCAGTGTTTTCAGTCACTGCTGTGCGTGGCACAGGCAGACCGTTTTCCTCCAAAATGGTAAGAATGTCATACTTATCAACACAGTGCTCAATGGCTTCGGGCGGATTTATCACGTACAAGCCTAAACGGCGAAGCCTATAAAGAACGTCCATACGGAACACCAACTCCTCAAGTGACCCCCTTCCAATCGGACGGATAATCAAGCAATCCAGCTCTTCACTGAGGCTAAGGTTTCCAGATTTCACGAAGGGCTTGAACCCTACGTGAGCGATGATTTGTGGAAAGCTGAAACATACATGAGGAATGCCGCGTTTTTTCAGAGCTTCTTGAAGTTGGGTCGAACTGTAGGAATTTGGGTTCCTGGTTACGATTCCGATTTTCAAAAGTGACCCTTCTGTAGGTTGAGCCTTGAAAGATGCTACTTGGCTGAATTCTTAAAGTTTCCGTGCACGAGTGCACTTCTAAAATCTGTGAATGTATGGTACTAGCTCTTCAGCATCTTCAAACTCTTTAATGAGTCTCACATCCAAATAGGCTCCGCAAGCGTTGAAGTACGGCGGCCCTTTTCGCGAAAACAGGGTCAAGACCTTACCGCCGTGGTTTATCTTGAAACCATCATCACAAGGTTCGTGCCCTCTTATGAGAATCTTCACGTTCAGCTTCGCCAGGATTCTTTCCGTTATGTTCTTGCCGAAGAGCCTTCCTGCGCCTCTGGGCGATACGCTTGCTTCTTCAACTGCCTCGTCCGGGTCGCTCCAGAGAATCTCCTCTAACAGGGGACGTTTGGGATGTAAGATGTGTGCATAAGCCAAGTCTTCAATCGTGTTCAATCCTTTCGGTAGTCCTCCATGGACCATTAGGTACCGTTTGGGAACAAGCAGCGCAGTGTAAAGGTGTTCAAACAGTCCGCGAGTCTCAGCGTATGCCTCAGTCCATTTCTCCCCAAACCTTGCCTTAAACTGCGACGGCAGGTCGTGCGGAGACGGCATGAGATCCTCAGGGCCCTCATGATTTCCCCGCATTAGAATGACCTGCTGAGGATGAAGCAGCTTTAATTTCAAAACGGCGTAGTAGGTTTCTGCAGGACATGCACCACGGTCACCGTAGTCGCCTAGAAAGACGAGGATTGATTCGGAGGATTTGTCCATTCTTTCCAGAACGTTACTTTGCTGCAGGATTTCTATTAGACTCTCAAGATCTCCGTGCAAGTCGCCAACCACCAGAGCCTCGCCTCTCGGCTCAATCTCCACAAGCCTGCCTTTGACACGGAAATTCCCAACCCTTCCATCTTCCTTTTCAAGTAGCCTAGTGACTTGTTCGACTGTTCTAGCGAATTCTGCTGTTTGAATTTCAAAGGCTTCCTTGACAACTTGTGAAAGAACAGTCGGCAAGAACCAGTCTCAACCTACTCAATTCGGACGGTTCTGCTCATGAAACTGAAAACGTTCTTCTCTATTTCAGCCTTGTGACCAAGGATCTTCTCCAACGTCTCCTCATGCGCTCTGCGGATTGAGGTCTCTTCCGTTTCAACAACCGTCTTCTTTCGTGTTAGATCTTCAACGTGGGCTTGGAGTTTTGAAAGGTTCTGCTGCATGACCGTGACCTCCTCCGACGCTGAGAGCTGGGTCTTACGCGTCATCGCGTCCCTGCTCTTTTGATGAAGACTTGCTAGAGAGTTTCTGTTGACAATGTTGTCTATGGTTTGTTCCGCTTTTCGTATTTTCTCAGGTTTTAGCTTCAGTTTCCCCTCCGAAATTGAGCGGTCTAATTTCAAGAGTATCTGTCTCAGCAACGGATGTCCAGGAGCCTCTGTTGAAAAGGCCTCGAATAGGTTTTCCAGATATTGGCCGAGTTTGCTGAGTTCTTCTGGTGTCAGACCGGTTCCTCCCCCATGCGTTGCGAGTGATTGAAGTTTTATGAAGGGTTTTTGAAGATGTTGCAAGCTGTGCTTAACGTCCGTGCTTAGGGAATCTATCTCTGTGCCCGTCTGATGCAGTTGGCCGATGCTTCCCCTGCTTTTCAGATCAGCCATTTTTTGTTGTGCTTCACCTATTTCTCTTTCGACCAACGCCCTGTCGCCTTCAGTCTTTGCCAATCGTTCCTTAAGATTTGCCAGCTGTTGTTCAAGATCGAGCAGTTTGTCGACAAGCTGGAACGTATCTTCCAAAGTCTTGGTTTTTACGTATTCTTTTGCCAGGAAGTTCTGAAGCTCCTTCAACGATTCCTTTGCCTTTTCAAAAATCGCCAGAAACCTTCGCCTGTCAAGAATAAAGAACGGCGAAACTCGCGGAAACCAGTTCCTGATGTCAACATCGGTGACCGTGAATGCCTTCTGTGTTTCTTGGACGAACTTGCTGAAACTGTCATAGGAAACCTTCTCAGGAACCTTGATCTGTCGCATCCGATCGTAGAAAAGTCTGGCCAGCTTGTTCAACGCCCTAGCTCTACGGTAGATCTTCATGTTTCTCTTTTCAATCTCTTTCGCACTGTTCTCCATGAGCATCCTTGAAACTTCTGTGAGACTATCAAGGGTCCGACGCATCTCATCAATCAACTTCTGGGCTTTTGTGTGAACAGGAATGAAGACCGATCCTGTCTCGCGTTCCAGCCAACCCTTGATGTCTTTCGAAGAGAGTCTCAGCGTTTCTGACAATGGTTTTCCCAGTAGAGGATATGCATAAGGAATATTTATCTTTCAGGTTCACGGTGCTCATACTCTTTTCCGAGTAGTTACTCTTAAATAGTTATCTCAAACTATCATCACCCGACGTTTCGAGATGGAAAAGCATGGACGCAAAACGAACTGCATTTGTCGGAATCCTGAGTGCCCTAGGAATAGTCCTATCTGCAATTTCGCTCAACATTGCGCCAGTTCTTAACACCGTGGGGCAAGGCGGCGCGGCATTAGACCTTTCTCACATTGCAACGTTTGTAGCGGCGATTTCAGGAGGGCCCATTGTAGGAGCGTTGGTAGGGCTTCTGGGTGGTCTCTATGCCGGCTATCATTTCGGTTTCGTTTTTGGTCAAGGATTGGTTGCTGTTGTAGGGGTTCCGTTAGGAAAGGCAATGACAGGACTCATGGCCGGCCTACTGTACAAGAAACTGAGGATTGGAAACGGTTCGAAGCATTCATTCTTGGCTATTCCAGCAACACTCGTGTCGTATGTTCCAGAATCCATCTACACAGTTTTGTACTTTTTGTACATCGTTACCCTCGTCAATGGTCAAGGAATGGCGTATCTCGTTCCCGTCGTTATTCCAAAGGGATGGGTAGAGATAATAGTTATGAGCATTCTAATGGGTGCACTTGCCGGAAACACGGGTTTCAGAGAATTCATTAGTAGATTCTTTCATACTCAGAAAGCGGACAAATCAACTGACAGGTAGCAGGAAAACTTCATCCTGTCTTGTCAGTTCCTGTCCAGATCGAACGACTCTGCTAACGCTTCAGCGTTTATTTTGCCATTCTGAAACGTGTGACCAGTCCTTGCGTTATTGATAATGAGCACTGCTGGAGCAAAGAGGTTTGGGTCAATCTTGTAAAAGTCGTATTTTGCTTCTTTGAAGATTTCAATGAATGGCCTTCCATAAGCCTTGGACGCTATCGATGGTCCCTTGTCTACCATCTCCTTCAGTTTTTCATCGTTATCATGTTCAACAACATAGTAGGTCGTCCCACCATAGAGGATAGCGTCGTTTGTTCTTGCCATGGCCCTCGCAAACTTGGGATGGACGGGTGAAATTGGTGCACACCCCGAAGCATAAACGATCACGTTAGGATCCAGTCCGAGTCTCCTAAGCTTGTGTATCCCAGTTTCAACTATTCTTCCAGAAACTTGCGTTGCACCGGCTAGGCTAGTTGTCGGGGTCAATATTATTGCCAGGTTCTCGGGTGGGATCCGGCAGTCTTCTGCAAAGCGCTCTATGATTTTCGCAGGCGGGCACCTGTCAGTTTCGAGGACTACGACTCCTCTGTCGAAATCATCCTTGTACCTGATTTCTTCGTAGATGTCCTTCGGCTTCTTTGCTAATGCTCTTGCTGGTCCTGAGCCAATTGCGAAGTAGCCTTCTTGGTTTATTCGCCACCCAGCATACTGCGAGCCCAATGTTGCAATGACTGGATGGTCTGAGTAGATTTGAATTGACGGGAGGTCTAGGTCTCCGTACTTTCGACAAGTCATTTCTGCTATTCCGCATCCTCCCATGCAGATCTCCGTTATGACTTTTCCTGCCTGAAACCCCCCTCTGACGTTTATTCCCGCGTCTACGATTGTGCTTCCTGAGTCGGTTTTTTCGACCTTGACTCCGTACATATCTGCATTTTCGATTAGTTTATCCAGAAGTTTCCACGCTAGACGATTTACACTCAGAGACCTTCTCATCGAGCCTTCTCCTTAGAGGAATCTTTCGCAAAAGGTTAGATGTGGATTCTTTTCTTTGGAGACATAAAGTTTGCCGTTTCCGTTTTCGGCAAGATCTCCTAGAAAAAGGTACAGGGGACCTTCGGCGACTTCGCTTTCTTCAATTTTGACCTTCGGTCTGATGCTGTCTATAGTAAACGTTGGGAGAACAGATTCTAGGCGTCCTCCAACTACAATCTTGCCGTCCGTCATGCATGCTCCTGCTCTTCCTTCACAGTCTCCTTGGACGTAGATCGTTCCGTCGAGCATGCGGAAGCCTACGAATTGACCTGCACTTCCATGGATTTTGATGATGCCCTTCTTCATGTGGGCCCCTGCTTCGGTTCCAACATTCCCATGAACAACAACTTTTCCTCCGTGCATGCCCTGAACGCTTCCACGGTAGGGGGCGCCTAGATAGTCGCCAGCATTTCCGTGGATCTCTATGTTGCCCCCTTTCATCATCGAACCGATCCATCCTCCAGTGTTTCCATGAACAGTTATCCTGCCGCCCTTCATCTCCTGGCCCAAATGCATTCCGGCGTTGCCGTTGACTGTTATTTCTCCGCTTTTCATTCCTAACCCGATTCTTCGAACCTTGCTGAAGTCGCCGTAGGCTGCTATGGCTGGACTTTCTGATTGTTCCTCTGTTTTGGCTTCGTCAATCTTGAAGAGTTCACTCAGTTTTTTCCGTTTGTTCCCTTCCCAAACTTCCAAGGCCTCTATTTCTCTGAGCGTCTTTCCTTGAAAAACATCGGGGCTGATGCACTCAGCTAGGACTGGAAACTTGAAATCTCTTAGAGGACGTAAGCTTGTCATTTAGACACGAGCCTTGACGGTTATGGGATGCAACCCTTTAAGATGATCCTCGCTTACCGGATAGTTTTCGTACTCAACGGTCCAGTACTCCTTGAATCTTCTCTTCATGTCGTCAGTTATTCTCGCCGGTTCAGAGACTTTCACGTCAAGCCACATCGTGCGACCGTCGACATGCTTGAAAACTAGGCCATCCTTGACAACCAAGTCTCCACTCTTAATGGTGTAGGCGGCCCTCTTGAACGCCTTTCTGACAGTTCTGTACTTCCTTGAGGGATCGATTGTTTCAGGATTCACATTGTATATGGCTATGTCAGCGTCGGCTCCGACGCCCAAGTGCCCTTTGTTCTTCAGACCCAAGGCTCTGGCCTGCCCAGCCCTCGTCACCGTTGCAATCTCGTAGAAGCTCAGCTCGCGGTCTATCGAAGGTAGGAGGCTCCGACTGCGTGCTCGCTGGTTGATTCTTTTCAAGCTTGCTTCCCTTGCTTTTTTGCTGATTAGCCAAGCGATGATCTTTGGATAAGCTGTGAAGGGGCCGCCGTTAGGGTGGTCTGTCGTCATGAAGATTCTCCAGGGATCTTTTATGAGCAGAGCCAGTTCTAAGCCGATGGACCATTGAACTGCGTGAACGTAGCTCTTGCGGCGGTAGCGGAAAGGCACGATGCCTGCGCTTGTCTCGGTCTCCACGTCGTGGTTCACCCATTTGTTTCCTGTGAGTCCGTACAGCGCGTACTGGAATGGGGCGTCTGCAGTCATCGTTGTCGTGTCAGTGAATATTACCTGACCCATATCCATCGTCACGTGCGGGTGGCCGTTCACGTAGTTCGCGATTTCCTCTGCTCCTGACTCCAAGGTTCTCCAGTCATCGCCCTTGAATGCACTGAACTGGCAATGCGTCAGGTGGATGACTGGCTTGTTTTCAAGTGCCAAGTCCTCGACGCACTTCATAGTGTCCAGAGCGGTGGCATAGTTTCCAGGCTTTCCGAGATTGTTTGTGTGAACGTGAATCGTGTGAGGCAGGTTCAGGAGCCTGTTCGCCTTGCACAGTCCACGGATGATTTCGCGTGGCGTAGTGCAGAAATGGGGAACCTCATCATCCAAGCTCGTGACGTTGTGGCCGAAGCCCCAGGCTTCCAGTCCACCGGGATTGACGATTTTTATGGCGTACCCTTTCGTTGAACTCATAATCCACGCAATGTGTCTTGCACATTCCTCGATGTTTCCTTGAGCCAAATATTCGAGCGCGAACCACCAGTCGCCGAGCAGTGGGTAAGAAGCCTTGTCAACCATAGGAGTGTCGTTCAACTCTTCATGTGTGTGCTTCGCTTCCAAAGGAGGCATAGAAGGATTCATTATCGTGGTGTATCCCAATCTGGCGTAACGGTAGCCAGTGGTGAAAGTCGAAGGAATGGAACGGCCAACTCCTGCCCTCGTCACTGACGTTTTGCACTCGAAATCTCTGAAGTGATCCTCAGGTCTCAGAAGCCTCCCAGTGTTGACTTCTGAGCCAGCGATGTGAGTGTGTATGTCTACACCTCCAGGCATCACCGTCATTCCAGAAGCATTGATCTTCTTTGCCTTGCGCTCATTGACGCTTTCAACGATTTTTCCATCTTTGACTGCCATGTCCATCTTTTCGCCATTAACACCGTTAAGAGGGTCGTAGACGAAGCCGTTTTTCACCAGAAGCTCCATTCACTTTTCACCTTGGTTCAGTTTTCTTCTCTTCTTCACTTTCCTGACCTCTAGGAGCATTCTTCTCAAGATTTCTTCGTCCGACAGCACTCTCTTGGGAGGCTCAACGACTTTTTTGAGTGGAAGAGGCACATGGTCCATGCGGTAGGCTGTTCCGCTTGCTTCTATTCCCACGAAGGCCGAGGGAAAAACGATGTCAGCCATCAGGCTTGTTGGGTTCATGTGTGGATCTATTGCTATCAGCGGATTGTTCACCAAGTGTTCGGCAGCCCTTCTTGGAAAGTTTGAAACTGGGTCTGAAGCGACTACCAAAGCTGCGTCTGATTCTTTGCGCAAAAGAACATCGATCACAGACGTTTCTCCGGGATTGTACCTTGGATAGCCTGAAGAAAAGTCGACGGCGTACGGATAACCCGTTTGCCACGTGAAAACTGTGTCTGCCCCTGAAACGTTGAAGTGGCCCCGCATAGGCATTATGACGAACTTGGTGCGAGCGTTCAAATCGCGAGTCAAGCAGAGAGCTGCGTCGACATTCCGCGATTTGCCCTTGCTCATCGTTAGCCCAAGCCCGAAAAAGATTACTCCGAAATTGCAGTTGATCATCGTGTCAGCAACCTCTTCCAAATATTCAACTGGCACGCCCGCAACCTTGTCAGTTTCTATTTCTTGATCTCGAATCAAAGCTCTGAAGGCTTGGAGAAGCTCATAGTCCTTGTTAGGTTCAACCTGGATGAAGTAATCCGCGATATCTGCCGTTCTAGTTTTTCTAACGTCTATTACTATCAGTTTTCTGCCAGCTTTCAGAATTGCAGGACAGGGCCCGCGCTCAACGGCGTTCGATGGGATGGAAGGTTTCTTCTTCGGCGAGACTTGTCTCAGAGCGCTTTCAACTTTCTTCTTCGCTGTCGCCGCCTTGGTTTTTGTGACATAAGATTTCCATTCGCTTTTCTCAAACTTTCCCTCAGAGAAGGCTGTGTACCGTTCTATGTGTCGTGGATGAGCACTCCATGGGTTGCTTCCCCAATAGATGACGAGATCCGCCCTGTGCCTTATCTGCCCCAACGTACACGATGAGATGCCAACGTCTTGAATGCCCAAGACTGAAGGGCCATGGCACACGGTTGAAGTGTTATCAATTACTCCTCCAACCTCTTCGGCCAGTTCGATGCCCACGCGCGTGGCTTCGCAGCTTGTGGAACTCCAGCCGTAAAGGACTGGATAGTTTGCTTCAGCGAGAACTTCAGCGGCTTTGACAAGGGCTTCCTTGAAAGGCACTTCGACAAGTATTCCGTTCTTTCGGATGAGTGGCTTCAAAAGCCTGTGGCCACTGTAGCCCAAGAATTTCGACTCGCACATTGAACAGCCGTTTTTGACCTTGACAATCCTTCTGTTCTTAATTCTCAGCTCTATGTCATCGCAGAGACTCCCACAGACCGGACAAGTTACAGCCCTTGCGATCGGCATGTTACTCCTTCCCAAACTGCTCCCTGAGAAGCTCCCTTAGGCCGAGAACAACCTTATCAGTGGCGGGCTCGATTTCTGCTGGTATCCCCTTGAGAGAAGGCATTCCGATGCTGTCAGTCTCCGGGTTAACCACCGCGTTTGCCCATGCCCCGTAGGGGATGAAGATGACGCTTGGATGTGGCCCCCTCGGGGATTTCAATGCTTTGACGATCACAGAGCCATAATCTGTCGAAACTCGAACATTGTTTCCTTCTTTTGTCCCAAGTCTCTTCAGATCCTCAGGATCAACGTAACAAACGGCAACACTTTCAAAGTAGTCTTTTGAAGCTTTACCACACTCTTTGCCCACACCCTGCTCTATCGTCCGCCCCGTGAGCAAAGTGACATTCAGCTTCGAACTCGCATCCATCCTTCGACCACAGCTCAGCCACTCTATACTAAAGCTTGGAAGTCCCTTAAAGCCGATTCTAGTCATTCAATCCGACTGGCTAACGTTTTCAAGTTGGAGATTCTAATGCTACACGTTTCAACAAATTAAACTTGCTGCCAGCCAATGAGAGAAACAATCATTGAAGTTGATGTTCGTTGAGTTTTGTAGAAAGGCCACAGCCGTCAAAGGTTCACTTTTTCCTGCAGCAATACAGCAGTCGCTTGTTCTATAGTCTTGACCTTTGCCGTTTGATTAGTCTTGACTATAAAGCTGAGCTCGCCCTGAGGACTCCGTCGGGTATGCCGCTGCCTCGGAAATTCCATTAGTCTTAGGTTAAAACGGGCATCACAGGCTAGCAATATACGCAAGGTGTTACAATACAAGGAACAGATGTCTGGGGTTGCGTTGATGAGATCGTTGAGGGTAACAAGGTCGACCGTGCTGGATTGTGGTGGAATAGGCAGATGAGGGCTCGAGAAGGCGACCTAATAGAAACTGATAAAGACCTTGTTTTCGACGTCAAAGGACTAGTTCACCCAGCCAATCGCATCGTGGCTTTTATCCGCTACTTTCCAGACGAAAAAGGCCAGAGAACAAGGCAGGGAAAGTCTTTTGACAAGGTCTATTCTCTTCCAAAAAGGTACGCGCTGTTGAAGGACAGGTTTCCAGAGTACCTCGTCTATGACCCTGTTTTTGACGAAACGTTGTGCGAAGTTCCAGTTGACAAGGTGAGAAAGCATTACAAACCCGTTGAGAGACTTCAAGAATTGCGCCGTCGTGAGGATTTGGATTCGCTTCAAGACAAGGCTCTGCAGTTTGCGGAGCTGTTGAAAGAGACGACAAGTATTCCGTGGAATGCCCTGGGGATTTCAGGCTCCATCATGGTTGGGCTTCACACATTAGAGTCAGACATTGATCCTGTCGTTTATGGTTCGGAAAACTGTAAAAGCGTGTATTCTGCGCTGAGGAATATGTTCAAGAACAAGCACGAATTCGTTAAGCCTTACACGAAGCAGGATCTGAAAGTGCTGTTCGATTTCCGTTCGAAAGACACTGCAATAAACTTCGAAGGCTTCCTACGAACTGAATCGAGGAAAGTAATGCAAGGCAAATTCATCGGAACTGATTATTTTGTCCGCTTCGTGAAAGACTGGAATGAAATTGATGAGAACTATGGTGATGTACAATACAAGAACATTGGCAACGCGAAAGTTGAAGCGACAGTCATTGAAGATTCTGAATCAACGTTTACTCCATGCACCTACAAGGTCGAAAATGTGAAGCCGCTCGAAGGCTTGAGAATTGAACGAATCGCTGAAATTACCTCTTTTCGAGGAAGATTTTGTGAACAAGCCAGAAAAGGTGAGATTGTCGTCGCACAGGGAAAGGTCGAACGTGTCACGGACCGAAGGCAAAATGATGAACACTTCAGGCTACTAGTCGGAGGGAGGTATTCAGACAATATCGTCCCAAAACATCGAGTCCTTTTGAGCTAGTGAATCTCATCTTCAACTGCAATTTCGAAGCGCGTGCCTGCAATAGAAGGTTCATCAATATCCGACCTTTTCTTGAAGCATATTTGGATCATATATTGGACCGGGGGATGTCCGCACACGCACAGAGAAAGCAGGAGAACCTTGAAAGGCTCATTGCGACTGAGCGGAAAATCCTTGCGCGCGTGCTATTTTGAGAACCTGCTCATAATATCTCGGACAATAGGTCAACGCTATTTGAAAGAAGTTGTCCTTGTTACCGATGACCTCTTCAAGGTTTCCTTCGACGTAGATGGTCTCGTCTCTGAAAGCTTGCATTCGGAACTCTTCCATGTAAGAAATGATTCGCTTGACTTGTTGAGCCTGCCTTCCGCCCTCAAGAATCTTCAAAGGTTCGATGTGATAAACCGACGGAATAAACGGGGCGTCATTGTCATCTCTCACCCGCGCCAACATCCTAACCCAGCCTCGCTGCAAAATCCTAGTCTCAGGGTTGTACTCGTTGCGTATCTCTTTCCAACCTCTCACCAGTTCAAACTCTGTCTTTATCGTCCTTCCACTTTCCTTGCTGTCGAGTAGCGAATAGACGATTTTCCTTCGCTGATGCCACGAAAATTCCTCTGGAGTGAAGTTTCGAAATCTCCACACCTTACCCTTTATGGACTCGTCAGTTTCAAACTCGTTCCGAAGGAGAGAAGACTTGGCCTCGTACAATTCCTGCAGTGCTTTGCGCAGGCGCGCAACGTTTCCCTTACCATATACGATGAGATCAATGTCCGAAAACTCAGGGTGATAGAAACCATGAAGCAACGACCCGAACACGCCAAAGTTCTCAACCGACAGGCCGCACTGATTTACTGCAATGTCCAAGACGTTCCGCATCGCTGCAAGAAGACTATCCCTAGGTTCGGTTTGAATCAGTTTCTTAAGCTCCTTTTCAGGCTTTCGAACTTCGCTGATGGCGCGATGATTGACGCCGATGACTTTCTTCTGAAGCATTTCGTGCAGAATCATGTACTGCGGAAAACTGTTTTCAACAAGTTTCCAGCCTTCATCCTCATAAAACTTGTAGAAAACATTCTGCCCTTGGTTTCTGAACGCTTTAGGATTACCAGATCTGAAGACTGTTGCGGGTGCATATTCAGCGTCGCAAAAATAGGCGTCTGACGGGTGTGAATAGCCGAACACCCTAAAAACTAGGCCTTCCTCAGTGACGATTGCATCGCGATCTCTTAGCGTCAAAGCGGCCAAACATGCTCTTCCTCGCTGATGCCTGTTCCCACTACGACCTGATGGAAGACTTGCCCTGTTTCAACGTTTTCCGCACGCTCCAGCATCCCTGAAACCCTGATAGTGTCGCCTCGTCGGGCAACGTTGCGGTAACAGCCAATCATTGAAACAACTGTATCTGGAACTTTGTTTTTGCACATTGTCGAACGTGCGTCCCCTGGGTCGCAGTCCCTGATTTTGTAGATAGCTGGCCTAAACATCGCTTCGCTGTCGTCTTCAACCTTGCAGTTGAAGTTGACAGGGGCTACGGTGGTGTACTGTAGCTGTCCGTATTTTTGTTTGATTTCTTCAGGTTTGCGAATTGCGTTGTACATGAAAATCTTGTTCACGTATCTTCCTTTGTATCGCCGAGCCGCATCCAAGCGGTTGCTGAACTTGTAGCTCAACCTGCCGGCCTCAACGAGTCTGTTTATGGTTGCTTCTAACACACGAAAGTTCTTCTCTCCATAGACGACTAGGTCTATGTCTGACTTTGACGTGTGCATGTTCAAGGCCACAGAGCCGTGGACTCCAAAATCCTCTAAGCCAATGCCTGATTCGGTTGACAGCAAATCAACAAGACCTAACGTCGTCTTTTGTAAATCGTCTTTGGTTTCAAGTTGGGTCAGCTGATGCAAACAGTCTCTGGGAACAAAGACGTTTTTGACGGAGTCCAATGGCGCGCTGATGACCTCTTTTCTTCTGAGGGGACAATAGTACACATAGTCTGGGAAGCTCTTCCGAAAAGTTCCTAAGAAAGTCTGATAGTTCTGTGCGGTGTAGAGTTTCTCGGCTCGAAAGAGTTTTTGCCTTTCAAGGTTCCAAGTGTTCTCCAAGTATTCGATGTCGAAGAGATTTTTCATCGCAGCTGGGATGTATTTCAGAAATGCGAAAACCCGGTTGGCAGGATGTTCATATCCGAAAACGTTGAATATGAACTCCTCTTTGGTTGTGAAAGTATCTCCGTCCGTGGGAATCCAACTTTTCAGGATCGTTCAGAGCACCTCGATATGATGAGACTAGAGTGCCACAAAAACCTATTGCACAAGGCAATAACGTTTAAAGCAAGAGCAAACTACAGCAACCTGATGTGAGCAGAATTGAGCGACAACTTACATCCCTATGTAGTTTTTCTTCCATCTGAACACAAGATCAAAGTTCTGAGTGCCATCTTCGGTTCAAAAGCTGCTGTTGATATACTGAAATTCTCACTCAGACAGGGCATTTCGAACAAGATTTACCAAAGAGACCTTGTGAAGACGCTGACTTACTCAAACAAAACGGTCATCGAAAATCTGAAGTCGCTGACTAAGCTTGGGATATTGAGCGAGAAAATGGAGAAAGCTGAGAGAAGCGGACGTATTACTTGGGTCAAGGCCTACCAGCTTTCGAGCGCTGGAAAGTGGTTTGCATTGCTACTTGCCGAGGAAAAAGAGTTGTCTGACAGAGAAAAGGCGGAGATATTTCAAAGCCTCTTCAGAGCCTACCTACGATGGGCAAGAGATCTCTCGCAGAAGCTGAAAATAGACAAGAACGTGCTGAAAAGAGTTTTCATGGAAGAAATGGGGTAAACA